>CZKL01000167.1_pt1 | contig 24036 bp, 15 predicted proteins | sample 1122441 | NCBI WGS metagenome assembly CZKL01 (sample SAMEA3539301, study PRJEB10725) | soil metagenome | biome: tundra; feature: field; material: soil | place: USA | collected 2010-05 | depth 0.15 m
CAGCCAAAATGCCGGCATCTCCAAGCTTCCATTGCGTCTGGAGGGTAATTCGCCGCTTGGTTGCGGAATCGCTGTTGGAAGAGAGTTATAGTTGCAAATAGGCGTGCGAAGGGCTATGGTGCACGCAAAGGAACATCGCCATGCGCCCCTCTGATTCCCCGGAACAGGACGCAGCGGCTTTGGCTGAGCAGTGCCGGGCCGAGTTCGCGCATCCAGCGTTGGAGGATCTCTTCACTTTTTCTCCCGACGCGATATTTGTCACGGACTCCCAAGGTGTGATCCGTGGGGCGAATCCGCGGGCTACTGAATTATTCGGTTATACACAAGCAGAACTTAGTGGTAAGCCGGTTGAAGATCTGCTTCCAGAGCGCTTCAGGGGCCGGCATCCCAGTCATCGCGAAAACTACACTGCTCACCCCCGCGCTCGGCAGATGGGCGCAGCCATGAACCTGTTTGGGTTGCGCAAAGATGGTACCGAGTTTCCGGTGGACATCATGCTGAAGCCCATGCAGACAGCCAGTGGCCCGATGACGCTGAGCGTTGTTCGCGATGTATCGGAGCAGCGAGCGGTCGTCGAGGAAGCCCGCAGACACGATCAACAGTTGCGTTCCATCGTCGAGAGTATCCGGGATTATGCGATCTATCTGCTGGATCGCGATGGCAACGTGATGACCTGGAATCCCGGAGCGGGACGAATCAAGGGTTATTCGTCGGAAGAAATACTGGGGTTGCACTTCTCACGATTCTTTATCGATGAAGATGTACAGGTGGGCCACCCGCAAGAACTGATGCGACTGGCTGCGGCGCGTGGTCGTTACGAAGAGGAGGGATGGCGGGTACGAAAAGATGGTTCGCGTTTTTGGGCCGACAGCGTTCTTACCGCCATTCGAGATTCGACCGGCGAGGTCACCGGCTACGCCAAAGTGACGCGCGACTTCACTGACCGCAAGCGTGCTGAAGAAGCGGTGATGCTGCAATTGACGTCTGCACTGCTGGCCAACATGGATGTACGCCGATTGCTGGACGCGATCTCCGCCAGCATTGGGGAAGTAATTCCGCACGATGCAGCAACGCTGGGTCTTTACGACACGGATTCGGATCGGTTAATCGTCCAGTTCCTTGGAGGAGCGGGCTCTGAAACCAGGCGAGGAGATGTGCGCTTACAACTGAATGATTCGCCTGCCGGCGAGGCGTTCAGAACACGCGAACCGGTGGTACTCGAAAAGATGCAAGGATCGCGATTCGCCGCCGCTGGTGTGCAGCACCTGACAGTGCTGGGCATGCAGTCGGGGTGCTGGGTGCCGCTGATTCATCGCGGGCAGACGATCGGTGCCTTAGCGGTAGCTAGCCAGTTGGAATCCGCATTTGGTCATCGAGAGGCCGAAATGCTGGTGCAGGTGGCTGACCAGGTAGCGATGGCAGTCAACAACGCAGTCGCATTCCGCCAGATCGCCGATTTGCGCGACCGCCTGAGCCAGGAAAAACAATACCTCGAAGAAGAAATCAACCTTGAAAACCGCTTCGAAGACATCGTGGGCGAAAGCTCAGGTTTACGCCAGGTGCTCAAGCAGATTGAAACGGTGGCTCCGACGGACGCAACGGTTTTGATCCAAGGCGAGACTGGCACCGGGAAAGAGCTATTGGCGCGAGCCATTCACCGACTTAGTCCGCGACGCGAGCGGACCTTCATTAAGCTCAACTGCGCAGCTATTCCCGCAGGTCTGCTGGAGAGCGAATTGTTCGGCCATGAAAAGGGCGCGTTCACCGGCGCAATTGCACGTAAGATGGGACGACTCGAACTAGCTCATGAGGGAACTTTGTTCCTGGATGAGGTGGGCGAGATGCCGCTGGAACTTCAACCTAAACTACTGCGCGCGATTCAGGAACGGGAGTTTGAGCGCCTGGGCGGGACACGCCCGATCCGGGTCAATGTACGTCTCATCGCGGCCACAAACCGCGACCTCGGAAAGATGGTGACGGAAAAACAATTCCGCGCCGATCTTTTCTACCGCCTTAAGGTATTTCCCATTTTTTCGCCACCGCTCCGAGACAGGGCCAATGACATCCCGGTGCTCGTACGACACTTTGTCTCTACTCATAGCAGGCGGATGGGAAAGTCCATCGAGACGATTCCAGATGAAACGATGGAAGCACTCAAGCGCTGGAAATGGCCCGGCAATATTCGCGAATTGGAGAATTTTCTGGAGCGCGCAGTGATTTTGACACGGGGTTCGGTCTTATATGTTCCTCTGGCGGAATTGAAGAGCGAAGACGACAACGAAGAAGATCTCGACACCGAGAGTCCCACGCTTCATGCCGCCGAACGAGAACACATCGTGCGTGTGCTACGCGAGACTAAGGGACAGGTGGGGGGACCCTATGGCGCGGCTGAACGCCTGGGATTAAAGCGAACTACGCTCAATTCGAAAATCAAGAAGCTAGGAATTGAGAGACGTGACTACATTTAGTCTTGGCGACGATATTTCGTCTCGTCACTTCGTCATTCACCAGGTGCACCCCATCCCGCGATCACACTGCAATATTCGAATAAGTCATTTGAAATAAACAATATAAACCCGAACTGTCTCGCAAAATCTCTGTTTGGCGCGGTGCATGCTTTATAGGTGGCATGGCATTGCGCATCACAGTTCGCGACGACACCAGCGCAATGGAGCTCATTCTCGAAGGACGGCTCGCTGGGCCGTGGGTGGCTGAACTTGCCAGGACGTGGGGAGAAACCGCTTCACGTCTTGGTACCAGGAAGCTATCGCTTAACCTCTGCGACGTCACTTACTCCGATGCAGAAGGCAAACAGGTTTTGAGAACGATTGTCGCGCAAACCCATGCAGACATCGTTGCAAGTACTCCAATAACGAAGTATCTAGCGCAGGAAATCAGCGATATCAATACGAACAGAACCAAGGCGGAGGCCGACCATGGAATCGATGCGTGATATGAACAGCAACTGCAGAAACCGCGAGATCAGGACCGGAGAATTCTTCAAAGCATTGTCACCAGCAGCGCTGCGCGACTGGGCGTCGATGGAATATGCCATGTCGTATGCCCCCAACGTGGTTCTGTTCTCTGAGAAAGAAGCTGTGAGGGGGCTGTTCATCGTTCTCGAGGGTGAGGTACGGCTTTCAATCAATTCCAGTGAAGGCAAGCGGCTGAGCTTGCGCATCGCCAAAAAAGGCGACATCCTTGGTCTGTCTTCAGCTCTCTCTGGTAACCCCTATGACGTGACGGCTGAGACGCTGTATCCCTCGAAGATCGCACCGATCGAGTGCCGCGATTTTATCAATTTTCTAAGCCGTCATCCAGAGGCTTACCTAGCGGTGACGGAAGAACTGAGCCGCCACATGCGCATGGCTTGCGAACAATTGCGCACCGTGGCTCTCTCATCCTCTGCCCCGGAAAAGCTGGCTCGCTTGCTCCTCGAATGGAGCGATAGCGGCCAAGCGACAGACAACGGGAGCCGTCTTCGGTTCTCCCTAACCCATGAAGAAATCGGCGAATTCATCGGAGCCTCGCGTGAAACTGTGACTCGCACACTTAGCACCTTCAAGAGTCGTCGCCTGGTCGCATTTCAAGGATCGATGATGACCATTCCGAGTCGCGCTGCACTCGCCAATTACGCGCACGCGTGATTCAACGATCTAGCTCTCTGCCCATATAAGTACTCGATAAGATAAATAGTTTTGAATTATCGCTATGTGATTTTTCTCTCACGGCGGATTTTCCTGGATCCGCCGTGAGGTCTTACCTCCCATGAACAGGCATGAAGCCCTCGCGGTACAATAATCTTCATCTCTTTTTCGATCCCGTGGAGGCTTCATGCGCAAGCTGCTTCTAGTCCTTCTCTCTTTTGTGGTTGCAAGTTCTGTCACCATGTCGTTGCGGGCACAAGGTGCACCGCCACAAGGCGGTGTGGACCAACCTTATACGGTGGAGTACTACTACAAAGTGCAATGGGGTCATCAGCAAGAATTCCTAGACCTCTTCCTGAAAAACCACTATCCATTGCTGAAGAAAATCGTGGCCACAGGTCGCATGGTTTCAATTAAGATCGATGCACCTGCCTACCACACCACGGAAGACGGGCGGTGGGATTATCGCGTGACCATCCGCTTCAAAAATTCGACGGTAGCTACGACGGCGAATCCTGACGAGGAAGCCCTGATTAAGCAGTTATGGCCGGACCAGGATACTTACAAGCGAGAAGAGCAGCGCAGGTTTGAAATCCTGGCGGCTCATTGGGATTTGCCGGTAACCGAAATCACGCCAAAAAACTAGTCATCATGTCAAGGGATGACCAGGTTCGCAGCAAATCGAGTTCAATCATCGCGGTGACGCCACTGGTTCACCAAATCTTCGGCAGCCTCGGGCCACTCAGGAAAGTTAAATTCGAAGCCAGCATGAAGCAGGCGGCTCGGTAGAACGCGCCGACTCTTGAGCACTAACTCGGTCTCGGTGCGCAAAAAGAGAGCTCCCAACTCAAGCAGCAATGACGGAATGGGTATGCCGTTAGGCATGCCCCACGCCTCGCGCAGTGCTGCCATGAAGTCGCGATTTGGCAGGGGATTGGGCGACGCCAGATTGATCACGCCTTCGAGATCCTCGCGAGCGATGAGAAAATCCACCGCGCGTGCAAAATCCGTCTCGTGAATCCAGGAGACGAACTGCCTCCCATTGCCTTGACTTCCACCCAGGCTGAAACGAACCAGGTTGAGAAGCTTGGCAAACGCGCTACCCGGTGATGGACTCATGATGATCGCGCTACGCAAGACTATTTTGCGTGTGCGCGGAGTTTGCGCTTCAAAAAACTCTTCTTCCCAAGCCTTCGCCACGCGGATCGAAAAATTCCAGTTATCCGGTACGCGACGTCGCGTGGTGAGCCACTCATGCCCACCCAACTCACCCGTCTTTTCGTCCATCGGACGATCGAGCGCGTGCCGATAGATTGTTGCCGTCGAGGCGTTGAGCCAGACTTTCGGAGGATCGGCAAGGCCGGCGATGACTCGACCCAGAAGGCGCGTCGTACGAATACGCGAGTCGAAAATCTCTTGACGATTCGTTTCTGTATAGCGGCAGTTGACGCTGCGACCGGCAAGATTGATACAAACGTCGGCGCCTTCGAGTGTCTCGGTCCATACGCCGAACTCTTGTCCATCCCAATAAAAAGTCCGCCAGGGGGCAGTGTAAGGCCCGCGTGTGATAACCGTGACGTGATGGCCGAATTGCTGAAAATAGCGTGCAAGCACCGTGCCGGCCTGGCCACTGCCGCCCGGGATCACAATGCGCAGAGGACGTGGAGGCAGAGCCGGCGAGAAGTACATGCCACAAGCCTACAGTGTCGACTAGGGCCTCGGCGGAGGAGGAAACGGGTAGTTGCGCAAATACTGACGTCTGCGATAACTGCGGAATTCCCGTATCACGAGGACTGCGGCCAGTATAAAGATGATGAGGGGAGTCCAGAAGATCCACATGGGTTCGATCACGGTGTCACCGCGAACTTTTACGGTGGATGCGCTGTGGACGGACCCGAACATGGCAACCATGTCCTGGCCGACAGAGACGTTTTCGCCCAGTCGAATGGCACCGAACATATTGACCATGTCTTGTCCGACGGTGGCGTCATCGCTCACTGTCGTGTCTCCGAAAAAGTTAATGACATCATGATTGGCATGACCAGAGACGCGGACGTTGCCGAAAAACACCACGACGTCGCCCTCAACGGTTCCTTGCGCATCAACGTTGCAAAAGAAACACACGGCATCCTGGATCGAAGCATCCGGTGCGACGCGGATGTTGCTGCCGAAATGTACCTGATCTCCGTCCGCGAAGGCAGGAATCGCGCAAATCGCAAGAGCCGCACTGAGCAGAGAAACTTTGAGCAGCCGATGACGCATGGAACCTCCCTCGTCCCAGTACGCACTTATTGGAGATTAAGTTCCACATAGCCGTGGCTGGGAGTGGCCCGGTTGCTGAATAGTTTATACGCAGGTTGTTTGCGAATGGTTCCTAAAACTCGAACCGCATTCCCAACTGGACTCGGCGCGGTGGATTGACCGCGGTCACGTCGCCGAACGAACTGGAGGTTTCAACCGTGTCGATGCTGGCGGGATTCTCATGGTTGAGTATGTTGAATGCGCCTGCCGAAAAGCCGAGGCGCGGGGCTTCCTCCGCTTTATTCGCCGTGATAGCGAAGTCGTGACCCCAGCGCAAATCGAGGTCTACATACGAAGGATTGGTCTCGGTGTTGCGCGCAACGCCGTCGGGCCGGGTATTAAACAGGTCGTCGCCGTAGCCATCGGTTCCGGTGAGAATGCTCCAGGGGCGGCCATTGTTGGCGAAAATGCCGGCCGAAAGATTCAGTATTCCGTCGGGATTAAACATGGCATACATGCTGAGACGATTGCGACGATCGAAGCTGGCATCGGCCCATTCATCATTGGGAGCATACTGGTTTTGCGGAAACCAGCCTATACCGTCTGAGTTCGATTCGTAATGCGACCAGGTGTAGCGTCCGAACCCGGTGAAGTATTTGTTGAGGCGCCCTCGGTAGGAAATGTCCATGCCGCTGCCTTCGAGAAAGCCTGCCGGCTGCATTTGGCGGACGCGCCCGAAGGATGGATAGGGCCGCGCAGTATACCCAGACTCCGGTGTGGGGGCATTGATGTCAACAGACCGGAACACTCCGATCTCACGCATGGAGTAGACGCTGACCACGGCCGTCGCCTTTTCGCCCAACTGGCGCTCGACGGATAGACCGTATTGAATCTGATAAGGGATGCGTGGATTTGGCGCTAACTCAACCCGCGCCACCGGTTCGGTGGCAACGTTGAGGCAGTTGCTGATAGGAACGCAATCAGTTTCTTGGGTGGGATTGAGAGACAGAGTGACTGAGCGGCGGCGCGGTTCGACGCCTTCATAACGCACCAAGTCAAGCAGCGATCCGGAACCGAAGCGGTCATAATACAAGCCGCCCCCGCCGCGCAGAACTGTTTTTGACGCATCATCGAGCACCAATGCGAATGAAACGCGCGGCGAGAATGCCAGCCTTTTGGTCGCCAGGAAATTTTGCCAGTCGTACCGCAGGCCAGGAGTGATGGAGAACCGATCATTCACCTTGATCTGGTCTTGCCCGAATGCTCCCATCTCCTGCTGGTGATAGACGAAGTGATGGTCGCCGCTGTTCTGGGAGTAACCGGAAGGCAAATCCGCGGCGTAGTTCTGGAGGGCCGTCTGTAGAACGGTGACACCATCGGCTGCCAGCGTCGGACCAAAGGTATAAGTACCCATCGCATTGGTGTTGTCATCAAATGCGCGACGGCTGATGTGCGGCGTGCCCGCTCCGAATTTTACGAAATGACGGCCATGAGTCCATGTCATCATGTCGTAGATACGGAAGTTATATTCGGTGCTGAGTGCGTCGTTTTGAGCAGAGCCCGAGGCGAAATTGCCGGTGACGCTGATCTTCGGAGCCTCGGCCGCATTGACGTTATGGCTGAAGTCATGTTCCGCAACAACCGAAAACTGGTTCAATAGCACGGCAGATAGGGTCGAGTCCAAGTGCGCCGTTAGATCATCTTCGTGGTACTCGTTATTGAATCCTGCGGCCGCAAGGGTCTGCCCGCCAACGCCCTGATTCTGGCCTGTCCAATCCTGATAACTGTATTGTGTGTATGCCGAGTGCTTCTCGCCGAATTGGTGCGCGGCACGCACACTGAACTCGGTGTCGCGGGTGGGGGCGGGCACATTCGCCTGAAATGCTCCCGCCGGATTGGCAGCGGTTGGCAGCACTGTTGCGCTTACTACGGCGTTGACGTCCTCTTCTGCGCGATTGAACGAGGCGAGAAAACTACTCTTAGGTGCAAAGAAAATGGGTCCGGTGAAGTGGCCTTCGTAGACGCGCCGCTGTTCGAACGGCTTGGTAGGCGCAAGAGCATTCTGGGCATTCAGTGCAGAGTCGCGAAACAGAAAATTAAACTGGCCATGGTAGTGATCGGCCGCCGAGCGGCTGATGATTTCCATTTGTCCGCGGCCCGGCCAGTAATACTGCGCGGAATACGGATCCTGATTGATGCGGACCTCTTGCACGGCGGATGCAGAAACGGTTGCGCGATTGGCCTCAACCCCGTCGACGATAAGGCCCGATCCACCCGTGGCAGTAGCGCTGTCATCGAGGAAAGCGCTCATGGCGGTGGCGTAGTCGTTGTCGAAGATAGGCAGCGACTTGAGTTCCTGCGTCGACATGACGGAGGAGTCGTGATTGTCTTCCGGCGATGTCAAGTCTTCGCTCGAATCGGCAGTGACGCGCACATTGGTCGCGACCGCGGCGATAGGCAGTGTGATGCGCAACGTGCCGGCAAACCGTGAAGACGACGTTATGCCTGTGGCAGCAGTGTTAGTCGCAATCGTCACTGCCCGTTTAATCGTTTCAAATCCGGGCTCCGAGACCACGAGCGTGAAGTCTCCGGGATGGGGCGGAACGACTTTGAAACTCCCATCCTCCGCGGAGTGGAAGCTACCTGCAACCGCTCCATTCGTTTCTACAAGATCAATCTCTGCATTGGGGACGATCGCGCCGGATGGATCAGAGACGACGCCACTCAGTGCGGGTGCCGCGGGCGGTGCACTCGGCGGTGGGGTCACCCCGTAAATAGCGAGAGGCGAAAGCAAAACTGCAATACTTAGTGCAAGAGGGCGCATTATGCGTATCTCCAAATCAATCACACACCAAAGTCGCGTCTTCGATGGAAACCTTTACAAAACTTAACAATTTATTGATCGTGGCAGCCCAATTGTGATCCTGAATTTCAATGGACTATGCTTGTTCCTCGACCGCTACAGTTACCCACCGACCGCACATTCGTTGAAGAAACGCCGCATCAGTGCACCCCGGCCGCCATCTATCAACTTGCGATTGCCATTTAAACGATTTTCTCAGGATTTAATGCAGTCGTCCAGTCATATGCTGAATCGACGAGGATGTCGGGGGGGACCTCCATGAGGTTCTGCGGCCCGAACCCAAACATGCATCCGAGACTCCAGGCGCCGGCATTGCGGGCGGTCTGCACGTCCACCTTACTATCGCCAATCATGAGAGTTTCTTCGGGCCTGGCCCCCGCCTCTTCCATGATCGATCGCAGTCCAAGCGGATCTGGCTTTTTGATCGGAAAACTGTCGCCACCGTAGATGGCGCGAAAATAGCCGCCCATACCCAATCCTTCACAAATGGCGCGCGCCGGGCGCACAGGCTTATTAGTCAAGACCGCCATCGTTCTTTGCGATCCATTCGGAAGGTGTCGAATCGCCGCGAGAGACTCGAGGGTTCCCTCATAGGCGTAGGTGAAGTCGAGCTTGTGCTCGCGATAGTGGTCAAGGAAGTGAGCATAGGCCATGGCCAACTCGCGTTCATCCACCTTCTCGGGCGGGATTCCATGTTCCACCGCCAATGAGCTCCGCACTAGCATGGGGGCACCGTTACCTACAAAGCTGGCAATGACCTTCTGCGGTAAGGCAGAGCGATTCATGTGAAGAAGAGTGGCGTTAACGCTATTACACAAGTCCTGCGCCGAATCGATCAGTGTCCCGTCAAGATCGAAAACGAGAAGTTTGAGCGATTCTACTGGGATGGGGCGGAGAACCTGAATCATCTTTCCAGTGTAACTTCTCTCGAAAAGTCGCTGAGTGCCAAGTACGATTTGATTAGCAGTTTCCCCGCAATTCGGCCTCAGACGAATTCTTGTGTTCAATCCTTCGGCAGTCGCAACAGACATCTTTGACCGCACTCGAATACACATCCGCCGACCGCCAAAAACTCCAGACAGATGGCTACAGGATCATCCTGAATGTCGGAGATCAGTGGAGCGACTTGCGAGACAGCGCCCAAGCTGAGTTTTTCAGTGAAATGTCCCAATCCCTTCTACTTCCTCAAATGACACCAGTCGCCGGTGTACTATGGGCCGCATGAGAAGACGGACTCTCTTGTGCCTCGTGCTGATTCTTACAGCGCAGCTTTGGGCTGCAGACAAACGATCGGCGACAGATCTGATTGCGCTTGCCAACACTCATAGTCCCGATTTGCGTGCGGCTATCGAAACGAGTTTTGAACCTGCAAAGCTTGAAGAAGGTACAGCCTGGACGGGTCACGGCGCTGAATTCTTTTTTGCGCTGAAATCCGCATCGCAACCGACTCTGAACATTGACGACGGCACGGCAGTCGAGATGGCACAAATCTCTGGAACCGACCTTTGGTATTCAGCTGCGCATATCGAGCCTGTCGGCAGGCTGCATCAATTCAACTATTTGATCAATGGCGCCAGATTTGGTGGACGGCTTGATGTACCAGCGTTCTCTTCTCTCTCCTATCTGCAGCCGGGCGTGCCTTCCGGTAAACTTTCGGACAAGATCATCCATGCCAGCAAAATTTATGAGGGAATGATGAGTGAATATTGGATTTACGTTCCCGCGCAATATGATCCCAAAACTCCTGCGGCCATAATGGTTTTTCAAGATGGCGGAGGGTATATCGACCGCAACGGCGATAACCCGGCTTTGAACGTGATCGATAATCTGATTGCGAAAAAGAAAATCCCAGTCATGATCTGTGTGTTTATCAACCCCGGCGATATCAGTGAATCGCCGGGGACGCCCACTTACAACTTTGTAAAAGGGCATTCGGACCGCCGCCATCGTACGATGCGGGATGCGATGCGCAGCACCCTTTACGACACCGTGAGCGACCGTTACGCGCGTTTTCTTAGAGACGAGATCCTGGCAGATGTGGGAGCGAAATATAACTTGCGTCATGACGCCTATAGCCACGCGATCACAGGCGCGTCCTCAGGAGGAATCTGCAGTTTCAACGCTGCCTGGCAGATGCCAGGATTCTTCAGTCGCGTCATTGCGTGGATAGGTAGCTTCACGAACATTCAGTGGAAAGAAGATCCCGCGATCCACGACGGCGGACAGGATTATCCTGACAAGATTCTGCGTGAGCCACATCGCAACATGCGGGTATGGCTGCAGGATGGTGCGAACGACCTTTCTTTTCCTCAGTGGGGCGACTGGCCGCTGAACAACATCCGCATGGCGAATTCGCTAAAGTCCATGGAGTATGACTTTCACTTCAGCTTTGGCAAAGGAACACATAACGGCGGGCAGGGCGCGGCCGAATTCCCTGAAGAGATGATCTGGCTGTGGCGCGACTATGACGCTGCTAAGACTGAACAACAATTCGTCGCGGATCCTGCGGAAAAAAGCAAGCCCTACTACCGCGTCGGAATTGTTAGTCGACCGAGCGAATAGTCCCGTGCAATTCGCGCGCGTCTCGGTAGCGTTATGCTGAAGTCAGTGGAACCCCGCATGGATGTGCATCCGACCGCGACAGAAGGCCAGCCCGCAGAGGTCTATGAGCGACAGTTGTCCCTGCTGAACAGATTGCAGGCGACAGAGCAAAGACGCGAACGTTTGTTTGGTTATTTCAAGCTCGGCATCGCGGTCGCTACCATAATAATCGCTTTGCCGTTAATCCACAGAGCCGCCATTCTCAGCCTACTCTTAGCACCGATAGCAATCTTCGTGGTGCTGGCCATATTGCAGGAGAAACTGCTGAACTCGATTCGCTACCGCAAAAGAGCAATCCTCTTCTATGAACGCGGGCTGTCGCGGCTGAGTGGTGCATGGGCTGAACCTTCGCGGGATGGGGAGCGTTTTCTCGATCCCACCCACCATTACGCGCGCGATCTCGATATTTTCGGAGAAGCGTCGTTGTTCGGATACCTCTCCACTGCCCGTACACGTACGGGTGAAGAGACATTGGCGGCCTGGCTCCAGACCGCAGCGCCGATCGATGAAATAGCATCGCGACAGGCGGCGATTCGCGATATGCGGGAGCGAGTAACGTTTCGCGAAAAGCTTTGGTCCACCGGTGAAACTGTTCGAGCGTCTGTCCACCCGGATGCCCTCTCGGCATGGGGTGAGCGCAAAGCACTATTCACAAACTCTGTGACGCGCGTCGCGACGACTGTGCTTGCCTTAATGTGGATTGGAAGCCTTGTGGTCTGGGCGATATGGGGCTCACCGCTTTTCGCGTTGCTCATAACGGTGCTGAATTTCGCTTACTCCCACAAACTTCAAGCGCGCGCCGAGCAGGCGCTTGCCGGTATCGAAAGAGCCGGGGACGATCTGAAGTTGTTGGCGGAGATTCTTGTCATCCTGGAGCAGGAACACTTCTCGCAGGGCAAATCCCTTCAACTCCAGAGAGCGCTGCGAAGAGAGGGAACCGCCCCTTCCGCAGCCATTCGCAGGCTTTCACGCGTGGTGGAATTGCTTGAATCGAGACATAGTCTCTTCGCAAGGCCATTGAACCTTGTCACATTCTGGAGCGCGCAGCTAATCTTTGTTGCCGAAGGCTGGCAGCGAGAGTTTGGTCCTGCGATCCGCGGATGGCTGCGCGAGGTGGGAGAGTTTGAAGCTCTAGTCTCCCTCTCAGGATTTGCATATGAACACCCGACTTACGTTTTCCCGGAATTCGAGGAAACCGGTCCGCTTTTTGATGCGGAAGGACTTGCGCACCCCCTGCTTCCGGCGGCTCATGCAATTGCAAACGACGTGAATCTCAACTCAACGACACAGACTATGATCTTGAGCGGGCCGAACATGGCCGGCAAAAGCACATTTATTCGCAGCATCGGCGTCAGTGCGGTTCTGGCACAGTGCGGCGCGCCGGTGCGCGCGCAGCGGTTGCGGCTTTCTCGGTTAACCGTGGCAGCGTCGATTTGTGTCCTCGATTCGCTGGCCGGGGGCATGTCGAGATTTTATGCGGAGATTCACAGGGTCAAGCTAATTACAGATCTCACGCAGAGCCCAGTCCCAGTTTTGTTCCTGTTGGATGAGTTGCTGTCGGGAACCAATTCTCACGATCGTCTGATTGGAACCCAATTCGTGCTTCGAACTTTGATGGACAAGCAAGCCATTGGAATTGTCAGCACGCATGATCTGGCTCTTACGCAGATTGCGAATGCCATGAATGGGCGAGCGATCAATTGTCATTTTGAAGATCGACTCGTAAGCGGAAGGTTGATTTTCGACTACAAACTGAAGCCCGGTGTGGTGCAAACCAGCAACGCGTTGGAGCTTATGCGGGCCATAGGGTTAGGTGTAGCCGAGTAGCTCGCAAAGTCAGATCTATTATTTCAGTTCCCAAGTGTCGAAAGCCAACATGCGCGGATAATAAAGGCCGGCACGGATGGTCACCTGGTTGCCATGCAGCCGACGAAGGACTTGGCCGTAAAACTCAAGCTGCGGGGCAAAAATCTGTCGCAACTTAGGCAGAGTTTGTGCAGTATTTATTCCCTCGGTATGAGCGGTTTTGTAGTCGATGATCCACCATGCAGCGTCCCCTTCGCATTCAGGAGCAGAACCAGCCCGGAAAACGCGGTCAACTTGAATGGCGCGCAAGACCCCATCGATAACTCCGGCCCATCGCACTTCACTGTCCGCATTCGTATGCGGCGCCAGGATCCATGCAGCGGTGGGATCCTGGCAAGCTCGCAATGCGATCTCGATTGCTCGCCCCGCTATTTTTGCGGCTTGCTCCGGATCTACTCCTAAGGCGCGTACCTGCGCTGCTATGCGCGGCTCAAAATTCTGCAGCAGAGCACATGCTGGCGCTAGTTCGAGCGAGGTTCGCAGCTTCGCAAGCCGTTCGAAGAGGAAATGAACAGCGGTTCCCAACGCACGGGACAACATCCCGCCTTCGTGTCGTTGATACGGGAGTGTACCGCCTGGTCCCACGACCGGCCTCGCAGTTGTACTCGCAGCGCCTGAAGATCGCAAAGGGCGATAGTTGTTGGGAAGGCGTCGCAGCATAGTGGGCTTGATGGGGGGAGGCATCACGAGCAGAGTCGAGGCTGAGGCAGCAATTGATTCAACCTCACCCTGGACGTGGACTTGAGTAAGCTTCCACATCTCGAAATGTTTTTGAACCTCGTGTTCGAGCGCAGGCCACGCGGTGAAAAGCAGACCTGCAGATGGCGGACATAGGTTGAGTTCCCCCTCTCTACCCTCCTTGAACTCAGGCCGTGCGAACAGGTGGAGTTGTTCTCGCGCACGTGTCGCCGCGACGTAGAGAATGCGCCGTGTCTCTTGTGCTTCACGCTGGCGGTAGACGCGATCGACCCACTCCCTGGCCTTGCCTCGACCCTCTCCCTTGGGTTGCAGCGGAGCCACCAGGAACTCCGTGATTTCTCCCGAATCATTTGCCCTATTGATGCCGCGCTCGAGCCAAGAGAGGAGTCCTCCGCTGCTCTTGCCACTGCCAGCCTGCAAATCCGGAACAATTACCACTTCAAATTCGAGACCCTTTGCCTTGTGAATCGTCATCAACTGCACACAGCACTCGCTGCTCGCCGCGGGGTCGGCCTGCGCTGTGAGATTCTGAAGTGCCGCGACAAGACCACGACCCAAAAGGTCCGTTTCTCCCTCCGGTAGCCGATCGAGGCAACTCCAAAGTTCATCGAGGTTAGCGCGCGCTTGCTCGTCCACACAATCTAGGCCACCGAGCCTGAGCCAGACCTGTTCAAGCCATGTACCAAGGGACACTGTTGGCTGGGCCAGGCGGACCGCGGGGACCGTCTCAAGGGTTTCTAGCAGGCGCGAAACTGCGCTGCGACCATCGTCGCTGATCGTTGCAATGCGTTCAGAAAGCAACTGCGGTATCGGCGTCGCAAGGATTTTTGGATCATCCGCGCTCGTCAGGAGGTAAACATCCTCGAGCGAAAGTCCGCACCATGGAGCACGAAGTACACTGAGCCACGCAACTCGATCTTCGGGATTGAACAGCGCGCGTGCGAGTGCAAGGGCGTCCAACACTTCGGGACGAGCCGCGAGTTGTTCGAGATCAACGGCGCGAAAGGGAATTGCCGCTTGTCGCAATGCCGACGCAATGGGTGCTAGAGCGCTACGAGTCCTTCCAAGGACTGCCACTCGATATCTCAGACCTTGCCTGCGCGCTTCATCGATGCGGTCCGAGTGGCTCTCGATGAGTGCGATGATGTCTTCGGTCTGCTTTGTGCAGGCCGCTGTGCGACGGCTCATCGCTTCATTCTTTTTTTGAGCGGCATTCCTGGTTGAGATACTGCCGCGAGGTAATTGAGGGATGAAGTCAAGATGCAAGTCGAAGGGTGGATCGACATTTTCGGTCGTGGCTCGGGCAGCCTCGGCCGCTGAAAATGTGACGCCACTGCCGTCGTTTATCGCGAAAATCTGCGAAAACTGCTCGTTGAGTGTTGCAACCAACTGAGGAACTGTGCGGAAGTTTGAAGTCAGGGGAGCAAAATCAAAAATGTGCGCCTCGCCGGAAGGCAATTCCAGCCCTAGAGCTTGCACGCGAGGAAACAGCTCAGCGTCGGCGTCGCGAAAGAAATAAATGGACTGCATTGGATCGCCGACGACGAATACGGTTCGCCCTGTGGAATCGGGCCATGCCGCGACAAGGCTTGCAATCAACTTGTGCTGACGCCGACTTGTATCCTGGAATTCGTCGACGAGAAGATGGTGAATTCCATCCGCGATAGCGATTGCTGCGTCTGTCGGCAGTTGGTCGTCTCCAACGAGCACTCGTTGCGCCTTCTGCGCGACCTCGGTGAAATCCATCCGCCCCGCTTCGGCGAAACTCACCTGTAACTCGGCGACGGCGCGTCGTAACAGAGTGAAGCACGCGCGCACGATCTGCCACTCATCGTCTGTATAACGAGCATGCGGCAATTCGCAAAGTGCGCCAAGTTCCCGCTCCAGCCCCGGGACGCCACTCAGTTGTTGTATCAACTCTAGAATGCGCTGCTTTTCCGCTTTCCGATTTGACGGGAATCCAAGCTTCTTAACGAAGCTCTTGCGAAAGACGTTTTCCTGGGTAAGTAGCAGGCGCGCAAGGCATTCGTAGGCCTGTCGCGCTTCTTCAACATCGTGCGGTGTCCTGAAAGGCCCACAAGGAAAATCTGCCAGTTCCGCAAGTGCACCATGAAGCCTGTTCTCGCTTTGTACGCATGCGAATCGCGCCAGTTGCATGGCTTCATCGCATGCCCCCGGAACCTGGTCAATCAGACGCTCAAGCTTGTTTAGCTGTTCCTCAATGGCGCGAACGAAGGGGCGCTCAAGGCGATTGCGCAGCGAATTCCAATCAACTTCGCTATCAGGTTGAACCTCGCGCAACCAGAATTCCTGCATCCATCGGTCGCGTTGCGCAAGCATAGAGACCAGGAGTCGCTCCATCTCCTGCCAACCGTTATCGCGCCATAGCAAGAGCCTTTCAATCGCGGGAATGAGGATCGCATCGTCTGTCCCTATCTGCTCAAGCGTAATGCGAGCGGCACGGCGGTAGAGGTCGCCAGGCTGTTCGGTGATATCAAGGTTGCCGCCCAAGCCAGATACAAGGGGCTGCTGCAATGCAAGTTCTCGACAAAACGAATCAATGGTTGAAATGCGAAGCTGGGCAGGCAGGTCAAGCAAATTCCATCTCAGCCGGCGCGATTGCTCCAACGCACGCCGCGCAAGTGTGGACATCGCGAATTCGTCGCTGCCGGCCGGATGTTCGCTGAGTTCGGCAACCTTTTCCAACTCCGACAAAACACGATTCCGCATTTCGGCTGCAGCCGCCTTCGTAAAAGTGATCGCGACGACCTGCCCGGGGTCGTCTACTTCGCTTAACAAGCGCAGAAATCGTCGTGTCAGTAGATCCGTCTTGCCCGAGCCGGCTGGAGCCTGAACCAGAACAGAGCGTGACGGGTCGAGTGCCTGGGTGCGTTGTAGCTGGTCTGGAGGAGCAGCATGAAGCCTGCTAGTCACTATCCGCCTCCACATTATTCGATCCGTCTTCGTCTGCCGCTCCCTCTCGATGTTCCTCAATACGACATAGCGTTTGTAAGCCGCAACGCTTGCAATTCTCGGGATATTCTCGCGGATCAACGTCGGCGCGTCCGGAGACGAAGTCGCGTGCCAGTTGTTGGATCGCGTCTCTCCACGCCATCACTTGTTCGGCTGAAAGCGGTTCCCTGATCAGTTGCGATTGTGAGCTGAGATTTCCGAGTAACGTCGCGCGCGCATCGCCTACACGCCCATCAAAACAGTGGTCACCCGCGCGCACTTTCGCGAATGTAAGGCCGCCGAGCGTCTGCTCTGGCCCTAAAGCAAAACCCGCGTAGAGCGGTAACTGCACGTCGTCCGGCCGCGGCAATTCCCACGATTTCGGCGACACGTCTCCAGTCTTGTAGTCGATCACAAGCAGAGAGCCGTCGTTGAGTCGATCGATGCGGTCCAGTCGTAAGCGTAGAGGCAGACCGGCGATGCTGGTCTCGTGCTCGGCTTCAGTAGCCAATACATCAAAGGGCTGACGCGTGAGTTCATACTCCAACCATTCAGTGACGAGCCGCGTGAGCCTTCGTTCTTCGAGGAGCAGATAGCGTTGTGGCAATCGCTCGCTCGCACCTGGCGGCATCTCATTCCGCAACACGGTCTGTACGTGATCTGTGACGAAGGATCTTCGATCAGGTAGTGACCTCAGTTCGTCGAGCGACGCAATGCCTGCTGGTGGTCCGCCCCAGATTGCATGCAGCACGGCGTGAAGCAGTCTACCGCGCAAGGATGCCGTGAGGCCATTCTCGGCCGGCTGCCACCCTTGCGCCGCGAGTCGGGCCGTAGCAAATGCCTTGAAGGGGCATTGCGACTGCGATGTAAGTACGTTTGATCCACCACGAACGCCGCGTAATCGTTCCGGAGCTTGCCCGCCTTCATTATTCGCAACATCGCGAACAACCGCATCTGAAGCTGCCACGAAGAGGTCGATGGGCAGAGGAATTCGACTTGCGTCTTCGACAGCAATGGCCAACGGCACGTGGCTTGGTTCAGGCGCTAACTCCGACGGTACAGGTACAGCTTGACCCGCGAGCAGCACGATTAAGCGCGATGGCCTAGCTTCTACGCCGTTGTTCTGAAGTGCATAGCTGAATCGAACTTCAGGTGCCGAAGCGAGAATGCGCGTTGACATGGAGCGCGCCAATTCCCAATCAAGTTGTGTTGTGGCGTGCGGCATCCCCGCTTCGCGTTGCACGTCCACGGGCAACAACGGATGCATGGACCCGCGAGAGGGCCACGCATCTTCGTTGGCGCCGAGAAACCAGATTGCATCCGCAGTTAGGCCCGCCGACTCTGCTGGTCCGGCGATCAGAATCGGGGCGCCCTGCGACTCGAGCGCGAAGAGTGTTTCGCTTAGGATGCCCTCGAATTCAGAAAGAAAAGTGCTCCAGTCGATCGATCGTCCGTCGAACCCCAGTGATCCGCATGTGTCCAATGCTTGCTGCCAACGAACTGCGGTCTGATACTCGGGGCTGAGAAGCGGGCGATATCCGGGCCAGCGGGCAGTCTCAAGGATTTTTGGTACCAGTGCAGCCCAATCAAGGGGACTTCGAGTGCCTCGACTTTGCAGCTCGAGGAGTTGTTGAGAGTCTCGCATTCGCTTAACCCATGCGAGAGGCGCCCCCTTGCTGCCGATTCGTTGTCTAGCAAAGCCATTCAGCGACCAGTCGGAACGCTCTAGCCCCCGATGCCTTAAGGCGCGCATGCATGCTTGCAGCGCGGCGTTTTCGTCAGGATTGGCGGCAGTGTAGCTGTTCGAAAATAACCAGTCGAGTTCATGTTCTTCAAGCGATCTGGTTACCCAACGCAATAGCAAAAACGCGCTTCGTGCCAATGGCACCTGGCCCAGCGGCACGCCGAGGGAAAACTCAAAACTCGGCAGATCAGAAGTCGGAAGAGATCTGAGGAGCGCGCGCTCGATCGATCCTCTGCGGTCCGGTCCGTCGGTGGCTATTATAAGAAGCTTCTTCTTGGGATTGCTCCGGAGTTGGTAATTGCACCATTGGGCACACGCGGCCAATTCGTACTGGTTATCGGTTGCCGCAAACGAACGAACATCCGCGGCACTCTTTTCCAGCGTAACTTCGCTCCACGCCCCCCAAGCATTGAGAACGCTTGTCTGCAGGGGAAGCAGTCGATCAAAACCCACCAGCAAGACAGGGGCACGTTGCGATTGATCGGCTTCGAGGAGGGGTATTAGCTCGAGTGGAACCAGACTTTGGCTCACGAGGCTGCCTTTTCGGCACGCTTCGTCGAACGACTGTAGCCATTTGTGGAATTCCGCGGCATCCTGTTGCCAGCCAGCTCGAGTTGAGGCACGTAGAAATCGCGGCGCGTAAGAGCACAGGAGGTTGTGCGCATCCATCGCCATGCTGGCAAGGCGGCGGCGCGGGCCAGGGAGCAATGTGGCCGAACTCCCGCTTTCCTCCAGAATGTTAGTCCACAACGACAGTTCCTGCGCAGCGCTGGGCAGCAGTCTGCCATCGGCACTCCGGGTGTTCCAGTTGGATCTAACAAAGCTCTGCCAATCGACTACCGAGGGCGCGGGCCAAGCCGCAAGTCCCTCCGCCTGCCGGGCGCGATGGTAGTTCGACGCGATATCCCTGGCGGCCCGGTCGCTCGACGCCACGACAAGTCCGCCGCCGCGCAGCCACGCGTCGGTTTCAGCAGCAGAATTCGCTCCCATGCAAGCGTTATATCCTGCCAGGCGATTGCAACGCCATTCGACCGTCAAGATCGCTCAACCCGGCGGTTGTACACTGAGGAGTGATTTGTCGATTGCTTGCCGGTTTGCTAGTTGCAACTTTATGGATGACAGGCTGCAACAGCGGTTCCCAATCAGGGCCGCCGACTGTCGCGGACTCCGCGTATAAGACCTATCATTTACGTGGCAAAGTGGTGTCGACAAACGCCTCCACGGGCGAAGTCACGCTGAATCATGAGGCCATTCCTGGCTTCATGGAGGCGATGACGATGCCTTACAAGCTCAGGGACCTCAATATTCTCAGCGAGTTGCATGCCGGCGATGTAATTACGGCGGACCTTCAAGTATCGCAGCGGTCCGACGCCGAGGTATGGTTGGACCATATCGTGATTGTCGCCCAAGGCAAACCGGATTACCGTCCCAAGGTTGCGTACCATGTTCCGGCTCCGGGAGATGCGGTTCCTGACTTCAAACTGCGCAACCAGGACGGACGCACCATTCATCTCGATCAGTTTCGCGGCATGGAAGTGCTTGTCACCTTTATTTACACGCGCTGCCCTTTGCCGAACTTCTGCCCGCGAGTCACTCACCAGTTTGCGGATATCAACAGGAAACTCGCCAGTTCTCCTGAACTCTACAAAAAGACCCATTTGTTATGCGTCAGTTTCGATCCGGATAACGACACACCTGCCCGTCTCCGCGCCTACGGCTCGACTTACATTGGCAGCGATGCCGGCAACGCATTTTCGCATTGGGACTTCGCCGTGCCCAACAAGTCGGAACTGGACAAGATGGCGCAGTTCTTTGACGTCGGTATAACGCACGATGTCAGCGACTCGATCACTCATACTTTGTCCACGACATTGATCGGTGCCGACGGCAAGGTTGTACAATTCTATCCCGGCAACGAATGGACAGTTGACCAGGTGATGACGGATGTCAAAAAGACAGTGGGCGCCTGACCTCACATTTTCAAAACACCATTGGGAGCGCTGAAACGATGAGTGACGCATTGAATATTCGCAAGGATGCCGAACTTGATTTTCTCTCACTTGGGGCATTGGTGCATCGGCTTGATCCGGGAATCATTCCATTTCGCAAAGCGACTGAATGCCAGATTCATGTCAGCGGCGGCGAGTTCAACGTGGCCGCGAACTTGGCTGATTGTTTCGGATTGAAGACCGGAATCGCCAGCGCTATGTCGGACTATCCCATCGGCGATCTCATTGCCGAGCGCGTTAAGGCCATGGGCGTAAAGCCGTTCTATAAACATTTCAAGCATGACGGTGTCACCGGCCCGAACATGGCCACGGTGTATAGCGATCGTGGCTATGGCGTGCGTGGCCCCGTGGTTTTTTACAATCGGGCCAACGAGGCAGCGGGGCGTTTGAAGCCCGGTGACTTCGACTGGAAAGCGATCTTCGCCGGCGGCGTGCGCTGGGTTCACAGCGGTGGAATTTTCGCAGCCCTATCCTCGACGACAGCGGAGCTGGCTGCTGAAATGATGCGCGCCGCCAAGGAAGCCGGAGCCGTTACGTCCTTCGATTTGAATTTCCGTGAAAAACTATGGAAGATTCATGGCGGCGACGAGCGTGCCGTGGAAACTATTGCCCGTATCGTCGAGAACGTGGATGTGCTGGTGGGCAACGAGGAAGACCTGCAGAAGGGCCTCGGCATTCCGGGTCCCGAGGTCGCCGCGAAATCCAAATTGGATTCGACCGTGTTCTTTGGCATGATCGACAAGGTGGTTCAGAAACATCCGCACGTGAAAGTAGTGGCGACAACTCTCCGCGAGGTGCATTCCACAAACCGCCATAGCTGGAGCGCTGTCGCCTGGATCAACGGCAAGACCTACACCGCCCCGACTGCAGAACTCGACGTTTTGGACCGCGTCGGGGGAGGGGATGGCTTTGCCGCCGGTTTCATCTACGGCCTATTGAGCGGCGAAGCCCCCGAAGACGCCGTTAAACTGGGCTGGGCGCACGGCGCCTTGCTGACTACGTTCCCTGGCGATACCACCATGGCGACCGTGGAGCAGGTGAGGGCATTTGCCAAGGGTGGGTCGGCTCGCATTCAACGGTAAACGTCACCACATCCGGCAGCGGATAAGTCGCTGACACCTCCAGGCTCGTCCCGAAACAAACGGGTGGTTGATTGATTCGTGCATCGCTTGGTGCTACCGCGAATCCAACCAACTGTTAGACTTGGCATGTATTCATGAAGGGTCGGGAATGGCGAAGGTCACACTCGTATTTGCGTTGCTGTTGGCATTACTCGGGCTGGCGGGATATCTTGGCACGGGTAGTCAGCACCCCACGGCCTTGATTCCAACCTGGGTCGGTTTGGCTCTGGGTATCTTCGGCTGGCTCGCCATGAGTCCCAGCGAGGGCCGTCGCAAGCTTTTTATGCACATCAACGTGACCATCGGTCTGCTCGGATTTCTCGGTAGCGCGGTGGAGGCGATTCGCGGTTATCTGAAGGCGACCGCCGCAGGACTTCAACCGGATCAAATTGCCCTGGCTTCGAAGTCCATCATGGCCGCTTTGCTGCTTCTCTATGTGATCCTCTGTGTGCGTTCGTTCATCTCCGCCCGTCGCTCAGGGACGGTCTAAGCATGGGGACGATGCGTGGCGGTGGAATGAGCCTGGGTTCTCGCGCGGAACGCACGCCACATGGTCGCGGTGCTCGCGCCGGCTCGGCTGACACCCCCAAGCGCAAACCCAGTTTAAAGAAACTGTGGCCACAGATTCGTACCCTGGTTGCGCCTCGGATAGGGCTTTTGCTCGTTGGCTTGTGTTTGATGGCCATCAATCGCGTGGCCGGCCTGGTGCTGCCATACACGTCCAAGCCGCTCCTCGATAAAGTTCTTTCGCCCCACGGGGACGCCGCGCTGCTACCAAAAATGATTGCCATTGTTTTTTCTGCGATGGTGATTCAAGCGATAACTTCATTTGCCCTTACGCAGCTTCTTTCCAAAGCAGGGCAGCGGCTGATTGCTGAAATGCGCAGGCAAGTACAGCGGCATGTCGGCCTGCTGTCGGTAGCCTATTACGACGAGAACCGCACAGGGACACTGGTGGCGCGCATCATGACCGACGTTGAAGGCGTGCGTAACCTCGTAGGCACTGGGTTGGTGGAGTTCGTTGGCGGCCTGGTGACCGCGGGCTTGGCCTTCATCTACCTCTTGCACCGCAGTGTCGCGGTTACCTTGACTGTCTTCGCCGTGGTTGGCGCCTTTGTTTTTGTTCTGCAATATGCGTTCAAGGTGATTCGGCCCATCTTCCGTGAGCGCGGCAAGATTAACGCCGAAGTTACAGGGCGGCTTACAGAGTCGCTGGGCGGCGTGCGCGTGATCAAGGGCTACCACGCTGAAGAGCGCGAAGCATCGGTCTTTGCGGCGGGTGTCGAGCGCCTGCTGACCAATGTCATGAAGTCGCTCACTATGACGAGTATGCTCGGCTCCGCCTCCACGACGGTCTTGGGTCTCGTGTCGGCGCTGGTTATGTGGCTCGGCGGCCATGCCGTGCTCAACCACTCGTGGACCGTGGGCGACTACTTCAGCTACAACATGTTTCTCGCCTTCATGATCGCTCCTGTATTTCAGATTGTGAACATCGGAACGCAACTCGCTGAGGCTTTCGCCGGTCTTGATCGCACCGGCGAAATCATGGGTGAGCTCGAAGAAAATCAAGTGCCCGGTCGCACTCTTAAAATTCCGCCGATCCAGGGAACGGTACGCTTCGAGGATGTTGAATTCGCCTACGAACCCGGGAACCCCGTTTTGCACGGCATAAGCTTTGCGGCCGAGCCGGGAACTGTCACGGCCCTGGTAGGCTCATCCGGTTCCGGAAAATCGACTGTCATCAGCCTCCTTTGCGCCTTTCACACTCCCTCGAAGGGTCTGGTCACCGTTGACGGCATCGATCTCGCCCAAGTCGACTTGAATACATTCCGCTCGCAATTGGGTGTCGTGCTGCAGGACTCCTTTCTATTCGATGGAACTGTCCGCGAGAACATCATGTTTTCGCGACCCGAGGCCACTGAGGAGGAGTTCTTATTCGCCTGCCGTACGGCGCGCGTCGACGAATTTGCCGAGCGCTTTCCCGAAGCCTACGACACCATCGTGGGCGAACGCGGCGTCAAGCTCTCCGGCGGACAGCGTCAGCGCCTGTCGATTGCGCGAGCTTTGTTGGCCCAGCCGCGCATCTTGATTCTCGATGAGGCGACAAGTTCGCTCGACTCGGAATCAGAAGCCATGATCCAGGATGGATTGAATCAATTGATGCAGGGCCGCACAACTTTCGTCATCGCTCACCGCCTGTCGACCATCCGTCGTGCCGACCAGATTCTGGTGGTAGAGCAGGGAAGAATCGTGGAGCGGGGCAGTCACGCCGAGTTGTTCGCGTTGGGAGGCC
>CZKL01000159.1_pt1 | contig 23342 bp, 19 predicted proteins | sample 1122441 | NCBI WGS metagenome assembly CZKL01 (sample SAMEA3539301, study PRJEB10725) | soil metagenome | biome: tundra; feature: field; material: soil | place: USA | collected 2010-05 | depth 0.15 m
GTCCGTCGAGGAACTTCTTACGGAACACGGTGCGCAGTACGGGAATGGGCAGCAGGAACAACGAATGAGCGGTCGGGATCCAGCGCTGATGATCGGGCGACAGTCCTCCGGCGGGAACGACCGAGTGGATATGGGATCGCAGAACGGATCGTTCGCTCTGGGGCCCTTACTTCGCAACTGAGAGGCAAGCCTCAAATAATGTTCTTGTAGGGTTGCTAAACGGATTTCTGCGTCCATACCCTATATATGCGGAGAGTTGTCATCGCACGCATCCGTCCTATTATAGGAGCCAAGTCATGAAATCTGCTCTATTAGCGCTGCTCCGCGACGAAAGCAGCCAAGACTCCGCGGAGTACGCCCTCGTGGTCGCACTATTCGGTGTCGGAGTCGTATTTTTATCGAGATTGTCCTCCAACCGGGGTCGCGCGACGTTTTTAGCGTTTGTCCCTGCCCCTCAGGCATCTTTGTCCGGCATCGTAGACGCCCTTCAAGAAGTTAGTGAGCAGCGGAAAGCTGTTCTTTGCAAGCTCCGCATGGCTCTGGTGTCCGGCAAAGATGACGAGGCACTTGAGATGGCGAGAGAATTGTGTGGTCTGAGGATACGACGTGAAAAAAGTCATTGAATTAATTAGGGTCAGCACTTTAGGACAAGCGGACGAAGACCGTGCAGGGGTACCTTCACAACGGACTGCAAACAAAAAAACTTGCGAGCAACAAGGGCTTGAGATCGGACGCAAACTAGAGATTGCCAATGTTTCAGGTGCTTCGGTCCTCCTTGCTTCAGAAATCCAAGAACTGATCAGACTGTTGCAGAGCGGCTCGTTCAGCGGTGTCGTGGCCCGTGAATTTAGTAGGCTCATTCGGCCCGAGAGCTTTGCTGATTTCGCGCTCCTTCAAGTATTTGTTGACACACAAACAGTACTGTATCTTCCCGACGGACCTGTTGATTTTAGCAACAAGACCGGTAGATTCATGGGCACCATCCGCGCAGCGATCGCGGATATGGAGCGGGCTGAGATTTTAGAGCGCGTCTGGTCGGCGAAGGAGGAAAAGCGCAAGCGGGGAGAGTTGGCACAAAGTTCGGTAGTACTCGGATTCGGCATCGATTACGAGCTGGGACGAGGCTTCTTCTACAAGCCGGAGGCACAGCTCGTCGGCGAAGCTGCAAGGGGATTTCTCGCGGGGAAACAAAGCTATGCGGAGATCGCGAAAAAGCTCGGCGTAACGCCTCGAGGAGCACATGTCATCCTTCGCAACCCCATTTGGACCGGAGTGCGAGTAATCGACCAGAAGCGGGACCCGTCCCCTGCAGGGAAGTACACTGCCGTCAATGGCCGCCAAGCCGATCGTCGGAAGATCGACCGTACCCCAAACGAGATTATCTGCGTCCCAGTGAATGACAAACCAATTCTTACCGAGCAGGAATTTGGAGAGCTACAGCGACTCATGGACTTGAAACAGGAAAAACATTGGCGCAGCCAATCAGACTACACACACAGGTTTACCTATAACGGATTCCTGACCTGCGCATTTGCGATGAACCCATTCAGACTGCCTACCAGCGTCGGGATTATTATGTGTGCCGGGGGCGGCGAAATGGCCACAAATGTCAGGAGAAATATATGAAAATGAATGACTTAGAGGAAGTGCTCGATACTCTCTTCTCAGAGCAGATGTCTAGTCGCCATTTCTTAGGAGAATGCATAAAAGAATTCCTACATCGTTCTACAGAGAACGACCCAGCGTTCGAATTCGAGAGACTAAAGGCCGAGCTTAGCTCCCTCCATCGGAAACGCAAACGAGTTGTCGACATTTTCGTCGAAGGCCACATCGACGAGCCTGAGATGGCGAAACGTCTCGCTCCAATTGACGAGGGCATCAGGGTTACCAGTGCTGCCCTGGGTCGCAGGGAAAAGCTACCTGCTCCCGATTTCGAGAAGCTGATAGAGACTTTCTCGCCTCTCGCTGAATGGGGGTTCTGGACACGCGATCAGAAACGGCGGTTTCTCTCGACTCTTACCCCGGACATTAGGGTTGCCGATTATGAAGTAGAGTCTTTGGGGCTCAACCCCGCTCTCGTCAGCAAGGAAGATACCCGCTCGGACAAGGGTTCATGGCCGCGGCCAACATGAATCTCGCCGGGAAAGTGAGCGACATGCTGGCGCGCGCGATTGTGACCGTGTGATCTTCCAGCGGCTGCCGCATCACTTCAAGCACGTTGCGTGGAAACTCCGGCAACTCGTCGAGAAAGAGCAGTCCATTGTGAGCGAGTGAGACCTCACCCGGACGAGGCACGGCTCCGCCGCCAATGAGGCCCGCGTCGGAAATCGTGTGGTCCGGCGAGCGGAAAGGCCGTTGAGCGACCAGCCCTGCGGCTGCATCGAGCACACCGCCTACGGAATGTATTTTGGTCGTCTCCAATGCCTCTTCGAAAGTGAGCGGCGTGAGGATCGATGGCAGTCTTTTGGCGAGCATGGTTTTGCCTGATCCCGGAGGGCCGATCATCAGGATGTTATGACTGCCGGCCGCGGCCACTTCGAGCGCGCGCTTGGCCGTATGCTGACCGCGGACATCTTTGAAGTCGACGCTGAATTGTTGTAACTCGCTCAGCAACTCCTCTGTTGCCACATGAAATGGCTCACGCTGGACGACGCCGACGACGGTGCGATTAAGCAGGTCGACCACATCGAGGAGAGAAGAGACGGGATAGACGTTCACGCCCTCAACGACTGCTGCTTCGGCGGCGTTGGCGGAGGCCAGTATCAAGTTGGGTATATTCTTCTCGCGCGCGAGAATCGCCACCGGCAACATACCGGGCACGGGGCGGACACTGCCGTCCAGGCCGAGTTCACCCACGAGCAGAAAGCGACTCAAGTCTTGTACATGCAGAGCGCCATAAGCACCGAGTATTCCAACCGCGATCGGAAGATCGAAACCTGAGCCCTCTTTCTTGAGATCGGCCGGCGCGAGATTGATCGTGATGTGTGTGGGAGGAATGAGGTAGCCGGAGTTTTTAATGGCGGCGCGCACTCGGTCGCGACTCTCGCGCACTGCGGCGTCAGGCAAACCCACGGTGTGAAAGTGATCTTGTTCGGCGACCACACCGCTGTAATCGACTTCTACGTCGATTAAATTGGCGTCGATGCCGTAGACGGCCGCGCTAAGGGCTTTAAAAAGCATGGTGTAAATTGCTGCGAGTGTAACACTGGTCAGCGCACTTTTGAATGTGACGGCTGCCGCTCGCCTCAAGCTGCTCGGTGGCCGCGCTACAATCTCTGCGTGACTACGAGTCTTTTCGATCTCTACAAGGTCGGTGTGGGTCCTTCGAGTTCGCACACCATGGGACCTATGCGTGCAGCTTGCCGATTTGCGTTAGGGCTAGCCGAAAGCGGTGTCCTTCCACGAGTCGAGCGCGTGCAAGCTGAGCTGTTCGGCTCACTTGCGCTCACGGGTCTGGGGCACGCGACTGACCGCGCTGTGTTGCTGGGGCTTGCCGGCAATGAACCGGCCACAATCGATCCCGCTTCTGTTGCTGCCACGGTAACTCAAATCCGCGAGACGGGCAGTATAACGATCGCAGGTCAGCGGCTGATTCCGTTCGATGAATCGAGCGATCTCCTCTTTCATCGCTCCACCATGTATCCGCCCGGCGCGCAGACCAGTCATCCTAACGGACTGCGGATCACTGCCTACGATGCTGGGGGCGCGACGCTGGAGCAGCGAACCTTCTTCTCAATCGGCGGTGGCTTCATTACCGAGGATACGGTCGAGCCCCAAGTCGAATCGGGTGTGGGGCCAGGATTCTCAGAAAAGAAGCAGTCGGCTATTCCGTTTCCTTTTCATAGTGCAGCGGAGCTGCTGGAGATCGCCGAAGCCAACCAGATCACCATCAGCGAATTGATGCTCCAAAATGAATGCGCGCTCATTGCACGCGAGAGAAGCGATGCCATCGACGTGGTTCGCCAGAAGATCGAGACCATTTGGCAGACGATGCAGGGCTGCGTGAAGCGAGGCATCGAAGCTGAAGGAATTCTTCCTGGCGGTCTTAATGTACGCCGGCGTGCCCATCGATTGGCTGAGAGACTCCGCGAAAAAGAATCAAACGGATCGCTGAGTGACCCTCTCGCTCCGCTTGACTGGGTCACGGTGTATGCGATGGCAGTGAATGAAGAGAATGCCGCGGGCGGCCGCGTGGTCACCGCCCCCACCAATGGAGCAGCCGGTGTGGTTCCAGCAGTCGCACACTACTATCAACGATTTATCACGGGCGCAGATCAGGAAGGTATTCTTCGGTACTTTCTCACTTCGGCGGCCATCGGCATCCTATATAAGGAGAACGCTTCGATCAGCGGCGCGGAAGTTGGCTGCCAGGGAGAAGTGGGGGTGGCTTGTTCGATGGCGGCCGGAGGACTGACCGCCGCGTTGGGTGGAACCAACGGTCAGATTGAACACGCTGCGGAAATTGCGATGGAGCATAACCTGGGCATGACATGTGATCCCATCGGCGGCCTGGTTCAAATTCCATGTATCGAGCGCAACGCCATGGGCGCCGTGAAGGCAGTGCATGCTTCGCGCATAGCGCTCAACGAATCGGAGGCTCACAAGGTCTCACTCGACCAGGTCATTCGCACCATGTACCTCACCGGCCTTGACATGCAATCGCGCTACAAGGAGACGAGCCTTGCCGGGCTTGCGCTGAATATCATCGAGTGCTGAGTTCTGGTTCAGTGGTTTATATGTAATTTGCTGCAGATAGCCTCATCAGATCTGTGTCCTTTAGTTTTTCCCAACCGGATGGTCGCCATCGAGGATTGCTCCATTGCCAATGAATGAAGACGGCCCTGTCGTGACGCCTTCCATCGAAACTGAGCCGGCTGTAGTTCCGCCCCGCCCCGTCGCGCCTGTATGGCACACCGTGGTGCTCGTTGCCGGAATTCTTTTCGTTTCGAAGCAGAGCGCCTCGCAATTCGGGGGCGCGCACGCTCAGTTCAACCGCTTGTCGACCTACGTTCTAACTGGTGCGACCGAGTTAGTGATGCTGGGATGGATTTTCCTGGGCCTCAAGCTCAAGAAGATACCTTTCCGTTCTTTACTCGGTTTCTTTTCAGGAAATCTTCGATCCATCGTGATCGATCTAGGCTTTGCCGCCGTCTTCTGGATTGCATCGCTGACCATTCTCGGGACCATTGGGATGTTCTGGGCAATCGTCGAAGCAGCCATCAAGCATCACTCACTTTTTCATGCCGGTCAGCCACTTTCACCAGACCCGTCTCAACAGCAGACACTTCACATCCTGTCGCAACTCGCGCCTGCCAATGGGCGTGAAGTCATTGCCTGGATCGCGTTGTGCGTAATTGCGGGCTTCGCTGAAGAAGTGATTTTTCGTGGATACCTGCAGCGCCAGTTCACAGCGTGGTCACGCGGGGCGACCGCTGCAGGCGTGCTGTTTTCCGCTTTACTCTTCGGTGCAGCTCATGGATATCAGGGCGCTCGCAACATGATTTTGCTCTCGGTATTCGGTGCTCTCTTCAGTCTTCTCGCAATCTTTCGGCGCAGTCTTCGCGCGGGCATCATCGCTCATAGTTGGCATGACCTCTTCGCGGGATTGACACTTGCTTTTCTCAAGGCATACCACTTCATTTGAGTTTCGCGACCCACGCGTAATTCGACCTTGAAAAATTGTTGCCACTTTTTCCACCTTCCATTCGTTTTTTGCTTGACACTCGCGAAGCATGAATCTATACATTCCTCAACTGCAATCTTGTGTTGCAGGTTCGATGCAACCCATCGAAAAGGGAGAATAGGCAAAATGGCAACGAAAAAGGCAGCCAAAAAAGCACCTGCAAAGAAGGCCGCAAAGAAAGCAACAAAGAAGAAGTAGTTCCAACCAACAGGCAACACTCTAGGGGGACGCTCAGAGCGTCCCCCTTAGTGTTTCTGGGCTAAAGTTCACGTCTGCGTTTGTCGGTGCGGAGATTTCAGAATCATGGTTAGAAGAAACGGATAGACTCTTGGTGGAAGGAATTAAAGACATGACGCGTCGCCGCTGGATCGCTGAACGTTGGGATGAAGCCACTGCAACACTGACAGGATCACAAGCTGAGCACATGGTTCGAGTGCTGCGTGCGGAGCCGGGCATGGAAGCCGACGTGGTTGCCGGAGGCCATGTCTTCCACGCGGAAGTCGCGGCGGTCGCTCCTTCGGAGGTCAGGTTCAACCTCCTTGCTGAAATGCAGGCCGATCCCGCATTGCCCGTGACTCTGGTGATGTCGATCTACAAGTTCGACCGTATGGAGTGGGCCATTGAAAAGGCCACGGAACTCGGCGTGGCTGCGATCGTGCCGGTTATCGCGCGGCGGACTGAGAAGCATCTGGGGCAAGGTGCAAGCAAGCGCGCCGAGCGGTGGCGCCGCATTGCCCATGAGGCGTCGCAACAGTCGCGACGATCAGACGTGCCGCTGATTCTCGATCCTGGACCTCTTGCTCGTCGTGTGCGATTGATTGCTGAATCGAAACGCATTGTGCTTGCCGAGCAGGAACGCGGCACGACTCTGCGGACGGTCGTCGAAGAGGCGTTGGATTCCGCGCAGGATGAAACTCCTGCGCTTGAACTTGCGCTCGGACCCGAGGGCGGATGGGCGCCGGAAGAAGAAGCCCTGTTCGATGCCAATGGCTGGCGCGCCGCTTCGCTGGGGCCACGCATCTTGCGCGCAGAGACGGCAGCGATCGCTGCGCTCTCGGTCGTGGCATCCTTCCTCGAATGAAAACGGGATCCGTCTAGAGCGAGACTCCGCGCTTCCAGGGAATGAAGTCATTCTGACCTAGGAGCTCCGCTTTGGTCATGTGTTCTCCGCTGGCAACATCGAGGCACAGATTGAGCAATTTCTCAGCGCTCTGGGGAATCGTCATCTCTCCCGTCACAATGCCACCGGCATCGAAGTCAATAATGTCGCCCATTCGTTCGGCCAGAGTGGAGTTGGTAGAGATCTTCACCACCGGCGCCACAGGATTTCCGGTAGGTGTTCCCAAGCCGGTGGTGAAGAGCACCAGGTTCGCGCCCGCTCCGACTTGTGCCGTGACGCATTCGACATCGTTTCCCGGAGTACACAAAAGGTTGAGGCCTGGCGTGGTCGCGTACTGCGGAAAGTCGAGAACGTCCTGAACCGTCGAGATACCGCCTTTTCTCGCCGCGCCCGCCGACTTGATTGCGTCCGTGATAAGTCCGTCCTCGATATTGCCCGGAGAGGGATTCATCTCGAAGCCGGAGTGGACGGCCTTCGCTCTCGCTGAGTAAGCCTGCATCAGGTCATAAAATCTTTGGGCAAGCTCGTCAGTGGCGCAGCGGTTGATCAGTTCCTGCTCCACTCCATGTAACTCGGGAAATTCAGAGAGTAGTGTTCGCCCGCCCATCCCCACCAGCCAGTCTGAGAGATACCCGATGGCTGGATTTGCCGAGATGCCGCTAAAACCGTCTGACCCGCCGCACTTCAATCCAACCGTCAACGCAGAGAGTGGCGCCGGCGCGCGCTCGACTCGATTGGCGTCGGCTAATCCAGCGAAGGTCTGTTCGAGGGCGTCGCTCATGAGGACGGTTTCGCGGCCTGATCGTTGCTGGTCAAACACCAGAACAGGTTTACGCAGGTGGGGATCCCGCGCCCGAAACTCGTCCATCAGCATGCTTGACTGCGCATTCTGGCAACCCAGGCTGAGCACTGTGGCGCCCGCAACGTTTGGATGATGAATGTAGCCCGCCAGCAGTCCACAAAGCGCCTGCGCGTCCTGCCGCGTTCCTCCGCAGCCGCCCTGGTGAGTGAGGAAACGGATGCCATCAACATTAGGAAAGATCCGGGCGGCACGCGAGGCGGCTGCTGTCTCGGGGGCGCCCTCATCGCGACTACTCGACCGTCCCCGAATCAGTTGACGCACGAGCGGGCGGTAACGATTATTAGCGCTGCCGTAGCCCAACTCTTCTTCGAGCGCTTCTTTCATTCGCTCCACGTTGCGGTTTTCACAAAAGACGAGAGGGAGCACCAGCCAGTAATTGCGCGTGCCCACCTGTCCATCGCTGCGGTGATAACCCATGAAAGTGCGAGCCGTCCATGCGGAAGGCTCAGGCAGGGTAAACGAAACCGGGTGCCGCGTTGCTGAATAGGGATCGGTGCGGTGCCGCACATTGCGCGTGGACAGCAAGCCACCGCGCGGAATCGCCTCGACCACTTCGCCAACCACCATGCCGTACATGCGAATCAGGTCACCCGGCTGCAAGTCGACTACTGCCATTTTGTGCTTGGCGCGAATTTCCTGAGTGACCGGACAGGACGCCGATGCAGGGGGAGCGCCAAAGTGCACGGTCGTCCCCGCGATGAGCGTGGTTAGTGCTACTAGAACATTGTCGCGTGGGTCGAGTTGCAGAACTGTTTCCGCCATACAGAGCCTTTATCCTTCACCGTAATTTCAGCCACCAACACGCTCAGCATACAACCGCACAGCCGTGCTATGCGCTCCTCGTCTATCATCGGTGCGTCTTCAATGTCGCAGAGGGACTGGCATGAAAGCGATTGTCTTGGAAGGACCAGGAAAGGCCACACTTGCATCCGTAGCAGAGCCGTATACTGCGGGTGCCGATAACATTCTGCTCCAGGTGCGACGGATAGGCTTATGCGGCAGCGATTTGAATTCCTATCGCGGGCGCAATCCACTGGTCACGTTTCCGCGCATTCCAGGTCATGAGATCGCTGCGACCGTTGTCGAACTCAATCCGCGGTTTCCCCAGTGGCAACCGGGAACCCATGTCACTCTTTCTCCCTATACTCATTGCGGCAAATGCCCGTCATGTCTTCGCGGGCGGTTCAATGCCTGCCAATTTAACCAGACACTGGGCGTGCAGCGGGATGGAGCTCTCACGGAGTTCATCGCGGTCCCTGCCGACCGTCTGTACCGCGCCAACCTCGAGCTGAACGAACTTTGCCTGGTGGAACCGCTCACAGTCGGCTTTCACGCCGCGGCGCGCGGGCGTGTGTTAGCGACGGATTCAGTTGCTGTGTTCGGCTGCGGCGGGGTAGGCCTCGGCGCTGTCGCGGGAGCTGCCTTTCGAGGAGCGACTGTCATCGGACTCGACCTTGATGATGCCAAGCTTTCCACCGCGCACAAGGCCGGCGCCATGCATACGATTAATACTTCGAGCGGCGATCTTCATGATCAACTCGCGCAATTGACCGGGGGACGCGGCCCCGATGTCGTGATAGAAGCGATCGGCCTGCCTCAGACCTTTCGTGCCGCTGTAGAAGAGGTGGCGTTCACCGGTCGCGTGGTCTACATCGGCTACGCTAAGGAACCCGTGGCCTACGAAACCAGACTCTTTGTACAGAAGGAATTGGACATTCTCGGTTCACGCAATGCGCTGCCTGAGGACTTTCAAGACGTTATTCGCATGCTGGAAGCGCATCGATTCCCGGTTCAGGATGCGATCACTCAGGTCATCGCAATGGAAGACGTTCCTGCGATCCTCGATGCATGGAATCGCGAGCCTGCCCGCTTCACCAAGATCATGGTCGAGGTGAGTTGAGCAATTAATTTGTCTTCAGAGCTATAAATGCGCGTAGCGTACCAGGACGCCTGCCAATGCCGCGCCTAGGAGATCGCCAACGATCGGAATAGGTGCATAGGCCCAATTGGAACTGCCTTTGCCCGGAATTGGGAGCAAGGCGTGGGCAAGCCGTGGCCCCAGGTCGCGCGCAGGATTAATTGCGTAGCCGGTCGTCCCGCCAAGAGAGAGGCCAATACCCCAAACCAGACTTGCCACCAGCCATGGACCGAGTGCGGCAACTGAACCTTGCGCAGAAACTCCATGGGAAAAAATGGAATCTGCAACCAGTACCAAGACTGCGGTTCCCAGAATTTCGCTAAAGAGATTGGCGAGCGGGCGATTTATGGCCGGACCAGTACAGAAGATTCCCAGCTTGGCCGCCGGATCGGGTGTCTGCGCCCAGTGTGGAGCATAGTGCAAGGCCATCAAGGACGCTCCGCAAACGGCACCCAGCATTTGTGCTGACCATAGCGAGAGCAGTTGCGAATAGTCGCCGCTGACCACCGCGGTGGAAAGCGTGATGGCCGGATTCAAGTTGGCTCCCGGACTGCCGAAAGCCTGTGCCACCAGGACTCCGCATAACACGGCGAGCGCCCATCCAGTGGTAACCACCATCCAACCCGCGTCGGCCGCGTAGGACTTACGCAGGGTTACTCCCGCGTTTACGCCATTTCCGAGCAGCACCAAAACCAGAGTACCCAGGAACTCACCAAACCAAGGACTATGCATCAGGTCTTCCTTGATGCGAAAGTTCTGCAGGCCGGTACCGCGGCTCCTCAGCTCCACAGAACGAACGCGAATCGATTTGCGGGACTTCAGCATTCTGCACTTTCGGGCCTACGTTCGCCAACTCTGAAGTAAGTCGATCAAAGGTACCCTCAAACCGACTTGGCTTGCGGGTAAGTCTTGCCATCAACGCAATTGCGGCTGAGAATAGTTCAGCACCCATTAAGCGCAGCAGTGTGAGTTCCGCCCAGTTAAAATTGGGTAATGGAAGCCAGGAACAGTCATCGATAAGCTTGCAACCAGGATTTAAAGTTCCGAGGGATTTTTGACCCCGCCTTATTCTCAATCGAATGAACAAGCATCTCCTGCCATTGCGCAGGCCGCGCAGATTTTTGGCAGTGGCGAGATGGCTGACCGAATACGTGCCCTGGATTGGAGCAAAACTCCTATTGGTGCTATCGATCAGTGGCCCGACACGCTTTTGACCACGGTCAACACGATCTTGGCTTCGCGTTATCCCATGTTCTTGTGGTGGGGTAAAGAACTTGTTCAGTTTTACAATGACGCCTATCGGCCGAGCCTTCGCCAGGACAAACACCCGAGCGCACTAGGGCAACGTTGCGAAGAATGCTGGTCCGAGATCCTTGATATCATCGGACCGCAGATTGAGGCCGTGATGACACGCGGCGAAGCGACATGGCACGAAGATCAACTCGTCCCCATCTATCGCCACGGAAAACTCGAAGATGTTTACTGGACCTACGGCTACAGCCCCGTGCGCGATTCTACGGGAGAAATACGTGGCACCCTCGTGGTCTGCACGGAAACCACTGACAGCGTTGTGGCGCGGCTCAACCTGAATCAGGAAAGACAAAGGATGGCGGATCTTTTTCAGCAGGCGCCGGCCTTTTTTGCCGTACTGAGTGGGCGCGAGCATGTCTTTGAGATGACGAATGCTCCCTATCAACTGCTGATAGGCGATCGCAACGTGATCGGCAAAACTATCCGGGATGCCATTCCCGAAGCCGAAAGCCAGGGCTTCACGGCTCTGCTCGACCTTGTCTATCAAACAGGCAAGCCGTTTATCGGGCATCAGACACCGATCCAGTTGGCACGAAGCGCTACCGATCCTCTCGAAAAGCGCTATTTGGATTTTGTGTATCAGCCGAGACGAGAACAAGATGGCACGATCTCCGGAGTCATTGTGCTGGGCGTCGACGTTACTGAGGGCAAACGCGCGGAGCAGGCACTTTTACAGTCTGAGAAACTGGCCGCAGTGGGAAGACTTGCAAGTTCAATCGCACACGAAATCAACAATCCATTGGAAGCCGTAACCAACCTTCTTTATCTGGCGCGACAATCGGCGGTAGACGCAGACACCAAGGAATACCTCACAGTTGCCGAAGCCGAGTTACAGCGAGTGTCGGCGATTGCCAGCCAGACATTGCGCTTCCATCGTCAATCCACGCATCCCAAACCGGTCAAGTCCGCCGAACTGTTTGATGGAACGCTGCCCCTTTATCGACACAAGCTGATCAACTCGCAGGTTAAGGTGGAACGGCGAAATCGGGCAGACTGCTCGGTGGTATGTTTCGATGGCGAGATACGACAGGTGCTCAACAATCTCATTGGCAATGCAATCGACTCAATGAGTGCCGGAGGAGGTCGCCTGCTATTGAGAAGCCGAGAGGGAACAAACTGGAAAACAGGAATAAAGGGTGTCGTTTTTACGGTGGCCGATACAGGTCTAGGCATGTCTCACCACACTCTGTCACGCATGTTCGAACCGTTTTTCACCACCAAGGGTGTCAGCGGCACTGGTCTCGGGCTGTGGATCAGTCAGCAGATTGTGGAACGTCACAAGGGAGTACTGAGGGCGAGGTCGTCGCAGTCAAGCAATGGGTCGGGAACTGTTTTCACGCTCTTCCTGCCATTAGAGAATCAAAGCGCCGAATGAAGAGTTCTGTGACGGTTCATCCACTCACGATTTAACGGTTGGCTTCAGCGCGAACCGCATCGCACTGTGCATTCTTGTTCACGGGTCCCCGTCACTGGTCGGTCCCCGGTATTCTGCCCGAATCAATCGGCCAATTCTTCACCAGTTCGTCGACCACCACGTGTCCCACGGTGTAAGCGCTCTCGAGCGAAGGCAGGTAAGCGCCGAATTTGCTGGTGCGCTGGTTGGCCAGACTCTCAGCTGCGCTCATGCCCCGCGGTTGCTGGTCGAAATTACTGACCGTGCGCAGAACTAGAATCCGATGCCAGTCGACACGGCCAGCGTTGGCCAGATAGGTCAGCGATTGTAGCGTGCCCGTATCTTCCATCGCGGTCGTCGCGTACTGTCCTTTGCCATCGGTGAAATAACTCATCCACTGCCGAGCCCAGGCGTCCGAGAGCTTTCCATGCCAGTAGGTCGATGATGAAACTTCGTCACCCATGGTCACAAATGGCGGACGTTGCGCGGCGGCTCCATCGAAGTGACTTCGGATCTCCCTGAGGCGGTCAGAGTCGGCCAGCGGGATCGCCTGCGTTAGTTTGAATGCCCATTCAGCCAGACTGCCGTCAAGGGAATACACTTGCCCCTCGAGTGCCGTCGCTGGCTGCTCAAAAGGTAGCGCCTTGCGAAGCGGCACATACCCCGTCGGCCAGTCTGAAGGCATTTCGCGCGGGTCGATTTCATAGCCAAGATCCCCATCCACGACCCAGCGTGCCCATACCGCTGAGCCGAGGGAAGCACGCTCCGGGTTTGCTCCAGCGATACCGGCCACAATCCAGTAGGCGTGACTAAGGTCGAAACGCGGATCGAGCCCCAATGCCATGATCGTGGCCGCCGCATGCGCGGTCCCTTGTCCGGTCAGGACTGCCATTTCACCGTTTCGATTCATGCGCACGGCGTGGTATGCAGCGGGTAGGGGATAGAGCTGGTCAAGATGATCGCGCTCAACCCAATACTGCAGTTCTCCAGGCGTGTCGCCGACGTCAGCTCCCACTTCAAACATGGCCACGACGACGACCTTCACCGGAATGGGCCGTGGCTTGGCGGCAGCCATACCTACGAGCGCAACGATCAAGGCGCAGGCGAGCAAGCACTTTGTGCGGGCTTCCATTTAACAGCGATCTTAAATGCCGGAAGTGGAAGCGCAGACTCGAATTTTCTCGATCAACTTCTCTGACGTCGAGCTGACGAATAACGCGAATCAAAAAGTCAACTTGCCGGGTGAGTTATACCATGAGGAGAACGAGGGGTCTGAATGCGCACCTGGGGTAAATTCTTGCTTGCTTCCGTAATCGCATTAAGCAGCGTAGCCTCTGCGCTGTCACAGCAGCCGACGCACCACTGGGCCATCGTGTTGCATGGTGGGGCTGGCGTCATCGAACGGGCCACCATGGATCCCAAGACCGAGGCCGCTTATCGCGCTGCACTCAAAGAGGCGACTGAAGCTGCAGCGAAGGTACTCGACGCGGGAGGCTCTTCGCTTGACGCTGTGCAGGCCGCCATCCAGATTCTCGAAGACGATCCGCTCTTCAATGCTGGACGCGGCGCGGTATTCACCGCCGAGGGCAAGAACGAGCTCGACGCAGCCATCATGGATGGCGCCACGTTGAAGGCAGGAGCGGTGGCTGGCGTCACGCACACGCGCCATCCAATAGCCCTTGCGCGTGCTGTCATGGAGAAGTCCCCGCACGTGATGCTCATTGGACCCGGTGCGGATGCGTTTGCTGCCCAAGCGGGCCTGGAGCAAGTGGATCCGAGTTTCTTTTTCACGGAACGCCGCTGGCAATCCCTGGTTCGGCAACTGAAGAAAGAAGGACTGCCGATACCGCCTCGCCCAGTTGGCGCACCCCCTGCGCCGCCGACACCTGTCGCTGAGATCGAGTCACCGGAAGCGCACAAATACGGCACCGTGGGGGTGGTCGCTCTCGATAAGCAAGGCAACGTCGCCGCCGGTACTTCTACGGGCGGCACCCAAGCCAAGAAATGGGGTCGCGTGGGCGATTCGCCAATCATTGGGGCGGGGACTTACGCGTCAAATCAGTCGTGTGCGGTTTCGGCAACGGGCACCGGCGAATATTTCATTCGGCTGACTGTGGCACGCGAAGTCTGTGCCCTGGTGCAGTACAAGGGACTCAAACTGCAGCAAGCCGCCGATGAAGTCATTCATAAGGAACTGGAAGGCCTTCACGGAGACGGCGGCTTGATCGCGATCACTCCCGATGGCCAACTGGCCTGGAGCTTCAACACGCCTGGCATGTATCGCGCACGGCTCGCAGAGGGCGGCAAACTTGAACTTGGTATCTACAACGACGAGCCTTGATGCAGGGCCGCGCTCGACGGTGAGAGGGCAACCATCATGACGCTGAAATTCACGACATCCTATCTTGAGGACTCGCTGGAACTGTTGCGCTACTACAAAAAACTCGGCGAGAGGGCGATGGACCAGGTAAGCGACGATCACCTCTTTGCGACATTAGATGATGAGGCGAATTCCATCGCAATCATCGTCAAGCACATGGCCGGCAATATGCGATCGCGATGGACGGACTTTCTCACTACCGACGGGGAAAAGCCGAACCGCAACCGCGACGCCGAATTTGTCGACCCGCCTGCCACACGTCAAGAATTGTTGGACGAGTGGGAAAACGGGTGGAGGCTCGTATTTGAAACCCTGGAAAGTCTTAGGGAGTCCGACCTTGGGCGCACGGTCACTATTCGCGGTGAACCACATTCCGTGATGCAGGCCATCAATCGGCAATTGGCACACTATCCGCATCACGTGGGGCAGATTGTGCTGCTGGCCAAAAACTTCGCATGCGATGGATGGCAATCCTTGAGTGTCCCGCGCAACAAGTCTGCCGAATTCAACCTGAAGGTGGTCGCAGGCGAATTGAGTCAGCGCTAAAGCCGTCTGTTTCGCAATTTTTGAGTTGATTAGGTTTTTAAGTGATCGCGGTTAGCCGCTTCACTTCAGGCCAAATACGAAGGGCAGGCTTGAGGCCTGCCCTTCGTATTTGAATCTGATCACTTTTTACTGCTGCGTAGCCACGCCTTGGCCGGCTCCGTTATTTCGAGCCTGCGCCTTCTGCGCCAGCACCTTGTGGGCATTGTCCTCGAGGGCTTGCGCTTCGGGAAGAAACGTCAACGCTTTCTGAATCTCAGGATCCCAATCCGCCACGGTCCGAAGACCTTGCAGCTGTCCGAACTGGCTGGTCAGGATTTTCTCCTTAATGTTGACCTTCAGCCAATCGAGATTGGCATTGATGTCGCCTTCACTGAAAGGAATGTCCTGGGTGGTCAGGAACTGTTTGAAGTCAGCAATCACTGCTTCATCGACCTGGAAGTTTTTATCCACTGACCGGTTCGCAAGATAGTGCGGAGCGAAGTGGAAGAACGCCGACTTGATCAGCAGCTCGTCCTGGAAGTGATTCGACTTAGGCGATTCGATCTTCTCGTCCGGAGTAATGCCGCCGCCGCCGTAGACCGTTCGTCCCGCGTCGGTCATCTTCACTTCCCGGTTAGTCGTGTCGGCAGGCTGCGTACCGGCATGATTGTAGTAGTAGTCGTACAGCGAAACGCCTGTGTAGTTGCGCTGGATGAGGCGTCCAGACGGGGTGTAGTAGTGATACGTGGTCAGCGCCAGGCCGGTGTTTTCACTCAGGTTGTAAACGGTTTGCACCAAACCCTTGCCGAAAGTGGTCTCGCCGACGATGAGCGCACGGTCATGATCCTGTAGCGCGCCGGAAACAATCTCGGCGGCCGATGCTGTGTTGCGGTTTACCAGTACGACGATGGGGAATGTACGACCTTCATTGCCGTGCGTGGCCGTGTAGTTCTGGTCTGGGTAAGCCCGTCCGCGTTGGGAAACGATGCTCTGTCCCTTAGCCAGCAGATGATCGCAAACTTCCACAGCCTGGCTGAGCAAACCGCCGGGATTACCGCGCAGGTCGAAGATCAGGCCCTTGAGATTGCCAAAGCTGTCCACAGCGTCCAGGACTTCCTGAGCTGTCGTCTCCTGAAATTGAGTGAGATGAACGTAGCCGACACCCAGGCGAATCTCGTATTTCAAATCAACCGAGGGATGGGGGATCTCATCGCGAACCAGGTCGAAGGAAAGCGGCTTGGATTGTCCTTCACGAACCATCGTGACCTGTACATGCGTACCTTTGGGGCCTTTGAGCGCCTTGGCCACCAGGTCGGAAGTCATGCCATCAGCCGATTTGCCGTCCACCGCCGAAATGACATCTCCGGGCCGGATACCGGCACGGAAGGACGGTGTTCCCTCATACGGAGTGATGACGTAGACCTTCTTGTCCTGTTGCTGGATGACCATGCCGACACCGTAATAATGGCCACGCTGGTCTTCGCGCATCTTGGCGTAAGCCTTTGGGTCGTAGAAGTTTGAGTGCGGATCCAGCGTGCGCAGCATGCCGGGAATGGCACCGTCATAGATCGCGATGTCTGCCTTGTCGCCCTGGATCGGCTCCGCGTAGTTCTGCTCTACCAAGGCATATACGTTGGTGAAGGACTTGAGACTGTCGCGAATCTGGCTTTCATCTTCAGACGACTGCGCGCCAACTTTGCGCTGCAGGACGCTGCCGACTACCGCACAGACGGCAAAAAAGAGGACAAGAGTAAAGAGTGCCCGGCGGGCGCGGGGAGTCATAGGCGGAAGGAACCTCCGGGCGGCAGGTGCGGCATGCGCCGAGATCGGGCCGCGCAACGCAGCGTTAAATTAGAGTATATCACCGGCTTGTTTGACTCCCATTGGGCCATTCTGGTAGCCATTGGTCAATTTCGACCCTGGGTAATGCGCCGGTCAGGTTGATTAAACCAAGACCGCCACGCTGCGGTTCTGTTCTGATCCCTGTCCAAATCGCCTCCATGCTCTCCTGGCATTTACAATGACGTCTATGCAACAGGTGGCGTTCATTGTTACCTGCCAAGTGCTGACCTATGACCCTGAGATTCCTTCGCATTTCCGCCGTATCTGTGCTCAGCACGATGCTGCTTGCTACTTCCGCTCTGGCGCAAACTCATCCAGCCGCGCCAGAAAGCCCCTATGGCGGCGTCACGATCGAAGACATTGTGGCTCGAGTCAACGACCAGATCATCACGCGTTCCGACTACGATCGCGCTTTGAAGGAACTCGACGACGAGGCCCGGCAACACGGCGCCACAATGCAGCAGATATCAGATGGCCATAAAGATCTGCTGCGCAACCTGATCGACCAGCAACTTTGGCTTTCAAAGGGCAAAGAACTGGGCATCACCGGCGAGACCGAGCTGATCAATAAGCTTAACGACATCCGTAAGCAATACAATCTCTCCACACTTGAAGACCTTGAGAAGGCCGCCCAGCAGCAGGGCGTGTCCTATGAGGACTTCAAGGCCAATATTCGCAATCAAATCATCACCCAGCAGGTGATGCGTGACGAGGTCGGACGCCGGGTATCCATTACGCCGGGCGAGGCGCAGCGCTACTTTGACGCTCATAAGCAGGAATACGCTCAACCTGAGAGCGTGCGTCTGAGCGAGATCCTGGTTTCTACTGGAACACCGGCAGCTTCCGCCACAACGCCCGGTGAGACGCAACCCGATGATCCTCAGAAGGTTGCAGCAGCTCAGGCAAAGGCTGACGAAATCGAGGCTAAGCTCAAGGCGGGCGGTGATTTCGCGCAAATCGCGAAGACTTCAAGCGATGGGCAGACTGCCTCTAATGGCGGCGACCTGGGACAGTATCGCCGTGGCGCGCTGAACAAGGTGTTCGAAGACGCTACATTTAGCCTGAAGACCGGTGACGTTACCGCGCCCATCAGAACTAAACAGGGCTTCGTCATCTTCAAAGTCGTACAGCACACCGCCGGCGGAATTCCTGGGTACAAGGACGTGCAGCAGGATGTGGAGCAGGCCTATTACGAAAGCAAGATGATGCCTGCCATGCGTGACTACCTCACCAAGATGCGTGAGGATTCCTACGTCGAGATCAAGCCAGGATTTGAAGATACAGGTGCCAGCCCCAACAAGAGGGTCGTCCCGATCTCCTACTCCACGTACACCCCTCCAGCCCCGAAGAAAAAGAAGAAGGTAGAGCGGACCCGTTTCCGTGAGACCACCCGCACCTTCCGGCAGAAGTCGCCTCAAGCCGCTCAGCCGGAGGAAACGGCAGCGGCAGCGCCATCGTCCGCACAACCAGCGACTCCGGCACCTGCGAAGGCTACCGAACAGGCTTCAATGAAGCCGGGCAAAAAAGAAAAGATTCGTTATGGACAAGCGCCGACCAAGACGCTTCCGGCCGGCCCTGAGGTCAAGACGGAAGACGCGGGAGCCAATTCGCAAGTAGCCGCAAATAACGAACCAGCGAATCCGCTCGAGAGCAATCCGGCTCCGGAAAAGAAAACTCGTTTTAGCGACCGCGCCCGGGCGATCAAGCAGGCTAAGTCAAAGGGGAAGAAGGCTGATCCTCTAACGCCAGTCGCACCCGACGCAGCCGAAGTCGCGGACCGTCAGACACAATCCTCTCCTTTAGGGTTGGCGGGCGATACCTCGACCAAGAAGAAAAAGCGCTCGACGACGACTAGCGACAAGACGCGCTTGAGCGACAAGAAGAAAACCGGGGAGGACTCGAACGGAACGACTTCTGCTCCGGCCGAGCCTACGCCCATTCCCGCAGTGCCTGGGGCTCCGGCTCCGACAACTACACCACCAACGTCTCCAACTCCGCAGCAATAGTTTTTCCTTCGAAGTTCGAACCCTCGCCTCGACAATGCGTCGAGGCGAGGGAGTTTATTTTATGCAATGTTTGCCTGAGCCAGTATGGTTTGAGACGTACTGAGGAGCATTCTTCAGTTCAAACTTGACGGTGCCAAGGTAAATCCCGCAGCATTGTCTACGCCCGGCAGTCATTCCCCGACTCGACCGGTGATTCCCATTCAGCCTCCCATCGATCAGATCAAAGCCTCTATGCGTGCCACCTGGATGGCCGGTGATTTTGGTGTGGTGGCCAAGACTACCGCGGCTGTCGCGGAGGCGTTCATTGATCGTCTCGGGGTCCATGCGGGTGCGCGTGCCCTCGATGTCGCCTGTGGCACCGGGAACCTGGCCATCCCGCTGGCGCGACGATCCTGCGATGCGACCCGGTGTCGACCATCGCACCGAATCTTCTTGCCCAGGCTCGTGAACGGGCTGCCGCCGAAAACCTCAAAGTCAAATTCGACGAAGGCGACGCCGAAAAACTTCCCTATGCAGATGGATCTTTTGACTTAGTTGTTACTATGTTCGGCGCCATGTTCGCGCCTCGTCCCGAGCTTGTCGCGGCGGAGTTCGCGCGGGTTCTCAAGCCCGGAGGCTTGCTCGCTATGGCTAATTGGAATCCCGCTAGTTTTTCCGCGCAGCTATTCAAGGTCACGGGTCGCCATGTCCCGCCGCCTCAAGGTATTGCGCCTCCTGTGCTTTGGGGCGATGAGGCCGTGGTTCGCGATCGCCTCGCCGATCACTTCGACGACATCAAGACGGCAATCATTCCCATTGACTTCGATTTCCCGAGCGCTCCTGCAGGAGTTGTGAACTTCTTGCGCAGCCACTTCGGTCCTACACAGATGGCCTTCAGCCGGCTCGACGAGGCTGGCCAAGCAGCTCTAACCTCTGATCTTGAAGCTCTTTGGTCCGATGCTAACGTCGGGGACGGCACAAATCACACGCTGATTCGCAATGAATATCTGCAAGTTACTGCGACTCGTGCGCTCTACTGACTCGTGCGCTAGAGATTGACTGTGACGTTTAAGACGCGCGGGCAGTTCCTCGGAACACTGCTACAAGACTCGCATTCGCTCAGTGAATGGTCTTCGACTTACGCTGCATGTAATCCATCAAAAGATATTCTCCCAGCGTATCGGGAGTTGTGAAGTATGCTTTTCCGCGGCACATCTCTGAGACCTGGTGGACAAATCGAACCAGGTCGAAGTCATTCGCGAGCATGAAGGTATTGATCATAATGTTCGATCGCTTGCAGCGGGCAACTTCTTCCAGAGTTTCGCTTACGACCAGCGGATCGAGGCCATAGGGATTTTTGTAAATTCTGCCATCTGGAAGTGTCAGCGCAGAAGGCTTGCCATCCGTGATCATCACGATCTGCTTCATATCTTTTCGCTGGCGAGCGAGTATGCGTTGCGCTACGCGCAATCCTTCGCGCGTGTTGGTATGCCAGGGGCCAACCTTCACGCGCGCGAGTTGGGAAACAGGCATCTCTTCAGCTGAATCGTGGAAGAGCACGAGGGAGAGCGAATCGCCGGGATACTGCGTGCGAATCAGGTGGGAGAGCGCCATCGCCACGCGCTTGGCCGGAGTAAATCGATCCTCGCCGTAAAGAATCATGGAGTGCGAGCAGTCAAGCATGACTACGGTTGCACAGGAACTCTGGTATTCGCATTGATGTACATGCAGATCGTCATACTCGAGATTGAGCGGCAGGCCGATTCCTTCACGTGCGATCGCCGAACTGAGGGTCGCGGTTGCGTCGAGATTCAGGGTATCGCCGAATTCGTAACGCTGGGATGCGCCGCTCGCTTCGACGCCCGTTGCCCAATGGCGTGTGTCATGCCGCCCATAACTCGATTTGCCCAGAGAACCTAACAGATCGCGCAGAGTTTTGAATCCGAGGAAATCGAGACTCTTGTCAGTGACCTCAAAACGCACATCTCCTTGTACATCGCCCGGATTCGAAACGTGTCCCGGGCCCTGTTGAGGCGCAGAGGTAATATAGTTTTCCCGCTCCATCCGCTCCAGCAGCTTATCGATCAACTGGTCCAGCGTCCCGTCGACCGACATTTGGTCTAGCTTCTGGCGCATCGATTCATCAAAAAAATCTCCCGATTCCAGGATGCGCCGCAATGCCTCGCGCAAATCATCGAGGTTGTGCTCCAGATCCTGAAATTGCGTATATGGATCGTAGAAGCCCGAGTTGAGCAAGTAGTCAGACAGCGCCTGAAGCAACTCCTCGAGATCCATCTCGGAAGCCAGTTCGCCGTTGTACTTGGTGTATTGAACCCTCTTCATTGAGAATCCTTGATGGTTCGAATGTTCAGCCGTCAAACAAAACAGGATATTGTCAGAGCTAAGGCATCTTGTCATCGAAGCGCCGAGTATCCAAGTCTCGATTTTGAGAATTGGATACTCAATCCGCAAGCACAAGAAGACTGGGCCGCACAGCCTAATTGAATCCGCCCTTGCGCGGACGGCGCGACTGTTTCCAATCCTCGTATTCGAATTCAACGTCGGGACGCCCTGCCTTCCGCGTCGTCGTTTCTTGCGCGCTGAACCCGTGCTCTTCACTTCGGCTCAATTTACGGTGGGCCACCAGACCTTCGAGAAGGAACTCCGCTGCCGCGACAACCTTCTGCGGCGAGGCCGAAGGATCCACATCCAGTGGTGTCAGCTTCTCCATGAGGCCTTGGATCTGCTTCAGATCGGCGAGTGCGGCAGCCGTCGACTGGTTGTCGTCGAGCTTTACTGTTCCACCCAGGTTGAACCACAACTCAATCTGTTCGGTATCGACGCCAGAGAAGTAACGATCGTAGATTTTGCCCACTGCAGTGCGAATGAGTTCTTGCACCACGGTGTCGGCGCCGCGCATCTCTCCTTCATATTCCAATTCGAGCTTGCCGGTAATTCCTGGCAATGCTGCGTAAATGTCGCTGACCCTCGGCAGCGCGACCTCTTCGCCATTGATCAAAGCGCGCCGTTCTGCGTTGGAGACGACCAGCTCCAACGTGGAGATGGGTAATCGTTGACTCACGCCGCTGCGCTTATCGACCTTCTTGTCGGCGCGGGCTGTGAATGTCACTTGCTCCACGACTTCGCGCACGTACTGAGGAATCTCAATGGGGGAAGTGCCTCGCTCCGCCCAAGCCTCCTGCGCGGTGATGGCCATACCCTCTTCAAGCGTCTCAGGATAATGGGTGCGAATCTCAGAGCCGATGCGGTCCTTAAGGGGTGTGACGATTTTTCCGCGGGCTGTGTAATCCTCCGGATTGGCGCTGAATACCAGCGCCACGTCAAGTTCCAGGCGTACGGGATACCCCTTTATTTGCACATCACCTTCTTGCATGATGTTGAACAGCGCCACCTGAATCTTCCCCGCCAGGTCGGGAAGTTCGTTAACAGCGAAGATGCCCCGATTGGCGCGCGGTAAAAGGCCGTAGTGCATGGTCAATTCGCTCGAAAGGTCTTCACCACCGCGCGCAGCTTTGATAGGGTCGAGTTCGCCAACCAGGTCCGCGACTGTGACATCGGGTGTGGCCAGTTTCTCAACGTATCGGTCCTCACGGGTGAGATAGGCGATGGGTGTCGAGTCCCCCCGCTCGGCGATCAGATCGCGGCATCGTTTGCACAACGGCAGATAAGGATTGTCGCGAATTTCGCAACCTGTCACATAAGGAAGTCGTTCATCGAGCAGCGCAGTGAGAGAGCGCAATATCCGGCTCTTTGCCTGACCGCGTAACCCTAGCAATATGAAGTTCTGCTTCGACAAAATGGCGTTCACAATTTGCGGAACGACCGTGTCCTCATACCCTATGATCCCCGGGAAGATTGTTTCCTTGGTCTGCAGCCGGGCAATCAAGTTGCCGCGCATTTCGTCTTTGATGGTGCGTGACTTGAGGCGCTCTTCAGAAAATAAAGTGCTGGTACGCAGTTCCCCTAAAGTTTGGGGAAGCGGGTGAGCTGCAGGCATTTTCAAACTCCTGTCACGCCGGCTGACCGTCCGAAGCCGACCGTGTTCTTCAATAGACGCGCCTTGAGGATGAACGGTGCGTCGAAAACGCGATTAGCACTGGGGTCCAATCAATGTGTCCTGTCGCGTTGTTCGGAACCGTTTTATCGAGAAGTGATGGGCCGGAGAATCCACTGCGCCCAAAGCCTAAGGGGAAAGCTTTGCTGGTTGGCTGTCGCACACAGACTGGCCATGCAGGCAGTATGCTCCAAATTCGCGATTTCGCAAAGCCTGACTCTCTTCCAATGCAAGATGAGCCTGAAGGG
>CZKL01000174.1_pt1 | contig 22944 bp, 19 predicted proteins | sample 1122441 | NCBI WGS metagenome assembly CZKL01 (sample SAMEA3539301, study PRJEB10725) | soil metagenome | biome: tundra; feature: field; material: soil | place: USA | collected 2010-05 | depth 0.15 m
TGCCTGGCCTGCCTGGCCCTTACAATTTCACCCCGTTCCCACCGACGTGGTCACAAGCTTGGCCCGAGGCCAAACTTATTGGCCTAACGACCAACAATCCCATAACGAAGGTTCCATTGGCGGTTCGGGACCACTGAAGGCTCCGAACCATCTCCCATGTCCCAACTAAGCTTTTCCTGCCGACTGCCTCTCGATCAGCTTGCTGTACAGTTCGATCGTCTGGTCCGCAATGGCCGTCCAGGCAAATTTTTCCTCCACCCGCTTTCTGCCGGCCTTGCCAAATTTCTTGGCCTTATCCGGATCGTGCAGCAGAGTCGTAAGTTTTTCCGCAAGGTCGCGTGCGAATTTCTCCGGATGAATCGGGAAGCTGGTAATGGGCTCCTGGTCAAACGGAACCAGGTAGCCGGTTTCGCCATCCACCACCACCTCAAGAATTCCGCCCGTTGCGCTCGCTACCACCGGCGCCCCGCAGGCCATGGCTTCAAGATTGATGATGCCGAACGGCTCGTACACCGAGGGACAGCAAAAGACCGCAGCGTTGCTATAAAGCTGAATGGCCTCCGGCTTGGTCACCATCTTCTCAATCCACACCACATTGGGATTGATCTCCCGCATCGACTCGACCTTTTTCCGCATCTCGGTCGCGATCTCCGGGGTGTCCGGCGCGCCGGCGCAGAGCACAACTTGTGTTCCGCTGGGCAGGTAGCGAATCGCTTCGACGAGATGGGTGACACCCTTTTGCCGCGTAATGCGACCGACAAACAACACGTACGGGATTGCAGGATTCACGCCGTATTTGACAAGAGCGTCCGTGGCCGAGGTCTTTTGATATTCCGCGAGATCGATGCCGTTATAGATCACGTGAATGCGCCCGGGATCAACGTCGGGATAGGCACGAAGAATGTCGGCCTTCGTTCCCTGCGAAACGGCAATGATGGCGTCGGCGTCGTGAATAGCCGTGTGTTCAATCCACGAACTCATCGCGTAACCGCTGCCCAATTGCTCCGCCTTCCAGGCGCGCAAAGGTTCAAGGCTATGCGTCGTGAGCACAAAGGGAATCCCGAAAAGCTTCTTGGCCAGAAATCCCGCCATCGACACATACCATGTGTGGGTGTGCACAATATCGATGGCCGTGAGGGGCATAACCTGCGCCAGGTTCAGGCTCAACGTTTCAAGAGCAGTCTTGAATTTCTCCTGTGTACCGTCGGTGATCACTGACCACGGCTGGCTACCGCGAACGTGCAAGTTGCCCTGGTCGAGATTTTGGTCGCCCCAGCAGTGAACTTCCACTTCGATCTTTTTCGCCAACTCGCGACTTAGATACTCGACGTGAACTCCCGCTCCCCCATAAACATTAGGCGGATATTCTCGGGTCATCAGACCAACTCGCATGGGCAGCCTCCAAGAAACGCAACGGGATCCTTTCCCGTCGGCTGACAGTCTAACCGAACGCAGTGTGAGACGGCATTTCTTGGATCGGTTAGCCAACGCTAAACCCACGCCTGGAGCTTGCGCTCGCTTAGTGCGGCGCAGTCCGCAAATGAGCGTCCCTCGGATGAGACCCACGACGTTTCAACCTGTCGTAGCGATACCCGCAATGTTGCTTAGGATTTATGTGCAATCGGTTCGGCGGCCGGATAAAGAAAGCGCAACATCGGACGAACTCGCCGGGCCCAGCTCGCTTCATCGTGGGTTCCCTCTGAGACTTTCTCGAAATGGAAGGTTTTTCCCGAGACCCAGCCGTTGGCCTTCAGGCGGCGCGCGAGGTGTTCGGCATCCTGTAGCGTGCGACGCCCTTCGCGGTCGCCCACGTCGAGCCACACGCGAGGCCGCTCCCAGATCTCCGGCGCACGTTCGTTGAGATACCCCAGAATGCTCTTGTGATTCCACCAGACACTGGGGGAAAGCACTGCCAGCTTGCCAAACTGTTCTGCGTGGCGCAGCCCGAGATACAGGGTGACCAGGCCGCCGAGTGAAGATCCCCCTAGCCCGGTCGAATCGCGATCTGTACGTACTCGATACTGGCCGGCAATCCACGGCAGCAGGTCCTGCGTCAGCAAGCGTCCATACTGCGCAGCATCGCCGCCGCCTCGCTGCCAGTCGCGCTCGTGCGTGTACTCCGCCAGCCGACGATCGCCCGTGTTGTAAATGCCGACAATGATGAGCGGCTCAATTTCGCCCGCCTCAATTCCCTCGTCTGCCTGCTCGCGCACCTGCCAGGTACGCCCGTGAACAAACGAAGTGTTGCCATCAAACAGATTTTGCCCATCGTGCATGTAAAGGACGGGATACGTCCGCTCGGGCTCTTTGTCGTAACTGGGCGGTAGATAAACGATGAGGTCGCGCCGGTCAGGAAGATGGCCGCTCTCAAAAGCGCGGTGCAGGCGAAGCCGGGGATGCGGGGTGGCGTCGGACGCCAGCAAGACTTCAGAAGCTTCCTGCAACGGTTGTGATTCCAGATCCAATATGCTGTCGTTCCTCGCGTGGGCTCGCGGCGTAGGGGCGGCATCATCAAGGCGTTCTCGCGAACACCCAAATCGCGACCCGTGGCTGTTACAGTATCAAGAAAACAGCGGTTCTCCAATTCCCCGCTGGTTTCAAAACGCCGGTCTATCGAATCCGTTTGTCGCCTGATAACCTCCAGATACTGTCGTATCAACACCATGTCTTTCTACCTGCTCTTGAATTCAAACTCCGGCTGGGAGCCAACAAGCAATGAATCGTGAGTATCACAAGTGGTATTCCCCGCGCCTGGGCAGGGACATGGAGCTGCTGGTGTTTGGGCACGGGGGACTGCCAATCGTCGTATTCCCCACGTCCGGCGGCCGCTTCTACGAGTTTGAAGACCGCAATATGGTAGGTACCCTGAGCGGCAAAATCGATGCCGGGCAACTACAGCTCTATTGCGTCGATTCGATCGATATGGAGAGTTGGTATAACCGGCAGGTGCCACCGCGCTGGCGCATTGCCCGCCATGTGCAGTATGACGATTACCTTATTCATGAGGTCGTGCCCCAGGTTCGCCAGAAAAATTGGGATCGTCACCTCGTCGCGTTGGGATGTAGTTTCGGTGGATATCACGCCGCCAACGTGTCTTTGCGCCATCCCGACGTCTTCACTGGAATGCTGTCGATGTCGGGAGCGTTTGATCTCTCCAACTTTTTGGGCGGCTACTACGACCAGGACTGCTACTACAATCTGCCTACGCATTTTTTGCCGAATCTCAGCGACCCGTGGTTCCTCGACCGCTACAGGCAAAACACCTACATCCTTGCCACGGGTTGGGACGATCAATGTCTGGGGCAAAACCAGAATCTGGATCGCATCATGAGCGCCAAAGGCATCCCCCACAAGCTCTATACATGGGGAACCTGGAACTCGCACGACTGGCCGACATGGCAGCAGATGATGCTGGAATACCTGTAAGACATTTGTAAGACAACGAAGTTTCATCCGAAATCCGTCGCCATTACACAGGGAGCTGAACGCGGTGAGTGCTTTGAACCCTTATGAGAGTTTTTTGGACGGGCGGCCGGTAGAGACCATCCTTGCGGACACGCCGGCTACTGTTCTTTCCCTGCTGGATTCAATGGGAACCGAAAAGGCTGTCACCCCACCCGCACCTGGCGAGTGGAGCCCTGCGGAAATCATCTGCCACCTGGCGGATTGTGAGTTGGTCTTCGCATTCCGCTTGCGCCAAACACTAGCCGAGCATGCACCGGTGATCCAGCCGTTCGATCAGGAGAAATGGGCTGCAACCTATTCCCCGCAGGACCTCACCACGGCATTAGACGCATTCTCGGCTCTCCGGGAGTGGAACGTTTTGCTGATCAAAAAGGCGCTGCCCGATGCTGCCGAGAGACCTGTGACTCACCCCGAGCGCGGCACCATGACGTTTCAGACCATTGTTGAAACGATGGCCGGTCATGACATCAATCACCTCGGGCAGTTGAAAAAGATCGCCGGCGCGGCCAGCTGATCGAGTTCGGGCACAGGTGCGACGACTTAGATTTACGCCGACGCACGACTGCAAATTCTGGATCGCCGCCCGCAGGTCGCAGACAGCATACGGATGTCCGACCCGCATCTATGGTGTGCATGCCAGCTGCGAAGAAATCGACTCTAGTCCCTAAATCCTCCAAATCCAAGAAGTCAGCCGTGAACAAAACCGCGTCCGGGCCGGCAGCGAAGAAAACTGGCGCGACCCGCGCAAGCGCCAAATCCGAAAACACTAAACCGGAGAAAGATCCAAAGGGCGGCCTCACTTCCGAAGGGCGAAAGGCCTTTGCCCGCAAGGAAGGCTCTCACTTGCGTCCCGGCGTGCAGGGACCTGCTGACACACCGGAAAAGATGCGCAGGAAGGGTTCCTTCCAGCGACGTCATTTTGCCCATCCCCGAGGACCGATGCAGCGGGATGGAAAACCCACGCGCCTGGCTCTCTCCGCGCATGCATGGGGTGAGCCGGTTCCGAAAACCGAGGCTGATGCCCGCAAGCTCGCCGCCAAGGGGCACAAGCTTTTAGAGAAATATCATCGAACCGCCGCCACCAAAAGCGCGAAGAAAAAGTCCGCAGCGCGCAAAAGCTGATCGTCCGGGGCTTGTTGAGTCTTGTCGATGACTCGTCTCCGTAATCTCCGCCGACTTCTCAGAATTCGTGGACGCTTAAAGTTTCGTCTCCTCAGATCCCCGCCAAACCAGCTTCATCGGCAGTCACGAGTTGAATTGCGTGACCTCGGGAACCATTTTCGCGGCGGCGGGGTCAAAGACGATAGCATTCGCTGTGGTTCTCCCAAGGAGGACTTGTGCGCCGTTCTGTTGCCGCTCTCTGCTCTGTTGCCTTCGCTGTGCCGCTGATTCCCGGGTTGGCCACAGGATCCCCGCCCCCGCAATCCGACAAATCCAGATCCGCAGACGCTCCCTCTACAACTGATTCCCTGCTCATGAAATATTTGCCGGTGCGCAAAGTCGTTCTCTACAAAAATGGCGTCGGCTACTTTGAGCACGCGGGCACAGTGAGCGGCAATCAGCATGTGGCCATCGACTTCACTTCTTCGCAGCTGAATGACGTCCTGCAGTCTCTGACGGTGCTGGATGAAGGCGGCGGCCACATCGCCGGAGTCAATTACAACTCGACCACCCCCTTGGCTGAACAGCTAAAGTCTCTTTCGCTCGGAATGGGCGACAATCCGACCTCGACAGAATTGTTCCAAGCGCTTCGTGGTCAGCGCGTAGAAGTCACAGGCGGCGCGGGCGGACCGATCACTGGCCGATTGATGTCGATTGAATCGCGGACCGAAAAAGCTGGTAGTGGCGACGCAACGGTGGATAAGTTCTACTTAACGCTGGTAGCGCCATCCGGCGCCATCCGCGTGATTGAACTAACACCTGCGCTCAGCGTACGGCCGCTTGACGTGGCCCTGCAGGCCCAGCTCGACCGCTATCTTGAATTGCTGAGCACCGCGCGCGTGACTGGCTTGCGCCACTTGACCCTCGACGCTCTCGGCCAGGGACAGCGAGAGCTTCGGGTAAGCTACATCAGCGAAGTGCCAGTTTGGAAATCGACTTACCGTCTCGTGTTCCCGCGTGCCACTGCCAGCGGCGAAAGCAGCAATGCCGTCCTGCAAGGCTGGGCGGTCGTCGACAACACCGTCGGTGCGGATTGGGACAACGTGCAGCTCTCTCTCGTGGCTGGGGCACCGCAGAGTTTCATTCAGCCTTTATCGCAACCGCTTTATACCAAGCGACCTGAAATTCCGATCGCGACCAACGAACAAACCGCTCCGCAGACTCACGAATCGTCGCAGCCGGATGCCCTCCGATCGGAGCAAACGGTTACCGTACAGTCGGAGATGCAGAACAACGCTCTTGCTGGACCAAAACTGAAAGCGGGAGCGCCGCAAGCCGCACATGGATTCGGCGTGGCAGGTATGGCGGGCTTGGGCGCAGCCAACAGCGGCGTGATGGGTGCGGTCTTCGGTTCTGGCTCGGGTTCCGGCGTCGGCGGCGGGATGTATCGTCCTTCGGATGCACTGCAACCCGGCGACGTATCAACCAACGCCTTCGACGACTACTTCGAATATTCCTTGACCGAGCCGGTCACAATTCACAAAAACGAATCGGCCATGGTCCCCATACTGCAGCAGGACCTGCCCGCCGAACATGTCACGCTGTGGAGCAGCAAGGAAGCGCGCCCGCTGCGCGCCGTCTGGCTCGAAAACAAGTCAAAACTCACCCTCGACTCCGGTAGTTTTTCCATCTTCGAGAGCGGCGAATTCGCGGGCGAGGGCCTGCTCGATCCAATCCACCCCGGAGAAAAGCGGCTTCTCTCTTACGCGGTCGACCAAGCCGTCAAGGTGCACCGCGGCGGCTTTGCGAATACGCAGACGCTACACCACATCGCCATGCACGATGGCGTGCTGGTTGAGACCACAAGCGAGATCACCGAGAGCACCTACACCGTAAATAACACCGCCGATGAGGCGCGTACCGTGATCATCGAACATGCACGCCGCCCCAACGCTGAGCTCAATTCAGAAACCAAGCCCGCTGAAACCACTCCCACGGCCTATCGATTCAGGGTCGCCGTCGAGCCGCACCAGTCAGTCGATCTGCACGTAGGCGAGAACGCCAATCTCTCCGAGACAGTCAGGATTGTTCCCGGCCAGGATCGAAGCGCGTTTCTCATCGCGGTCAGCAAATACACACCCGACCTCGAACAAAAGCTGAAGCCGCTGATCGATGCTGAAACCGCCCTGGACGATCTAAATCGCCGAATAGGGGAAATCGAAGACAAAGAAAGATCGCTGGTCGGCGATGAGAGTCGCGAGCGTGACAACGTGACTGCGCTCAAGGGCAATGACGCGGCCAAACGGTTCGTGGAAGAGTTGAATCGCACCGAGGACGAAATTGCAGCGACCCGCAAAGAACGTGAATCGCTCCTGCAACAGCGCTCCGCCGCGACCCTGAAAATGAATGCCTTGATAGCACAGCTTTCGTTCGATACTAACTTGTCCGTGGTCATCAAGAGCGACCAGTGCGGTAACTCTGGAGCTCAATGCAGCTTAGATAACGAATGAAGGCCGTTTTATGCCGAACCGCGCGTGACTTACATCAGTCAGATCCTCGCCAGGATGACAAATCGAACCGGGGCTGCCGTACACTGAACGGGTAGACGGCGTTTAGCTCCCAAAAAGAGCGAGCAATCCGCTAGAGATTTGGAGGAGACGAGCGGCATGAAGAAGATCGGCGTTCTGTTCGGTATGGAGAACAGCTTCCCCGGCGCGTTGGTTGAGCACATCAATGCGCGCAACATCGACGGCATCGGGGCTGAATTTGTCGAGACGGGCGCGGTTCATCTCGATAAGCCTTCACCCTACGCCGTCATCGTCGATCGCATCTCCCATGACATCCCCTTCTATCGGGCTTATCTAAAGCATTGTGCGCTCAACGGAACAGTGATCATCAACAATCCGTTTTGGTGGTCGGCCGACGACAAATTTTTCAACTACACGCTCGCGGCCAAAATGGGAGTAGCCGTTCCACCCACCGTGATCCTGCCCCACAAACGATATCCCGAGGGCACCAATGAGCGGTCCATGCGTAATCTTGAATTTCCCTTGGACTGGGAAGGCGTCTTCGCTTACGTCGGTGAGCATGGGTTTATGAAGCCTGTGGATGGCGGCGGCTGGAAAGACGTCTACCACATTCACAACCGCGAGGAGTTCTTTTGGGCCTACGACCAGTCCCGCGACTTGTGCATGCTCTATCAAAAGGCCGTGGTGTTCAAGGAGTATTTTCGCTGCTATGTCGTCGGTCAGAAGAAGGTCCACATCATGCCCTACGACCCGCGCAACCCGCACCACGAACGTTATATTCAGAATCCGCCCGAATACGACAAGAAGCTCTTGAAGCGGGTTGAGCAGGATGCGCTGAAACTGTGTCAAGCCCTTGGCTACGACCTCAATACGGTCGAATTTGCGGTTGAGGACGGCATTCCGTACGCGATCGACTTCATGAATCCCGCGCCAGACGCGGATTTACATTCAGTGGGACAAGCTAACTTTCATTGGATCATCAAAGAAGTGGCAGACTTGGCAATCGAGAAAGCCGAAGCCGCGCCGGCCAGGCTCGACCTGCGCTGGTCGGCATTCCTTAAGGGTGAGTCCTCCGCCTCGAAAAAAGCAACTGCCGTAAAACCGGCAAAGGACGCCGAAGGCAAAGATACAAAGAAAAAGACCAAGTCCGCTAAGTCCAAAACCAGCAAGACAGTTTGATGCTCTTAAGCTGAAGGAGAGCCAACAGAGCCGGCCTATCGCGCTTCCCGAGTGCGATGGGCTGCCGCCAACAGCTCACGGACCTCATCGTCACTTATCTGATCGAAATTGAGATAGTAGCGCCCCACCGCTTCGAGGTACTCCGGCATCAATGGACAAACCACCAGGTCCGCTTCACTGCGGAGTTTCTCGCAGATAATCGGGGCACCTACGGGGACTGCGATCACCAACTGCTTGGCTCGCGGCCGCACAGCCTGAGCCGCGGCCCTCATGCTGGCTCCTGTCGCCAGTCCATCGTCCACCAGGATCACCGTGCGGCCGTCGAGGCTTAAGGCAGGCCGTCCAGCGCGGTACAGGCGCTCCTGCCGCTCCATCTCGTGCCTCTCCCGCGCGATGATTGCGTCCAGCGCTTCTTCGGAAATATCAATCGATCGGACAATACTGGCATTGAGCACAACCGTGCCGCCGCTCGCAACCGCACCCATCGCTAATTCCGGCTCTTGCGGAACACCTAGTTTCCTTACTAGAAAAATATCGAGAGGCAGGTTGCAAGTGCGGGCCACTTCAAATGCGACCGGCACACCCCCTCGCGGCAAGCCTAAAACGATAGCATCGCCCAGGTCGGGGAGCCTCGACACAGATTCTGCCAATTGCTTGCCGGCGTCTCGGCGGTCACGAAACGTACTTTCGCCTCGTTCACCCGGCGTGTATCTCATAGAACCGGTCCATATCAGAGCAAGGTAGCGTCATCCATTCCACAAACGCCAAGCGCTTTCACTCCTGACAAAAGGTCAAAACATGCCCCTTCAGCGCTCGATCAAACTCGCTGCAGGAAATCCTACACCTCTTCCTCTTCGTCGGTCGGCATCGGCGCCACTTCTTCCTGTGGGCCAGCGCTCCAATTCTGCACCCTTCTCTCTTTCATTTACGCGCAAGTTGCGACCTTTGCCTTACAATGGCGCAAAGCTGTTCCCAGGAGCTCGTATGCGACCATCATTCTCCCTCGGCATCGAAGAGGAGTATCAGACCATAGACCCGGTGACGCGGGATCTGCGTTCGCATATCGAAACCGAGATGCTGGCGCAGGGCAAATTGCGACTTGAAGAACGCGTCAAGGCAGAAATGCATACCTCGGTGGTCGAAGTCGGCACGCGCATCTGTCGCAATATCGACGACGCCCGTGAAGACATCTACGAACTACGCCGGGAGATGATCAAGCTGGCACGCGAACACAACCTCGAGTTGGTCGCAGGCGCCACTCATCCCTTTGCCGACTGGCGCACGCAGCAAATCTATCCCGATCCGCGTTACCACCAGGTGGTCAAGGATCTGCAGTTGGTCGCCCGCGCCAACCTGATCTTCGGCCTGCACGTGCATGTCGGAATCGAGGACCGCGAAGCGGCCATCCGCATCATGAATTCGATGCGCTACTTTCTGCCGCACATCATGGCTCTCGCCACCAACTCTCCGTTTTGGCTCGGGCTCAATACCGGCTACAAGGGCTACCGTGCCAAGGTCTTCGAGAACTTCCCCCGTACAGGAATTCCAGACGCATTCTCGAGCTACTCCGAATACGAGAACTACGTGAGCCTGCTGGTGCGCACGAACTGCATCGATAATGGCAAGAAAATCTGGTGGGACATTCGTCCGCATCCTTTCTTCAATACCGTTGAAGTGCGCGCCTGCGATATTCCGCTGCGCGCTGAAGAGACCGTGGCCATTGCCGCGCTGATTCAGGCGACGGCAGCCTACCTGTATCGCCTGCATGAATCCAACCAGGACTACCGCCAGTACGCACGCCCGTTATTGATGGAGAACAAATTCCGCGCAGTACGCTACGGACTCGACGGGAATCTCATCGACTTCGGCAAACAGCAAGAAGTGCCCGAGCGCGATTTGATCGAGGAATACCTCGCCCTCGTCGATCGCGAGGTCGATGAACTTGGCAGCCGCGAAGCGATCGATGGCATTCGCAAGATCATGAAAACCGGCACCGGGGCCGACCGCCAACTCAAGGTGTTTGAGGAGACGGACGGAGACTTGAAAGCAGTCGTTGACTACATGGCCAAGGAGACAGCCGAGGGTCTGTAAACCACGTTTAAGCGGTGCTCGAACTCAGCGACAAAGCAGGTCAAAAGACGACCTGGTCGCCACCTCCGCACGATGCAAATTCATAGCGCCTATTTTTGATACTGATCGTCACTGACCTTCTCCAACCAATCAACGGACCTGCCGTCCTGTTTCTCCGCGATTGCAATGTGCGTCATTGCGGTGGTGGGCGTGGCTCCATGCCAATGCTTCTCTCCAGGTTCGAACCAGATCACGTCGCCCGGGGGAAGCTCTTCCACCGGCCCGCCTTCGCGTTGAGCCCAGCCTAATCCAGCCGTGACAATCAGGGTCTGGCCGAGTGGATGTGTGTGCCAGGCAGTGCGCGCACCCGGCTCAAAGGTGACGATCGCGCCCCCGACGCGTGCCGGTTCCGGCGCCTGAAACGGCTGATCGATGCGCACGATCCCTGTGAACCAATCTGCGGGGCCCTTGGCCGACGACTGCGAACCATTTCTCGTAACTTTCACTAAGAATTCTCCTTGAGTCATTAGTTGCTCTCTAGCAGCTTTCGTGCTGTTGCAATTCCATAAACGCGCGTGAGCGCTTCTACGGGTAGCGTCAAGCATGCGGCCACGGGATAGCAACAACTTCCTCGAATTAGGCTACGGAAGAGAACCCCTGGTGCGATATCCCGATCCTGCTGATCTTTTGCCTATTCCTGCCTGCGGCCTGCATATCTGTGCACGGCATCCCGAATTTCACTCTCCCTCACTTGAACAGGCACTCGTCACGGGAGCCAACAAAGGTATCACCTGCACAAGGCGTGGCAGTAGCGATTCGCCTCGCCCCGCTGAAGAGCGATGGCCTCACCCTTCCTGAATTTGAAGACAACACGCAGCTGAAGGGTGATTCTCTCGACTCCCATCCTCTAGCCCAGTCAGGTCGCGCACCAGTTAGTTGATCAACGATTCCGAAGAGCGCTCATTGGACTCACGCGTGAGGCACGCCGCGCAGGAAAATACCCGGAGACGAGAGCCACGATGACGAGCCCGAATATCATGCCCAAAAATGTTTGAGCATCCCAGGGCGAAGTTGAATAGAGCAGCGATGCGATCAGACGGGCAACTGCGAGGGAGGCGGCCGTACCCAGAACGACTCCCACGATGGTCAAGCGTAGCGTGCTGGTGAGTACTTCACGCAGTACGCGGGAGGCGGTTGCGCCGAGCGCCATGCGAACCCCGATCTCCTGAGTTTTCTGCGTAACTGAATAGGAGATGACGCCGTAGATTCCGAGTGCCGCCAGTAAGACGCCAAGACCTGCAAAGATCGTGACCAGTAGCACGAAGAAGCGTCGCGGAGACACGGCGTGATCCACGAGAGACTGCAGTGGCCGAAACTCCGTTGCAGGCTGGCCTGGGTTGAGAGCACGAAGAACGCCAAGGACGCTTGAGGCTAACGACTCCGGCGCCACGCGCGTGCGCACTACAAGGGTTGCCCCTTCAGCGTCGGAGTTTTGGGTCATGGGAATGTAGACCTCGGGATTCGAATCCGCCTCCAGGCTGCTCTCGTGAACGTCACCGATCACGCCGACCACCCGCACCGGATCCTTTTCGATGCCATTGGCCATCTTTCCGATGGGGTCTTGCCCGGGCCATTCACGCCGCGCCGCGGCCTCGTTGATGATGATCACGTGCGGACTCTCAGGAGTATCGTTCCAGTTAAAGTCTCGGCCCGCGCGCAAATGCATCCCTAAGGTCGGAATGTAGCCAGGCGTGACGAGGTAAACGAAGGCGCTCGCGTCTCGATCCTTTGAAGAATCGCCGCCCACCGCAAGCAAACCCCAACTGCGGTTCCGGTCCAGCGGAAGCATGTCTGCGATGCCAGCCGATTCGATATCGGGCAATGCTGAAACGCGGCGTAACATCTCCTGCAGCACAACCCCACGCGTCTTAAGCTTGCCTCCGTCCTCATAGTCCACCTGCATACTCGCGGCGTGGGAGGGTTGAAAGCCCAGGTCGACATCAAGAACCCGGAGAAAACTGCGCAGCAGAAGACCTGCTCCCACCAGCAAGACACAAGCAAGCGCAATCTCTGAGATCACGAGAGAGGCGCGGAACCTCTCATGACTGCGCCCCGCTCCCATACCACTGGCATTGTCCTTGAGTGCAGTTTGAAGATTACCGCCCGACATCTTCAGTGCTGGAGCGACCCCGAAGAGAACGCCCGCAATCACAGCGATCAGCAACGTCCAACCCATAGCTGCAATGTCTACACGGATACTTGCCAGCAGAGGGAGCGTCATCGAACCTTGATGAGCGAGATAGAAGACGATGGCGAAGGCAATGCAAAGACCAAGAACCGCCCCGCCCATTGAGAGAACAAGACTCTCCGTGAGCAATTGACGGAAGAGGCGACTTTGGCTGGCCCCCAGGGCCCGTCGCATCGCCAGCTCCTTACCTCGAGTGGCGGCGCGACTCAGCTGAAGATTCGATAGGTTGACGCACACGATCAGAAGGATCACACCCACAGCGAACCACAGCACGATCAGCGAGCGACGCAGTTTGCCACTGACGTGGTCCTTCAATGTCATTAGCTCGGAGGCATAGTCCTCGTACCAATCGGGGTGAACCAACTTAAGATGCGGAAACAGACGATCCGCCTCGTCCTGCGCTTGCGCCAAACTCGCACTTGGTCTGAGGCGGCCAACGATGGCGAGCGTGTTTCCCCAGGTGCGCCAAAAATCCATCACCGCGGGTACAAAAAAATCCACCTTCATGCCCGGAGCGAAGACACTGCCGAAGTCGAAGCTTGCAGGTAAAACTCCGACGACAGTGACCGGCTTTCCATTCACCGTAATCGCCTTGCCGATGATCGCAGAGTCGCCGGCAAATTGATTCTTCCAGAAGTAGTAACTAAGCAGAGCCGCGGGAGGGCCGCCCTTCTGGCACTCTTCCTTCGTAAAGTCGCGTCCAGTCACCGGTTGAATTCCCAGTGTCGAAAAGAAGTTATCCGCGACTTCGACGGCGACGAGTTGCCGCGGTTCTCCCGAACCTGTCAGCTTGTACTGGATTGAGCTATAAAAGGTCTGATAAGCAGTGACAGCCTGGAAGGATTTGTTGTTCCGCTTAAATTCTTCATAAGCATCGACTGTATAAGTCTGACCTGATAGGCCGGCCGCAGCACGTACTTTAGCCGCGATCGACTTGCCTCCGGTGAACCAGACGAGCCGTTGGGAATCCGCGAAGGGCAGCGGTCGAAGCAGCAGCGTATTCACGACACTGAATACAGCGGCATTGACACCAATGCCGAGCGCGAGAACGAGGACGGCGACGGCTGCATAGCCGGGGTTATTGCGAAGAGCACGCAGCGTGTAGCGAACATCGCGATCAAACTCAGTCAAGTATTCGTAAAAGCGCTTGCGACGTTCCATCTTTTCTCCTAACTTCTCTCCGATTTGCTGCACAACACGGATATCGCCGAACTGGCGTTCCGCTTCACGACGGGCGGCATCCGGCTTCAGCCCTCGACGGATGAGATCCTCTGTCTTGGTTTCGAGATGAAACCGCAACTCATCCTCGACATCGGCCGAGGGATCCGGGCCAAGCAGACGTGCATAACGTCGCCAAAGTGGAATTTTCTTCATGCGGATTTCTCGGGCGAACTCAAGCGGTGGGTGCCCAGCACCTTGGCCACCGCTGTCGCATACGCCTCCCAGTTTTGCGTCTCCTGCAACAAACGCCGCTTGCCTGCAGGAGTAAGCCTGTAGAACTTGGCCTTGCGGTTGTTCTCAGAAAGCCCCCACTCGGCCTCAACAAGTTCCTTATTTTCCAGCCGCCAGAGGGCCGGATAGAGGGTTCCCTCTTCCACCAGCAAGACTTCGTCGCTGTGGCGGCGAATGAAATCGGAAATCGAATATCCGTGAAGCGGACCCCAGATGAGCGACTTGAGAATCAACACATCCAATGTCCCGCGAAACAGATCAAGCCTCGTCTTATCCATCAGCTCCCCTGTGGTTTCATAGGGAGACTAGCGCAGCCTCCCTAGAAATGCAAGGGGGATGTAAGAAAAGTTCCTGTGGCGGCCGCTCTTCAGGTGAATGCTGTGCGGGGTTCTGTGTTCGAGAGATTCGCCCTATTAGGACGAATCTCTCGAGATGCTGGGAATTAGCCACGCAGAGACAGGGCTTAGAACTTCCGCGAACGGCTCTCAGTCCTGCAAAGCTTAAGATGGTGTGCATGATGCGTTGCCGCCTAAATGCTCTATCGACACTGTTCACCATTACAATTCTCTGCGTCGCTCAAGCCGCTGGATCAAGTGCGACACCTCAAGCGGACAAGGAGAGCACGAAACTGGCCCATAACTGGGCGATCGCAATCCATGGAGGAGCCGGTGAGAGCGAATGGGAGCATATGGACGCGGCCACTGCTGCTGCTTACCACGAATCCCTCGCAAGGGCGTTGAAGGCTGGATCGGCTGTTCTCAAGCAGCATGGCAAAGCCCTCGATGCGGTCGAGGCAGCGGTGATGGTGCTCGAGGACGATCCCCTATTCAATGCCGGACGCGGCTCAGCTTTTGCCGCCGATGGAAAGAACGAAATGGATGCGGCGCTGATGGATGGAGCAACACTCGCAGCGGGTTCAGTTGCCGACGTGCAATTCACCCGGCATCCAATTTCACTGGCGCGTGCTGTGATGGAGCATACCCCTTATGTCATGATGGTCGGCCCAGGGGCTGATGAGTTCTCGCGCACGCAGGGCTTGGAGCAACAACCACCCTCATTCTTTTTCACCGAAATGCGCTGGCAAGAATTTGCGGCCATCCTGCGCGCCAGCGGTCGTCCTGTTCCTCCTCGGCCGGCCGGAGTGGGACATGCAGCCAGTTCGACCTCTCCTTCCGCGCAGCCGTGGTTCGCCCATCGCTTCGGAACTGTAGGCGCCGTGGCCCGCGACAGTGACGGGCACTTGGCTGCAGCCACTTCCACTGGAGGCATGCAAGGTAAACTTCCAGGACGCGTAGGTGATTCCCCTCTGATTGGTGCGGGAACCTATGCCAGTGACCGCTCTTGCGCCATTTCCGGCACAGGTGTTGGAGAGTATTTCATTCGGCTTACCTTGGCACGACAGGTTTGCACCTTGGTGGAGCAAGGGCAGAAACCGCAGCAAGCAGCGGATCATATGATCCACACCGAGTTGCCAGCTCTCAAGGGAGGGGAGGGCGGCGTGATTGTCATCGCGCCAACCGGAGACCCCATCTGGAGTTCGAACACTCTCGGCATGTTTCGCGCCAGGGAAGTCGAGGGCAATGAGCCGGATATTCATGTCCAGTAGCGCCTAAAAACCTCTGCGAAGTGGCGTTTAATCCTTCCTGAATTGCATATAGTGAAGCGCCTGGAGATCGCTGTTCCAAGCCGGCATTTGATCGAAACTACCGAAAAAACACTACCCCATATCTCATCAGGGCTGAATACATTTCCTCCGCGCATCAGCCATAAACGTAATTCCAATCAAGGCCCCATCGCTGCTTCATAATGTGGGCGAGTCCCAACTCTACTCCGCAACCCCTCCTCGCGGGTCGAAAGAGAATACTTCGCACCCCTTCGAACTCTTCTATTGGCGTGAGCAAAATTGAACAGAATGAAATTGATTCTGCACTTATGTTGATATCGATGAAAGAAGGGCCTCTCTGTCTATTTCCCGGTTTTCTGTATCTTGTGTCATTTTGAGAGCGAGCAGCCAAAATGTTAGCGTTCTTCACATCTTTGACTCGCTCTCGCATCAATTTCCAAAACAGCGAGTTTCCCCTGCACGTTAGAGTCTCTTTCGTTTGATTCTGAGCATCCTCGAGACGGATTAAGACGCGGAAAGTACATGCCAGTCACTCGAACGGGGTTGCGCAGTTCATTGCGAAGCCTACCACCGCCGGCAGTACGCTAACGAAAATCCTGTTGCTTGAACATAACCCTGAGCGGTTCGGTCTCGGAGGCGAGATGTTCAACAAAGACAACTTGCGCTTTTCGGTAACAGTTATTTCATCGATTCAGCCGAATCCATTTCAAATGTCACCGACCCTGGCACTCATTTTTTGGAGACCCCACGATGAACGAGATTGGGGAGGTTCTTATGCCACTAGCCATCGTACTTGCCGTTGACGTCGATTACGACTTGATTGGAACGAAACCCTCGACTTGGCAATCCTCAGGATTCTTTGTCACATCCGTGAGGTCTATAGGTGAAGCCCTCGACCACTTCAAAGTGGGCGATTTTGATTTGGTTCTTCTCGGCGGTTCAATTCCAGTCGAGCAGCAGGAACGACTTACCTTCTTGATTCGGGCATGCGGCTCGCATACGCCCGTTGTTTGCATTGCGAACCCTATGGGCGATCGTCGTCCATTCGCGGACGCCATTTTCAGGGGTGACAAGGCAGAACTGGTTGCCGGTATCGGCGAGATAGTGGCTCAGAAAGCAAAAGCAGGTTTGCCTCGGATTGTTGGGCGCGACGAGCCTTCTTCAAGCGTTGGCGATCACATAAGATCGGTCGAAGAAGACGCGACGAAGTTGGAGCGGAACACCAGTCACAATCGGCATCACGGGCTCTCCCCTTCCTATAGAGAAGACTGGACTGCTGACCGGCAGACCATTGATCTGGATTTATGGCACGCTCTGGAACGGAATGAACTGACCTTGCACTACCAGCCCAAGATCGATTTGAAGACCGGAACAATCGTCGGAGCTGAAGCATTGTCGCGATGGACGCATCCCACATTGGGGCCCGTACCTCCGGCCCAGTTCATTCCCCTCGCAGAGAAGTCCGGGCTCATCCTACTAATCGGTTCTTGGGTTCTGCGCGAAGCGTGCAAACAAGCCCGCAGTTGGGCCGATGCAGGCGCGCCACTAAGGACCGTGGCGGTCAACATCGCTGAAGCTCAGCTTCATAGCGCCGGCTTTCTTGAGGAACTCCTCTTGAACCTGCAAACCTGCGGACTCGATCCTGACATGCTGGAACTCGACATCGCGTACGCCGCCCTCATGAATCAACACGAACTTACAATCCGAGCTTTAAGATCTTGCCGAGATATGGGCGTGCGCATTTCAGCAGATGACGTTTCAACAGATCATTCCAGCCTTCAGGGCTTTCGCGACTTGCCCATTGACGCCATCAAGATCGACGGCGTCTGTGTTCGCGGGACACGTAACGATTCCGAACATAGCGCCAAGGTGGCATCAATGATCAGAAGAGGGCAACTCCTGAATCTGCGGGTCATCGCAGAGGGAGTCGAAACGATCGAACATCTCGAGTATTTGTGGGACCAAAGTTGCGATGAGGCGCAAGGATACTATTTCGGCGAATTGATGCCCTCGGAACAGTTGCCAGCCACATGCACGTCAATTCTCTAGTTCAGTCACCCGGCAAGCGGCGCCATCGACAGCGATGTATGGGCAATCTTAAAACCGGTCGTGGCAAAGCGGCATCGCTCGATCAAATCAGCCTCGAACATACACAGGAGATCAAATGCAGACTCAAACGCCGTCGCAGAAAAACGCCGCAAGAATCTTTTCCATTGCTCATCAAGAAGCCAATGCCTACCGTGAAACGCGGGGACGAAATAAAGGGGGGTTGTACGAATTTCCTTCGCGAACAAGTTCACACGGATACCGCCATAGCAACCTGCTTCCTCCCTATGAATCAGGAGACTTCTTCAAAGACTTCTCGATCGATGCACTGATCGAATTTGAATCGATCGCAGAGGTCCATTCCTGTCCCTGCGAAACCGTCCTGATCCGGGAAGAGCAGAAGGCGTCAAGCGTCCTGTTTTTGATTGAAGGAAGGGTAAAACTCTCGATCAATTCAATCGACGGCAGACGGCTTATTCTCAGAATTGCGTGGCCAGGGGAAATCCTTGGCCTTACCGCTGCATTTTCCGGACTTCCGCATACCATCACGGCAGAGGCATTGTTCCCGTGCATGTTCAAATCGATCGACTTGCAGCTGTTTCTCGACTTCGTAGGTCGCTATCCGACTGCCAGTCGCAACGCTGCACGCGAACTGAGCCTGGACTATAACAGGGCCACAGAACAACTACGGACCCTCGGCCTTACGCTGTCCGCTCCAGCCAAACTTATCCGCCTGATCCTCGATTGGTGCGCAAAGGGTGAACAGACACCTGACGGCATCCGGATCCAATGCTCGCTGACGCATGGGGAAATCGGCGAGCACCTCGGCGTTTCTCGAGAAACAGTTAGCCGCTCTCTCATGAACCTTAAATCCGAAGGCGTGATTGAACAGCGTGGATCGACCCTCATGATCCCGAACTTGCAGGCGCTGCGAGCTTTTGCAGAAACAGACTGAAAACCTGTCACTGCAAGCGGCGATTTCTCAAGCGCCCGGATAGTTCCTTCGCTTTCGCTTCGGATCTAAATAGCTTTTCTCTCAATGACTTATGATCAAATCAACCCGCTACGGAATCTTTTATCTGGCCGCAACAAGCAAATGAATCGCATTGAATGTGCCCTATCTTACTTCATTAAAACTCGTCATTTGCGGCCTGTGAAGACCATGAAGCTGTTGGTGCGTCAACTCAAACCCGGAGGTTCCTACCGCTCTTCTCCATTAGCCAGAGGCATTTCATTTCGAGGAATTTTCCGGTAATCTCACGGAATACGCATCCCAAGAATTTGGGTGTTTTTCTGAGGAGACGTGTTTCACGCGAATGATCGAAACTGCCGCACACCTGCTTTCACTTGACTATCCAGCCGAATTTGCACAAGGCGCGCGCTCGGCTGTCACCACTTGCCTGCGCATCGATCCGTCCGAGAAAGTCACGCTCATAACGGATCGCGTGACCGAGCCAATCGCCGCCGCGCTCGGTGAGCAATTGGCAGAGCGTGGCTGCCAGTGGAAGGCGTTTGTGCTGGAAGATCTCGCCCCGCGGCCCTTGGTCGACATGCCGGCCGAAGTCCTTGCTGACATGGAAACCTCTCAGGTTTCAATCTTTGCCGTGCAGGTACAGGCCAACGAACTGCGTTCCAGAATGCAGATGACCGACGTGGTCAATCGCCGCCACATGCGCCACGCGCATATGGTCAACATCACTCCTGAAATTATGTGCCAGGGCATGCGGGCCGACTTCAATCTGGTCGACCGGCTCTCCCAGCAAGTGTTGGAGCGGGTTCGCAAGGCGACGCGTATTCGCGCGACCACCGCGGCCGGCACCGACATTACCGCCAACATGAATCCCGGCTATAAGTGGTTCAAGACATCCGGCATCATCTCGCCCGAGAAGTGGGGCAATCTTCCCGGCGGCGAATGTTTCACTTCGCCCGGTGAAGTCAACGGAACCTTTGTTGTGGATGGTGTCGTCGGCGACTGGCTTTGCGCCCGGTACGGCTTGCTCGCATCGACCCCACTCACCATCGAGATAGCCGGCAATCGTATTGTGAGTTGCTCCAGCCAGAACAAACAGCTCGAAGCTGACTTCTGGGCCTACACCCACACCGACGAGAACTCCGACCGCGTGGGAGAATTCGCCATCGGCACCAACCTTGGGGTTGAACGCGTCATCGGCAATATTCTGCAGGACGAAAAGTTCCCCGGCATCCACATCGCCTTCGGCAATCCATATGGTGAGCACACAGGCGCTCCGTGGCGTTCCGGCACCCACATCGATGTAGTGGGTCTAGGCTTCAACATTTGGCTCGAATCGGATGCAGGCCAGGAGCAGATCATGCGTGACGGACATTTCCTCATCGCGGCATAAGAGTTAGCTCCAACGATAGTCTCGCCTCCTGGGACTACGGTTGAACCTGCCAGATACTTCCTGCAGCGCTGGGCCCAATGTCAACATCTATGCAGGTGACATGACAACGACCGCACCACAAGCACTCCGCACTCTTGGCAACTCCGACCTTCAACTAACCGCTATCGGCTTTGGCGCCTGGGCCATCGGCGGCGGCAACTGGGAGTTCGCTTGGGGTCCGCAAGACGACAGCGAGTCCATTGCCGCCATTCATCAAGCGCTGGACTTAGGTATCAACTGGATCGACACCGCCGCGATTTACGGGCTGGGACATTCAGAAGAAGTTGTCGGACGCGCTATCAAATCGGCAGCAGCCAAGCCCCTGGTTTTCACGAAATGCTCCATGCGCTGGCACGAGGATCGCTCGATTTATCGCTCCCTCAAAGCTGATTCGCTAGCCCAGGAGTTGGAAGGCTCTCTACGCCGGCTGGGCGTTGAAACCATCGATCTCTACCAGATTCACTGGCCGAATCCCGAGACTGAGATCGAAGAAGGTTGGGCGGCACTTGAGAAGTTTCGCCGGCAAGGCAAGATCCGCTGGATCGGCGTATCCAATTTCTCGGTCGAGCAGATGAAGCGCGCCCAGAAAATGGCATCTATCACCAGCGTGCAGCCACCTTACTCCATGCTGCGCCGAGCGACTGAAGACGAGATTCTGCCGTTCGCCCAAGCCAACAATATTGGCGTAATCAACTACTCTCCAATGGTTTCCGGGCTCCTGACAGGCAAGATGACTAGGGAGCGTGCCGCGGCCTTTCCTGCCGATGATTGGCGCCGCCGGGCCGTGGAATTCAACGAGCCAAGGTTAAGCAGAAATCTGAGGCTCGTAGACCTGCTTCGCGAGATCGGCAACAACCACCAGGTAAGCCCCGGCGTCGTAGCCGTCGCTTGGACGCTACACCACCCCGCTATCACCGCCGCGATCGTCGGTGGTCGCAACGCCAACCAAGTCGCAGAACTGGCAGCCGCGCTCGACTTCCGACTCAGCGACGCCGAATTCCGCAAGATTAATGAGTTCCTAGCCGAAAATCCGGTCTGAACCACTCGAGCTTTTCCGGTACAGGGCTCGTGCCCGGAGCCGAAAATCGGCGCGTAGACCAAACAAAAACCCCAGCCGGAGCTGGGGTTTTTGTTGATTTCTCTTCAGATGGCGACCACTTAACTACATTGCCGCGACGAAATCGGGAACGATGACTGCCGCATGTTCCTGCAGCAACTGGGTCAGGCGTGCGGCCATACCGCTGTACATAGAAGCTGCGCGGTAAGCGTTGATCCGGACACCCTCGCTGGCTTGGCTGAACGCGTATTTCGTGAGGCCTGTCAAAACACATAGGCGAATCTGCATCGCGTCGCTGCGAAGCGTCTCAAGCAGGAGGCGATCTACGTCAGCGCCGTTTCGGGCTGCAAAGTCCGCCATTTCCAACATGACCTGTGCATTCTTGTACATGACCCAGAGACCCTTGGGACCTTCCATGCGGCGCCAAGCGTCGTCTGGAGTGGCATTCAGACCCTCTTTCCACAGGAACTGATCACTCAATTCCCGGGCACTCCAATCAGGCCGGAGTCGAGCAAGGAGCGAATCCCACGACTGTTCGTTTCGTTGACGTACCCCAGCCCGCCAGCGAATTAGATAGATTGCCAGAGCAGCCACTCCAGCGATTTCCAGCAGAATCGAGATCATCACACATCCTTCAAGCCCGGAGTAAGTTACCAATTCCAACCGGTCTTTTCCCGGGGGACCAACCGTTCTTCTACAAGTAACAGAGATTTGCGAAGTTTCGCTACAAAAATCTTCAAATTCAGGTCACTTTTCGGTACTAACGATTGGCCCCCGGGTCCATCCGTGGCAGTAAGAGTTACATTACGGCTTCCTTCGACTCGGACCCTCCATCCCAGGGGGCTCGGTTAATGCGATACGAGCGGCGCGTGTTTCCCCAGCAAGTGTGAGCAAAATGCTCTGCATTTTGGGGCTGAATGCCTGTCGCACGGCTTCCTTCTGCGCAAAACTGATCGACCAATAAACCAGGGAGAAGATGTAGCTCACAACCACAATCTCTTCAACTAGGTGGTATTGAGCAGGATTGGCGTATTGCTTGTGTACGACCGCGGCAGCCAGGCTAAAAATCGAATAGAAACCAAGTCCCGTAGCGACCTGGAGTTCGCGGTTACGCCAGCCGATTGAAAGTAACTGACTGCTTCCTGCAAGGAGGAGGAAGTACAAGACACGCAAAATAGAGCAACTTTGCTGCAGACGAACAATGAAGTGCCACTGAGAGGGTAGCGTTGAAAATCCAGGAATATTAGCAAACGGCCAGACCACCGCACCCACGGCCGCGATCACTCCGGCAAACGCAAAGATTGTCCAACGCGGTAAAAGGGAACGGTAGGGGCGAAACACGGACCAGGTAAGCTCAACCAGAACAATGAACTGCAAGAGTAGGTCGAGGGGGAACTCGATGATGTAAACCCGTACGTAGACATCATAAGAAGGGAGATTTCGGGTGATCAATAAGCTTACGAGATCACTGCAAAGGCCCCACGTGGCCCATACAGAGAACATGGGTAGAGTCCGAAACAGTCGTTGTCGGAAGGTCAGCACAACAACGACGGCTTCAGCGGCGATACACACCAGCCAGAGTGCCATGTCCATGGACACCGTCGCCCTCCTATCCATCGACTACCAGACTGTCCCCACGGCTGGCTTCGAAATGGATATTTTCAGTCTAGCAGCGAACTAGCTGGTGCGCCCAATCGTAATTACGCTGTCAAGTTACCATGCGGAGGAAGCGGAGGGGTCGGCATCCCAGGGCTCATCGCGAGATTGCCGTG
>CZKL01000230.1_pt1 | contig 22920 bp, 20 predicted proteins | sample 1122441 | NCBI WGS metagenome assembly CZKL01 (sample SAMEA3539301, study PRJEB10725) | soil metagenome | biome: tundra; feature: field; material: soil | place: USA | collected 2010-05 | depth 0.15 m
TTTCTCCATCGCGTACGCGGAGACCCTGCCTGAGCATCCCTAGCTTATCACTTAGTTACAACTGTAGTACTAGTGCGAGTTACCTCACGTGCCAGCCGGCTCAAACTCCGGTCCCGCGAGTTTACTTTGTCCCATAGGCCGACTTTGAATTTGGCGAGAGGCCCATATAGAAGCTCTTAGCGCAGGCAACAATGAATAGGAATTCCAAAACAATATTAATTGTCGCTGGAACATAGAAGACTTGTAAGTAAGAAATAATCCAGGAAAACGAACCTCTTAAGCCATGCGAGCAAGGCCTTCTTACCGGGCCCAATATGCGTGGTTTCGAAGCGCAAGAATTACCGAACTTAGAGGAACGCGCAGTGCGTGACTGCTACGCGACACGCCTTGACGCTGCGATCCTTGCCTCAATCCATAGCAAAACTATTATAAAAAAAGACGCGCTGCCGAAATCTGTAGAACCCAGAATCTCACGATTCAAGGCTGTACCAATTGCGGCAGCGCGCTTCTCTACTTACCAGCGGGATATGGTCATGTTATCCAAGTAAATGGTGTTTGTTCCACCCCCGCCAATTCCATCGACCTGGAAGTTGGAAGAAAGGTTGGGTCCCCATCCGAGTGCGAACGCCGACAGCACAGTCACGTTCAAGGTATGTTCGGTACCGTCGAAAGTTACAGACTTATAAGTGACGACGCCTGAGCTGTTCCGCGAGTATGCGATCTGAACGTGGTGCCAAGTGTTGGGGCTCCAGCTGCGCGGATTGCATGGCGCGCTTGAGTGCTCCCAATGATCGGACGGATGCGTGGGGGAGCCGGTGTTAGCCGTGTAGTCCCATGTGCCCGAGTAGCCATCGCATTGAAATCCATAAATCACTGTCCAACCGTTGGACATCACCTGGTTCATATCCATTTCGAGATTCCCGATGTTGCTGGCCGAACCCTGAATGTAAACCCAGGTGTCATACACGAAGTTCGTAGCAGAAGTATCGTCACCGAAATCGAAAGAGTAACGCTCGCCACCGTAATCGGAATAATGAGTTACAAACCTGCGGGCGGCGCCGCTCCGCGAAGGCGAGCTGGCAATGCTCATGGAGCCGCTCGAGCCACCGGGGGTTCCGGCATCGTGCGTAGCTTTCCAGTCAGTCAGCGTCTGCATGCTGCTCACGCTTGTTGCACCCGACGGAACCAAAGAAGAACCTCCACCACCGCCACTGCTGCTACCTGTCACGGTCACTGCAACATCCGTAACACAGACTGTGCCCTGGTTACCCCAGGCCTTAACGTGAACAGTGTGTGCACCCGTTCCAGCCGACACACTTTCCTGGATCGAGGTGGCATTCACGGTAGCAAGGTCAGAGCCACCATCGAGCGAATAGGCGATCACAACTACGGGCTGAGAAGAGCATGTGGAAGCATCGGCGGTCAGAGTAAAGGGTGAGCTCACGTCTGTGCCGTTCGAAGGGCTGCTGACAGTTACGGATGCGAACGCGGGAGCAGCGAAAGGTAGGAGCAATAAGAGTAAAGAAGAGAGTTTTTTCATGAAAACTGCCTCATTTAGGGGCTTGGCGCCCAGGTAAGTCAAAAGGTTTTCGATTGACTCTCATTCAGTGTCTTTATAGAAAGGAGCCGACTATGTGTGCTGTATGGGTCCGATCTTTGCGGTACCCGTGTTGCTGTATCTGCTAAACACTACTAAGAACCCCTGTTTTGAACCGAGCTTCAACGCTGCAACAGAGGGATCACCTCTATTGCCAAAACCCAGCTCGGCGAACTTGACGACCTGCGCTGGAAGTTAATGCGGTGCTTCTTCGTCTACAAAGAACCCGCATAGTCACTAGTGCGCAGTTCAAAAAATCTCACCGGTAGGCAACCCAATGTGTGATTACTGAGGCCATAGTTACACGTTTGAATTTCAGCTACAACCCCTTCAGGCAAAAAAAATGACGAAAAATGACCGGTGTCAGGAAACCCTGTAAATACTTCCCGCATCATGCAAATCTTGCTTCCCCCGATAGTAAGAATTACCTGATTTTGTACCCCTTGCATCGCAGCTAGGTACATGTCATACGTCGATTTACTCGCACCTTTGACAAGTAGGCAGATCTTGCCTAGTTCAGCACGCAAAAACCACTTGCGGCGAGGACGCGCGGTACAATTGGCTCTGCTTGGAACCCCGGCGTCAAGCGCTGGTGAAAGCTGGGCTACTTGAATCGCGAAACAATTCTGCTGCCCTCGCAGTCGACACGGCCTCCGCAACGGCACCGTCTTCTCATCGTTTTCCTTGGAATTCTTGCGCTGATCTTCTTCGGCAGCCGAACCGCGGTGTCGTACTACGTCGACTCGCTCTGGTTCGATTCGCTTGGATATGCAGCCGTGTTCTGGAAGGCCCTCCAGCTCGAGTGGCTGGTCTTTGGAGCATTCGCCCTGGCGACTTTCCTGATTCTCTATGGCTGGTTCCTGGCGCTCATGAAGATCTGTCGGCCTGACTTGCAACAGGCAGGGACAGTCGTGATCGGTATGCGGACATTTCGACTGCCGGTCGAAGGGGCTCTACGCATCGGCGCTCTGATTGTGACGCTGCTGGTAGGCGTTGTGGCCGGCGCGAGTTCCATGTCGGAGTGGCCAACCTTCAGCCTCTATTGGTTTCATCCTGCGAGTGCCGGCGCGTCCTTGGTCGACCCCATCCTGGGCAGACCGCTCGCTTTTTATCTCTTCACGCTGCCGGTCCTGCAATTCGTTTCCGGATGGTTGCTGATGCTGGCGATCATGGCCGCAGCGATGGCCGGATTTTTCATGCTGCTGTCAGGCGGAGCTCAATTAGCAGCAAGACGTTTCGACCGCTATGGTCCCTTTCCATGGCGGGCGCTGTCCATTGCTCTCGGCTTCCTTCTGATCGTGATAGCGCTGCGCGTTTATATTGGTCGATTTGAATTGCTGTTGACGGACCATACCGTTTTTGGCGGCGTGACTTATACCGATGCTCACGTGATCTTGGGCGGGATGTTGTTTGTCTGCGTGACCCTGCTTCTCGGAGCTTTGATCGCGGGGATCAACCTTGTTTCGGTTCCGCGACTGCGATGGCTTGCCCTTGCTCCGATCCCGGCAATCGCGTGCTATTTCCTGGTCCAACTGATCGGTTGGTACATGGGCAACTTCATCGTGAAGCCCAATCAGCTAGTGCGTGAGCAACCCTACATCGCCTATAACATAGACTTCACCCGCAACGCTTTCGGACTGGATCGAGTAGCGAAGCACAAGTTTCCCGCCGAGACTACGGTCGAAGCCACCGACCCGGCTAACAACCAGGCCACGCTTGAAAATATTCGTTTGTGGGACTGGCATGCGCTGCAGGACACCTTGCGGCAGATCCAGGAAATTCGCACTTATTACGATTTTCCCGACGTCGATATTGATCGGTACACGATTGATGGGCAACTGCGCCAGGTCATGCTTGCGGCTCGCGAGCTCAGCGTAGAGAAGCTTCCTGAAAGTAGTCGTAACTGGATTAACGAGAAGCTGATCTACACCCATGGGTACGGCATCACCATGAATCCGGTGAACGGATTCACTTCGGAGGGGCTGCCAACCCTGATGCTCAGTAACATGCCGATTCAGAGCACAGTGAACAGTCTCTCAGTGAAGCGTCCGGAGATCTACTTCGGACAGTTGACCGACACTGATGTGTACGTGAAGACACGGCAGAAGGAATTCAATTATCCGCAGGGCGAGACAAACAGCCTTACTTCCTATGAAGGCGAAGGCGGTATCCAACTGGGAGGATTTCTGCGTCGAGTGCTCATCGCGTTCGATCGCGGCGATGTCACCAAGATTCCATTCAGCGACGATATTACGGACCAAAGCCGCCTGTTGATGCGGCGCGCGGTACAGGATCGCGTAAGAACCCTCGCGCCCTTTCTGACCTTTGATACGGACCCCTACATCATCGTAGGTGACGATGGCCGGTTGTCGTGGATGCTGGACGCTTTCACCACATCCGATACTTTTCCGTACTCGAACCACTATGCGCTCGGTTCGCAGCAGGTCAACTACATGCGCAACAGCGTGAAAGTGGTTGTCGATGCTTACAACGGCTCTACGACCTTCTATGTGTTCGATAATGAAGATCCTATCCTAGCCGCCTATCGCGCAATCTTCCCTTCGTTGTTCAAAGACGCTTCAACCATGCCGGCAGACCTGCGCAAGCACGTGCGCTATCCAGAAATGCTGTTGAAGTTGCAGGCCTCGGTCTACGGGCTTTATCACATGACGGATCCGGTGGTGTTCTACAACCGGGAGGATCTCTGGACAGTGGCTTCGGAGGTTGGTCTGAATCAGTCGGGCGAGCAGGCCTCGCAGCCCATGGAGCCGAATTTTGTGCTGATGAAACTGCCCGAAGAATCGGCAGTCGAATTTGTCGAGATACTTCCCTTTACACCTGCAAATCGTAACAATCTCATCGGATGGTTTGCGGGACGCAGCGATGGTGCGCACTATGGAACGTCGGTTGTATACGACTTTCCAAAGACGAAGCTCGTAGACGGACCGCTTCAAATTGAGGCGCGCATTGACCAGAATGCGCAATTATCCGGACAGCTCAGCCTCTGGAATCAACAAGGGTCGCACGTACGCCGTGGGACCCTGTTGGTGATTCCATGCGGACGCGCTCTGCTTTATGCGGAGCCGATCTATCTTCAGGCAGATCGAAGTCCCATGCCTGAATTGCGCCTCGTTGTACTCGCGTTGCAAGACAAGCTGGCGTACGGTTCCACATTCGAATCTGCGATGCGCGCCCTGTTTGCGGGAGGAGTATCTTCGCTTAATGCAGAGCAGATTACACAAGAACCGTCAAAAGGCGCGGCACCCCAAGGTGGAAGCAAACCGGCGACGGATGTGAACTCGCTGATTACCGGTGCGGCGCGCGATCTAGCCGACTACCAACGCTTAACCGCAGAAGGCAAGCTCGGCGAAGCCGGAGCCAAACTTGAGCAGCTAAAGCAGAAACTCGAGCAGTTGAACGCACGCGCGAAGTAGGCGCGTTTATGTTTGACGCACCTCGAGTTATTCAAGCGGTTTCAGGTCAGCCAGAGTAGTCGGTATAAGCTCGGCGACTGTGGGATGAATGTGCACTGAATGCGTAAGCAGCGACGCGGGTTGACGCGCGTACATTGCCGTGAGGATGCAATGCACAGCCTCATCGCCACCGGTTCCAAATACCGTTGCTCCCAGGATGTGCTTACTTTCCGCATCGACAAACACTTTGATGTATCCGAACGTTTCGCCTTTCTCGATGGCGCGACTAATGCGAGACATAGGTCGAATGCCGATCAGCGCGGGCTTCCCACTATGGCGTACCTCGGCCTCAGTCATTCCAATGTGGGCAAGCGGCGGATCGATGTAAACGGCATATGCGGGGATACGATCGCTTACGCAGCGCGAAGCCTTGTCCAGCAGGTTATCAGCGACGATTTCGAAGTCGTTATAGGACGTGTGGGTAAAAGCTCCGCGGCCATTGCAATCTCCCAAAGCAAATATGTGAGGCACGCTGGTGCGTAGCTGATCATCGACTTCGATGTAACCTTTGCCGTCAGCTCGAATTCCAGCGGCTGCCATGTTCAAGTCGTGCGTGTTAGGCTCGCGCCCCACAGCCAGCAACACGTGCGATCCCAGAATGTGCGGTTCGCCTTCGTTGCATTCGAGGCCCGCTGCCACCTGGTCTCCCCGCGTTTCCAGATGGATGCACTTTGCGTTGAGCTTGACGTCAATGCCCTCCGTTTTGAATATGTCCGCAATGATTTTTGAGGCGTCTTCGTCGGCCTGCATGGCAAGTCGTGGATTCTTGTCGATAACGGTGACTTGCGAGCCAAATCGTCGAAACATCTGGGCGAACTCAAGTCCCACGTATCCGCCGCCGACTACGATCAAGTGTTGCGGCAATTCTTCCAGTTCGAGAATCGTGGTGCTGGTCAGATATTCGACCGATTCGATTCCACGAAATGGGGGAATGGAGGGGCGCGCCCCCACGTTGAGAAAGATATGACTCCCCTCAAGGACGTCGTCGCCAACGCGCAGTGTAGTTGGCGATTCAAATTGCGCTGTACCAATAAAAACAGTGCAGTTCTCATTGGTCCGGAGCGACTTCTCAACGCCGGAGCGCGATGCCAGGACGATTGCATCTTTGCGCGCTTTAACGGAACGCATATCCACGCTGACCGGACCGGCGTTCACACCAAAATCGGTTCCCCTTCGCGCAAGATGAGCCGCGTGCGCACTGGCGACCATCGCTTTGGTGGGGGTACACCCGGTATTGACGCAGGTGCCGCCGAACAGATGGCGCTCGACAAAGGCGATCTTCCATCCTGCTTTCGTGAGACGGCCTGCGAGCGCTGGGCCGGCTTGTCCTGCGCCCACAATGATTGCATCGAATGTCTGTTTCATCGGAGCACCTGAATAAAAAAGATGGCGAGTGCTACGGTAACGATGTCTTCTAGCAGTGCGGCGGGGAAGTCACGCTTGAAAGCAGCAGCCAGCCTGCCACGCACGAACGCTCCGCCCAAAGTCCCTGCGACAGCGCCGAGCGCGCCCAGAATCAATCCCACGATGAGCGAGTGTTCGACAGCTCCAACGGTTGCCCCCGTCAGAGCCCCGCTCACGATGCGCGCAATGAACGGAGGAGGCGCCTTACGGCTGGGAGTGAATGGCAGTTTGTCGGCAATGAGTTCGCCCACGGCAAGGACCGTAAAGATCAAATGTGTGTAGCGGTAACCCATAAAGGCTAGCGGTGTGTTCTGCACAGGTAGAATTCCGAGCCACGCGCCCCAGCTCGCCGCCGCAGGCGCTGTCATGCTTCGCAATCCTGCTACAAATCCGAGGACTAATGCGCTGACAAACCACATAGATCTGTCTCCTTGATTCCTTCAGCCAAATACAATCTAGCTGGTCCCAACTCAATTCTGATTCCATAGATTGAACTGGGAATACGAGTATACAAAGTTGCGACTGAACATTGGATTGCATTGATTAATATTTGTGCTGCTTTATATTTCACCAAGATTGCCCAATCCGCCCGACGAGACTAACAATTGGGATCCTGGTGCGGTGACGGATAAAATGCAGTAGGATGCGGGAGTAAGATGTCGACTGCAATTCCGAGTTCGGGCACGCCGCGTCTGAGTGGATTTGTTCTGGTCCTGATCCAATTCGACGTATGTGAAGAGCTGCGCCTCGACCATTTGCAACATGCGGTGAGTGCGCGCACCGTGTCGCAACCGAGGATGAAACACTCGGCCCCTGCGTATGTGCGCTACCAAAGACCTCCGGTGATCGAGCCGCTCGATCCTCTTCAGCTCGATAGCGGAGAGCGCCTCGAAGGAGAAATCAAGTATTACGACTATGGCGTGGTCAGCGTCGTTTACCAGTTGCCGTTTGCGGGAGATTGGGACAGCCTGGTGCATCTAGCCAGCCGCTGGGTTTGGGACGTTGACTTCGCGTCGCGCGTTGAGCCTATCGTTCGCCAGAAGCTCGAGAGGGTCACTTCCGCCATGGTCAAGCCTTATGGCCGTTGGCTGAGCGAAGACTACTTCATCTTCCACGTGCGCGAAGCAACCGGCGCTCTCACCGCCTCTGATCTCACTCGCGAGCATGGTGCGCAGATCGCGCAGGTGGTGCGAGGTGATCGGATGCAGCTGTCGCCGGGCGAGTGTGCCGAAGTTTTGCATTCGCAGATCTCCTACTATGCCGGCGACCTCGCTGTGATCGGCTGGAACGCTGCGTTTATCTATGACAGCTCTGCCGGTGCCGAGACAGCAATTCAACTGCTCGAGTACGCGAATTCGCAGCTTCTGGAATTTCGTCATTACGACGAATTGCTCACCGGCATTCTCGACGGCGTCTACGATTTGCTGGGACAAAGGAACGGGCTGTTCGCGCGGTGGCGCCTTGCCAAATCTGCAACCAATCTGCACACCGTGCTGCTCGATGTAGCTGAACTCACGGAGCATGCAGATAACGCCATCAAGTTTCTTAGCGACATGTTTGCCGCGCGCCTGTACAAACTCGCGGCTGCCAAAGTTGGCGTCCCAGACTACAAGGATCTGGTCGCGCAGAAATTGAAGACGGCTGAAGAACTGTACAACTACATGGTGGACCAATTCAATCAAAGCCGCGCCTTCTTTCTTGAAGCCACCGTGGTCTTGATCCTGCTGATCGAACTCTTCTATCTTTTCCGCGGCCGCCCCCTCTAGTATCTCTGCGATGTTGAACGGGTGAGATTGCCATAACCAATATCGTCGGCCGTCCGTCCGATAGATGGGAGATCCAAACAATGCGGTCTTCGTGTCATACGAAATGCATTTCAGCCGTTGCGCTTTTGACAGTTTTAGCGGCAGTTCTAAATGGCCGAGGTTTTGCGCAAATTATTGTTCCGCCCGCGCCTCCACCCACGTCTACGGAGCCCAGTGCATTGAGTACCGACTGTGCCGTTTCGGACGATCGTATTTCTATCTATGTTGAGGTCACAGATAAGTCCGGTCATCCTGTCAGCGGTCTTGAGGCTCGAGATTTCACTCTCCTCGACAGCAATCAGCCACAGCAGTTGATCAAGTTTCGAGCAGTTGACGTGAACCATCCTCCCTTCATACCGGAACACGTTCTCATCCTCATCGACGCAGTTGACACCGACTACCTTGTGGTTGCGCGGGCGCGCGACGGGCTGAGCGACTTTTTCAAGCAGAGCGGCCCGAAGCTCGCCTATCCCACGTCGATTGCCATCCTCAGCAATGCAGGGTTGAAGCTTGAAGGTGGACCCACGCAAGACCGGGACGCGTTGCTATCCGCTCTTAACAACGCGAAATCAGCGCTGCGGGTGATCGGACCGTCCGCAGGCGTCTACGGGGCGGCCGAGCGTTCAGAGCAGTCTTTCAACCTTATCCGGGACATGATCAGCACTGAAGCCAAACAATGCGGGCGCAAGCTGGTGCTCATGGTCAGCCCGGGCTGGCCCATGCTTTCCGAGGCAGGGAGTTATGTAGACTCGAAACATCGATCCTGGATTTTCGACGACATCGTGGGCATTACCAACGGAATGCGCGAAGCCTCTGTGTCGCTCTATGCTCTCGATCCCTCCAGCTTCGGCAGCAGGGCTTCATTGTCCTACGAAAGCTACCTGAAGGGCGTTTCGAAAATCACGGACGCTCAATATCCCGATCTTGCTTTGCAAGTCCTGGCCGAGCACTCAGGCGGCCAGGTCATTCTGCTCGGTAATGACATCGAGGCCGAGATTAAGACGGCCGAGGCGGACGCTGTCGCGTATTATCGGTTGACCTTTCGGGCGGCGCCCCCTGGCCAATCTGTGCAGTACCACCCGATCCGCGTCAAGGTCGACAAGCCGGGCCTGAAAGTTCGCACGACAGCCGGCTATTACACCCAAGTCAAATAAATGTCCTGATCGCGTTGCCGGCCGATTGGCATCCGACATTGGCGGCCATGTCAAGGTGCGCCGAAGAAGAATGCCTCCATCTTATTTCCGCTGCTCCATGAGCAGCCGGCGTACACACGCAGCCGAAGATAAGGGAGGGAAACCTCGAATTTCGTTGCTAAATTTAGCTTATTCGGCAGTCTTCACCGTCCGTCCTTACGAGCCTGACTTTCATATCGGGGTTATCTCACGTTCCATCAATTTATTTGCGCCAGGTAACTTTGAATTCTCTTTCTGCTTATCCTGCATCTCAATTCTTGCGCCCGTGATTCAACGGGCATGGGGCTGAGGAGGATCGATGGGGATCAGGGAAGTCCTGGGATTGAATTCAAGTAAAAAGGTTCGCTATGCCATTGTCGGATTCGGAGACATCGCGCAAGAAGACATGATGCCGGGGTTCAACACACCGGCAATTCCGAGATATCGGCCTTGGTGACTGCGGATCCCGTAAAGGCAACGGAACTTGGCGAACGGTATAAGGTTGCCACAACCTTCACCTACGACCAATTTGAAGAAGCCGTGAAGTCAGGCACCTTTGATGCGATCTACCTGGCAACGCCGAACTGGCGACATGCAGAATTCATTGTCCCAGCCCTCAATGCCGGAATCCATGTTTTGACGGAAAAACCGCTTGAGGTCTCGACGCAGAAGTGCACTGAAATCCTGAATGCGGCCAAGGCTTCGACAGCAAAGCTCATGGTTGCCTGCCGCCTGCACTTCGAGCCGGGAACGCTGGATACGATCGACAAAGTACGATCCGGCGAACTCGGCGATGTCCATCTTTTCGCATCGACGTTCGCACAGCCGGTAGACCCGAGGAACCATCGCGCGCGTTCAGGTGATCTTGCCGGACCAGTGCTTGATATGGGACCGTACCCGGTTAACGCAGCGCGCTATATTTTCGGAGATGAACCAATCGAGGTAGTCTCTGCCGCGGGCACGAAACATCCGGAATCACATTTCGAGCAGACCTTTCTCGATACCGTTGCAGTAACTCTCCGGTTTCCTGGAGAGCGCCTAGCTAATCTCCCGCCTGAAACGAGCTACATGTCGGAACTGGTTTGGCGACCTGAAACCCTTGTCTGGCCTAGCTGAAACGCCATTTCAGCCTTAACCGATTCAATTACGGGTTGGTGTTTTTCATGCATGATTGAGAAAAACTCTGATCGTTAGCAGCGGTCATTTTCCCGAGGGCACGGCACTGTCTCGCCGAACCAGCTTAATTCGCGGGTCCGACCCGGAACCTAGCGTAAGCGGGTTTATAAAGAATACGATATTGCTAGTAGGTGGGCTCGGTCTAAGCCTGCCCGGATCGGACTAAGCGCGGTCGCCCCACATCATCCAGCCTTCATCACCCCTGCCTGAGTTCCGTTGAGTGCGTTAGTCCGAGGATTTCACTCCTTATTGGTTGCGTCCACGGCTACTTAGCCGGCTGCGCACTCTAAATATCGGGGAGTACATTGATGCCCCCCAAATCCCTTCAACAACGCGATCGTATGCCCTGTCTGTGCCTTCAGGCGGTACGCGCGGAGACGCTTGCTGAAGCTGCGAACACTCTCTCGGGTTTGCCTGCATCACGTTAGATTCACCGACTGGTTGCGACCAAGTTCATGTCCGCAGGTTCATCGTTGTATAAGTGCGCGGTCTGAAGTTGCGTCGCGGCGTCAAGCAGGGCGCGCGCGGCTGCGGGGAGCTTTTCGCGGATCAGCCGCTAGAGGCGTGGAGACATCATGCCGTCACTTGAGGCGGTTTTGCGTATCGCGGCCTCTGCAGGCGTGGATAAGGCATTCCTCCGCATGCGTCGGCCGTACAACGAAACCTCGCCCCGAGCAATGTGCCGGATCGCGCACACAACGCTGCCCGCACTCCGTTGGCTGCGAATCCGTTCATTCCAGCATCGGACCACAGTCCTGAAATTCGGGACGATAAAGGAGACGGAGATGGAAGTGATGAATATAGATGCCAAACCAGAGGAAACCGAACCGACGATGACTGAGGAGGCGAACACGCCTGAATACGACGACACCTTTGATGACTTCGACGACCGGAGCTTCGAAGATCCTTTCCAGACGCTGCCGGAGATGGACCTGATCATTGAAAACGTATGCGTGATTTGACCGCATCAGCGGTAGATGAAGCCGGGAGAACCTTGATTTATCAACCGGGTGTAGCCCGTTGCCTGCACCAGGAACCCTCCGCTTCAACAACTGCGGAAATTACTTCCAAAATGGGTCAAAAAAAAGGGCTCTCCTGCTGTTGGGTACAAGGCAAGAGCTCCTCTAGCTTGGATACGGACCAACCTACGCTGTCTGCTGTGGCAGGGCGCGATGCCGACCAAACTAACGGCATCGCAAATGGAAGGCTAGGATGAGCAAGATAAAACAAGAGAAGAAGGTCAAAGGAAAAGTGGCAAATTTTGCCAGTTTGAAAGAGAGGTTCGTGGCCGCCGCGAGGAACCAGTTCGGCCCCGACGAAATAGACGCTGAGATCAACGACATCAACCAGAGATGGATTCCCTTGGTGGAGATACAGAACTTGAGTCGTGAAGACCTTGGCATCATCGTCTTAGAAAAGCACGAACTGTACACCAAAAAACGCATCTGGCCAGAGGTTGAAGCCGCCATCGCGGATGGTCTCGGGTGTTGCCGCCGTTCAGTGGTCAATCTGAGACTGGACGCCAAACGAGCTTTGGCCGAATGTCGGGTCGGGGCCTGAGTGCGTCTGGCTTTATCCCTGTCTCCGCTGCATGAATGATTGCGGGTCCTGATTCGCACCTGCAACCTGCCATTAACTTCCGAAACTTCACGGCCGCACCGGTCTCCGCGTGCGGCCCTTTCTTTGCCCGGTGAGCCCTTATGAAAACTGTAGAAATCTTCCTTGCCGATGTTGCAGAATCTCGACGTCGCGCGCAGAACGCCGAGCGAGCCAGCTTCGCCGGGCCTCCGGACCTTGCAATTCCGCCGGCCCTTGCCGTCGCACTCAGACACCGATTTCTGGTCAGCCCCGTACTGGCACGATCAGCCAACGCACTTCGTTCCGCATACGTCGGAATTCCATCCGCAGAACGAGAACAGATCGAATACTGGATCGCCGCCTACGGAAACGAAATCAACTGGGCGCTTCAGACCGGCGAACACTCCGTCGTGGCCCTTGACGTCGAAGATCTGCGCGCGGCCACCCATTCACTTGCCGCGCTTGCGGGCGACGACTCCTCATGGCAGTACTCGCTGCAGTTCGCAATGCGAAACCGTTGGTTCCTGTTGTTCGCACACGCACCCAACCTGCGCTCGCTCGTAGAATTTGCAGGCCTTCGCCTGCACAAACGTGACTCGATCCTCCTGCCTCCATCCCGCATCGCCGGCCTCGAAATCACTTATTCGGATCCAGGCGCTCCACTCCTTCCTGCTCCGGCCTGGATGCGCGATCGATCGATCTAAATCGACACGCGCATTTACTGCCTGCCTGAATCAGAAACCCCTCAACCTTTCGCACACCAAGATCAAGTTCGCGAGGACATCATGATCCCTGTCGTTACCTGCCCGAATTGCCAATTGGTCCAGTTTCAGCTGCAGATAAGCCCTGGTTCCAAATCAAATAGCGCTGTTTGTCGGCGATGTCGCATGCCACTAGGATTCTCCGTGGTCGAGATCTCTCTCGATCCACTCAATCCGCAATCACAAACCAAATCCAACGTTTCGCTTGGGTCCGTGCTCCTCTCAATGCGCAGAATGCGTGGCAGTACACAGGTGACCATTTCGCGGGAGGCAGGGATCTCGAGAAGCCAGCTGTCGAGAATGGAAACAAATAGTGTGACACCAAATCTCTCAACCTTCCTTCGCATCCTGCGCGCCCTCGGGGTTTCGAACATCTATTTAAAACTGGCTGGACCGAAGAAGGCGCGCGGAAAACTTCACGCGCGAAACTAGCGTCAGCCACTATTCGATCTCAGCCTTCGTGATGCCCTCATCCGGTCGACGACCTGCATCCACTTCCGGCCGTGCAATAACTCCAACGAATTCGACTCACGACGATCGATGATGACAATTTCTGGAGTTACAACCGGTCCGGGACGATAACATGCCGTCTCCGGATTTCATTCCTTCATAACTACTTGCTACTACACATGGAGTGATCCGATGATCTATGTCTTGTCTATTTTGTTTGTCAAATCCGAAGCGGTGGTCGAGGAGCTGATGATCTCCCTTCGAGAGAATGGCGAATGGCGGCGGTTGAACAGGGAATTGCAACCGTCACTGGTCGGGACCGATCTGCTGGTGAACCTGATTGACGGCGCCCAGTCACGTACTTCGCTTCTTAGCCTTGAATTCTGGTCCAGTGCACAGGGTCGCTCTGGTGCCATGCGGTCAGAAAATCGTAATGAGCTCAACCGATATCTTCAAGATCGCGGAGTTCGCAGGATCGAACTCGGTGTGTTCGGTTTCGCGGATAGCGAGAAGAACCGTGGGCCAGAAATTCGTTTGCCTGGCACCAGCATCGATGCTCCGGGCGCGGGCCAAGTATTGACGAGCTCGTCGTCAGACACGACATAAGAGTTCCCGTAGTGGTTTTGACACGCCGTGGTAGTTCCGGCACCCATCCCAGCCTGTGACTCCCAGCGGGCAGCGAACTCCTGATGAAATCGTGGAAAATTCGATAATGCTGCCGACTCTCGCCCGTGAGAACGGAGGGGTGGCCATACCCTCAGTCAAGAACTTCGCCGACGCGATACAGAAACTCGTGAACGATACTGGCAATTCCTATAAGTTGTCATTCGATTCGATCCCTGCGACTACAGCGGACGAATTTCATTCGATCGAGGTTAAGGTAGACCGCCCTGGGGTGAATGTTCACTCGGCCACCGGCTATTATGCTCAACCCTGACTCCCGCGAGGCCGGTTGCGGTCCAATCACCGGCCAACCGTAATTTACTTTGACGTAAATGAAGGTTGGTCCACTATCCCACCGGAACTCTGATATTCGATGGAAGGTAACATCGAGTGCGGTGCGGGAGGGTTAATGAATCGATCCTTAACTGTTCGCGTGATCGACGGATCCACGGGAGTTGTATTTGACTCTGCTGACGTGCGACTGTATCCGATTGGAACTCCGGGCGAACGGTGTGCGGTCAATAACCAGGATGGAGATTACTCTTTCGATGATCTCCCCGATGGCGAATACAGCCTAGCAGTGTATAGCTCTCGCCATGTTTCACTTTATGAACACGTCACAATGATTCCCGGGTTGGCTAAAGCGATGATTGTTCAGATCAGTCCTGCTGGTTTCATCTCGGGGCAGATCCTCGATGAACGTGGAGAGCCACATGAGCGATGCTGGTTCACCTTGATCCGAGAGGGAGATCGATTCAACCAGCGTGATCGGGGCTTTGAGGGGACGTGGACGACTGCTGGCGGGAACGAGAAGTATGGCTGGAGCCTGTCAACCCAGCTAGCTCGCCACTTGGCTGACGCCCGTTGTCGAGAAACGTGCCAACGTAGCTTGACAACCGTTTCGGCTCGAAACTTCACACCTGTTTTGTCAGATTGCAGTGACGGCAATCACCGCGCATCCGCACAAGGGTGTGCTAAACCGTCTTGGGCTTGGGAGAAACTAACTGACCGGTGCTGAGATTGAAAATGAGCGCCTGTTCCCGCCGAAGAAACGTCGTTGCATCGAAATGTCAGCGACGCGTACATAGCCCTACCCCGTGACGTCTCAGTTCGATCAGCCGTGCTTCCGGTCACAACAGCGAGGATCGACAGGTTCTAAAACACCATAAAGCCTGTTCTATCGCTCGGCGCGACACACCCGTTCGCGAGATCGCTGCGAAAGGATGTGTCGAGAGCTGCCAAGTTCTTGCACGGGAGAATCTTATGCCGAATCTCGAAACCAACGTGTTCGGTGCGGCGTTGGGAGATGATAACGTCGCATTTTGGGAACAACTTAAGGCAGAGATCGAAACTCCGCTCGATGCCCGAACGGAATCCGATGTCGCTCGTAAGGCGGTCTTGGAACGGCTTGGAATCCGCAAGGGTGCTCCGACCAAGGCCGACGTATATGAACTCGACCGGCTCACTTTAGAGATTGCCTCGGATGAGGAAGTCATAGCGCAGGCCCCTGGACTCTATCGCAAGTATTGCCACGAGCGAGGAGAGCCGATCAATCCCGATGATCCGGCGCTGAATCCGCCGCAAGCGAGCGATACAGAGAAGCTTAAGGCGCTGCGCGCACGCATGCTCGAGATCCTACGCGTGTTGCATTGGTCATACACGTTTGGCCCTATTCGGGAAAGGAGACGCGTCAGACTGATCAAGGAGCCCATGCTGGTGATGGTAGCAGCGACCATCATCATGGTCGGGCTGGTCGCCGTTCTTCGCAGCATGAATCACCTTTCTTTGCGATGCTCATTGCCGTAGTGTATGCAGGTGTGATGGGCGGCACGGTAAGCTGTGCGCAACGACTGAGAGACGTTTCTTCCACGGACGATGCATTAGGAGGCATTTATGCATTGAAGAACAGCCGCTATGTTTTGATCTTTGCACCCATGACCGGCGCAGTTTTCGCCTTGGTCACGATGCTGCTATTCATGGGCGGCCTGATGACCGGGGCGATGTTTCCTACTTTTAAGGACATCGGAACCGCTGCGTTGCTCTTTCTTTGGTGTTTCATCTCCGGCTTTGCGGAACGATTCATACCCGATACGCTGGATCCTTTGGCTGAGTTACCCATCGGGGTCCATCCAGCAGTTTTTGAGAGGAAGTCCATTCACTGCACCTTCTCTGGCAATGCGCAACTCGATAATGCAGTCTTCCATGGATCCGATCTCAGCAACTCGGTCTTCCTGGATGCCCATTTGAAAGACGCTTCCTTTGACCGCTTCGATTCGACCGGTCCTGCAACGATTTGAATTAATTGTTTCAAGCGCCACGGAGGCTGCTGTTTTCCCGCACGTTGAAGTTAGATCTGTCTTGGGTTGTGGCAGTCTGTTGCGATTCATGGGCTTGGACACGGTAGTCTGGATCCATATCGGGCTTCCGCAGTCCGGCGATCTCGAGGGCTTGAAGCACAAATGAATTCCATGCGAATACCCTATGAAATCCAAAGAATGGATTCTTCGTATCAGTAGGTAAATATTCCTGGCTGGTCGGAAACTCCTCAGCGGTGTGGATTTCTGCCCAGAGACGGTTCGCGATCGCGCGTTCCGCTTTTCGCCATCCATGCAACTTGCCAGTGACATAACCGCACACTTCAACCCTCATCCAGCTACCGCCGTTGTAGTAGACGCCATCCATGGCATTATTCACATAACTCAAAGCGTAGGAGTTGCTCACCATGGGGTGCCACTTTTCTGTAAAGTAACTCCAGTCTTTCGATTCTGCAGGCAAGCCAATATAGATCGGGCGCGCAGAGCCGCCTTCGGCGGGGTAGGGACAATCGCTTCTAGGCAACATGGGTGGAATGTGGTCGAGGTGACTCACTACCATCTCATCGCTAAGTATTTTCCGCTTGAATAACCATAGTGATAGAAATTCTGGAAAGATATCGGAAAAGCATATCGAGTCGTGGATGTCCCGAGCCGGAAAGAAGAAACCACGATTCGCATCGTAGTAGCTACGATAACCCTCTTCTGTCTTTGCAATGTAGCTCTCTGAGATCGAAGCGCTCAATTCCGGAATATCAAGCTCGCGTATCACTCTCAGTAACACCGCCAGAATTCCCTGGTTTTCACACAGGATGCTCGTACCTTCCGGATAATTGATCACGTCAAGTTGTCCCATGACGAATTGGGCCGTGCAAATGGCTTGACGACGAGGATCGTAAGAAGCCAGACAGTACTCTGCGGCTCGACGCACTTTATCCATGGGTAGCTCTGTGCCGAATCTTCGGCGATTGAGAAGCGCCCACATCAGCCATAGCGGGGTTGAATCGTTGGATTTGCGTTCGAGATTGGCAATGTTCGGTTCCACCAGAGTGTTGATCGCTCCGTCAATACCCTGGTTGTCAGCCCAGAGAGTGAAGACCTTCTCGTTCAGTCCACGATTGTGAATCCCGTTCAGCGCATAAAAGCTGTCGCGCAGATACATTTCACCTGCTGCCGAGTACCAGATACTGGGCGCCAACATGGGGCGGCGGGCTTCCATTTCTGCATTCCAGGTGAGCATCATGAGGTCTGCATAGAGCACCTTTTCCGTCTCGCCTCCTTTAAATCCGAGACCCTCAGCGAGGTGAAGCTGGCTGCTAAGCCGATAACCGCGAATGGTGTCTGGAACGCTATCGCTCGCAAAGATGAACATTGTCCGGGCTTGCGCCTTCCCCATTTCCAGCCGGTGATACGGCTCGGTTCGGGTCGCGATCCGGAATAACTCAATACTCTGTACTTCCATTGCCGGCAAGGTGCCCTCATCCGAGTGCATACCCTCCACCTCAAAGTCTGGGAGCGATAAAACGAGAGCAGCCCCTGTACCTTGAAGCGCGGGTACAACAAACGAATTCCTAAACTCCGAGATGGTCGATGGAGATGCGGGCGCCGTGTCATTGAACAGTGTGATGTCGCCAAGTTTCTTTCGCTGATCATCCGTATCCCACGCGTGAACAGAGACTGCCGCGGTGGAACGATACTTCAGATGCACCGAAAAGACCTCTCCCCCTTTTGCCGGGAAAGGTAGCAGCACGAAATCCTTCATAGTACTGGGAGACAGCTTAATCACGCCGTCACGCTGCTCGACTTGAATATTGCCATCTCTTTTCCAAAGCGAAGGAGCGGGGAGATCGACATGCGTGCGCGAATCCTCTGCAGACAATTGGATTGTGGTCTCGCCAAATGTCTGCTGGATAAATGCGCCCTGTTGCGATCGCTCTTCGATCTTCGGAACAACGTAGAGATTCAGATCTGGAATGCTGGCAGGCGCGGGTTTTACAGGCGTGCCATCTCGTCGAATGATGCGGCTCCATTGGTTACGATAGCCCGAGTCAGTAAGAAGCCCGACTGTCAATCCTTCTTGCGTGCGAAACCCTGCGGCAGGAAAGTATTCATGCAGCGCGCCGCCTTTACAGTCGGCATGATCGAAGCTCCAGAGCTTCTCCGGCGCTGTCGCCGGCTCAAGGCGATTCGTAAGCTGGTAATAGAGCGTGAACATATCTGCCTGACGCAATTCGATCGTCTTCTTGACCACCTGCGAGGGCAGAACTTCATAGCATACTTCGACCGAGACGGTGGTACGCAGATTCTTGAGCTGAGCGTCTCCGGAGAGCTTTACCTGCGTCGGATTCCCGGTCCACGCAGTAGCCTTCCAATTATCGGTTCGATCTTCCAGGCTGCGTTCGCTGTTCTGAAAAACTGCCGAAAACTCTCCGCCTTGATGGTGCCGAGCGATGGCTTGACCGCGATAGAGGATTGTGACACCGAATCCTTGTTGAGGATCACCGATTACTTGGAGAGTGACAAGACCTGATTCAGAGGATGGAGTGGCATGCAAGGAATCTGGCAGGACAATCGCCGCGGCAGCAAGCGCGGAAAGGCAGAGGAATTCGCGGCGGTCCAAATCTTTGTTGGAAACCATCTTGGTTTAGTCCTCTTTCATCGGAAACGGTCGGCAGGAGATTAGGGCTGGGATGAAGGTACCTGAGAAGAATTCGGCTGGAAACTTGCAGCGCGTTCTCGCTGCTTGCGGAGTGCTTCTTCGCGCTGCGCGTTCACCAGGACGCGGGTTTGCTGCACTTCCTGCGCCACTTTTTCATTCAGGCCGAGATGCGCATAGACATGGCTCAACTGGTAGTGCGCAGGCTGGAATTGAGGATTCAACTCGACAACATGCTCTAGGGACTGGCGGGCCCTGGGCCAGTCCTGTCGGGCTAAGTAGATTTTGCCGAGCTCATAAGACGGATCAAGCGACTTCGGCTCGAGCTGCGATGCGCTTTCAAGTGCGGCGATGGCCTCCTGCTCGCGGCCTAAACGGCTTGCCAACAGGCCGAAATAGTACTGCAATGAGTAACGGCCTGGAAGTCTCGCTCGGGCCGCTTCTAGAATGCGAATGGCCTCGGCGTCGTTAGCTTCGCGTGCGTAGGTTTGCGCCAAGCCGACATATGCGGCATCGAGTTGCGGATCGGTTGCAAGCGCAGCTTGAAAGGCTTCGCGTGCGGCGGGGTAGTTTGCCTTGAGCATTTCGACCGCACCCAGGCGAAGTTGCAGGGGCGCCGTGGTGGGAGTTTCTCCCATGCCGGTCTGGACCGCCTCGATGGCCTCGTCATAACGGTCGGAATCCATGAGCAAGCGCGTATAGTCAAGCATTCGATCAGGATTGGAAGGATCGGCCACAACAGCCGCTCGATATGCATCCAGCGCTTCCGGCATTTTTTGCTGCATCTCAAATGCGGAGCCGAGAAACATGAGTGTATCGGCACTTGCTGGGCGCTCAGTGTGCAGAGAGGCCAGGAGGATGGAAGCCTCGGCGTACTGCCCGTCGTAGAGCAGCGCCAGCGAAAGGTTGTAACGGCTTTCCCAAGACGGATCGAGCGAAGCAATACGCCGAAAACAATGAACCGCCTCATGATAAAGAGCATGGCGGCTGAGTAGCACAGCGATCGAATACTCTTGCGTTGCCGAAAGCTGATGCGCATTCTCCATACGCTCGATGAGGCTAGAGGCCGCATCCGCGGGGCCTAAACGTACCTCCGCGCCTATAAGGCCAACGCCAGCGTCAGGATCGTTATCGAGCAGATTACCCACATGGGAAGCCTGCTCCACCGCCTCTGAATCGTGATCTGTCGCAAGCGCCAGCAACATCAGATAGAAGTGAGCAAAACTGTCTTTAGGGTCCAATCGTGAAGCTTCGCGCAACTCGGGCTCTGCTCCGGCGTAATTCTTTTCGTTGAGTAGATTGAAGCCGAGATTCTTGCGCGGCGCTGCTTGTGACGGATCGAGGCGAATCGCGTTGCGGTAGTGGCTGCAGGCGATGTCAATGTGCCCGAGTTGGGTTTCGGTAATCCCCAGCAAGTTTTCGATTGTGGCATTGCGGGGCGCGGCACGGTGTGCCTCCTCCAGCTTGACCAGCGCTTGATCGAGTCGCCCTTCGCGAATAAGCCTTACGCCTTCGTCCAGCGCCGTGGACGCCGCGGTCGTCGTTTGTGCGCTCGATGGAGAGGTCAATGCAACGAAGACAAGGGAGGAAGCGATCAACGAATGCCATCTCATTGTTTAGCTCTCTCGTTTTCGGCATCATCCGTGGACGGAGCAACCATTCTTTCGTTCTTGATGGCGCGCACCTGCTCAAAGGCCTGAGCGGCCTGAGCGGTTTTGCCCTCGGCGCGAAGAACCAGCGCAAACTGGTAATGCGCGGTGCCGTCCTGATCATGCGCAAGCGCACGGCTCAACACCTGCTCGGCGCGTGTATATTTCTTTTCGGATGCGTAGGCTCTCCCTAACTGCTCATACGCAGGCCAGAGATCGGTCTTGCTTTGGATGGCGGCCTCGAGATGCGGGATTGCTTCTTCGCTGCGGTCTTGAGCCACTAGAACAGCGCCCAGTTCTCCGTTTGCTTCGGGATGGCCAGGACTGAGTTCCAATTCACGCGTCAATTCCGTGAGGGCGTGATCGGCATCGCCATGTTTCCAGTAGAGGTGGCCGAGCCAAAAATGAACGCCAGGAAGATCAGGTTGGGCTGCGTCTACGGCGAGATACTCGGCCAGTGCTTTTTCGTCCTCCTCGCGACTGGCGTAAAGCTGGCCGAGCATCTGATGCACATGATAAGAATCCGGAGCGACCTGAAGGAGGCGGCGCAGTTGCGAGCGGGAGATCTGACGCCGCGCGAGAGCAAGATGGAACCGCGCGATACGATCGCTCTGGTGCGTCTTAAGCCAGCGGAGAAGCGACGCCTCGGCGTCCTCGTAGCGATGCGGGGAAATGGCAACCGTCGCGCGAACAGAGTTAGTTGCGGAAGGATTGTACCTCGACTGTGGCGGTTGAACCTTGTGGTAGAACCGCTGCGCGCCATGGTCGTCGCCGGCTAGTACACTCAAGGCCGCAAGGGCGATATACTTTGCGTCGCTGGAGGTCGCTGAAGATTCCAGTGTGCTTGATGCTTGATGACACAGCGACAGGAGTTTTGCATCCACATCGCTACGGCTATACTGCGCCTCCATGGGCAGCCCCAATGCATCGAGAGCTTCACTGCGATCGATTTTCATTGCCTTTTCGATCCTTGCGAGACTCTCGGAGGGTTGCTGCATCAGGAGGAGCAACTCGCCGCGAAGGGCCAGGATGGCGGCGGATTGTGAAGCCAGTTTCGCGGCTTGGTCGACGGACTCCTGCGCTGCATGCAGATTGCCTTGCTCAAGATAGACCTTCACCAGCTTCAGGCGCGGGTCGATCGAATGGGGATCACGCTCGATGGCGCGACGAAGGTGGACTTCAGCCTTTGGCCATGCGCGTTCCTCGGAATAGATGGTCCCGTAGATGAGATCGTAGAGCATTGTCCCCGCCGACTCTTCAAGCAGTTGCTCCGTCTGTTGACTGGCAGCCTTGTCATAGGCTTCACTGAGCGCGAAGAGTAGATCGGGGTCATCGGGAAATCGCGCATTGGCACTGCGCAATTGAACCAGGGCCGAATCTACCTGTCCCACATCCCAAAGCGACGTAGCGAGCCAGTTCTGTGCGACTTTGTCGTCTGGGTCGAGCCGAACTGCCTCGCGCAAAAGCACGGCGCCTTGTGCAGGACGATTCAACTTCACATCGTCAATTCCAAGCCAAAGACTTACGCCACGCATACCGGGTCGCAATTTGTAGGCTGTCGTCAATGCACGGGCCGAATCTTCAAATTTGGCTTGAGCATAGTAAACAAGGCCCAGATCTACATACGCCTCGGGTAACTTCGGTTGGAGTTTTAGAACCGCCTGGTATTCATGTACTGCGGCATCGAGCAAGCCTTGCTGTTGATCTTGCTGTGCCAAAGAGAAGTGTTCTTGCACTGCGCTGCTTTCCTGCGCGCGGCTCGATGATGTCAGCGCACAGAAGACGACGCCGAGGAGCAGACATCTTAATGGACGAGCAGGAGACATTTGTTATCCGTTCCGCGGACCCCAGTGAAGAGGTCCGCGAAATCTGTTTCGTCAGAACGATACGCGGAGGTTGGCTTGGATGCTTCGTGGACTGTTTTGTCGACTGGTGGCCTGGCCGAATGTGGACTGACCGGCCTGTGTATTGAAGCCAGTATATTGCCCAGGCCGATTGAATGCATTGAAGAAATCCATGCGGAAGACTGTCTTCACTTTCTCCGTATACATGGGAATCTGTTTTGAGAAGTTCAAGTCCTCACTGTGGCTGGCAAATTCACGAACAGACAGGGCTCGCGGTGCGTCGCCAAACGTAAAGTCTGGCGCAGGAACGAACGCCGCGGGGTTCAACCGAAGACTTTGTCCCCACTTCCAACCGCCACCGTGATAACCATTGGGACTCT
>CZKL01000465.1_pt1 | contig 22918 bp, 21 predicted proteins | sample 1122441 | NCBI WGS metagenome assembly CZKL01 (sample SAMEA3539301, study PRJEB10725) | soil metagenome | biome: tundra; feature: field; material: soil | place: USA | collected 2010-05 | depth 0.15 m
GATTATACCCCTGCAGACAATCGATTGGAAACGATACCATCTCCTGGTGCAATAATGGTGCGTATCTAACAATGCCGGGAAGCGAAGCGTTATATCCGCTCTAATAAATGGAAGCCTTAGAAGCGGCGAGCAATTCCGGTTTGGAGGCGAATGGTGGCAAATCGAGAAGGCTATGGCCGGGAAGTCGATAGGCGCGAGTTTCTTCGCTTGACTTTGATGAGTTCTGCAATGTTGATGACCACTGCGAAGTCACTAGGGGCTTCAACCGAGACGGAGACCGGGATCTCGACTGGAACTCCTAAGCCACCTCCATTCGCTGCTTGGTACCCATTGGAACCAGGCGCTGTGCGACCTGATGGATGGCTTCGCCTCTATCTTGAAAAGCAAGCTTCCCAGCTCGGATCGAAACTTCCAGAGGTATCGTGGCCATTCACGGCACCATATTGGTCAGGTGAGGAAGCAGGGGAGTCGTGGTGGCCGTGGGAGCAGAAGGCATACTGGATCGACGGTGCGACGCGACTGGCCCTAGTTCTGGATGATCAGAAATTGCTGGCTCAGACGGAGGCTTCGATTCGTTACACGCTTGAGCATGCAGATTCGGACGGATATCTCGGACCTGCTTTTTTCAAGGAGCCCACCGGCGACTTCCATCGCTGGCCTCATACCCTCTTCTTCCGCGGTCTGGCAGCTGGAGCGGAGGCAGGCAAAAATCCGGATGCCGTTGAAGCATTGCACAAGCACTATCTGAACGACAAGGCAGGCTATGGAAAGCCGATCCGTAATGTCACCAATATTGAAGACATTTTGTGGTGCTACGCGCGCACAGGCGACAAGCGACTTCTGAATCTGGCGGAGGACGCTTGGCGCGAGTTCTCGAAAACCACGCAGCCCGGCGGAGACGGTGGTGACTTGTCGGCTCTTCGGGTATTTGCCGCGACACCCATTGATGCGCACGGCGTGACCTACATCGAGTCGGCAAAGCAGCCCGCGATTCTCTACCTATATACAGGGAAGCCCGAGTATCTCGAATTCGCATTGGCGGCCCAGCGAAGAATTTTTGACCATCACATGTTGATCGACGGCATTCCATCCACGTCGGAGTATTACCGGACGCGGACCTCGCTGGACTCGCATGAGACGTGCGACATTGCAGACCACACTTGGTCATGGGGCTACATGCTCATGGCCACAGGAGATGGGGTCTGGGCAGATCGTGTAGAGCGGGCGTGCATGAACGCCGGGTTCGGAGCGATCAAGAAGGACTGGAAGGCGCTCCAGTATTTCTCCTGCCCCAATCAATTTCTGGCCACCCTTAATTCCGATCACAATGTGATGGAACATGGAGGCCGCATGATGGCGTTCCAGCCCAACCCCGGCCAGCACACAGCCTGCTGCGGCGGCGACGTACATCGTATCTTTCCCAATTACGTGATTCGCATGTGGATGAAAGACAAAAGCGGGGGCCTAGCCGCTATGCTTTACGGCCCATCACGCATGAAAACAGTGCTTGGCTCTGATCGGCAGCACGTCGAAATTGTGCAGCAGACGGATTACCCTTTCGACGAGCACATTCACTTTACGATCAACACTGAGAAGCCGATCCAATTCCCACTGTCGCTTCGGATTCCTGCGTGGTGCACGGAGGCTGGAATCCTGTTCAACGATAAACCGATAAGCATGCCGGCGATTCGGAAAGGCTTCGTAACCTTAGATCGGAGATTTAGCCCAGGGGACAAGGTTACGTTGGTCCTGCCGATGAAGACGGCTCTGAGTCAGTGGCCGCAAAATGGAATTGGCATCGAACATGGACCGCTTGTCTATTCGCTGGCGATCAAGGAACACTGGACGCCGGTGGTGGAGGAGAAATATACGACGGCGGAGTTTCCAGGCTGGAATGCGCTGCCTGCCACCCCTTGGAACTATGCGCTTGCCGTCAATACTGATCAACTCGCTAGTCATGTCAAGGTGACGCGCAAACCGATGACCGGGGACCCTTGGGTTGACACTCCGGTAGCTCTGACCGTAGCGGCAAAGAAGGTGCAAGGTTGGGAACTCCAGCAGAATCCGGATGATCCAAGCCAGCGATTCACGCCACCGTTGCCTGATCTGAGCATAAGCAAGGTTTCGGATGCCGAACAAATTACGCTCGTACCGTATGGGTCAACCCACCTGCGATTGACGGTCTTCCCTGATGCAAGCAAGGAGACTTGATTCGAGAAGGAAAGGTGGTCGCGATCTGTTCTGCTCAGTCTCGAGTGCGAACTTCCATGCTCAGACAATCTGGTGCCGATGTGGCCGAATGAAATTCAAGACCGGTGTTTAGCGATTTGCCTTTGATGCAGAAAACTAGTCTCGACGTGAGTGAGAGTGGTAACGCTGTCCAGGTTACGAGACTGTTATCGTCCGGTGGCGAAAGAGGGATTCCGCAGGGATTCGAATCCAGATATCTTCAGATCATTCAGTAGTTCCTGGGGGAGGGGCTACTAAATTGTGGTACGCCAGTGGACTAACCGTTCACTGGCGTTTTGCATTTGAGCGTCATTGCCATTACGCAAGAGCTCGAGAAGGACCAAGCAGGCGCCGCGGCATACGATGCTGCGTGGGCGGCGCGTGGTCGAGGCAAACTCACGCAGCCTGAAATCAACCGCATCGTCGACCGATAGAGGGTTTAGAGGAGATTGGTGCAACCCGCTACGATGCTGCCAAACCGTCCTGCACTCGACATCCTCCTCAAGCAAGCGTCCGTTCCGGCCATGATCAGTCGAGTGTGATCCGCACCCTTGTACGGGTAACAGTTATAGGACCGTCTGGAAAATGATCCAACGTCGGCCATCAACGCACCTGACTTTCCTGATGATGACGTTGCCGAACGAGACGAAGGATGCTAGCGCAGCTTGGCGCCAAAGTCCTTTCAGCAGTGCGCACCGCAGTCGCCGCGAACTCAGGAAATCAGCGACAGCGATTGGTTTGGGTGGTTGCGTGGCAGGCCGACGAAGAAGCGCTCCCAATCCTGCGCCAGATCGCCAACACGATCCCAGCAACGCCGAACTCGTGCAGTAGGCCATCGATAAAATCTCCTCACTTTCGGCGTACTCATTTCTGGACCGTGCCTGTGTCCCTGAAACAATGACTATTTTTCCAAAATACCTATTCTCAAAATAGGTATTTTGTATTAGATTCGAAAATCATGGCAAGAAACTCCGATTCCCGCGATCTCTTCCCCGGCGCCCTCGAAATGTTGATCCTGCAATCTATCCGCGTGAAGCCGATGCATGGCTACGCTTTGGTTAAACACATCAAGGCAGTCTCGGACAACCTGCTCCAGGTCGAAGAAGGATCGCTCTACCCTGCGCTACAGCGGATGTTGAAAGAGGGATGGGTTGATTCAGAAGTCGGAGTTTCAGCCAAAGGGCGTCCTACGCGTATCTATCGGCTTACCGATGCGGGTCTTCGCCATCTCGAAGAAGAAGTGTCGAGCTTCGAAAAGATGTTCGATGGGATTACACGCGTACTCGCAGTGACACGGGCCTAGGAGGCTGCCATGAAGGCTATTAGACGTTTGTTCTCTCGAGGCCGCCGGTATGACGATTTGAGCGTCTCCATTCGCGAGCACCTCGAGGAAAAAATTGAAGAGCTAATGGATGAGGGTATGCCTCGGACACAGGCCGAACAAATCGCGAAGCGTGAGTTTGGCAATGTTGTCCCTCTCACTGCCACAGCCGCAGCATTACAACGCCGCCCTTCGGCGGAGTCGCCGTAAATGAACTGCTCAGCATGCCGAGGTCCTTGTGCGACCACAGATCACGTGCATGGACCGGGCCGGTATAGCCAAGGTCTTTGAACGCGACCGTGACCGGCTGCGGTACGTCATCGGTGACATAGTTGAAGATGGCCAGTGCCTTTGCACCCCCGGCGAGCGGCCGCACCCACACTTGTGGCGGACCCAGGCGGAAGCCTTGTACGCCAGTCGCGTCTTGATCCACCGCAATCACTTCCGCATTCATCAGGATGCTTTTGGTCGTGTCATCCATTTTGCTGAGATCATTTCCCGCAAGCAACGGCGCCGCGAGGATGGCCCACAAACTCATCTGCGTCCGGTACTCGTCGGCCGACATGCCGCCATTGCCAATCTCCAGCATGTCAGGGTCGTTCCAATGTCCCGGGCCTGCATACTTCTCTAAACCAGCCTGCGAAAAACCAATCAGAGCCATGCTGCGGAAGCTGTCGCTAATATCATCTGTGGTTCGCCATAGGTTTCCTCCCACCTGCGCGCCCCATTCCCACACTGAGTCCATGCCGTACTGGCAGATGCTGTACACAATGGGCCGACCGGTTTTCGCAAGCGCCTGGTGCATTTTGGCATATGAATCTTTCATGATGGCCTCAGCCTTGACGCGATCGTATTCTGGGTTTTGCATGCCCATGACGTCGCGTAGTCCGCACAAATCGTACTTCAGGAAATCGACTCCCCATGCGGCATAGGTTGCAGCGTCCTGCTCTTCGTGCCCATAGCTGCCCTCGAATCCGGCACAGGTTTTCGGGCCGGGAGATGAGTAAATGCCGAATTTCAAACCTCTGGAGTGCACATAATCGCCAAGGGCCTTCATGTCAGGGAATTTGCTGTTGGGGTGTATCTCACCGGCTGCATCTCGCTTGCCTTCCCATGTGTCGTCGACGTTGACGTAGATGTAGCCCGCGTCGCGCATGCCGCTGGCTACCAACGCATCGGCGGTGGCGCGGACGTCTGCATCAGTGACCTTTTCGGCGAAGTGATTCCAACTGTTCCATCCCATCGGGGGTCTTGCAGCCAGGGGTGCGGCGGTCTGCGCAACCGCGACGGACACTGTGGTAGCGACGGCCATTAGAAGAGAGCTTGAGCAAAGTAAGGAGATGCGATTGCGGATCATTCGAGTTCCTTTTGAACGTATCGATGCACCATTCAATTGCGCGTGTCCGCACGAGCCTGACCTTCTTTTCGCAGACACGCCAGCACTGAGAAGTTCCGTGAAGTTCTAATTATGCACTTGAGAATCGTCGCTGGGTTGAATGCGATTCGGCGGCAAGTTCCAGGAAGACTTGTACGCGTGTTTACAAATCAGGATGAAGCCCAAAAGCATGGCAAGAGGTTCATCCTGATTGATTGACGAGAGCGCGAGAACTTGCCGAGCTAACTTTGTGTGGCTATTTGCGAGGCAGAACGTTCCTGCCATCGTCCGCGGGTAAAGTCGGGGAATGGGGCGGGCGCACTCCCGTTTGCCACCGAGGTCCTGCTCAGTGGGCCTGGTGCCGACCAAGTAGCCGCATCGTAGACATCCATATCCGGAACCAGACCCTCGCGCATGCACTGCATCAGCCGGTACAGCATGATATAGTCCATTCCTCCGTGTCCACCGAGCTTCTTTGCGATCTCGCCTTCTCGTTTCCAGAGCGGGTGTTGATGCTCTTTCCACGAATCGATACTTCCCCATGCCTCGCCGCCCTCTTGCCCGTCGAAATAAATGCGCGGTGGATAGTCAGCGAACGCTCCCTTCGTACCTGCAATTGCATTGATCCGATCATAAGGGTGCGGATTGACCGTATCGTGCTTCAGCGTGATCGTGAGCCCCTTCGCTGTCTTGATGATCGAAGTATTCATATCCCCATTGATGTATCGTTCGGCCCATCTTGGATCTGAAGACGGCACCGTAGCCTTTCGATATGCATCAAGCCCGCGCTGCGGCGTGCTGACAGAGACGAGATAGTCAAACCTGTCCCCTCTTTGAATACCCATGTAATTCGCGACCGGCCCCAAGCCATGCGTCGGATAAAGATTGCCGTCTCGCTGCGTATGAACGGTTCGACGCCACAGGCCTTCACCCTTGCTTGAGAACAATTCTTCACGGAGATCATGAATATAGGCTCCTTCTCCGTAAAGAAGATCACCAAAGAGCCCGGCATGGACCATCCTCAGAATGAGGGTCTCGTTATAGCCATAGCAACAGTTTTCAAGCATGGTGCAGTGGCGGCGCGTTTGTTCGGAAGTGTCGACTAGCTTCCAGCAATCCTCGACAGATGTGGCGGCTGGGACTTCCACCATAACGTGCTTGCCGTGCTTCATCGCCGCCACGGCCATCTCAACATGCCAATTCCACGGGGTCGCAATGATGACCAGATCCAGGTCGTCTCGGGCCACAAGCGATTCAAATGCATGGTCCCCTGTTGTGTAGAGTTCAGGAGGCTTCTGCCCTGACTTTTCGACGAGCGATTGTGCGTGCTCTGCCTTCTCCTTCACGACGTCGCAGATCGCAAGGACTTTGACATCGGCGGCCAGTAGGTTTCCAAGCAGGCTGGTACCCCTCCCTCCGGTACCGATGATGCCGACTTTCGGATCCACCGCAGCGTACGGTACGCCGATCATGCTCGACGCATGTGTCTTTGATGGCTCCGCGTGAAGGCTCGAAATGCTGGCTCCTACGGCGGTGAGGCTGCCGATACGAAGAAAATCCCTTCGCGACAAATCATTGAGCATGTCAGAAATTTCGTCGTGCATTTTTCTCCTTGGGTCAATAACTCCTTGTCACTGTTTCACAGCGATAAGGTCATCAGTGCATCATCATTCGTACCGGATGAATACGCCTTCGATGCGGGTACGTCCAGAGTTGGGCGTGCGCGCAATCAGTCGAAGCGGTCTGTGAGGATTTTACTCATAACTTTCGGGATTTCAGCGAAATAAAGAAGATGAGGTCTTTTGCGGCACGATCGGCGGTGTCGCTGAGATTTCATCCCGGGGCCGGCCATACAGAGGCAAGCGTGCAAATGCCAAGAAAGGTAACGGCTGACAGCTGTGGTCGCGAGGGCGTCAAGCAATACAGAGCTTCATCGTGCGGTTATTCTTTCGTCTGGCAGAGGGGTGAGGGTCTCATTCCGATGCTCCTGCTCGTGTGGTCTCCAGACGGCCATTCGGGCATAATGGAGTCTGGGCGTTTTTAGTCAGGCGCTCTCAGCAGTCCCCTCTGCCCCCACTGACAGGCCTTACGTGCAAGCACACGGCCCTAGGGTCCGCAGGAGATCTCTGGCCTGACATCGTCACCCTCAAAGGAACCCTTGCACCATGCCTCTCAATTGCGGAATCGTCGGTCTGCATAATGTAGGCAAGAGCACTATCTTCAACGCCCTCACAGCGGCCAAAGCCCAGGCGGCCAACTATCCCTTTTGCACTATCGACCCCAACGTAGGCGTCGTGTCGGTTCCCGATGAGCGGCTCGATCGCATTACAGAATTTGTCAAACCCAATCGCACTGTGCCTACCACCATGGAGTTCATCGACATCGCCGGTTTGGTCGAAGGCGCAAGCAAAGGCGAGGGTCTGGGCAATCAGTTCCTGGGACACATCCGCTCCACGGATGCAATCTGTCATGTGGTTCGGTGCTTCGACGATCCGAATGTGATTCACGTGGCTGGCGGCGTTAACCCGCTACACGACATCGAAATCATAAATACGGAGCTGCTGTTGGCCGATCTTGATACCGCGGAAAAACGCTGGGCCAAGGTCGAAAAAGCAGTTAAAAACACGACCGACTTCAAGATAAAAACTGAGGCCGAGGCTTTGAAGAAATTGCTCGAAGCCATCCAGGCCGGCCGCCCTGCGCGCGTCGTCGAGCTGAGCGAAGAAGAGAAGGCAGCGGCCTATGACCTGCACCTGATCACGATGAAGCCTGTGCTCTATGTCGCTAATGTGGATGAGGCCGGCTTGAAGGATGGCAACGAGTGGGTGACCGCGGTTGAGCAGCGCGCCGCGTCTGAAAAGGCTCAGGTGGTCCGCATTTGCGGCGCCCTTGAAGCGGAGATTGCGTTACTCGAACCCGCAGAGCGTACTGAGTTCCTCACTGACCTAGGTCTGTCCGAGCCGGGGTTGAATCGCCTCATTCATTCGGCCTATAAGCTGCTCGGCCTCATTACTTACTTTACGGCCGGCGTGCAGGAAGTCCGCGCGTGGACCATCCCAAATGGAGCCAAGGCTCCGCAGGCGGCGGGCGTCATCCACTCCGATTTCGAACGTGGCTTCATCAAGGCTGACGCTTACCACTGCGAGGAACTATTCACCTACGGCAGCGAACAAGCCGTCAAAGAAAAAGGCCTCTACCGCTCGGAAGGCAAGGAATACGTCGTCAAGGATGGCGATATCCTTTTCTTCAAATTCAACGTATAAACGTTGTCATTCAACGGGCCGGTCTTGTTGATGCAGAGCAACAGGTCTCATCCGTGCGTTGCATGGTGAGTGCCTAAGAAACCAGAAGGCATTGGCCAGATCTGTTGATCCGATCTCGCTTACTAGACACTTCTGATCTGTGCACTAGCTATCGATTTGATTGATCGACTTTACAGCTGTCTGCGATCGGGATCATCGACCACCTATTTCTGGAGATGAGCAGTTTCCAGGCGGCTGCCACGAATCCACTCCAGAATGGTTCGATACTGATCGCTCGACTCATTCCCATGCCAGCGTTGACCTCCGTTGTGCGTGGCTAGATAATCGCCGACATTACCGGCACTATCCGTCGGGCGAGTTGGCTTGATGAGCAGCAAGCTTCTGTCCGGAGCGTTGATGTCCACAACTCGCATCGCGTATCGATAGTTTTCTTTGCTGTCCTGGTCTGAGAAGACGCCTTCGGCGTTGGGCGGTTCCAGTTTGAAGATCACGTGGCTGGCATGGCAGAAGACGCAGGCCTTCCCATCAGGTCCGGGCTTCGCCAGAATCGGCTCAATCTTAGTGACGAAGTATCGAAAGTCGAGTACCGAACCCGGCTGCACGTCCCGCAGTGCGTCGCTTAGATTCTTACCTTGCAGCACGCTGGTAGAAATGAACTTGAGGCGCGGATTGGTGGAGGTCTGCAACTTCCTCATTGCGGTTTGAAATTCGGGCCGACTTTCAACGCCCTTGACCTTGCGTAGCGTATCTAGTGCGGCGGCACTTACGTTTGCGTCTGTGTTGAGCAGGTTCGCAAGAACCGTATCGACCACGATTGGATATTCGAGTGGCTCTTTGAGCTTTAACGTGGCTGCATGGCGATCGAGGTAATCCTGATCTTGCGATACCGCACCCCCAGCCACCCCTAGGCGCCTCTTCAGGAATTGTGGATTACCGGCTTCCTCCATGAGAATCCTCAACGCAGAAGTATTCAAGTCGGCAAAGGCCGTCTTAACCGCAAGAGCAGATTGAGGGTCGTGCAGGAAGTGCTCAAAGCATACTCGCAACGCAGCTCGCTGCACATCCGGGTCAAACGACTGCAAACCTGACAACACTTGCTTTTGCAAATTCGGTTCACGTATGAGGCTCGTGAAGGAGGACGCGGCATCTAGAATCTGCGCATAGTTTTTAGGTTGTGGGTCTTGCTGAAGCATCGAACGCAAGGCGTTTTGCACGCTTGCTTGCTGTTGCCATGCAGAATTCTCAGGCAAAGCAGCCAGCAAGGGCAGAACGACAGCCTGACTATCCGCATTTCCTTGATTCAAAATCGAGACGACTTTTGAAACAAGCCTCGAGTCGAGAGCCGCGGGCGTGTCGAGGTTAAGAACTCCCCGTTGCCCGCCCTCGTAAACATAGCGGACAGTCTGACGCACATCAGGATTTGAGTCCTGTGACAGGTCGAGAGCCGCCAGGGTAAATCGCGCATCGCCGGCTGCGCTCAGGGTGCTCCCGGCTTTCAGCACTTCGATCTTCATTGGGGCATCGGCACCCTTGAGGCACGCCAGTAGGGCATCTTCCAACTCAGGTCCTGAACTCTTGAAGAAGTGAAGAAGGTCGCTGTCGTTGCCAATGCGCGTTTGGAAAAAGCTATTGGAGACGTCGTATTTAAAATTTACAGTTTCTCGATACGGAGAGTACTCATAGCCGTCTCGATGAAGATCCGGTACGCCCGTGACGTACTTGGTCAGCACTGCGGGAAGACCAATCGATACCGTGTCCGCCTTAAGTTCTGGCAAAGCATAGTGACGAATATGGAAATCCCAGAGGGAGTTCAGAATTCCTTCACGACCGAGGGACGTTCCTTCACGGAGCACCTTCGCGAGAACCTGCGCCTGGTCGCGCGCGACGGTCTCATATCCTTCGTTGATGCGGTCCTTGTCTTCGTCCTTGGAACTCGCCCGGACCCACGCAGACAGATACCCTGTGTTTTCGTCAAGAAGGTCGTAGATGCTCTCTTGCAGACCGCGCCGAACCATTGCATCTGTTTCAGTATTCAGCCGTGTGGCCAGAGCTTCAAGCGTGCCGCGACGTACCTCGGGTTTATCCACCTGCCAGTAGTACCAGCGCCAAAGCCCTCCGGCAGCCTCGAATCGAACGTAGGGAACTGGGTCGTTAAGACCTTTCTCCAGCGCGGTCAATAATTCAGGATCGTCGGTCAGATCGCGAAAATGCTGATTGAATAATCGCGTAGCGCCCCAGCGAGTGCGTGCGTCCCGGGATACGAGGGCCGCGGCCAGCAGTTTGCGTCCAGCGGGCGCCGCATCCTGGCGCCGGGAGAGAATCATTCGAATCGCATAGGCGGATGTGGATTGCACCATCTTGGTGGAATCACCGAGGCCCTTGATCAAGACCGGCAGGGCGCCTGGATCAGCCATGTGCCCTAGCGCGCGCGCTGCAGCTTCGCGTGCAAGAGGTTGATCGCTGGTTGCGAGCACACTACGGATCTGGCGCAACACCGACTCCGGAGCAAGGTCCCAAAACCGATCGAGCTGCTCAAGAAGGAGAGGGAGATCGTTCGTAGCGAGAGTTTTAACCGGCGGAGAGTATGCAGCATCCCAGTTCTTGGCTTTAGTGTCTCCGGGATAGAGCGTCGACAACGCCATCACTGCGAATTGCGTGGCTCGAAACGGAGTGTTGAATCCTTGATAGACGGGGTCGCCTTCCCAGCTGCCTTCGGGCCGTTGGGCCGCTAACATGGCCTTGACGGCAATAGCGAGATGCTCCTCGGTCTCTGGCCGACGACCTGCCTCGGCCAGCGCCAACACTGCGTTGTAAGACACGAAGTCTGCCGGCTTTGCTGTCTTATCGAGTGGATAGGGCCACCCGCCTTCGGGCGATTCATATTCGTAAAGCTTGTCAATGAGCGTACTGATTTGTGCGGAGTATTTCTCTCGGCTCACCTCCGAGAGAAGCATGATCTTCCAACTCAAGTCGATTATATTTTTGGGCTCGTAGGGCAGCGCCAATTGCAAAACGTGGTCGCGTTCAGTCAGCCAATCCTGCTGGTGGGTCTCAGTGTACGCCAGGTCGAAAGTGTGCCAACTTTGCGATGCGATCTCGAACGGGCTGACGTCGGGCTCGCAGCCGTCTGCTTCATCTCCAGGCATCAGGGTCACGCCTTTGTAATGGATCTTGAGAAAACGAGCGTAAGGCAGGTCAAATTTCTTGCGCGGCGGGTCGTGCGTTACATTTTGCTCAAAATCATGTGCGATGAGCGGCAGACGACTAGCCTCAGTGCGCGCGGTGTAGATCATGCGCACCCAATTGGTGTCGGGCTCTCCGTAGAGCGGGCGGGCGTTGTTGTAGATTCGATCTGTCAGAAATTCGAGGCTTGCGCGCTGGGTTGGGGCATAACCATTCTGCACAGCTTTAAGGTATCCGCGCGTAGTGAATTGGGACGGATGGCAGGCGATGCACAGCTGAGTCTCTGAGTGTTGCATGGTCGTGCGTAGGGCTATCGCGCCGCGGCGAGGAGTGTTAGAGAGCCAGGTGTCGCCCATATTGATTAGAAAATCCATGCCTGTCCGCACGGCTTCGTGGGGATCTTTATTGGGCGGCACGCTGTACTCGTAGGTATGCAGTTGATAAGACGGATGATTGGCGGCAACCCGCACATAGTACTCATGACCAGGCTGAAGAATGCGAGTGCGGAACTTGTAAAGTCCCGGATAGTTCTGGGTTGCTTCAACTTGGTAGACAAACTCTCCGTCGGTAAATGGAACCACATCGGGCTGTCCGATCGAATCCCGACCCATCTGAAATATGTCCACATCAAGTGGCACATCACGGTCCGTGACATTCAATACGAAGTAGACAAGACGGGGCTGTTTTCCGTGAAAGGTGAATCGAAACCACTGGAAGCCTTTGACCATGGCCGTATAAGCGTCCTCGCTCTTTGATGGAGCATAGGGTCGTTCGTCGTCACTGCCAAAGACTGTTTGGCCCAGTTCAAACGACTGGGCGGCCTGCCAAGTGCCGTTGGGGGAGGCGGCGATGACCCCTCGCTTGAGATGCGTATTACCAGGCAGTGCGGTCGAAGGCTGAAGGATCCTGCTCATCGATGCGCTGATTTCCGGAATGGAAATGGAAGAAGGGGACGAAAGGCTGACCGTTACTGGGCCTGCCGACCGGGGCCGAAGGGTGAGATAGAAGTCAAGATCTGCCGCGTGCAGCCACTTCGATTCGACCTCTCCCTGCGAGTCCTTCACAGTGACTCGGACAGCGTCATTGGCTTGTATCTGCTTGGGATCCTTAACGCTGAGACTAAGCGCATAGAGTGACCCTGCACGCACCGAGCCAAGGTCAATGGCGCGCGTCGCCGGTCCGGCTGACTGATCAGCGTGAACTGGTCGGCTAGTACGGAGCGTGGCACCGCAAATCCATGCAGCAAGTGTTACAGGAATGACCGTAAAGCGGGCAAGGCGTCGACCTCTCGGCGTGAGCCCCATTATTTGACCTCGAATTTTGGGAAAGTCTTGGAGCGATCAGGATCTAAATCAAATATCGACCCAGAAACTATATACCCATTGGGTCAAGCTGGCGAAACGCTCGGATGAGTGGGTAGTGTCCTATTTTGATTCTTCTAGAATTTCTTCGAAATTTGGCCCTAAACATGCGTTCTCTGCTTTAGTTAAGCTCTTATTCGGCGTCCAAAGGCCCAGTTGGCTGTGGATGATCTATTGTCTTGTGGGAATATTGCTTTCAGTCAGCACGATCGGCGTAGCCGAGCCGTTTAAGGAAAATATCTTCCGCTTTGCTGTTAATGGTGGGCTTAGTGAAGCTGAACAGGCCAATAGAATCGCGCCAATCTTCGGCAGGCAGGCGGGGATCCTTGTAGACAAGTTTATGGATTGCAGTAGTCTGATGGCTGATTGTGGATCCAGGATACTGGTAATTAACACACACAACAAGATCGGCAAGAAACTCGGTTTTATTCCCATTTATGACGCTGTTCTCAGGCCTGAGCGCCGACAAGGCGCGTTTAGTTCCTTCAAACGGCTCATCCGGGAAGAGAATAGCGTGCCAGTCGGCTTCAGATCTTTGGGGATCGGAGCGACAGAACCTTTGTTCCTCTCTCAGCAACGAATCGCCGGTGTCTTCGAGTTTAGGAAGGGTCAATTCATAAAAGGCCGTCATGTTGAGAACTGGGGAATGGCCTACGTTTTGGAAACTAGCCTTAAAACTAAGGTCTACTCCTTTTGGGATAACCACGTCTTGAGAAGTCTTCATGCCGCTGAAGTCCCAAGCCTCCATCGCTACGCCACGTTCTCTGTCAGATGGAACGACGTCAACGATCTTTATCCACGCTCTATTCTCCAGATCTCGTTGAACCCGCATTTCAGTGAGTTGATCTTCCATCGCACGCCATTGCAGCAATGCTGCGAGAAACTGGCATATTCCAACCACGACGATGGCGCCGGTAAGCCAAATCATCCACTTCTCAGCCGATTTAAGTCGGTCCCGAATGTCTTCTACATCATTTCTGATTTCATTCTCGCCTACGGATTGTGCGTTTACAGCCATTGGCGCATTTGGCTTAAGTGGAGGAGAGACCGGCTTAGGTTCAGAACTGTCATCTTCGGAATTGGGTCTTACATTATCGCTGGGCTCTTCATTTTGCACGGGCTTAGCGTAACACAACGACTCTTTGACAAGCAGTAATTTTTGTATTACATTTAATCCATCAGGTGATAGCTGATGGCGAATATTCTCAATAGTGACAAACAGATCGCGGTGGTTGCAGCTCTCGCGGAAGGATGCAGTATCCGATCCATCGAGCGCATGACCGGCATTCACCGCGACACCATCATGCGCCTCGGCGTTAAAGTCGGGAGAGGTTGCACACGCCTGATGAATCAAACCATGCGCGATCTGCCCTGTACGCGTCTGGAGATGGATGAAATCTGGGGTTTTGTCGGTAAGAAAGAGAAGCACCTCAAACCAGAAGATTCTGCCGAATTAGGCAGTGTTTGGACATTTTGTGCGATCGACGCTGATACCAAGCTCGTCCCGGCGTTTCGTGTCGGCGAACGCGATTCAGCTACGGCCGACGCCTTCCTGGAAGACGTGGCTGGCCGAATGAAAAACAGGGTTCAGATCTCTACGGATGGTCTCAATGCCTATGTCGAGGCCATCGAAAAAGCATTCGGCGGGGACGCTGACTACGGGCAGATTGTTAAAGTCTACGGAAGCGAAGTGGTCCAGGATATTCGGCGCTACAGTGCTCCTGATTTCGTGACAGCGGAGAAGAAGATCATTGCTGGCCAACCAGTCATTGAACTAATATCCACCAGCTATGTTGAGCGGCTTAACGCCACGACCCGTCTTCACATGCGCCGGCTGACCAGGTTGACTCTCGCATTCAGCAAGAAGAGGGAGAACTTCAAAGCGGCAGTTGGTCTCCATTTCGCCTACTACAACTTCGTAATGCCGCATCACACGCTTCGCTGCACTCCGGCCATGGCGGCCGGAGTTGTCCCCACTTTCTGGAGTGTCGGGGATTTAGTGGAGGCGGCCAAATGAGTTACATCGAGTCTCTCAAAGATGTAATCCGCAAGCTGCATGGCGTGGAATCCAGCCACATTGAGAGCGTTCCAGTTACCGAGACTTTCAACGGCCAAACAGTCTGGGACGGAATCGTGGAAGTCTTCAAGCTGCACGGCCACCCCGAGGCCGATACAGCATATGCTTGGTCTCACTCCACAGACGATCAGGTAAATCCGATCCGACACATCACAGTCCTGCACCTCGGTCCGGTGATCTCGGCAGAGACCGCGGTTAGAGCTGCCATCCTGCAGGAATTCAGAGCCAATGCCGAAGCCTAAACCCAAACCGGTCGGGCGCCCGGTCCTCGCCAAGGGCGAGGCGAAGGACAAAATTGTTCCGGTGAGGCTCGATCCAGACGACTACAAGATCATCTCGGCTGCGGCTAAGGCTGGGGGACAGACCCTCTCGGCGTGGATCCGGCACACCTTAAGGACCGCCGGCGAACAGGAAATATTTGATGGCACGCTTCACAAAGCCATGAAAATCATACTTTTAGAGCGCGATTCTTTGATGGCGACCACTCAGGAATTGAGCGATGAGATTGGACGACGGGGACTATATGCGCGCAAAGACGGCGTCACCGCAAAGGCAAAGCAGATCAACGCCAGGGCGAAGAAATATCCCGCAATGTTTGAATGCACCTCGCCTGGGGTGGTGAAACTTCTCGTCGGTTCTGAACCCCCTTCATAGCACTGCACCAATATGGCATCAAAAGTAAACATTTCGGACATAATTTATAGATTCCCCTCTTTGCTAAAGTGTAGGTTATACATTACACTCTCTAGAGGCGCATCTGTCCTGTTCGAAGAATTGAGGACATGTGAAAGCGAATCCACGAGAGCTGAGGTCATACCAGACGCCCTCAGGTAAGGTTCCTTTTCAGGATTGGTTGAGTAACCTCCGGGATTCTAAAGGGAGAGCTCTAATAAGGCTTCGACTTGACCGACTCGAATACGGAAATTTTGGAGATTGCAAATCCGTCGGGGACGGCGTCTTTGAACTGAGAATCAAATTTGGACCAGGCTATCGAGTGTATTTCGCCGAAGATGGGTCAAGAATTGTCTTGTTGTTGATTGCTGGCGACAAGAGATCCCAAGTGAAAGACATCAAAACGGCCAAGAGTTACTGGCGCGAATATAACGAGGAGGCATGATGGCCAGACGATCGGTTAGCTATAAGGAATTTCTACATCAGGATCTGAGGAACAACACGGAAGCTGCGAATTACCTCCAGGCCGCGCTTGAAGATTCGCAAACTGCTTTTCTCATCGCGCTGAAGAATGTTTTGGACGCTCGTAAGGTTGCAGTCGTCGCAAGAGCGAGCAAGGTAAGCAGGGAGCATATCTACCAGATGCTTGCTGAAGGTGGAAACCCTACCTTAAACAGCTTGCAAAAGATTCTGCATGCTCTCGGACTCCGACTTTCAGTAGAGACAGAGCTTCCAGCCGGTAACCAACCACTACCAGCTGGAATTGCATTGGGCCGAGAAGGAGCTCATGAAGCAACCCTTTAGCTGCTTTCGACCCGCCTAAAAGTTCAAATTAGGACACTACCGATGAGTGTAAGTATCCTTGACGCTTTGCTTCCCCGGGATGGAGGTGCATCCACGACAAATCCCGATGGGCGAGCCCGGGCCCCGATCAAAATTTTGATGAATCACCGGAGTGTTAATCGACCGCTTTGGGGGTGTAATCGAGGCGAATAAGGCACTATAAAAATAGGGCGCGAATTTTCCTCGCGCCCTTCACTTCAAAGTTCCTACTCGTTCTAGTTTTCCAACGTCCAGATCGTGATCGAGGCCGTGTTGTCGTCTACGGCGGCCAGGGTTGCGGTGCCGTTGTCGTTCAAAGCCACGGCCAGTCCAAACGAACCACCCTGGTTAGGATCGACCGAAATCTCCTTGACGAATTCTCCCTGTTTGGTGAACTCGACAATTTCGCTCGGCTGATTTGGATCGGAGTTGATCACGTCATTGTTGGTGACAAGAAGGTGCCCGTTTGGAGCCTCAGCCATGGCTAACGCACCGTGAAGGTGAGTCGGATCATCGTATATAACGTGACCGGGCCCATTGCTGTCTTTGCGTTTTGAAGCATCTGATACCGCGAAGACCGCGTTGTCCAACGTGGAGGCTACGAACAGGCGATCGGAGTTCTTGTCGTACACCAGACCAGTGGGCGCATCAAAGAGCGCTGCCGGATCTCCCTGGTGCTGATATCCTGACGCGATGGTCCTGGCGTTCAGCTTTGTGAGTCCTTGTGTCGAAACGCCAAAATCGATCCTGCTGACAGTCCCGTTAAGTGCGTTGGCGAAGAAGACGATTGCTTTGTTCCCCTCGTCAACCACTGTCATATCCCAAGGGCCATCGATCTCGTTACTCGTAATGGTTTGGATGAGTTGGCCCTGATTGTTGATTACCAGCAGGGAACCTGCCTGCGCCGTGGCTGAGGTTCCATCTGCCGTGGGCAGATTAGCCACGAGGACCAGCCCATACTGCAGAGTGGCCAATCCCGTAGAAAGACCGAGGGGCGCCGTGCCCTGGAAGAATAGAGCTCTCGCTTGAAAACTCTTTAGATTCTTGCCGTCACATATAAAAGCGCTATTACAAGCAGCCTTTGACGAAGGTTCAAGCGTCTCACCATCTTCGAGCGAATTCGGTCAAGATCGGATGGAGACGGTTAAAATGGACGCATCGGATGTTTTGATAGAGCGGCTTCTCGCCTGGGGTGTCGACACAATTTTTGGCCTGCCGGGCGACGGGATAAACGGCGTCATGGAGGCCCTACGCAAGGCCAAGGACAAGATCCGCTTCATCCATGTGCGCCACGAAGAGTCAGCTGCCTTTATGGCTTGCGCGTACGCGAAATTTACGGGCCGATTGGGGGTGTGTCTAGCGACCTCCGGGCCAGGCGGTATCCACCTTCTAAATGGTTTATACGATGCCAAGCTGGACCAGCAGCCTGTGCTCGCAATTACCGGGATGCAGTTCAATGACGTGACCGGGACGTTTCAGCAACAAGACGTCGAACTCGACAAGCTATTTATCGATGTCGCCTGCTATAACAACCGAGTCATGAGCGGGGCGCACATGGAATCGGTCGCTGATCTCGCAATCCGGTCTGCGATCGAGAAGCGCAGCGTCTCCCACATCACTATCCCGATCGATGTCCAGCAACAACCGGCAAAGGCTGAGAAGTCGCAGCGAAACATCGCCCACCACTCTTCATCGGTCTATGCCATTTCCGGCAATACGCCGCCGGCGCAAGATCTCGAGGCGGCGGCGAAGGTCTTGAACGACGGCAAACGAATCGTAATTCTCGCAGGTCAGGGCGCGTTGCACGCCACGGACGAGTTACTGCAGCTAGCGGAGCTTCTGGGTGCGCCCATCGTCAAGCCTCTGCTCGGCAAAGGCTGCGTCCCAGACGACTCGCCTTACACGACCGGCGGTGTCGGACTACTCGGCACCGCTCCTTCGGAGGAAGCACTTGAGGAATGCGATACCCTGCTGATGATTGGCACCTCATACCCGTACATTGAATACTTGCCGAAACCCGGTAAATGCCGCTGTCTACAGATCGATGCAAATGCGCAGCGCATAGGGCTGCGAACGCCCGTGGAAGTGGGTCTGGTCGGCGATTCAAAGAAAACGATTCAGATGCTCTTGCCTTTACTCGTTCGCAACGACCACAGGCGTTTCCTCGAAAAAGCACAGAAGGGCATGAAATCCTGGAACGCGCTTATCGAAAAAGAAGGGACTTCGACGGCGATGCCTATGAAGCCCCAGGTCGTCGGATGGGAACTATCGAAGCGCACGCAGGAGAATGCCATAGTCGTCTCCGACTCCGGGACCAATACGACTGTATGGGCTCGGTACATGCAAGCCAAAAAGGGCCAGATGCACTCCTGCTCGGGCAACCTGGCGACTATGGCGTGCGGGCTCCCGTACGCAATAGCCGCGCAAATTGCCTATCCGGACCGGCAAGTGATCGGCGTTGTCGGGGACGGCGGTTTCACGATGTTGATGGGGGAGATCATCACGGCGGTAGCCTATAAACTGCCTATCAAGATCGTCATCATCAAGAACAACACGCTCGGCCAGATCAAATGGGAGCAGATGGTCTTCCAGGGCAATCCGGAGTATCAATGCGATCTTCTTCCGATCGACTTCGTCGCTCTGGCACAGTCGGTCGGCGCCAGCGGGGTTCGCATCGATGATCCGAAAACCGCCGGTGCGAAGTTTGATGAGGCCCTTTCAATGCCAGGTCCGGTCATCATCGAGGCGGTAGTGGATCAATTTACGGCGTTGCTTCCTGCAAAAATTACGGCTGATCAGGCAATCAAGTTTTCTGAAGCTCTTGCGAAGGGTGAACCCAATCGCTTGAAGATCGCTCTGACCGCAGCCAAAGATACTGTTCGTCAAATCGTCTAATGGCATCCGAAGCAACGATCAACGACGGAAGTGCGCGTGCTTTCACCATTCCTACCGATGCTGCGGAAGCGGATGGAACCATCACGTGGAAGTCGTCCACACTTGTAGTCGTTAAACTTCATGCTGGCGCTGCGACAGGCATCGGCTACACCTATGGGCATAGTGCATCCGCGGCGGTTGCACGCGAGCTGATCGAAAATCATTGCATCGGTCAAGAACCGATGGACACGAACGCACTTTTCACTGCCATGCGGATTTCGCAGCGCAACTATGGCGCGGAAGGCATCGGGGCCACGGCCCTGTCTGCAGTCGACATTGCGCTTTGGGACTTGAAAGCCAAGCTTTTGAATCTGCCTCTTGGATCATTGCTGGGAACGGTGCGCAAGGCGGCTCCGGTGTATGGTTCGGGTGGCTTCACCTCTTACACTGACACCCAACTCCAGGAACAGCTCTCAGGATGGATTGCCCAGGGCATACCCAGGGTCAAGATGAAGATTGGCACCCACCCGGAAGATGACCCGCGCCGAATCGCTATTGCGCGCAAGGCCATTGGAAACGATGCCGAGCTTTTCATCGACGCAAATGGAGCATACTCGCGCAAGCAGGCGCTCCACTTTGCTGAGCTGGCACGAGCTGAACAGGACGTGACTTGGTTTGAGGAGCCGGTTTCTTCGGACGACCTCGAAGGGCTGCGTCTTCTTCGGGATCGGGCGCCTGCAGGGATGGATATCGCCGCGGGCGAGTATGGCTGGAACGCAATGTATCTAGGCAAAATGATCGCGGCCCAGGCGGTCGATGTCATTCAGGCTGATGCCACCCGCTGCGGCGGCATCACCGGCTTCATGGAGGCTGCGGCGCTGGCGAGCGCGACACCTATACCTCTCTCCGCCCATTGTGCTCCAACTATTCACATGCATCTAGCCTGCGCGGCGCGCGCGCTTCGTCATGTCGAATATTTTCACGACCATGTTCGCATCGAGTCCATGCTCTTCGATGGTTTCCGCCCCGCGCAAGCGGACGGTTGTATGTATCCGGACTTCACCCGGCCCGGCCTCGGCATCGAATTGAAGACCAAGGATGCCGAGCAATTCGCGGAGAATTAGACCCTTTATGATTTATGACCTGGCCCAGCCTCACTATAGTCATGCACCCCAGTTTCCGCGCCAACCTCCCAACACTATCGGGTATCAACAGCTGGCTGTCGTCGATGGAGCCACCGTTGAACGGTGCACCTTCATGACCCATTCGGGTTCGCACGTCGACGCGCCCTTCCACTACCTTCCGCACCTTCCATGCATCCATGAGCTTTCTCTTGGCCATTTCTACGGAGCTTGCGTGGCGCTGGATTTACGGGGCCTGCCTCCATCGCATCCCATCGATGCTGACGATCTACGCAAGCATGAGGCGCTCGTCACCGCGAACACCCTGGTTCTCTTGAAGACGGGCTGGGGAGAAAAGCGCGGCAATTCCAGGGAGTTCCTCACTGCATGGCCGTATATGTCCGGAAGTGGAGCGCAGTATCTCCTCGACCGTAACGCCAAGGGCATGGGCATCGATGGTTTGTCGACAGGCGGGTATCCCGATCCGCACGCCGAGGCGGACGCACACAAACTTCTTTTAGGAGCGAATAAGCTCCTGCTTGAAGATATCTTCATACCGGACGCTCTCCTTGACGGTAAACGCCGCCACTTCGCAGCATTTCCTGTGCTTATCGCCAACGCCGGCGGCTCATGGACGCGACCGGTCGTATGGGACGATGGCGACCTGGATACGGAGTCTTCCGCTCAGGAGCTCGCCCGCAAGATTCCAAGCAGCGTTGCCCAAGCCATCGCGTTGCAGCGGAGCATTGCATGAGCATGCCGGACACCAGTCCCGCGGCTCTTGCTCGCTCATTGCCGGCAACGCTGCGCGGACCAGCCGAACTTATTATCGATCACCTCCAACATGGAACCTTCCAGCGCTCCATGGCCTTACTGGTGGCTGGCACGAGCATCGTCAGCGGTATGGAGGTCGCCTATGAGCATTACAAGGGCAGCTACTCGAATCCCGTAATGTATACGCCGGTTATTCTCTCCGGCACCCTTGCGACTGCGGGTGTTTGCGCAGTCTTTAGCAGGAAGCTCGCCACAACATTTCTTCGTTACATGACGGGCGACAATCATAAAGTTCGACCGGAAAGAAAGCTTGACGTCCGACAGTTACACTAGTTTTCTGACGCTGGCTGATGGAGTGATTGGATTCGGCTTTCATATTCGCGGCATCGCGCGCAAGCCCGGCGGATGGCGCCTTCCTATTACCAACATCGTGATGGGGCCGCCACTTTTTGCTCCGCTTCTCTTCGGCACAAGCGCTTATCTCGGTGTCATCGCCAGCTATCTGCAGCGTGAAGAGGATCACGGCATACGCAGCTTGGCAGTAGACGCAGCGTTTGCGACGCGCCGCCTGGCTTTCGGGGATGACATTCGCATCGGCCGTTTCCAGAAGCATCTGTGTGTGGTATGTGCCGCGGGTACCTTCGCCGTCGGAGCGGAGAGCTGGTACTCACACTATAAAGACAACTTCAAGTTCCGCGTGCAGTGGTCGCCCGTCCTGTTGTCACCGCTTATGATCTTTGCTGCCCTGGCGTCGCTTCGCAGCAAGCGAATCGCTAGTACTCTGCTTCCTGTTGCCTCAGCCTTGCTCATGCTGAACGGTGTAGTCGGCACCTTCTACCACATGCGCGGTATCGCCAGACGGTCGGGTGGCATACGCAAGCCTCTCCACAACATTCTTTACGGCCCTCCGATCTTTGCGCCAATGCTGATGGCAGCTTGCGGACTGATCGGAGCGCTTGCATATTGCATGCGCAGGGAGCGTCAATGATGTTTTGGAAAAGGGACGACGCAAAAGTCGCGACGAAGGACGAACATGCGAAACGCGCTTCGCTCCTCGATCCAGCTACGGGCGAGGAACTGGAGCCAAAGACCACGCCAGGCTACTATCCCGGCTTTCACACCCTCAACCAGCAAAATTACTGGGACGCGGCGACTCGTGAAGTGGTTCTAAATCGCGTCAACAACTTCCCGCCGATTCGATTCTTCTCTGCAGAAGAGGCCGCCACGATGCAGGCGGTGATCAGCCGGGTGTTGCCGCAAGAAGATCGCACCGACGGCACGCAAATTCCCATTCTTCCGGGTTTGGATGAACGTCTGTTCCTGAATCGCATCGAGGGCTATCGATACGAAGACATGCCCTCCGATCAGGACGCCTACCGCCTTGGGGTGAAGGCGATCGAGGCGATGGCGCAAGAACTGCACGACAAACCCTTCCACGTCCTTCAAACTTTGCAGCAGGAGACTATCCTGCAATCGCTGCATGACGGTGAACCCATCGCAGGTAGAGAGATCTGGCGACAGATGAATATCAAACGGTTTTGGGCCATGCTTGTCTCTGACTGTTGCACTATTTACTACGCGCATCCCTTCGCATGGGATGAAATCGGATTTGGCGGCCCTGCCTATCCGCGGGGCTACATGCGGCTGGAAGAGGGCGAAGCCGAACCGTGGGAGGTCGATGAGAAACGTTATGACTGGCTTGCGCCTTCTGATACGCTCTCTGACCGGCCACAGCAGAGTGGTCAACAGGAGTCATCGCATCACGGACAGGCAGGTACGCATTGAGCCTCTTTGATCGCCATGAGCCCCTCGGGGGACCCTTCAATGCGTCGCGGGAGACTGAGGG
>CZKL01000166.1_pt1 | contig 22076 bp, 14 predicted proteins | sample 1122441 | NCBI WGS metagenome assembly CZKL01 (sample SAMEA3539301, study PRJEB10725) | soil metagenome | biome: tundra; feature: field; material: soil | place: USA | collected 2010-05 | depth 0.15 m
ATGTCTGAGCTCGACGGAGGCGAAGCGTCAACCTGATCCTGACGCTTCGTCGCCGTTTTTGATGGCAATACTAGGGAGTCGTGTAAGTCCACGTCAGAATTTTCTGGCTCGAGGTGAGTCCACCGGTACTTCCGGTGAAGCCGACGTAGGCGGTTTTGCTACCAATGACCTGCGCAATGTTAATGGCTTTGCTTAAAGTGAACTTTTTGTTGGTCACTAGATCGGTGAGAGTCATGACCAGAGTGGTGCCATTGTAGGTAGCGTGCGCCAGTATGGAATCACCACTTCGCAGGATCACGCCACTTGAAGTCATGTTCACCGCCGGCACAGTCGGCACCGCACCATTGGTGTAAACGCCGGTCGAATCAGTTCCCTCACCTGAGTTACTGTAAAGATCGAATTTGATGGCAACGCTCTTCTTGATCCCAGCATATCCAAGCGATGCGTAGGCTCCTCCCAATGCTTTCGGGCCCACATTTTGAATAGTGAATGTAAAACCATCCGCCTGTGCGAGTGATAGTTGGAATTCGAAATCGGTCGTGAACGATTGGATGTTGATCGGAGTGTTCCAAAAGACGCTTCCGGCTTCATGAAGCAAACCATTCGTTAGCTGCAAACGTGTGTCGTTGGTTGCGAGTGTGCTGCCGTTCAACGTCAAACCCGCAGTTGATGAGAATCCGCCTCCGAAGTTGATCGAAGACCCCGTAACCTGAATTTCGTAGGACGCAACCGACGCATTGCTGTTCTGGAGCAACGGATCAACGGCGATCGCATTGATTGTCATCGATGCATTGACCGTAATTTGGCCAGTATACAAAGTTGAAGATGCGGAGGGTGTCGATCCATCGGTCGTGTAATAAATGCTTGCCGATGCATCCGAATCTGAGAGAACAACTCGTTGCGCCGAATTATAACTTCCGCTCGCGGGGGTAAAGGTCACAGAAGGTGCCTGCCCCGTGAACGTGAAGGTAGCGCTAGTTATCCCACTCTGGACATAGTTGGGCGCACTGGCGATCGCTCGAACAGTCGTGTCTGCACTCAGCGTAATGGGACCCGTAAACGGCGTGGAAGCCGTGGTCGGAGTGGACCCATCGAGAGTGTAATAGATGCTCGCCGAATTTGTGGCGCTGGAAAGGGTGACACTCTGCGCCGTGTTGAATGTGCCGCCGTTCGGAAAGATTACCGGGGCCACAGCACTCGGTTTTCCATTGAAGAGACCATAAACATCGACCTCATTCTGAGTCGCCACGTACACTTTGCCATTGGTGACTATCGGGGTCGCGAACTTGTTGGCGGGCCCTGCAGCGTCGCGCTTGGAATTGGTATCACTCTCATACAGACTAGTGGAAAGATCATTTGCATCCCATGCGTACAACACTGCCGGACCCTTGGTGCGGAACATGTCTGTCTTTATCGCCCAGGCAATGCCGTCTTGAGAACCATTCGATGAAATAGAAAACGACGCTCCCGGAAAGGCCGATGTCACATTTGCCTGACTTGAGGGAGTACTATTTATCACGCCGCTATCGAGATCGAACAACTTAGGAACGTCGCCGTTCCCCCATATATAAACTTTTCCGTTCCAGTAGGCGGGTGTGCTCCACAGACCCTTTATCTGACTGGGAATGTCCTGAAGGACGTTTGAATTGAACTTGGCTCCCGCAGCATAGCCTCCCATTTGATCGCGGTTCACGACCACGAGTCGACCTTCCTTGCCAGCCTGCACTAGAAGGTGCGGATACGTCCCCTGCTGATCGGGAACCATTAAGACACCTCCGGAGCCAAGGTCCAAGTCACCTGCGTTGAGGGACTGAGCATTGAAGGAAGTAAACATATCCGTCGGAGTTAGGCCACCGTTGGCGAGACTGAAGTTGATGATGCTCTCACCCAATTCCACGTATGGCGGAAAGTTGGTGGTGAATGTGCCATTGCCGGTTGCCAGATACATGCGTCCACCAGCGACGTCCTCGTCGATCGGAAGGCCTGCGCCCGCTTCCCAGACTCCGGCCCCCGATCCGTTCGGCGTAGTACACACGACGGCACTCTGCTGCATAGTGGTAGCGTTGTAGGCAAAGATCCACCCATGCCACGGTCCGTTATCGCCATGCGAACCATATGCAAAATAAACGTACCCGTTGTAGTAATCGAGCGCGCTGCGCTGGTTTTGCCAGAGCGGACTGAACGACAGCTTCCCGCCTGAACTGCCGTTGCCCGTGCCCGTCACCGTCGCGGTGATCACCACCGGGCTGTTTGCCTGCTCTGCGCCGGTAAGAATGTTGATGGCATGGAGCCGAGAGAAGTAAGCGCCATTTTCCTTGGTGTTGGCGACCAAATACATAGTGTTCGTCACGGGATTGATCGTCGGAGTTCCGGTGATGCCGATCTCTGGAGCGACATCTGGAGAACCGGTATCTCCCCAGGGCACCGTGGTCGCCCCAGTTCCTGCTCCATGGGCCGCATTGAGCAAACTGACTTGCCACAGTGGTTGCGCATTTACACCGCCGTTCGAATCCGCATCGAACGCGTAAACCGAGTCGTGCTCGGTCGCCACAAAAAGTACATTGTGCACTGAGCCGTCACTCATGGTAAGGCCTGGAACATAGAGCGGCTGGGCATACAGCAGCCCGTCAACCGAAAGTGAAAATAGTTTGCCGAATGTGTTTACGTTGACGTTGTCCGGCGTGAGCGAAGTCTCGTTTGTATTTTGCCCCGCATGGGTCAAATCATAGCGCCAGGTCGGCACTATGACGGGAGTCGGTGTCTGGGACGACAAGCGTGCCACGGGGATGCAGAGCAATCCCAAGCTAAGCAGGCTAAGCCCGCATCCTTTTAGCTTCCCGAAAGAAAAACCAACTGCCGAACGGGTAGAACAGGCAAAACCGGAACAATCGAACATGGAAAACTTCCTTCCTAAGATCTGAATCAAGCTGAGGACGCTCCTTTGCTTCTGAGCATCTGCAGCCCTCGGTTAGCATCGCCTATTGGTCATTAAGAGAATGCAAACGCAAGTCTCCCCAGTACGCGAAGCCCGCGCGCACAAAGATCATGGGCGTCCAGCAACCAGAAATTGCGACGTCGTCAAATCCTACGGTGTAAGGTTTTGAAGCCTTAGGAGGTGTGGGGGCTACGTACTAAGGTGTATCTAGTTCGATGACGAGGAAGTCGGTTTCGGTTGGTTGATTTCGCTGACCTTAAAGGGATTAACCGAGCATTAGTTCTGTGATGCCATGATTCTTGGTCTGGACCCAGGAAGTAATTCGCCATGCTGTTCACGAGTCACCCATTTTAATTACTGAAGTTATAATTGCTCGCAAAGGCTTAACTGACATGATTCTGTCGCGGGTTGATCGAGATTCTCAAGTTTTATCGTATGCCGGTTCACTCTGTTTGCTTTTCCTCTTCCTGTCACATTCAATTCATGCCCAGCGCCCCGACTATACTCCGCAAGGTCTAGCTTGGCAGGTAGTGGGTTCGTGGCAAGCAGAAGGCAGCGACTCGACCATCGCCAATGGGGACAGCATTAGGCCCGGCGCGCTTCTGCAGCCAGTCGGTGTGGCCGTGAATCACTCCATAACTGTGCTGCTTCCCGATGGGCAGCGAATCCTGTATGAATGTTTCACAGCAGAAGATTGCGCTCGCGGCTTTCGAGTACCCGCCCTTTATCGCACCCCGGTGCCACTCGCGTTCGACTTGCTGGCGCGCATTCACGCTGTGATTGCCCACGAATATCGCGATCACTCATCCGCAACCGGAATTCTGGAACCGTCTAAATTGCCACGAGATGAGGCGTTAGCGACACTCGGCCCGGGCGGTCGAGCACGCGTCAACGGGATGGCCGCCGAACTCCCCAACGGCCGCTATACATACAATCTGAAACCGCTTGACCAGAACCTTCCACGCCAAAATGGATTGGTGCTTGAAAAAAGCTCGCCCTCGCTAGAAATTCCGCTTCCATCGCCCGGTCTCTACCTTCTTACCATCGTCGACGATCTGAACACACCGCGCATCAATCTGTTCCTAGCCGCAGTCAAGCCCGTTCAATTAGTACGCGTAAAGAAATCCTACAGCGATGCCAAAGGACTCATTGAAGAATGGAACGGCGACTACTACGGCTGGCCTATCCATGATTTTCAAAGGGCATACCTCGCATCGCTGGTGAGTCCGGAACTTCAAACCACAACGCGAACGAGCAACTCAACTGAACGAACGATCGCAGGATCGGGAAATGGCAACGTCCCCGTGCGCAGTGGGGAGAGCGTGGCTGCTGAGCCTATATTTTCCCCGAAGGCTGGAGTATTCGCCAAAGACGCATCAATCACCCTTCGATGCAGCACAAAGGGCGCTGTGATCCACTATACGGTCGATGGGTCGCAGCCAGTCGCAAATTCACCCGTGTATCAAGCACCAATTATCGTGAAGGGAACGGAATTGACGATAAAGTCGTTCGCAAGCGCTTCTGGAATGAAAGACAGCGCTGTCGTCACAGGAATTTTTCGAATTCGACTATCAGATTAGACGAAGAAATTTGAGGACTCGCCTCCGTATCGATTCAAAGAAAACCTCGCTCCGAATGCTGGAGCGAGGCCTGGTTTTGCAATCAGATTCAACTCCAAGATTATGCCGCTGGGTGCTTAAGAATTTCTTCGAGGGCATGCAATCGTGCTGCGTCAAGCGGGCTTTTGGAGACGCCGGCGCTTCCTTCGAAAGACGCTGACATGGTCTGCAACTTCGTCAGTTTCTTCTCGGCCATATGTGATTTCTCGAGACCGCTGATTGCTTTTCTTAGGGACTTGACTTGTTTTGGCGTGAGGGCCTCCGAGCGAGCCAACTGGTCCACGTAGGCCTTGGCCACTACCAACTGCGATGCCCACTCGATCTTCTGCTGGTTCTGTACATTCAATTCCGCTACATGCACTGTTTTTGCAGCGTCAATTTCGTTCTGGGTAAGAAATTTGGTGGGAGTCAGTTCAAAGACATCCAACCCACGTGCAATTTCAGAACCGTAGATCGCGCCGTTGTACCAGTAAGCTGACCAATCGCCACCCAAAACTAGCATTTTAGAATCGATTGGTCCTCGATCGAAATAAGCGATCTCGAACGGATGCGCCGGATCCGTAAAGTCCATCACAGAGATGCCGCCCTGATACCAGGACTGCACCTCGATGTCGCGCCCTGGGACGGGGACCAGCGAACCGTTGTGGGCTACGCAGTTTTCAGTGTCGCCTTGTGCTGCGGGCAGTTTGTAATATCCGGCTAGACTCAGTTTTTCATCCTTGAGATTGAAGATCGCATCCGCTCCCCACTTATTCGGATCGGTAGGACGGCACCGCGCTCCCAAGCCACCACCCCACTCATCGGTGAACACCACCTTGGAGCCATCGTTTGAGAATGATGCCGAATGCCAGTAAGCGTAGTTGGGATCGTTCACGGCATCAACGCGTTTGGGGTGTACCGGGTCTCTGATGTCCAGCAAGATCCCGTTGCCTGAACATGCCCCAGCCGCCAATCCGATAGCGGAGTAAACCGTGATGTCGTGGCACTGATTGGTGTCTGCAGGTTTCTCGGCACCCTTGTCGTGACTCCCTCCGTTATTGAGTCCATTGAGAGCGCCAGTGCGCGGATCGATAAAGACACGCGGACTGGAAACAACCTTTGCGTCCTGGGGCGACGCGACGGGTACCTTGATGACCTCGATTCGAAACAACGCGGTATTCGGATCTTTGTCTGGAGTTTGTCCCGAGCATCCATCTAACTCTTCAGGCTGACGCACGAAGGACGTACCGGAAACGTAGATGTAGACATTGTCTTTATCGTTCGGATCCAGGACCAGAGTGTGCGTGTGCGAGCCTCGGCAGGTTTGCACTGCCGCAACCTGCTTAGGGTTCTTGATGTCCGAGATGTCGAAAATTCTTACGCCACGAAACCGATCCTTCTGCGCAGAGGGCACATGGCGTTCCTTCGCTTTTTCTGCGGGCGGAGGAGGATCGGGTGGAAAGCCCTGCGTACCACAATCCAAACGTCCATTCGGCATCTCAACCGACATAAATAACAGGTTGCGATACACCGACACATCCCCTTGCCCTCCCGGACAGACGAGCGAAGTCAGTAGCGAGGTCTTCGAAGGGTCAGAGATGTCGTAGATATTGACTCCGTAGAAGTTTCCCTGGAAAAGGTGGTTACCCTGAAACGCGAAATCTGAATTGGCAAACGCGAGTTGCGCGATCACCATCTGCCTCGACTTGGACATTTTCGCTATATCGCCCACGCCCAATTGTTCCAACGTCTTTATAATCGCAGGATCGTCGGGAGATGTGGCGTTAATCTGGAAGGCGTCAGGCTTCTTGATAAACGCGAGATGCTTCATTCCGATTGCGGCTTCGCCCGAGTCATAGAGTCCGGGTTTCAGCTTGTAGCGAGGATCGGTGATATCGGACCCAGTCATGCCGGCTGGAAGCGGCGGCGCGGGCTGGGGCGCGAAAGGGTCTTGTTCAGCCTCGGGAGCCTTGGCGGGCGTGGCAGGCGTTGTCATACTTGGCGCCACAGTTTTCGGTGCGGGACTCGTTGGCGTCTGAGCCTTCATCTGTGCCGCGATAGAAAAGGATGCTACCGCGGCCACAGCGGCCAATCCGAAGACGATACGTTTCATTTGGGTCAACGTTTCTCCTCCAACATGGACTGCATAATTCTTATCTCGGGACGCTGCGTATTGTCGGCGTCGGTAGCAAAGTTGAACAAGTCTGCGTCTTGCCCCGCCCCCGCTTTATCAAACAGATCTTTGACCATTACAAGTGCACCATTGTGATGCTGAATCATTCCCGTCAAGAAGAGATGGTCGAACTCCTCCCCCTTCGCCTTTCGCAGAGCTTCCATCTGTTCCGGCGTCAGCATCCCCGGCATCGGCGCCATCGGCTGCCCGGCCATCGTCATATCCGGCATAGACATCGTGAGCAGTTGTCCGCGGGCCGCTAACCAACGCTGCATAAACTTGATTTCATCCGATTGCGAACTACTGATCTTGGCGCCTAATTTTCGGACATCCTTGTTCTCAGTGTGCGACGCAATCAGAGCTGTCATCTCCACGGCCTGAGAATGATGCATGATCATGCCCTGCATGAACTCCACATCCGCTTGTACGAGCGGGGGTATAGATGGTCTGGTGGACGCCGGTAGAGTCCTGGTGGGGCTGCCTGGCGCGCCCGGTTGCACCACGACCGGCCTCGACGCTGAGTCAGACTGTAATCCGTAAAGCGAGGAGGAAAGCAAGCCTGAAATGGCGCTCACAGATACGACTACCATGCGTAGCGACAATGCTTTTCGCGCAGTGCGCGGTCTGCGGATGCGGAGAAGATCAGTATTTCTTGACTTCGGCGGGGAAACGAACATTTCGATGTACTTACGCTACCACGAAGAATGAATGCGCAAAACCGCTATGTGCGAATTGCTGCTTTAGATGTTCGCAGAGTTCCAGCTCGTCTGGAAAGATAGCATTTCGCAGGAGCTGCGCTGACAGACACACTCTATGGAAGGGTAAGGATCAGGCCACTAGAGTGTGGTGAATGGAATCAGGGTAAAACCACGGGCGGGCCTTTCGACTCTGCCCGACTCAGACAATCGCAATCTTAGAATGTGAACCGCGATCCAAATTGGAATTGGCGCGGAGAGTTCAGATCACTGGTGATTTGACCGAAAGCCAGATAACCGGTGGATTCCGAAGAGACGTTCGGCCCGGCGAATTGTGCCTTGTTCGCAATGTTGTAGGTGGAAATATCGAAGCGAAGCTTTGTTTCCTTTCCTAGCGTGAATGTCTTGAAGAGTGAAAGATCAACGTCGTTTGCACCCATGGTGCGGACGTGATCGAGGTATGCCGGCGCGTTTCCTGGAACGAAGGGGCTGGCAGGCGCGGCAAAGCAGGTTGGGTTGAACCAGGCTGCAGCTGTGTGGGGAGCACCTTTGCTAGGGTCGCAGATTAGATCAGTGCGCTGATTAAAGTAGGAGAGTGAAGCCGCAACGACCGGCGAAACGATAGGAACACCGGTGCTGAAATAGGCAACGCCATTGGCCGTCCAGCCGCCGAGAATCGCATTGCCGATGCCGGTCAAATTGAGCGCCCTTCCTTTACCTACAGGCAGATCGTAGGACACGTCCCAAGTGAATTGATACTTGACATCTTGCGGACTCACCGAGTGTTCCAGACGCCTATCCTTCCAGTCCTGAGGGGAGCCCGCGTGCGAGCCTACGAAGCCGAGCGGAGGATTGCCGTCGTCGGTCATGAGTTTAGCCCATGTGAATGAAGCCAGAGTGGTGAAGTGGTTCGTCAGGCGCTTCTGGATCTTGGTTTGCAAAGAGCTATATTCAGAGTCGCCGCCGGGATAGCCATTCACCAGAGCTCCGTTTCCGGCCCCGTAGTTCCCATTTCCAAACTGCGGGTATTGCTCGAGGGACAGCCAAAGCGGAACAGTCGATGACCCGTAGTTAGCATTCGTCGCAGGCTGAATCGACGCCCACTGGTTCGGAACCATGACGCAGTTCGGATCCGAAGTATCGACACATAACTGGGCGCCATAGGTCTGAATCGTCGCCAGATCGAGTTGATTCAAGTCAACCTGACCCACCGGGAGAAAGAGTCCCCTGCTGCCGACATATCCTGCACTGAGGACGATCGCGTGCGGCAGTTCATACTCCAAACCGAAGTTGAAGTTATAAGTGCGCTGCGTAGGCTGCGAATGCAGCATGGTATTCAGCGAGTTGCCCAGGTTGTTGGCCAAGCCCGTGGGAGCAGTAATGAGCGGGACCACGCCTGCTGGAAACGGATTGGTTAGCGAGTAGATGCCCGTGAAGCTTGGGGCCGGACTTCCCGCAGCAGCACCATTGCACGCGGACGTGCCGTTATAGACCGTGTTTCCATCGGCGTTGTAACAAGTCGCGTCCCAATTGGTTGTCGACGCGTATCCATCGCTGTCGAGGTTGGCACTGCCAACCATTTCCGCGCTCGGGCCAAAGTAAAAGCCGCCCCCGCCACGAACCACGAAGTGATTGGCTGGCTGCCACGAAACACCCAAACGCGGACTGAAGTCTTTCAGATTTGTCGTAAAGGGCGAGCGGCTCCCGCTCGACGCATATACCTCGGCGCCCGTGTAAGCCACACCGCTCACTGTGCTGGATGCCTTTGGATCAAAGTATTCCAGGCGGTTGTGTCGTTCAGTGCGGCCACCGAAGATGTCCCAACGGAGACCCGCAGTGATGGTCAATGCGTGATTGGGATGGTAGGTGTCTTCGATGAATGCCGCGTAGTACGGGCTTGCCTCGGCTACGAATAGATCCTTGGTGAAATTAGTGGCTTCGGAACCCGGCGCGGTCCCCATCCCCACCAGGAACGAAGCGAAGTCGCTTCCGCCCACGGGATTCGCTGCGCCAGAAGCCTGATCGGTCGCAGAAATATCGAATTGATAATTGCCCGAAGGCGCAGGAGGCTGACCTACATTCAAGAATCTCTTCATGTATTCGAAGCCCGTGCTGATCTCATGTTTTCCAAAATCTTTAGTGAGGGTCACGTTGGCATCGCTATTTTCGCTGGCGTAGATGAAGGTGTTGTAGTTGGCCGTACCACCGACGCCGCCGCCCACATCATTGAAGGTCACGTAAGGAAGCGTTTTGTAAACCTCATCCGCCGCAGTCGGAGTTACAAAGCCCAGCTCAGCCAAGTTGTCGACTGCACTTTGACCTGGGTCGCCTCCCTGATGCTCATAGTGACGGGTAAAGGAGTACCGCAATTGGAGAACGGTTGTGGGGCTCAGAGTGAGATCGTCTCCAATCAGGATATTGCGGCCATTCGTGATGTTCTGGGCATAATTCAGATCCCAGGGATTGTTAAACGCGTTGACACCCGAAGTGAAAAGCCGGTCGAAGGAGAAGCGACTGAAAATGCGTTGCTTTTCACTCTTTGCGAAGTCGACACGAATATCGAACCGTTGCGCCGTTGTAGGATCCAGTCCGGGAACATACAGGTTATTCAAAGCTCCATTGGTTGCGGCATCGCAGGTAGTCGGGTTCGGCACGTTGCATTTTGGAAATTCCGACAAGAACTTCAATGCGATGGGGTTGGGATTCGCAATCTTGTTGCCGGGAAAGGGTTGGCGGGTACCGTCGGGATTGTCCGGCTGCGTCGGATCATAGATGGTGAAGGAATCTGCCGAGAAGTCACCTGTTCGCTCGGCCGAAGTCGGGACCGTGAAAATATTGGAACCGTCGAACATCTGCTGTTGCGTGGCTTCGTAGTCCGCAAAAAAGAATAGCTTTTTATGCAGGATCGGTCCGCTGATTGCACCGCCCTCCTGATAGCGATGGAAATCTGGCGATGTGTTTTTAAGGCCCTGAGACACCTGACTCTGCTTATTGAAGTAGTCGTTGGCTGCAAGAATATTGGGACGAAGAACCACGAAGGCGTCGCCATGGAATTGATTGCCACCTGATTTACTTGCCAGGCTGATGACACCGGCGCCGCCGCTTTGATAGGAGGCCGGAGTGTTTTGGGTTTCTACGCGCGACTCTTCTATGCCATCCTCGGGGATTTCAAGAGCGGGGATGATCGCGCCGACGTTCTGCTCAGCAATGCCTAACGGGCTGCCATCAAGCATGTAATAGACCGATCCGACGATCGCGCCATTGATGGTGTAGGAGGAGACATCGACTCCCGGGCGTCCGCTCGAAATATTGATGATGGCCTGAGAATTGGAAGAATTCGGTGAACCGTTGGCCGGCGTTACTCCAGCGCTCAGTTGAACGAGATCATACACGTTGCGATTCAACAAGGGCACACGGTCGATGGTTTCAGCGGAGATGAGTTGACCTACTGTGGAATTGCTGGTCTCTTCGAGGTCCACAGACTCCGATACGGTCACAGTATCTGTAACTTTACCGACCCGCAGCGCAATGTTGACGGTGGTCACCTGGTCAACATTGACAGTCACCTTGTCTTGCGCTACGGTTTCAAAGCCTTGGAGGCTGGCGGTGACTTGATAATTGCCGGGATTTAGGGAGACAAAGGAATACAGACCAGCCGCGGTCGTGACAGTGTGTTGTTCGAGCCCCGTGGCATGGTTGATAGCGGTGACGTTGGCTCCAGGCACGATTGCGCCCGAAGGGTCGGTGACCAGGCCGCTGATGGACCCTCTACCCGTCTGCCCGAATGCGGTCGCAAAGGTACACAGCAGCGCGAAAGCACACAGAAAATTCCGTATAAAAGAGGTGCCTGTATCCCGGATCATCATGGCCATCTCCCCCAAAACGTTGATATTCAAACGTTTGAATCTGTGTCAGAATGTAGGGGGCATTGTTTCAAGTGTCAAGCGAAAAATGGATTGGCGGCTTCTTTTGTGGCGCCTGGGGTGTGACGGGTTTCGGCGAAGGAACAGTTGTCTCACCGCGACCGTCCTGCGCAACCAAACGAACGAAATCCAGAAGGCGTAGATTCAATGCTTGCATTTTCGTCGTGATGTACATTGCGTTCATGCGGCTGACTCAGTGAGAAAATGCCCGTCGCATCTTCTCGAAATCGCAGCATTCGCCCAGAAGACCCGGCTGATAGTTGCCGTGTCTTTTAGACAATCGGCGAGGAGGCAGAGAAGTGGTTCAAAAGAAGTCCGGCCATGTCACATTGCTTGACGTTGCCCGAGCCTGCGGGTTCTCCGTCTCCACGGTGTCGATTGTGTTGAGCGAAGCGCCGCTCTCGCAGAATGTGGCAGTCACAACGCGCGAACAGATTCGATCGATGGCGCAGCAGCTTGGTTATCACCCGGATGCGTACGCCCGGTCACTTCGCCGTCGGCGCAGCCAGACCATCGCAGTGTTGGCCTATGATCTCTCCGATCCATTCTGCATCCCGATTGTTCGCGGAATACAGTCCGGACTTCACCCCGCAAATTACCTGCCGCTGTTGATGGATGCTCAGACGCAAAGGCGCCTCTTCGATAGCTACCTGACCATCATTCTGGAGCGCCGCGCTGAGGGCGTGATCGTGATTGCCAGTTGGATATTCGAAGAAACAAACCTTCTGGCCGATATCAAAAAGAACCACGTTCCGATCGTCATCGTCGGCCGCGACCTGACTGGCAGCAATGCGAATTCGCTTCTCATCGACAATGAGGCCGGAGGCGCCCTCGCAATGCGTCATCTCACAGATCTTGGACATCGCCAGATCGCAGTGATCCGAGGACCGGAGGAGTTATTTGATAGTGCTCCACGGTGGGCAGGGGTACGTCGGGCTGCGTCGGATGCGGGTATTCGTTTAGATTCGCAATTGATCTTCCAATTGCCGGGACTTGAGGATTCAACCTCGGGCTTCCACGGCGGTCTGGCTTTTTCAAAGCAGATGCTGGCTTCGGGTCGCCCTTTTACCGCAGTTCTGGCCTTCGATGATCTGACGGCCCTCGGTGTTGTGCGCGGGCTGGTAGACGCCGGTCTCCGAGTGCCGGAAGACTGCTCGGTTCTGGGCTTCGACGATGTCCTTCCGGCGTCGGTATCTACCCCAGGGATCACTACGATTCGTCAGCCGTTACGAGAGATGGGCGTCCTTGCCGCAGAGTGGGCCCTGGAAGCCATTCAGAAGCGGGAACACGGCATCGAGAAGCCTCCTCAATTGCACCGGGCACCGCCTGAACTCGTGGTTAGAAAGTCGACCGCGCCTCCACCCGACAGAGCGAAGGGACGAACAAGAAACGCGAGAAACGGCACTTGACATACCCCGAAAATTGGAGGATATTCCCCTTATTCAAACGATTGAATCGCAGCTTTCCATGTTCTGATTCAATCCAGGACGAGCTGACAATAGCTCTGAAGAACTCCCTTCACCCTTGAAAGAAGTGCTAGGTGCTCATGGTTGGAAAGAAATTGTTTCTGTTGATGTCGTTGCTGTCGCTGCTCGCTTTACCCGCGGCACTCTGCGCTGGAACGGTCACCCCACTGCGCGAAGACTGGAGCCTTCAATCGGCGTGCAAATTGCAGACCAGCGGCGAGGCACTTACAAGTGCAGACTTCAAACCCGAAGGCTGGATTAAGACTTCGGTGCCCAGCACGGTCTTGGCGGCACAAGCCGCGGCAGGGATAATCCCTGATCCCTACTACGGCAACAACCTGCGCCAAATTCCCGGCACTAGCTACGGCATCGGGCAGAATTTCTCCAATCAGCCCATGTCTCCGGACAGTCCCTATCGCTGCGGGTGGTGGTATCGCAAAGCATTTACCGCCCCGGCGGTATCCGTTCAACAAGACCGCTTCTGGCTCCATTTTGGAGGTATCAATTATCGAGCCGAGGTCTGGCTGAATGGCCATCGCGTCGCCGACACGAATACAATCGCCGGGGCGTATCGAACGTATGACCTTGATGTAACCGACTCACTGAAACCCGGCAGAGAGAACATTCTCGCGGTCGAGACGTTCGCCCCCACGGAAAAGGATCTTGGCATTAACTGGGTAGACTGGAACCCGTGCCCTCCCGACAAGGATATGGGCCTCTGGGGTGCCGTCGACTTAGTCACGACCGGGGCAGTGACATTACGCTCGCCTATGGCCGTTACTCACTTCGAGGACGGAACTCTGAGTTCTGCGGAGCTGACTATTTATGCCGAATTGCACAATGCAACGGCTGGGCCGGTTAAGGGTGTGGTCTCGGGCTCGGCAGCTGGCGTGCACTTCGAACAGCCTGTCCAGCTAGCGGCCAACGAAGACCGCACCGTCATATTCACTCCACAGCAGTTCCCTTCTCTGCGAATTCACAATCCGCAGCCGTGGTGGCCTCGGCAAATGGGCCAGCCACATCTGGAACACCTCATGATGAGTTTTGCCGCTGATGGCCGCAAAATGGACGAGCAGAGCGTCGAATTTGGATTCCGCGAGATTACATCGGAATTAACCCCTCTCGGTAGCCGTCTGTTTCGTGTAAACGGGAAACCAATCCTCATTCGCGGTGCTGGATGGTCGCAGGATATGTTGCTGCGAACCGATGCTAATCGCTTACGCGACCAGTTCCGGATGGTCCGGGATATGAATCTCAACACCATTCGGTTAGAAGGCAAGTTAGAAACAGAAGACTTCTTTCATATCGCCGACGAACAAGGAATTCTGGTGATGCTTGGCTGGTGCTGCTGCGATCACTGGGAACACTGGAAGGATTGGACACCTGAAGATCTGGCCATCGCCAAAGCATCGCTGCACGCGCAGATGCTGCGCCTGCGTCAGCATGCAAGTCTGCTCGTTTGGCTGAACGGCAGTGACAATCCTCCGCCTGCAGATGTGGAGCGGGCATATCTACAGGTCGAATCGGACACCCACTGGCCCAATCCAGTGCTTTCGTCGGCAACCGGCACACCCACCACCGTAACCGGCGACAGCGGTGTGAAAATGACCGGGCCCTATGATTACGTTGCGCCGAGCTATTGGTACGTAGATTTGCGCAATGGCGGCGCATACGGTTTCAACACCGAAACGAGCCCGGGCCCTGCAATCCCTTCACTTGCGAGCCGGAAGAAATTCCTTCCCGATGCGGAGGCTTGGCCACCTACACCAACATGGAGTTTGCACTACGGCGGTGGCGAGTTCGTCAATCTAAAAGTCTTCGATGAAGCAATGGATGCCGTATACACCAAGTCTCATTCTTCGGCGGATTATGAGCGAGTCGCCCAGACGATGGAATACGATTCCGAACGCGCTATGTTCGAGTCGTACAGCAGAAACAAGTACGTTTCGACAGGCGTAATTCAATGGATGCTGAATAATGCATGGCCGTCGATGATTTGGCACCTGTACGACTATTACCTGGATGCGGGCGCAGGATATTTTGCAACCAAGAAGGCTTGCGAGCCGCTGCACATTCAGTACTCATACGACGACCGAGGAATCGTCGTTGTGAACAGTACGTACCAGTTGGCTACCGGGCTTCATGCCACCGTGAAGGTTCATGATCTGGCATGGAAGGAACTGTACAGCACGGAAACGCCTGTGGTCGCAGCAGGGGACAGCGCACAAAGGGTTTTGATGATTCCCGAAAGTCTATACGCGGGTTCGGAGAGAACCTTCTTTATTGATCTCTCTCTTACTGATGCGACCGGCCGCGTGGTAAGTCGAAATTTCTACTGGGTGCCCGGGACTCTGACGACTTTTGATTGGCAGAAAACGGATTACACACATACGCCCGCCGCGCGCCAAGAAGATCTGACCGCTCTCGCGAACCTACCTGCTGCAAACGTGTCAACCGACGCGGAGATCGTTGACACCCCTCGTGGGCGCGAAATTCACCTGCATCTCAATAACTCATCCGGTACGCTGGCCTTTCAGGTCCGAGCCGCAGCGCGGACTGAGTCAGGAGAACTGATTGCCCCTGTATTCTGGTCCGACAACTGGATCGAATTGACTCCGGGTGAATCTACCACCGTTACGGCCCTGCTTCCTGAAAGCATGACTGGGATGCCTGTTGTTCAAGTTGAAGGGTGGAACGTCGCGGCTGCAACTATTCATCCCAAGCCTGCGCCTGCGTCACACTAAGGACCCCGCATGGGAGTTACGCAAGGAAGCGCCGCATCGCCGACGGTCGGCCTGAAACGGAGTCTGCGTTTCCGGGACTTGGTGCTCTACGGCATCATCCTGATTCAACCGACCGCGCCGATGCCGGTGTTCGGGGTGATTTATCAGCTGTCGCGCGGCCACGTGGTCACGGCAATTCTGCTGGCCATGGTAGCCATGCTGCTCACTTCGGTTAGCTACGGCCGCATGGCCCGCGTCTACCCTCACGGTGGTTCAGCGTTTCTCTACGTGGGAAAAGAGATTCATCCCAGCCTCGGGTATATTACGGGCTGGTGCCTGGTGATGGACTACGTTCTGAATCCACTTATCTGCACGATCTGGTGCAGCCGTGCAGCCATGAACTTCCTGCCGGGCGTTCCGTACGTCGCATGGGCTATCTTCTTTGCGCTGTTCTTCACGCTTTTGAATTGCAATGGGGTCGAAACCTCGGCTCGAATTAACGCCGGCATGGCTGTCGCTCTGGGTATGGTTATCGTGCTCGTGATGATTGCTGCGATTCGGTGGCTCTTGCATGTTTCCGATCCCAGCGCCGGATTCTTCCTGCAGCCGTTCTACGATCGCTCCACATTCGACAGCAGGGGCCTGCTCCGGGGCACATCAATTGCAGTGCTTACCTACATTGGTTTCGATGGCATTTCTACTTTGACGGACGAGGCGAAAGACCCCTCCCGCAGCGTTCCGCGAGCCATCGTTCTCACGTGCCTGATTACCGGGATACTCGCCAGCGTTGAGGTTTATGCAGCTCAATTGGTATGGCCACGTGGCTTGGCATTCCCTGATATAGACACCGCCTACGTTCACGTCTCTGGCCGCATGGGCGGGCCGATTCTGTTTCTTATTGTCAACGCCTCTTTGATGCTGGCTAACATTGGCTCCGGCATGGCTTCGCAACTTGGAGCGGCGCGCTTGCTCTATGCCATGGGGAAGGATGGGGCACTCCCTCGCCGCTTTTTTGGTACTGTCCATCCGAAGACCCGCATTCCGCGTAACAATGTGTTGCTCATCGGCGCTGTCTGCCTGGCAGGCGCTCTACTGTTTAGTTATCAGTTAGGAACCGAGCTTCTGAATTACGGAGCGCTGCTGGCCTTCATGGGCGTCAATCTCGCTTCCCTGCTTCGCGGTTGGCGTCACGGCCGCATGACTCAATGGATGCCGATGTTGCTCTCACTGGGGGGCCTAATCACTTGCCTCTTTCTGTGGATCAATCTCGGCACTCTAGCGCGCATTGCGGGCACAGGCTGGGCATTAGCCGGAGTCTTGCTGTGGGTCGCGCGCCGTCGCTACACGATTCTTCCAGGCGAGGCTGTATGACGCCACTCCACTCTTCGCCGGAGAACCAAGCGCTTCGTTCCCGCCGATTCGACGTCACGCTGGTCGGCGACACCAATCTAGACATTCTGCTCTATGGTCTACCTGAGACGATGCCTCCTGAGCAGGAATTGCTAGCGGATGGGTTAGCAATCCATTTGGGAGGATCCGGAGCTATCACTGCGCACAACCTCGCAGCATTGGGTAGCTCTGCCGGCTTCGTTACTCCTCTGCGTAGTGACGATTTCGGTAACCTCTGCCAGACGGAGTTGCAGCGCGCAGGAGTGGACCTTTCACACTCGGTTCCGATCCAGAGCGCACCAACCGGGGTGACCGTACATCTACAGCATCAGACAGTTCGCCACATGTTGACGTATGCAGGGGCCACATTTCACCTTACATTCAAAGATCTTGATCTCAATTACCTTGCAAATGCACGTCATTTCCATATGCCTTCGTACTACCTGCAGCGCGCACTCACGCCTGACATTCCCAAGCTTTTTTCAATTCTGAAACAGGCCGGGTTGACGATCTCGCTCGATCCCAACGATGACCCCACACAAGTATGGGATCGGGGCATCCTTGAGGCACTCCGCATGGTTGATGTTCTGATGCCGAACGAACGTGAAGCATGCCTGTTGGCAGCTGAACCTGGCTTGGAAAGCGCCATCGGTGTCTTAAGAGAATTGGTCCCACTTCTGATCATCAAGCGGGGCGCGGATGGAGTTTCAGCTTACAGAGGTGCAGTAAGTTGGCATGTCCCCGCTCGACCGGTAGAAGTGGTGGATGCTGTCGGCGCGGGAGACAGTTTTAATGCGGGATTCCTGCACGGATTTGTGCGCGGCTGGTCAATTGACAAGGCCCTGGCCCATGGCAATCACACCGCGGCCTGGTCGACAACCGCGAGCGGAGGCACGACAGCTTTTCGCGAACAGGACGCAATGCGTGGCTTTTATCTTGCATGGGAAGAAGACATCGCGGCAGGACAGAGGCCTCCATCTCGATAGACTGTGGCGATCTCCGCAGTCATAATTCTCGCCAGCCTAACGATCAGTGCACGAGTAGCATGGGTCGATTGATGCCTGGATTAAGGGCGTATCTGCGAGGCAAGCCCCGATCACCATGTAGCGGATCGCAGGCATGTTCGCAAAGGTGGGCGTACGCACATGCACCCTGCTCGGGTTCCTCGAATTTTCCTTCCATGACACGCTATACATGACTTCACCGCGCGGAGCTTCAACGCGGCTGATGGCAGTCCCGGCGGAGAACACGATCTTGCCTTCACCTGTGTGGATGAGGCCAATGGGCATCTTAGTAAGAGCTTGCCGCAGAATACTGCAACACTCCATGATTTCGAGGGCCCGGACAAGTAAGCGCGCGCGTACGTCCCCTGCCGTCTCCACCGGCACATTGAAGTCAAGCTCGGAGTAGGCTGCATAGGGTGCAGCGCGGCGAAGGTCTTGAGACAGACCGGATGCTCGTGCCGTCGGTCCAACTACACCGCAAGAGACCGCTTTCTCGAGGGAAAGAACTCCAATGCCCACGCAGCGAGAACGCGCCGTGTAACTCGTGGTAAAGATCGGAATGATCGTAGTCATCATTTCGCGTTCTAACTGCTCCACCATTTTCAAAACAAGCTGGGTATCAGGAATGTCGCGGTTGACACCGCCGATTCGGTTCATGGCGTAGTTAACGCGATTTCCCGAGATGGCCTGCAAAACATCCATCACCTTTTCGCGCAGCGCAAAGCACTCCATGAACATGGTCTTGAATCCCATCAACTTTGCCGCGATTCCTGCCCAGAGCACATGAGAATGTAAACGCTCCAGTTCCGCCATTACAACGCGAATGTACAAGGCGCGTGGCGGCGGCGTAAGTCCCGTCAACTGCTCCATTGCCTGGCATAGCGTCAGTGTGTGGATGTTGGAACAAATACCGCACACGCGCTCCATGAGTGCGATGACCTGGATATAGTTACGCGTTTCTGCGAGGTGTTCGATGCCTCGAAAATTGAAACCAATATGCAGCTTGGCTTCGGAGACCGTTTCGCCCTCACAGGTCATTTCGAGCTTGTAAGGTTCTTCTAAAGCAGGATGGTAAGGGCCCATGGGCATTTTGTAGCTCATTTGGCCTCCTCGTGGAGATTCACTCCCATCGCATCCCCGGCCCGCAAAAGAAGCGGCTCATAGGTGCGTCCCAGGAAGTCAATCGCAAAACCCTCGTGGATTTCCCGTTCAATCCAATCAACCGCTTCGCATAGGTCATATATGCTGTCGATTGAATTTCCGGTGATCGAAATTACAAAGCCCAGGAGCTTCCCTTCGAGGTCCCACAAATATTCCAAGCGGAATCCCTGACTGGCTGGCAATTTGGAAGCCGTAATCGTGACAAATCGCGCGAGAATCGAATTCATAACAACAGCAATTCGACGGGGGTTCAAGGCAGGCGACATTATCCAGGAAACGCCGCGCTGCTCGATCCATTTCTCGTCGATTCCCAACGCTCTCGAAATACTTTCGGTGATGCTAGACATCGTTTCCGTCGCGATCATTGCGGACCTCCACTTGAAGAGTCACGTGCGGACCTCGGTGTTGGTGGTTTGCGCGAAAGAACGTAACTCTGCTTCAATTCACCAATCGAAAGGTAAATGGGAGGGCATGCAGACTCTTGGCTAAGAGCATGCTCTTTGCATCCCTCCACGCAGCGACCGCAAAAAGTGCATTGACCAGGATCGTAGGTCCACATGAACTCGCTTTTCGTGCTAGAAAACGTTATCGCACGCGCGGTACAGCGGAAGCGGCAAACGGCACAGCCAATGCATAGAGTGGGATCGAAGCGAACGAGTCCACGGTATCCCGGGCTTGCAGGCGGACGCTTGGGAAAGCGCAACGTCGTTGTGCCGCGGCGCAAATTTCGCCAGAGCAGGTCTAGGATACTCATGATCTAAGTCCCGGGAATACGGCAGTCGTCATGGACAGTAATAAAACGATACCTGCGAAAATCAGCGCGCAATTCCAATAAAACCGAACTGTCGTATCGATCGCGAGGCGCGCCGTCGCCGCCGCAAGCACGGATAGTAGCAGCACGATTGCAAATGTCAGCACCGCAAAAATCAGGACGTCAGATTCCCATGGAACGGCATGCGGGACGCCCAAGGTTGCTACAAGACCCGCTGCAGCAACCCACTCGAGCCCATGTGATAACTCCCACATCGCTAACTCCGGACCTGCATATTCGATCAGCGGACCGGAATAAATCTCCTGCTCCGCGTTCGGCAGCGAGAACGGATTGATATGTAGCTTGGCGGGAAGGCAAATGAGAATTGCCAGGACGCCGAGATAACGTAAGGGCGAGAGCGGCAGTTGTGCCAGAGATTCAAGACGGAAAGTGTGCTGTGAAGCAGCGATCGAGAGAATCGCCAGTAGAAACACCACATTATAGGAAACGCCGAGCACCGCTTCGCGAGCAGAGCCGATCTCGCTGAACAGGGATCGCGATGAGAAACCGGCTGCAACGATGCATATTGAAGGGATTTCCATTAGCGCGAGCAATAGAATCAGGTCGCCCTCAAAGCCACCCAACGAAGGAAGGACGGGAAGCAATCCGACAGCCCCGGCGGCGGCGGAAACGGCCAGCAGAGGCCACCCTCGCATCATCTGCCCGGTGATTCCGCTCCGAGACGGCGTTGCTTTCCCAAGCAACTTGACGAAGTCGTAGAAGGGCTGCATGAATGGAGGCCCGATTCGTCCTTGCATCAAGGCAACTGATTTGCGCTCCACCCACAAGAAGAACCATGCAGCCGGAACGGCAAATAAGACTCCTGGAAAGATCAGAAGACGTGCGAGAGCAGTCGTGAAATTCATGGCTGCGCCTCTTTGCAGGTCGAGTTTTGCTCAGATGCCAACTCATGCTGGGATGACGGTTTATTATTTCGTTGCGCGAGTATCGTTGCTGCGGCGAGTATGCCTTGCACAATCGCGTCCGGACGAGGTGGACATCCAGGCACGAAAACATCGACAGGGATATGACGGCTAAGGGGCCCAACGATCACCCGGCTGTCGATGAAAACATTCGTAGACGCCGGACACGAACCGATGGCGACCACGGCCTTGGGGTCGCACACTTGTTCGTAAACGGTGTGAATCGCAGGGGCGGATGTATGAGTCACCGGGCCTGTGATGCAAAGTATATCGGCGTGGCGGGGGCTGCCTTCCAGGCGAACGCGCAATTGCTCGGCGTCATAGCGTGGCGTGAGGCTGGCCACCAATTCGATGTCGCAGCCATTGCAACTTCCAGAATTCATGTGAAACAGCCACGGGCTGCGACGGCGGCACGAGCACATCAACTGATTCCACAATTTCATGGCCTGCCTCCCTGCAGCATGTCCAATCCGGCAGGCCATAGTCCGCCGCCCAACAGCAACACAACCAGGCTCACAATTGCAACTCGCAGCAATAGCGGCTCCGCCATGCTCCGGGCGGGATCGTGCTGTTTCATCGTCGATCCGCCTTGAAGCGACGCAGAAGGCTGAATTGTGGGTCCCCACCACACATGGGTGAAGGCCAATACATACGCGATGAGCGCGAACACTGAAGAAATAAGAAACGCCATCAAGTAGACCGGGCCAAGCTGCAGTGCCGTTTCATAGAGTCGCCACCGGCCGAGAAACCCTAGCGTCGGGGGAACACCTAGCATGGCCAATGCACCGAATAGAAATCCGAACGCGCTCACGGGGTAGCGGCTGACTAAACCGGTATCGCGCGAATCGAGCAAGCCATCGCGTTCTGGTCCGCAAATACAAATAAACAGCAGTGCTTTCGCCAACGCATGTGTGGCTGCCGCGATGAGGGACCCGGAGGCGCTAAAGGCACTGGCGCCAGCGAGCCCTAACAGCAAGAAGCCAACATCCTCGATCGTGGACAGGACTAATAAACGCTTGAGGCTTCGCTGTGTGAGCATCAGAATACTTGCTAACAAGGAAGTTCCGACCGCCACCCCAATCCACAGAGCGTGAGGACTAAACGCCATCGGGAAGGTCTGAGCTTGAGTGTAAAGCTCACCAAAGGCGGCAATGTCGACGACCGCAACAATGAGGCCAAGCACGACTGCCGGTAACTCGTCGGCTAGCCTGGATTTCCACGGCAAAGAGTTGACCTAAGCGGGGAGCTGATTTTCCTCATCCTTGGTAGGTCGTG
>CZKL01000319.1_pt1 | contig 21404 bp, 17 predicted proteins | sample 1122441 | NCBI WGS metagenome assembly CZKL01 (sample SAMEA3539301, study PRJEB10725) | soil metagenome | biome: tundra; feature: field; material: soil | place: USA | collected 2010-05 | depth 0.15 m
AATTTACGTGGCCTTTAGGCCCGGGCCTTCGTCCGTTTTCCAGGAATTGAGTGAAATACAACTGTAGTACTAGTCCCTGTGGCAAGAGCGACTGCTGGCGGCGCTGGCTACTATTTTTTCGGTCGCGGCCGTGGCGATGGCAGCGGCTGGGCTTTACGGACTGGTGGCCTATGACACGAACCAACGCACACGTGAATTTGGGATACGGGCGGCAATTGGTGCGAGCAGAGGCGATGTTGCCGGGTTGCTGATGAGAGAATTGCTGCGCATCGAGGTACCAGGCGTGGTGGCGGGGCTCGTGTTGTGTTATTTCCTGGTGAGCCTGCTGGCGCCCGCTCTTTACGGAGTTAAACCGTACGATCCAGGGTCTTTCGCGATTTCGATTGTGCTTAAAGGGTTGGTTGGACTGCTGGCCGCATGGAGACCCGTGCAGCGTGCAATGAGTGTGGATCCCGCGATCGTCTTACGCGATGAGTAAGTGCACGAGGTGTTTGAATGACTGCTCCGGTCGAATTAGACATTGAAATAACCGAGTTGAAGCAGGCTATCGACTCCAACGATCTTGAGCACGTGAAAAGCCTGATGACGCGCAATCCGGATCTGCATCGCGCCCCAATGGGCTACGGCAAGAATGGGCCGCTGACCTGGGTGGCCGAGTGTCGTATTCCATGGGAGTCACCGAGTGCCGCCCGGCTGGCGATGGCGCAATGGATGATTGACAACGGGTCTGACGTGCACCAGGGCGGTGACGGACCACTGATGCGGGCAGCGCTCGTCGACCATCGTATTCCGATGATGGAACTGCTGGTGGCGAATGGTGCGGAAGTTAATGCGCGGTGGGACGGTAGATTTCCGATCGTGGATGCGCCTTGCGAAACTGTGGAGCCGGCAGCGCTGAAGTGGTTGTTGGATCATGGCGCTGATCCGATGCCCAAAGAAGCTGACGCGAACAATCAGACGGCACTGGACTACGTTATTGGGACTTACTCCCGTTCATCTCGATTGGGCGAATGCATTGAGGTTCTGCTCGAGGCTGGATGTACGACGTTGCGTGGGCCAGCGGTCCTGACGGATATGCTGCGCGGAAAGATCGACAGGGTTCGAGAGCATCTCGATTCCGATCCTGCATTGATTCATCAACGGTTTCCAGACTTTGACTTCGGCTCGACCGGATATCGACGACTGACGCTGCGGGGTGCAACGCTGCTGCACGTGGCTGCCGAATACGGGAACATCGCGGCCGCGGAACTTCTGCTGGATAAGGGTGCCGATGTGAATGCACCGGCCGAGGTGGACGGGGCTGGAGTGGGCGGACAGACTCCCCTCTTTCACGCGGTAACGCAGTTCTACGACTGGGGACTGGACGTGGCAAAGTTGCTCGTGAAGCGCGGGGCTGATCTCAGAGTCAGGGCGCGGGTGCCGGGTCACTATGAGAAGCCGAATGCGGTCGTGGAATGCACGCCTTTCGGTTATGCGCGGATGTTTCCAGGCAATGAGAATGAGACGGTCACGTTCCTCAGAGGGCAGGATGCACCCGAATGAGCCTTTCACGGAGCGGCAGAGCCAGCAGATCGGATTGGAATCGCTTTGAATTTTACCGGGGCAGGGTGCCGTTAAATGGTTCCGCACGCGCGAGAGAAAGTGATAGACTTCTTCGGGAAAACGCTTTCCGGTCTTTCCGCGGCCGAATTTAATTCGGAATTTGGTCACTCAAAGTCGGACATTGAAAAACCACACGAAAGCAGTGCCCGCGAGAGCATTGCTGCTTGACAAGTTGAGTAGTAAACCCATTTACTTAGGGCGAACGCCCCACAGCATCATGGGCGAAACCAAAGCCACTTTTCAGGTGACGCATGCACGGATTGCTCCCAATATCCCTTGCCGCCGGTCTCAAATCCGCGACCGGTGCGATGGTCGCCCTCAACGCGCCGTCGCTGGCACATCTAAGTCTTCTCGACATTGCCGTGATCGCCATTTATTTCGTGATGGTGATCTGGATAGGCTTTTACCTGAAAGGCCAGGCGAACACCAGCGAAGAGTTTTTCATGGCCGGCCGCGAAATGACGGCTTGGATCGCCGGACTCAGCTTTGTGTCAGCCAACCTGGGCTCGCTGGAGTTAATGGGCTGGGCCGGTTCCGCCTATCAATACGGCATTCTCGCGGCGCACTGGTATTGGGTGGGCGCGATTCCGGCCATGCTGTTCCTCGGCATGGTGATGATGCCGTTCTATTACGTGTGCAAGACGCACTCGGTGCCAGGCTATTTGAAACTGCGCTATGGGCAAGGATCGAGCGTGGTGGCGGCGTTCTCGTTCGCGTTCATGACGGTGCTGATGAGCGGCGTGAACATGTTCTCGATGGCGCTGGTAATGAAGGTGGTGCTGGGCTGGGACATCACCTTCTCGATCGTTGTTTCGTCGGTCGCGGTGGCAGCGTATGTGACGCTGGGCGGTTTGCGTTCAGCGATCTTCAATGAAGTGCTGCAATTCGTACTGATCTGGGGCGGAGCCTTGCTGGTGCCGATCCTGGGCCTGATTGAGGCCGGCGGCTGGAATGGTTTGAAGGCCAAGATCGCACACAACATCGCTGCAGGCCTGATTCCAGGGGGGGATTATACGCACATGTGGCGCAGCATGGGACATTTTTCAGACAATCCCATGGGCGTGCACTGGACCGGCATTATCTTCGGTCTGGGCTTCGCGATCAGCTTCGGGTACTGGACGACAGATTTCCTGGTGGTGCAGCGCGTACTGGCTGCCAACAGCCTGCGCTCGGCGCGCATGGCTCCCGTGATCGGCTCCTTCTTCAAGATGGCAGTGCCCTTCATCGTGATTCTGCCGGGCTTGCTGGGGCTGGTAGTTTTGCAGAATCCTGATGGCAGCTTATTGAGCCTGGTAGGCGAGAATGTAGTGAATGCACATCCGGGAGCGGGGCTGCACAGTTACAACGAAGTGCTGCCTCTGATGCTAGTGCGCTATTGCAGCCCGGGTTTGCTGGGATTGGGGATCACGGCATTGATTGCGGGATTCATGAGCGGAATGGCGGGTAACGTCAGTGCGTTTTCCGCGGTGTGGACGTATGACATCTACCAGCCGCTGATCAAGAAGGACGCGCCGGACGAGCATTACGTGGCAGTGGGCCGGTGGGCGACGATCCTCGGTGTCATCATCTCGATCGCCGCGGCATACACGGTGATGCGGGCACAGGGCATCATGGATTATGTGCAGGCTCTGTTCAGCTTCTTCATCGCGCCGTTGCTGGGTGTGGTGTTGATGGGCATGTTCTGGAAGGGCGCAACAAAGGCGGGTGGCTTCTGGGGACTGTTGCTGGGCACGCTGACGTCGATCAGTTTGTGGGCCTGGGTGAAAGCCGATCCTTCAGCTCTGCGCTACGTGGCTATTTCACCGGACGCCAAAGATATGGCGGAGAACATGTATCGCGCATTGTGGTCGGTCAGCGTTTCGATCGGTGTGAACCTGGTGGTTAGTCTGTTTGGTACGCCTCGACCCGATGCGGAACTGAACGGGCTGGTCTATGGAGCGACCAAGCTGCCGGCTGAGGAGCCGGTGCCGTTTTACAAAAACGAGTGGTGCTGGACGGCGATTGCGATTGTTTGCTTTCTGGCCCTCAACATTTACTTCTGGTAAGGGAGGTAGCGGGTGCATTCATCGGGCCTATCGATTTGGTTTTTTATCGGCGTCCTTCTCACCGTTTATGGAGCGATGATTCTGGCCTATGGGCTGTTTGAATTGGCGACGGGACACACGGCCAACGTGGTACTGGCCAATTTGCACGCGCCAATCTGGTGGGGTGGTTTGATGTTGGCGCTGGGCCTGTTTTACGGCCTGCGCTTTCGCCCGGGCCGCAACGGTTAAGCAGGTGCGGAAACAAGGAGCAGAGGAACATGGCAGCGCAACGAACGATGACGTTTGGGGTTGTGGTCGGTAACCGTGGATTCTTCCCCGATCATCTGGCCAAAACAGGCCGGGAAGAAATTATTGCAGTGTTGGAAGCCGCGGGCGCGAAGGCGATTGTGCTCGGGCCAGAAGAGTCAAAATACGGCGCGGTAGAAACTTATGCCGAGTCACAGCGCTGCGCGGAGTTGTTCAAAAAGCATGCCGAAGAAATCGACGGCATCATTGTGACGCTGCCTAACTTTGGTGAAGAGCGTGGGATCGTGGACGCAATCAGGCTTTCTGGCCTGAAGGTTCCGGTTCTGGTGCAGGCGACCCCTGACCGCTCAGATGATATGACGATCGCGATGCGGCGCGATAGCTTCTGCGGCAAGATGAGTTGCTGTAACAACATGATGCAGTACGGCATTGCCTATTCGCTGACCACGCTGCACACCGAGAGTCTGCAGTCGCCTGAATTCAAGGCGGACCTCGAATGGTTCTCCGCGGTCTGCAGAATCGTGAAGGGCCTGAAAAATCTGAAGATTGGCGCGATCGGCGCGCGTCCGGCGGCGTTCAACACAGTGCGCTATTCCGAGCGCATTTTTGAGACTTCCGGCATCTCTATTGAGCCCATCGATCTATCTGAAATCTTTGGCCGCATTCATAACCTGAAGGACAACGACGACGGCGCGCAGGCCAAGCTGGCAGCAATCAAGTCGTACGTTTCAACCTCGGGCATTCCTGAAGCCGCGCTGCTTAAGATGGCCAAGCTCGGTACGGTAATCGATACATGGATGAAGCAAACCAACGTTACCGTGAGCGCGGTGCAATGCTGGACATCGATGGAAGAATTCTTTGGCGTCGTGCCCTGCACCATCATGAGCATGATGAGCAATGAGCTTATTCCATCAGCTTGCGAAGTGGATGTGCCGGGCACGCTGAGCATGTATATGTTGGCGCTGGCCAGCCAGACGCCGAGCGCACTGCTGGACTGGAATAACAACTACGGATCGAATCCAGACAAATGTGTTTGCTTCCATTGTTCGAATCTTCCCAAACACTTTTTTGGCGAAGCGCCGACGATGGACTACCAGGCAATCATCGCCGGTACAGTGGGCAAGCTAAACACATTCGGAACCTGCGTGGGTCGTGTGAAGGCCGGCGTGATGAGTTATGCGCGCTATTCCACGGACGATCGCCGCGGCATCATTCGTGGCTATACCGGACCGGGCAAGTTCACCGACGACCCCTTGGAGACGTTTGGCGGCGCGGGCGTGGCGGAAATTCCGCAATTGCAGAAGCTTCTCAAGTACATTTGCCGCGAGGGCTTCGAACATCACGTTGCGGCCAACTTCAGCGATGTTTCTAAGGCCGTGCATGAGGCGGCGGTTCGTTACATGGGGTGGGAGAGCCACTATCATCCGGAGCTCGAGGACTAAGTTCGAGCATTGCGACGATCGGGCGTCGACAGACCTTGTCGGCGCCCTTTGCACGTGCGGAGTTTAAAGAACAGGAAGCGCGATCATGACAAAGAGAATCAGCAAGAGCCTGGTGGTGAATGGCATCACCGTGGTGCCGGAAGCCGCATGGAATGCGGAGCTGGACGCGAAACACGAAAGACTGGTCGAGTGGTTGCGCGCGGAGCATCTGGCCGGCGTGCTGCTGCGGCGGCACGAGAATATCGCATGGATTACGGGCGGCGCCGTCGAAGAATGCGTGTGTACAGCGGTGGAGACGGCAGTCGCTTCTGTGTTGGTAACGGCTGCCGGTAAGCGCTACTACCTGACTACGGAAAATGAGGCTCCACGGGCCCATGACGAGGAATTTGGCGCGCTGGATTTTGAGCCTGTTCTGTTTCCCTGGTATGGGGATGAGACAACTGCTGCAGCCATTCGCCTCGCGGGGGGGCCAGTAGGATCAGACACGCCGGGACCGGAGCTTACGGCGGTGAATCTTTATCCTTTGCGTGAAGCGCTAAGTGAGACGGAGATCGCGCGCTACCGTTGGCTGGGCGAGGAAACGGCGGCCGCTACCGTTGAGTCCCTGCACCAGGTTGAGCCAGGGCTCAGCGAATACGACCTGGAGGCGATTACCGCCGCCAACCTTCTGCGCCGCGGGATTCGGCCCTCGGTAGCTTTGTATGCAGTAGACGATCGGATTTTGAAGTACAAGCATGCGGTTCCGCGCGGCCATCGCCTGAAGCAGTACGCAATGCTGAACCTCTGCGCGCGCAAGTGGGGCCTTGTGGTTTCAATTACCCGGTTTATGCATTTCGGTGCATTGCCAGCAGAGCTTGAGGCGCGGTTCAAATCGGCAGCACAGGTGAATGCTGCTTTGTTGCACGCGACCCGTGCGGGCGCAAAGTCAAGCGAACTGTTTCTCGTGGCGCAGGCTGCGTACGCGGCTGAGGGATTTTCTGGCGAGGAGAAGTTTCATCACCAGGGAGGACCGACCGGCTACGGAGAACGCGAGTGGGTGGCGACGCCGAGTGGCACGGCAACAGTCGTCGACAACCAGGCTTTTGCGTGGAACCCAAGCATTCGCGGGGGTAAGACGGAAGACACGGTCCTGCTGCACAACGGCCAGATTGAGTGGTTGACAGCGACGCCGGAGTTGCCGGTGATTGATGCTACCGCTGAGGGTAAGCTTTATCCGGCTGCGGGTGTGCTGGTGAAGTAAGTTAGGTGAGTACGCGAATCGATAAACGAGGCCTCCGATGGGGGCCTCTTTTATTGGTTCGTGTTGGGTAGAAATGAAATGCGCGGATGATCTTGGCGATCGCGCGAAGAGCTTCTAATTGGGGATCTCGTTGGGAACTATTGTCAATCTCGCGGTGAGAACGACTAAGGCAGCCCAGAGGACATCAGCGCCAAGCAGGTGCGCTACTTGCAGCCATAGGGGCGCGAGCAGGACCACGTCGAGGAACCCCAGAATGTATTGTGCAGCGAGAAGCAAAAGAACGAGCGCAGAAAGTCCGCGATTATCCCAATGGATGGTTCGACGTGAAGCGCGGACCAGGAGCCAAATCAGCAAGATGCTGGCGAAGAAGGCTATGGTGGGGTGAGTCCACCGCCAGCGGACTAACCAACCACTGGTGGCAGAGAAGTCGGCGGCGAGCGCAGAGCTCAAAGAAGTCGCGGGGAACAGCGTATCGCCTAGTGCGGCCAGCGAGCCGGTGACGCCTACGATCAGCACAACAAAAACCGCGGAGATGGCGCCAAATGGAGCGACCAGGCGGACTTGGTCGCGGGTGTACCCAGTGCGGCGTCCCAGCAGGTGCGCGGTGAGCGTGAGCGCGGCGAGCAGAAGTAGAGTGTTGGTCAGATGCAGTGCAAGATAGGGAGCGCGCAAAGGTGACTGGCTTTGAGCCGTCAGACCCAGTTTTACCAGTAGGGCGCCGAGAATCGCCTCAACCAGCGTGAAGGCAACGGAAGCCACGGCAGCGGCGCGCGCGAGGTGGCCGCGGACGGTGCCGGCGAAGGTCCAAACCAGAAGGCCAACGGCGGAGAAGAAAGACAGCCCGCTGGTGAATCGATGAGTGAACTCGATGATCGTTTCAATGCGCGGCGAATGTTGCATGACAGTGCCGTTGCAGAGCGGCCAATGGTTCCCACAGCCGGCACCGGAGCCAGTAGCGCGCACCAGTGTTCCCCACAGAATGACAGCGATGAAGTAGATGAGCACTCCCCATGAAAACCGGCGCAAGGCAGCGGACGGAACGTGTGGAGCTACTGGTGCAGAGGCAAGCGGCATGAATGAAGACTCCGTCTTGGTACCTCTCAGTGTAAAACAGTCGCGGTGGTGCGCGGGGGTTAGGAGCCGTTACGCTCCCAGCAGACGCACGACGTGGTTCACGATGATGAGGTCTTCGGCGGGTGGGATCACGCGAACGGTGACGGGTGAATCTTCGGCGGAGATGACCGCTGCACCGCGGACATTGTTGCGCGAGGCATCAAGCACAATACCGAGAGCGCCGAGCCCCGAACAGATCTCCGCGCGCGAGGCGATGTCATTTTCACCGATGCCGCCGGTGAAGACCAGCATATCGAGGCCGCCTAATTCGGCCACAAAACTGCCAATCCATTTAGCGATAGTCCAAGTAAATTTATCGACAGCGAGACGCGCCTTGGCGTTGCCTTCCTTGATGGCGTCGCGCAAATCGCGCATGTCGTTGGAGAGCGCACTTACACCGAGCAGTCCAGCCTTCTTGCTGGCAACTGTTTCCAATTTGTCTGCGGCTTCGGATGAGCTTGGAGTGGTCTCGGCAATCTTGCGCAAGATGAACAACAGAACGCCGGGATCGATGTCGCCCGTGCGCGTGCCGCTGATGATGCCGCCAGTGGGCGTGAGGCCCATGGAAGTATCGAGACACTCACCATTGCGGATCGCGGAGATCGATGCGCCATTGCCGAGATGCGCGACGATCAGCTTTGCAGGTACGTCTGGCTGCAACTGATAGACGATTGATTCATAGGAGACACCATGCGCGCCGTAACGCCGCACGCCCATGTCGGCATACTCCTCGGGAATGGGCATGTGCTTGGCGACTTCAGGCATGGTGCGGTGGAAATACGTATCAAGGCAGACAAAGTTTGGAATACCGGGAAAGAGACGGAGCGCCTCGCGCATGATGTAGATGGCGATGGGCGTATGAAGCGGCGCGAACGCGGTATAGCGCTCCATTTCGTCAATCAACTCAGGAGTGATGCGCTGATTTTCGAGGACCGTGGGTCCTCCAGAAACCATGCGGTGGCCGATGGCTTGCGGAGCAGGGAAGTCGCCTGAATGAAGTGCCTCAGCGACCAGCGCGAATGCAACGGCACGGGTAGGGAGTGCCGGCGATTTGTCGACAAGCTTGTTGCCGTCAGCATCCTTGATCCAGAACTTACCTTGATCGGTACCGATGCCGTCGACTGCACCCTCATGGAGCTTGCGTCGGCCACCGTTTTCAGCTTCGTAAACGGAGAATTTGATGGAAGAAGAACCGCTGTTTAAAACCAGGACAGGCAAAGAGAGCATGAAAGAGACCTTTACGTTTTGGCTGAGTCGTCAGCGATTTCGATTGATGGCCACCCATGCTTGCGAAGGGTACGCATAACAGTGGGACGGCAGGTTTCAGTCGTTCACGGGCAAGCTCTAGAGTTCGAAACTTGCCCGGATAAGAATGACTAAGCGATTGATGATGACGCGGTGACAACCAGCAACGACTTAGCTCTCAGACCAGCGCCAGTCTTTAACTTCAGGCAGATCGTCGCCATTTTCGGTTACGTACAATTTGTGACGCTGGATGGCCTCGGAATACCACTGATGCGCGGCGTCGGCCTGAGGCGCGAGACGCGGAATACGAGTGATGGCGTCCAGGGTTAGCTGGAAGCGGTCGATGTTATTAAGCACACACATATCGAAAGGCGTGGTGGTGGTGCCTTCCTCTTTGTAACCGCGCACATGAATGTTGTCGTGATTGTGGCGGCGGTAAGTGAGGCGGTGGATGACCCACGGATAGCCGTGGAAGGCAAAGATCACAGGCTTGTTGGTGGTGAACAGCAGATCGAATTCCTCATCCGCCAAGCCGTGCGGATGTTCAGACTGCGGCTGTAGAGTCATAAGGTCGACCACGTTAACGACGCGGATCTTCAGGTCTGGAATGCGCTGGCGCAGGAGGCTGACGGCAGCCAATGTTTCCAACGTCGGCACATCGCCGCAGCAGGCCATAACTACGTCGGGATCGCCGTCTTCATTAGAAGCCCAGTGCCACACGCCGAGTCCCGCGGTGCAATGGGAGATGGCTTCCTCCATGCTGAGCCACTGGGGCGAAGGCTGCTTGCCGGCCACGATGAGGTTGATGTAGTTGCGACTGCGCAGGCAGTGATCACCGACCGAAAGAAGCGTGTTGGCGTCAGGTGGCAGATAGATGCGCACCACGTCGGCTTTTTTGTTGAGCAGGTGATCGATGAAACCGGGATCCTGATGCGAGAAGCCATTGTGGTCTTGTCGCCAAACCAACGAGGTCAAAAGGTAATTCAACGATGCGATGGGCTTGCGCCATGGAATCTGCCGCGTCACTTTGAGCCACTTCGCATGCTGATTAACCATGGAGTCGACGATATGAATGAAGGCTTCATAGCAGGAAAAGAAGCCATGGCGGCCGGTGAGTAGATAGCCTTCGAGCCATCCCTGGCACATGTGTTCACTGAGCACCTCCATCACGCGACCGGTTGGGGAAAGATTCTCATCGACCGGCAACGTGGCGGAGAGCCAGGTCTTGCCGGTTCCCGTTATTACGTCGCCGAGACGATTGGATGCTGTTTCGTCGGGACCAAACACGCGGAAATTTTTGTGGTCAAGATTCGCTTGCATGACAGCGTGCAGCAGGTGTCCTAGCACCCGCGTCGCTTCGGCCTCAGTTTGACCGTGACCTTCTAGTGTGACCGCGAAGTCGCGGAAGTTTGGCACGCGCAGCGGCTGCAGGAGCCATCCACCATTGGCGTGCGGATTCATTCCCATACGCCGGCGACCCTTGGGGGCCAGGTCGGCCAGTTCACCACGGAATGCACCTTTCTCGTCAAATAGCTCCGCGGGATTGTAGCTGCGCATCCACTCTTCAAGCAGACGAAGGTGTTCCGGATTTTCCCTCACCTCAGTAAATGGAACCTGGTGCGCGCGCCACGTATTTTCGACCGGCTTACCGTCTACAAACTTCGGGCCGGTCCAACCCTTGGGGGTACGCATGATGAGCATGGGCCAACGCGGGCGCTCAGTTGCACCTTCTTCGCGCGCTGCCTTTTGAATGGCGGCAATGCGATCAAAGATTGTTTCGAACACGGCGGCCGCCTGTTGATGCATGACTTCGGGATCGTCGCCTTCGAGCGTGAACGGCTCGTAACCGTATCCGCGCATGAGGTCTTCAAGCTCGGCGTGAGGGATACGCGCCAGTACCGTAGGGTTGGCGATCTTGTACCCGTTCAGGTGGAGGATGGGTAGCACTGCGCCATCCGTGACGGGATTGAGAAATTTGTTTGAATGCCAACTGGTGGCAAGCGGTCCGGTCTCTGCTTCGCCATCGCCTACCACGCAGGCCACGATCAGGTCGGGATTGTCGAAGGCTGCGCCGTATGCGTGGACCAGGGAGTACCCGAGTTCGCCACCCTCATGAATGGAGCCGGGAGTTTCAGGCGCGACGTGGCTGGGGATTCCGTATGGCCAGCTGAATTGGCGGAATAGTCGCTTAATGCCGTCCTTGTTCTGCTCGATGTGGGGATAGGCTTCGGTGTACGAGCCTTCAAGGTAAGTATTTGCGACCAATCCAGGCCCGCCGTGTCCTGGACCGATGATGTAGATCATGTTGAGATCGCGCTCACGGATGAGGCGGTTCCAGTGCACATAAAGGAAGTTCAATCCCGGCGTGGTACCCCAATGACCGAGGAGGCGCGGCTTCACATCTTCGAGGATCAGAGGGCGTTCCAGCAGAGGATTGTCTTTGAGATAGATCTGGCCTACCGAGAGGAAGTTTGCGGCTCTCCAGTAGGCGTTCATCCGGTCGATGTCTTGCCGGCTGAGTGGTCCACTTCCGGCGGATCCGGTTTTGGTGCCGTCCAATGTCGTCGATTCGCTCATATTGGAACCTCGCAAGGGGAATTTGCGTGACATTCAAGCCTAGCAGTCTTTGATTACAGTCTCGAGTGATTGATGTCACAGGAAGGTGAGTGTTGGCTCTTGCCCGCAGTCAGTATTCTGCGCTCATCGACAAGATGACGCTGTATCTAAGTGGCTTGACATTCGCAAGGAACGTGAGGATTTATGTCTACGATCTTGTATCGATTTAGAAGTAGCGCTTCAGTCGCAGGATGCGCGACTCAAATCCGTACCAGAGGGCGGTCGCGGTCAGGGTCGCAGCGGCGAGACGGAAAGCGACGACCGCCAGGTTGCCGGTTGTTCCATAGGCGTCCATACGCCGATCAAACCAGCCGAAGTATATGAAGGTCATGATGTGAGTCATGTAGAGGCCGTAGCTGATCCTGCCGTAGAAGGCCAGCGGACCGCGGCGCAGGAGGGCGCTTAGCGGATTGCGCGCTCCTGTGGACGCCATGGAGGCGAGTACGGCTCCAGCAAACCCTGTCGTAAGGGCGGAGTCGAGGAAGGCGGTTCCGCCGGCGATGGTGGCGGCAGCGATGAAGCCGGCGACGATTCCTGCCAAACCGAGGCCAAACCAGGCATTGCGCGGCAGCGGCAACGTGAACAGGCCCAGGGCAAGCAGGCTGCCCATGGCAATTCCATCGAGATGCGTCAGGGAGTGTGTGGGTGTGATCCAAGCGAAATGGGTAAGGCGAAATAGTGGCGCAATGATCAATGCTGTAGAGAGGACGATGGTCAAGAGCCAGGGGCGATGGAGGAAGCGAACCAGCGGCGCCCATAGGAAGTAATACTGTTCTTCAATGGCGAGCGACCAGGTCGGGCCGATGGAGGGCGGCAGTGCGAGGTGAAACAGATTTTGCAGAAACAACAGATAAGCCCACCAGGGAGCGGTCTTGATTGCCTGCGCAATAGGAAGGCCGACGAACCACGGCGCGTTCAGATAACAGACTGCCAGAACGAGTAGATAGACGGGCCAGATGCGAAGTGCGCGACGGCCGTAGAAGTTGCGAAAGTAGTGGGGCTTGCCGCGGGCTTCGAGGAGGATGGAAGTAATCAGAAATCCTGAGAGGACGAAGAAGAGATTGACACCGGCCCAACCCCACAGCGAGGCGTAGTAAAAGGGAGTTCCTAAAAGACGCGGGTGACAGTGATAAATCACGACGGCGAGAACCGCGATGCCTCGCATCCCCTGTAACTCGGGTATGTAAGAGGGAAGCCAGTTTGGACGTTGAGTAGGCAAGAGGATTTCGGCGAGTGTGGTTTTGCGAGTTAGCAAGTTAGGGTAAAGATCCCCATAGGGGATCTCTACAAATAGCAGGTCACTGCGGATGTTTTCGCTTTCGTGGGTCGCAAGTCAGCCTCAATAACATTCGCAAGCTAGCCCGCCGCTAACTCCTTGGCACGCTGCGTTGCGCGCATGACGGCCTTGATAAGTGTTACACGCAGGCCACCTTCTTCGAGTTCAAGAATACCGTCGATGGTGCACCCGGCGGGAGTGGTAACGGCATCTTTGAGTAAGGCAGGATGATAGCCGGTTTCAAGCACCATCTTGGCGGCACCGAAGGTAGTTTGAGCGGCTAACTGGGTCGCGATCTCGCGAGGCAGGCCGACCTTCACGCCAGCTTCGGCGAGGGCCTCAATGATGATGTAGATGTAAGCGGGGCCTGAGGCTGATAAGCCGGTCACCGCATCCATGTGCTTTTCATCGACAACCACGGTGCGACCTACGGTCTCAAAGATGCGCTGCGCCAATTCCATTTGCGTATTGGTCACGAAGCGGCCGCGACACAATCCGGCAGCGCCCGCTCCCAGAGCGGAGGGCGTATTGGGCATGGCGCGGATGACGCCGATTTCCATGCCGGCGGCTTCTTCAATCGAACGCGTTTTCACCGATGCTGCGAAGGACACTAGAGTTTTGGCGGGAGTCAATGCAGGACGTATCTGGTCGATAAGATCGGGCACCTGGAAGGGCTTGACGCCGAGCAGGATCAGGTCTGCCTGGCTGGCCGCCTCAAGGTTGTCGGTGCTGACGTCCACGCCCCATTGGGTGCTGAGAGCTACGGCGCGCTCAGCGTGGGCGACGGTGGCGTGAATCTGGTCTGGCGCGAAAAGATTCTGTTTGAGAAAGGCCTGCAACAGGATGCCGCCCATCTTGCCGGCGCCGAGGACGGCGACGCGTACGTGGGGCAACTGGGCGGGTATTTGTGTGGCCTCAACGGCTATTTCTACCATTTTTAGGTTTTCCTCGATCTGAGTTGATGTGCAAACAACAGGATACTCGCCGGACTGTACCCCTGGGTGAGCCCGGCGCGATCTCTACCTGTCAAAGCGACCGTGTGTCATTTTTGGGTTGCAATCCAGGCGGTGATTCGCTCATCGAGAACATCGAGCGGCAGAGCTCCGGCGTCGAGTACCTCGTCATGGAAGGCGCGTATGTCGAACTTGTCGCCAAGCGCCTTTTTGGCGCGATCGCGGAGCTCAAGGATCTTCAACTGGCCGATTTTGTAAGCGAGAGCTTGACTGGGCCAAGCGACATAGCGATCGACTTCAGCCTGAATGCTGGTCTCGTCGATGGCTGAATGATCGTGAAAGAAGTCGACCATTTGCTGGCGGGCCCAGTGCTTGGAGTGAACACCTGTATCGACGACGAGACGAATCGCACGCCAGATGTCGGCTTCGAGACGACCATAGTCCGAGTAGGGGTCCTGATAAAAGCCAACGTCTTTTCCGAGGCGTTCGGCGTAAAGACCCCAGCCCTCGGAGAAGGCCGTGTAATGACCGAACTTGCGGAAGGTGGGTGTATCAGTGAGTTCGCGCGCGATGGATATCTGCAGGTGATGGCCGGGCAAGCCCTCGTGGTAGGCAATGGATTCGACTGCATAAAGGTTGCGGTCAGTGGCATTGTAAGTGTCGATGCGCAGACGGCCCGGACGGCTTCCGTCCGGTGTTCCTGCTTCGTAATAGGCCGGCGCGGAAGTTTTCTCGAGGTAGTCGGGCACGGGCGCAACTTCAAAGGGCGCCTTGGGCAAGCGGCCGAACAGAGAAGGGAGCTTCGCCTGCATGGGTCCCAGGTAGCCACGATAAGCATCGAGCAGCGATTCGCGCGACGTCGCCTTCAGCTTGGGATTGGCCTTCATGCTTTCACGAAAGCTCTTCAGATCCTTGAAGCCGAGTTTCTGCGCGATGGCCAGCATGTCGGCCTCGTCCTTCTTCACTTCGTCCAGGCCGATCTGATGAATCTGATCAGCGGTCATGCTGGTAGTGGTGGTGCGGCGAATCAAAAACTGATAGTACTTAGGGCCATCGACTAGTGAAGCGATTCCTGGCTCTTCGCGACCAGCAGGAATGTAGCTGACCTCGAGAAAGCGCGCGAACCGCGTGTAGGCGGGCAGCACCTGTTTGGTCAGGACACCAAGCATCTCCTGCTTGATGCGATCTTGTTCGGGTGCTGGAATGGCCGCGGGAAACTTCTTGAGCGGCAAAGCGAGCGGGGAGTCTTCGGGTTTCTGATTGGCCAGCAACTTCACCTGTTCCAGCGTCTTCTCAAGCAGGTATTTCGGCGGAACGCGTTTGTCTTCCATGCCGATGGACATGTTGGTTGTGACCTGGTCGAAGGCCGCGGGCAAGGCACGCAGGCGAGCAATCCAGTCGTCGTAGTCCTTGACCTCGGTGAAACTGAGTTGGGCCACGAGCTGTGGGTATTCGGAGTAGATACCGCCCATCTGGTTGACCGGCATTTCCCACTCTTTGAATTCAGAAGCCTCGAGATCATCGGCGAAGCGGCGTAGAAGGAGGTCACGGCTGGTTTTTTCCTGATCGCTCAAACCAGTGGCGTCAGTGGCGGCCAGGCGCATCATGAAATTTTGTTCACGCTCGAGCCATGCGTTTTCAGCCTTGACAGAGTAGTCGGAAAGCTTGTCGTTGTAGCGTTTGTCGCCGAGGGTCGAAGCAAACTCAGGTGAGTGTTCGAGATTGGCATCCCAGTATTCCTGGAAGAGCGAGCTGAGGGCTTTGCGGCGCTCGTCAACCGAGGGTGCGGAGGGCGATTGGGCCGGTGCGGCAACGAGAAAAGTGACTGCATAGAGAGCAGAAGTTAGGGCGGGGAGAAGGAGTTTTCTCAAGGTAGACGGTCCTCGGGGCGAAAGCGCCATAGCGTCGAGTGTAGAGCACGAGGCACATGGGGCGGAGGGCAGCGGCCGGCTGGAGGAGAGCGAGGCCGAGTCTAGATCTAGTGAGATAGAACTGCTTCGTTGCCGAGGATGCGGTAGAGGGTAGAGCGGCTGATGCCGAGCTGGCGCGCAGCGCGCAGCTTGTTACCGTGGTTCAAGTCGAGCACGTACTGCACATGGTGGTGAATGACATCGTCGAGGGTAAGGTTGCCGGCACGCTGCACGGGTTGAAAATCCTGAGAGATTTCAGAGCTCATGGGGAGCGCCAGATCGCCAGGACGGATGATGTCGTTGACGGCCTCGAGTAGAGCGGATTCAAGCACGCTGGCGAGTTCGCGGATGTTGCCGGACCACGTGTGTTGAAGCAGGCGTCCTAAGGCTCCTGGGCCGAGAGCAACGGGCCGGTGCTGGTAGCGGGAGCAGATGCGGTCGAGGAGGGCCTGAGCCACAGGTGGGATGTCCTCGCGACGCTGGCGAAGCGGCGGGATCGCGAAACGCACGGCGGTAAGTCGAAAGGCCAAATCGGGTAGGAGCAGACCCTGCCCCGCCATCTGACGGAGGGGTGTTTGCGAAGAAGCGACCAGCATGGCGCGGGTGGAAGGACGATCCTGGAGACCTTTCAAGACACCTAACAGCAGGCCCTGTCCCGGTGGGGCGAGCAAGTCGACACGATCGAGGTAAGTAAAGCCGGCCATTATGGCGGGATCACCGTCGGTGATGAGCCATTCGCGTGCGTCGCGCCGTTGGAAGCTGGTTCCGTTAAGGGGCGAACGAGAGAGGAGATAGCGGGCCAGCGTCTGCTTGCCGGTGCCAGGCTCTCCTTCGATGGAGGCCACCTGGACATGCGGGGCAGCCATCTCGGCTTGCATCAGGAGCTTGCGCCATGCCGCGCTGACTCCGGCAACCTGGGCGCTCGAGATCGATTCCATTTCCAGCAAAGCCATGCCAGAGATAGGACTAGGAGATGGGATTTGAATGGCACTTTGCATGACTCTCAACGCGCCTCGCCTGCATGGCCCGAGAAGCAAACCGGCCAACAGATGTCTCATCGGCGTGGGCACTAAAAACATGAGCCGGGAGACGTGTGTCTCTCCGGCTCATGCGGTGGAAAACTTCTGGGAGTTATGCGGGGTTTAGCGGAACCGTTTTGATGGCTCGTCCGAGAAGATCTGGCCATCGCGAATATGCACGACGCGGTGCGCGTATTCAGCGATGTCAGGCTCATGTGTAACCAGCACGATGGTGTTGCCCTTGGCATGGAGGCTGTCAAACAAGGCCATGATCTCGAGGCCGGTCTTGGAATCAAGGTTGCCGGTCGGCTCGTCCGCGAGGATGATCGATGGCCGATTGACGAGAGCACGGGCGATGGCGACACGCTGACGTTGTCCGCCGGAAAGTTCGTTGGGCTTGTGGTTCATGCGGCTTTCGAGTCCAACGTTGGTCAGCGATTCCTTGGCCCGCTCGATGCGGGCTGCGGCGGGAGTGCCGTTATAAATCAGCGGCAGCTCTACATTATGAAGCGAGGTGGCGCGCGCCAGCAGATTGAAAGTCTGGAACACGAATCCAATTTCCTTGTTGCGGATGCGGGCCAGCTGATCGTCGTCCAGTTCACTGACTAATTGGCCGTTGAGCCAGTAGCGTCCTTTGGAGGGCGTGTCGAGGCAGCCGATGAGGTTCATCAGTGTCGATTTGCCGGAGCCTGACGGACCCATGATGGCGACATACTCGTTATGCTTGATGTGGAGAGAGATGCCTCGGAGCGCGTGGACCTGCTGCTCGGAACCCATGTCATAGGTCCGCCACAAATCCTCCACTACAATTACGTCGCCGCTGGGGGGCGCCGTCGGTTGCACAACGTCTTCAGTGCTGGTGTCCAAAGCCATTCCCATATCATCCTCTGCAGGCCTATTGATTCAAAGGCAGGAAGCGAGCAAATTCCCGCTCCGCCCTTCAGCCTGCGATTTCGGTGCCGCCAGTATCCGAATCACGTTTCCTGATCGTGGCTAGTTCTGTGTCGATCAAGAGTTGCTCGACGGAGTGATCGGCTTGGGTGTATCTCTTTTCACGAGGGATCCATCCTTTAGACCACGCAAGGTCTTATAAGGTCCGGTGACAATCTCAGCACCCTCGTTGAGACCGGAGACAACTTCAATATCGGTTGCGCCGGTGATGCCGGTCTTGACCTGAACGAACTTGGCACGAAGTTTGCCATGGGCGTCCTTGTCGAGGACGTACACGCCTTGCGGCGGGGTAGCCGTAGCCGGCGCAGGTGTGGTGGACGCAGCCTGAACGTTGCCCTTATTGCCGGTCGTATCGGGTGTCTGAATCGTAAGTGCCTGGATAGGCAGCGACAGAACTCCTGCTTTATGGGCGGTCGTGATTTTAGCGGTGGTAGACAGGCCGGGGCGTAATTCATCCGATGGTGCATCCAGGGTTACGACTACTTTGAAGTCTTTGGCCTCTTCAGTACCGGTTGTGGACTGCGAGGTGGCAATACCTGTGGAGCGCAGGATGGCCTGATCGCCGACCAGGGTTACGTGTCCCTTGTAAGTCTTGCCGGGGATGGCATCAACGGTTACGTCAGCGGGCTGGCCGATCTTGATGTTCACGATGTCGGTCTCGTCCACCTTGACTTCGGCAGTGATAACGCTCATGTCGGCGAGGGTCATCAAGGTGGATCCTTCGGTGTTCTGGATGCCTTCAACGACGGTTTCGCCTTCGCGCATGGGCTCGTTGGTGACGATGCCGTCAAAGGGAGCGACTGCCAAGGTACGGCTCAACATATCGAGGTTGGCACGCAAGGTGGCTTGCTGGGTCTGCATGTGACCACGAGCAGAATCGGTATTAGCCTTTGCCTGATTCAACTGCGCCACCGTCTGGGCGACGGTCGCGACGTCGAGATCGTAAGCAGCTTTCTTGGCGTCATAATCCTGCTTCGCCATGATGCCAGCCTTGTAGAGGCCTTGGGCGCGATCCCAATCCAGCTGTTTCTGTTCGAGGTCAGCCTTGGCATGATCGACGTTGGCTTCGGCGGTCTTTTCGGCCGCGATGTAGGAGGCGATGTCGGTCTTGGCGGCGGAAATAGCAGCCTGCTGGCCGGAAACGGTCGCTTCCTGCTGCACATTCTCGATGCTGGCTACGGTCTGACCCTTCTTGACCTTGTCTCCCTCATGAACATAGAAGTGCGTGATGCGGCCCATCGCGGTGGCGCCAAGGTTGACATAGGTCTTGGGCTTGATTTGCCCGGTGCCGCTGACCACGGTGGCCAGATCCTGACGAACGATTTTGGCGGTCAGAACCTTGGTGTAACCGGACTGCTGCTTGATGACCATAAAGGTCACAAGGCCGGCGATAACCAGAATGGCGAGAACGATTAACAGTATCTTTTTCATTGGCGGTGCTTGCTCCCAGGTCTCCCCGAATTCAGTTTACGCAAATGCGATTCGTCCGGTTCCCAATGCCCCGAAACTTTGCCAATAGGCGGACAGGTCGGCCCACGGATCTCGCCCCATCAAGCCCATGCTGCATACGCCCAGTTCCAGTCCCCACTGTCGGATCGGATCCCTTGGTGGGATCGGAATCGGACGTTACCTAGGTTTTTGACCATGGCATTCCCGGCATTTGGGGGCGAATTGAACGTATCTCCCGTTCAGTTGACCAGGAAATCGAGATTCAGGTGGATTGCGCTTGTCTTTGTGGACGAAGACGAGCCATACCGGGTTTCAAATGCCTGACCTAGTGTAACGAATCTTGGTAACAAGTTTGATGACATTCGGTTCAAGAAGAAGTCTAAAGGTCAGCCAACTCCATTCGGAGTCTTGCCCCGCGGTGAGTGGACCCGTAGAATGAAGGCATCCAGGAGTTTACAAAGGCAATGATGTTCAAACGCCGTCCTTTCCTTTCCGTCGCAGTGGTTTGCGGCCTTGTTTCCCTTCCCAGTGCCGGGCTACATGCTCAGCAGTCCGCGAACCCAACGACGCAGGCCCAGCCTTCAGGCAGCCAGGGACAGGAAGTCGATCCCCTCAAACGGGAGCGTTCCGACAAAGAAAAGTTCGCTGCCCAGAAGGCAGTCCGCCAAGAGTTGAAGGGCGCCTACAAGACGTGGCTGGAGCAGGATGTCACCTACATCATTTCGGATGAAGAGCGGAAAGCCTTTAAGAACCTGAGTAACGATGAAGAGCGCGAGTCGTTCATCGAGAATTTCTGGCTGCGTCGCAACCCCAACCCGGATTCCCCGGACAACGAGTTCCGTGAAGAGCATTACAGGCGCATTGCCTATGCCAATGAGCACTTCGCCGCCGGCAAGCCGGGCTGGAAGACGGACCGCGGCCATGTCTATATCTCCTTCGGCAAGCCTGACTCGATTGAGTCGCACCCCTCCGGCGGTTCCTACCAGCGGCCCATGGACGAAGGCGGCGGCGAGACCTCGACCTTCCCGTTTGAGACCTGGCACTACAGGTACCTTGAAGGCGTCGGTGAAAACATCGACTTGGAGTTTGTAGACACCTGCCAGTGCGGCGACTATCACTTCACCATCGACCGCGGCGAGAAAGATGCCCTGTTACATGTGCCCGGGATGGGACAAACGCAGTGGGAAGAGATGGGCATGGCCAAGAAGGCCGACCGTTTCAAAGGTGGATTCGAGAATCTTGGAACCGGTCCGTTGGCTTCGTCGCAGGCGTCAAAGCAGTTTGACCGCATCGAACTTGCCGCCAAGATCTTTGCGCCACCTCCGATCAAGTTCAAAGATCTGGACAATTTCATCTCAGAGCACACGTTGCTCAACGGGCCGGTGTTTCCGTTCGACGTCCGTACCGACTTCATCAAGGTTACTGAGAACACGGTCCTGGTTCCCGTCACACTGCAGATTCGTAATCGTGACATCACGTTTGTGACCAAGGACGGGGTGTCCAAAGGATTTGTGAACATCCTGGGCAAGGTCACGACTCTGACTCACAAGACCGTGCAGACATTCGAAGATACGGTTGAAGTGGAGCAACCGGCGGAATTGCTGGAGAAATCGCTAGACCGGCAGTCGGTCTACTGGAAAGCTCTCCCGCTGCTGCCTGGCTTGTACCGTCTGGATATTGCGATCAAGGATGTGAACAATCCAGATCACGTGGGTATTTACGGTCGCGGCATCGATGTTCCGACCTATCACGACGAAAAGCTGGCGACGTCTTCGCTGATTCTCGCCGACCAGATGAGCGCCGTGGACTCGCACTCGATCGGCTCGGGAAATTGCGTGATCGGCAACACGAAGATCTGCCCGCGGGTCAGCCCCAATGCTGCGACCCCGGTAAGTTTCAAGCGCAACCAGCAGCTGAACTTCTGGATGCAGGTTTACAACCTGGGAATCGACGAGACCAGCAAGAGCAACCTCGCAACGGTTACTTATCAGATTATTGACTCTGCGACGAACACGGTTGTCTTCGAGAAGCAGTTGGATTCAAAGGACTTGGGAGCGCATAGCGACCAATTAACGGTAGAAAAGGCGCTTCCAATGGCAGGGCTACAGCCGGGCAAGTACCGGGTGACGATCAAAATAAATGACACAATCTCGAAACAAGAGATTGCGCAATCGGCCCCTTTTGTCGTGGAATAGTGTGTATCGCCCTTCGCAGTTCGGTCACCGGACTTTAGATCACGGGACTGGCGCGGGCTCAATTCGAGGAATTTCCGCCAGGGATGCCGCCGGGTCACAAAA
>CZKL01000113.1_pt1 | contig 21388 bp, 13 predicted proteins | sample 1122441 | NCBI WGS metagenome assembly CZKL01 (sample SAMEA3539301, study PRJEB10725) | soil metagenome | biome: tundra; feature: field; material: soil | place: USA | collected 2010-05 | depth 0.15 m
GATGATCACATAACGGTATCCCGCGTCCTTCATTCCGCTGCGGACCATCGCATCAGCGATTCCGCGGACCGTCGCGTCATCGATTCTGGTTTGGAATTTGTTCCAGCTGTTCCAACCCATTGGCGGCGTGTTTGCAACTCCGACCGATGGGATGGACCGCAACGTGTGAAGCGCCAAGTGGGGCAGAGCAGCGTAATCCACTGAGGGTGCGCGATAGGAGGGCGTAGGTGTTCCGCGTCTCGCTAAGACTGTTTGAATCTGAAATGGCGGAGGCGCCGCGCCAGGAGAGCCAGCAGCACCCGGGCCCGGCGGTCCGCCTGATGGAGGTCCACCGGGACCTTCAGCGCCGGGACCCATTCCGGGCGGCGGAGCCGGCATTGCTGGCGTGAGTTCAAGAGCATCGCCGACGATCTTTCCCTTTACCTCGCGCTTCTGAATGTCCCCAAAGGATTCCAACTCCACAACGAAGCGGAAGGTGTCGCCGCTGACTCGACCATCAACGATAGGAGAGTCTCCGAATGGCAGGCTCTGAGTCCCGGTGATCTTTCCGTCTTTCACAGTGAGCTTGTACGTGACCTCCAACTCTCCCATTGGAGTAGTCATCTTCGCTACCCAGGTTCCGGAGATGTCGTGCATGGCGGATCCTGCGGTTGCCTGAACTTCTGTCCGCGCGACCTGCTCCTGGCTCAGCGCCGGTATTGAGGCTAACTGCGCAATTCCCGCCACGGAGTATGTGAGTACAACGCATGTCAATCGACGATTCATTTGAATCCTCCACAAGCAGCATGATTCAGGTCACAACATCAGACGAAGTCGCAAGTAAGCATCAGGTATGCACGGAAACTCATCCATTGACGCGATCTCCGCATTCTGACAAGCCTGGTAGCTACTCATGACGTAGAGCCTCGATCGGATCGAGTCGTGCAGCTTTTTGTGCTGGGAAGAACCCGAAGACCACGCCGACCATCCCCGAAAAGACAAATGCAATGAAGGCAATCATCGGGTTAGGAGAGAAGGAAAGCTTCATCAGGACACACCCGAGATAGGACGCGGCAAGCCCAAGAGCGATGCCGATGATGCCGCCGAGGGATGCGAGAACTATCGCCTCGACAAGGAACTGGATCATCACATCACCGTCGAAGGCGCCAATGGCGAGGCGAATGCCAATCTCGCGGGTCCGCTCAGTAACCGAGACCAGCATGATGTTCATGATTCCAATCCCGCCCACGAGCAGGCTGATGGCAGCGATAGCGCTGAGCAGGGCTGTCAGCACCTGCATCGTGCCGGTCATCGTGGCGAGAAATTCCTGCGAATTCATGACTGTGAAGTCATCTTCCTGAGCTGGCTGGATGCCGCGTCGTTGACGCATGAGGGTGACCACTTCGTTCTGAACGTAGCTGGTATCGGATCCATCGCGCACCCCCACCTGAATCCCGGAGATTTTCCGGTCGCCCGAGATTCTGCGCTGATAGGTGTGAAGTGGGATGAGGACCAGATCATCCTGGTCCATTCCCATTCCACCCTGACCCTTGGAGGCCAGCAGACCGACGACTTGGCAAGAAATAGCCTGGAGTCGGAGATTCGCGCCAATTGGGTCCTGATCCGCGAAAAGCTGCTTGCGGACCTTGGCGCCAATAATGCAGACTGCACCTCCGGTCTTGATTTCGGATTCAGTGAATTCGCGGCCGGATTCGACGGTCCAGTTACGTACATCGAAGTACGCGTTATTGACTCCGTACACGGTAGTAGACCAGTTTGCATTGCCGTAGATCGCTTGCATGGATTTTGAAGCAGTTGGTGCGACCGAGCGAACACCGGTCACATCACCGGTGAGCGCCTCGACGTCGGATTCCTCGAAGAGCTTCGACTGCTCGCGGAGCCCACTCATCGGTCCGCGCATCTGGCCCGGCATCAGGTTGAGTACGTTCTGGCCTAGGTTGTTAATCTGCGCCGCTACACTGGCGGTGGCGCCGTTTCCAATGGTCACCATGGCTATAACAGCGGCAACACCAATGATGACTCCAAGCACGGTCAGCACGGAGCGCATCACGTTCCGCCGGATCGCCGAGAGTGCAAGCAAGACTGCGTTCCAGATCATTGGTCTCTCCTGATTCACCCAAACAATTCAGTGAGTTGTCGCCCCGGCTGCGGAGGTGACGTCATTGTGCAAGTCGGAATGGACGAGACCATCATGAAAGTGAATCGTGCGGCTTGCGTATGCGGCCATCTCGGGCTCGTGAGTGACCATGGCGATGGTTAGATGTTGTTCGCGATTGAGGCCGCAGAGCAGCTCCATAATTTCCTGACTTCGCGCGCTGTCCAGATTTCCGGTTGGCTCATCCGCCAGCAAAACCGATGGGTTCGTAACCATGGCGCGGGCGATCGCCACGCGCTGCTGCTGCCTTCCGGACAGCTCTGCCGGCGTGTGATCCCACCACTTTGAGAGACCAACCAGTTCGAGTGCCCGAAAAGCGCGTTCGCGGCGCTCCGAACGCTTCATGCCGCGATAGATCAGCGGCAGCTCGACATTCTCAACGGCATTCGTGCGTGCCAGCAGGTTGAATCCCTGGAAAACGAAGCCCAGATAGTATCGGCGCAAGCGTGCGCGCTGCTTTCGATCGAGCGCTCCAACATCAACCCCACGAAACAAGTAGGCGCCACCTGAAGGGGTATCGAGGCAGCCGAGGATGTTCATTGTGGTGGATTTACCCGAGCCGCTCGGTCCCATCATGGCCACAAATTCGCCGGGCCGAATCTGAAAGCTGGCTCCGGCGAGCGCGCGGACTTCTCCCTCGCCTGTACCGTAGATCCGGGTCACATCGCGGAACTCAAGAAGTGTTTCCGTGTTCGGTCGGGACGTTTGAGTAAGGACCGCAGCGCTCATCTTTTTTCCTTCAGTGCTTCCACAATCAAGGGCGTTCCCGGTGTGACCTGACCGGAGCGAATCTCGGTAGATTTGCCGTCGGTGGCACCCAACCTAACTGCGATCGGAAAAGGCCTCCCGTCCCGAACAACCCAGACGTGCGGGTTGTTCATTGCGGCGGTGGAATCCGCGTTTGCGCTGCGATTCCCATCGGGTGGCCGGAGAAGAAATCCGCCGCCGCCGCTCTGTTCATCGTTTGAGGGCAAAAAGCGAAGTGCGTGGTTAGAGACGAGAAGCGCGTTCTGGATGGACTGAACTGTTATGTTCGCCGTCGCGGTCATGCCGGGTCGAAGCAGTAACTCGTCGTTGTTCACCGAGATCTCTGCGAGGTAGGTCACAACGTTATTGGTGGTCGTCGAGTTGTACCGCACTTCCGTAATGGTGCCGGGAAACTGACGGCCAGGATACGCATCCACAGTGAATTGGACGTGCTGGCCCACCTTGACCTTGCCCACATCGGCTTCGTCGACGTTGACCTGCACGGCCGGGACTTCTAATTGTCGCCCGTCACCCGGTAGTCCATCGAGAATCGGAGTTTGCCACGTGAAGTAGTACGCATAGGCCGGAGCAGCGTTGAGGTCGTGTTTCAAGCGAGCCATCTTCACGACATTGTTGCGCATGGAAAGGCCGTTCAGTCCGAAGCTACCGCTGCACATGTACGAGAGGGTCTGGATCTTCTTTTGCGGGTACGCCTTCTTCAGGGTTGCGACGATGGCAGTCGCCTCTTCGTCTCCGTAGGCTTTGGCGAGGAATGCCACTCTTCCTCCGCCGGCCTGGAGGACATGTGATTGCCCTCTTCGGTCACCGAACCGACTAGCATGGGCACGTTTTTGGAGATTTCCGGTGCCGCATCGAAGAAGGAGCGCATGTTGATCACCTTGCCATCCACACACGGGGACCACCTCGCGCGCGGCTTACCGGGAGCTCCCGGTCCCATCATGCGTGGCCCAGGGGGATTGATTTTGGCAACAGCTGCGTTGCCAGCGGCAATGAGCTTTGCCCATTCCATCTTCTGCAGCGATTCGATGTCGTTGGGTGCTAAGCCGAGATCCTTCATTACCAGTTGGGCAACTTCCTTCTGCTGATGTTTGCTGGGAATGTTGCTCTCCAGCGATTACCCACTCCTTGTATAGGCAAAGTTCACGTAGTCTCCACCTCGAACTCATACAGATTAATGCTGACTGGTGGAACCCGCATTGTCTCCGGCATTCCTGCCTGTTCAGTCTCGTCAATTTTGACCACGGCCTCCTTGCCAGCCTCATTGGCGGAGTTCACGCTGGGCGGCGCGATTTGGTACAGCTTGCCCCTTTCGCGCAGCCTCAGTGCCCTTATCCTGGGAGTGAAACTGTGCCCATCCTCCGTGGGGTTCACGACGGACATAAGGAATCTCTTCCGGTCATCCGAAAACGCTGCAAGAACATCCAGAGGATAAGTAGGGCTGCCGGTAGGTGTCGGCCCTTTATCCACATAATCTGTTCCGCGAACTTGCCGCTGCGGTGAATCGCCGTCGACCGCAATGGGAACGGCGTTGAGAAACCGCGTCTGCAGGAGCTTCATCACCACTCCCTCAGCCGGAAGTCCGACTGCGTCGCCGGTGATATCAGTCAGCAAGCGGAGTCCTCCCGTTGCGCAGCTGGCGGTGATCTTATCGGAGTGCCGAAACATTTCGTGCAGGCAAAGAGCATAAGAGAGTGGCCCAAGCATGCCCGGCAGCGGTTGGTTCTGGGCGTTCGCCGAACGCGGACGATTGCCCCACTCGTCAAAGATGAACTTGATATTGGTCTCCTTCAGCCACGGCATCTTTTCAACGTACCTGTTCCAGCAATCGAAGGCACCGCCGATGCGATTTGCCAGCCTCCGGGCCCTGTGCGGCAGCGGATCCTGCACATCCACGTAAACCTGTTTTTCCGCGTCGAAGGCCAGATTGGGATAGGCGTAGGTGTGCTCGGAGAGATTGTCAATGTTGTTCATGCATTTCTGGAGCAACCATCCGTCCCAGTCGTAAATTGAACCGAACTCGTAGGGCAGCTTTTCAGTAACCGGCGGCTCCCAAATGCTGGGGAAGAAATTCCCTTTCTTCTCCCCGCCGCCCACGGACTTCTCGCAGACGCTGGCTCCGGAGACGGTGACCTTGATGTTGGGATCGACGGCCTTCATCGCCTCGACGATGTAATTATGCTTCACCCAATATTGATCGAGCGACATGTGACCGTACTGCCAGGGACCGTACATCTCGTTGCCGATGGTCCAGTAACGAACGTTGAAGGGTTCGGGATGTCCATTCTCGGCGCGCATTCTGCCCATTCGGGTGTTGATGGAACCGTTGCAGTACTCAACCTGCTCGGCCGCTTCGAGAGCGGAGCCGAATCCGCTGTCGATCGTGAGATCGGCCTCTGCTCCGACCAACTTGCAAAGGGCCATGAACTCGTGAAGGCCGACGTCGTTCGATTCAACTCTGTCGGACCACATCGGCTGGAGGCGCGGCGGGCGCTTATCGCAATCGCCGAGGCCATCGCGGTAGTCGTAGGCAGAAACAAAGTTCCCACCGGGCCACTTGAACATCTTGAACCCTTCCTCTTCGAAGAACCTAATCATTCCAGAGTGGAATCCCTGCACATTGTCCGCGGGCATCAGCGATACGGCACCCACGTGAAATGTGCCCGTACCAGTGCCGAGGATTTCCAGTTTCGCCTCTTCAGTGTCGGCACCGGGAGTGAACTTGAATGGAATCTTCTTGTATTCGCGGGCAAGCGCAGGGATCGTAATCGTTTGCGAGTCGCCATCGCCAGGACCCCAAACCAAACGAACAATGACCTTCGCGCTGGGATCGCCGGCCAGAACTACTCGTCCTTCGTAGGTTTTGCCGCCGCCGATGCGCAATCTGGATTGCCGGATGCCGTGCGGCTGGGAAGAATCGAGCTTCACCCGCGGGCTATGCTTGCCGACATAAGCCCGCTCGGCATCCATTTCGACAGTTCCCTCTGGCCCGACCGGCTTGAAAGGTTCGCCAAAGAAGCGCCGGAAGAAGGGATTCGCGGGAGGAGGCGTGGGTGCACTGGTAATCGCATTTGCAAATTTTCTATCGGTCAGGATCTCGGCCCACACTTGCGTCGTTGCCGGTTCCATATAGCCGCCAAAGATCATTGGATTGATCGGCGCGCCACTCACGGACGCATCGATCCTGACCTGGATGATTCCCTCTGCAACGGCGAACCCTTTCATCTCTCGCTGCAACACCGCGGCTCCGGCTACGGCGCTTGCAACAAATTCGCGTCGATTCATTGGCATCGTTCTCTCCTCCCGCCGTCTTTCTTGAGTTCAAAGTGTTTCCGGTCACGATGATACTTGGATTCGCCTTGCTCGACTTTCCTCCGAACGTGGGGCGAACCTTGAACGGGAGGCGACTCCAGCTAGACGGGTGAGCAGAGATTGTGATCGGCAGGCAGCATCAGAGCCAGAACCCTTCAAGATCTTTCGTTGTTACTGCTCGCGCCTTCTAACGCGAATCACCTCCCCTAAACAGAAGTGAAGCGAATAGATTCAGGTAGTCTCCCCAGTTGTTCCAGGCGTGGAATCCGCCGCTTTCCTGTCCCTCAACTTTGATTCCTGCCTTCCAGAGCACGGCCACGGTGGCATGGCTGTTCTGAAGCGCGATGTCGTACTTGCCGGCATCGACCCAGAAGAGAAATGGCACACCTTTGAATGAATCGACTGTATCTTGAGTCACTCCGTTCAGTTTTCCGGACTCTGTACTGACTACGCCCGCTTGGCAAAACAATCACGATCCGTCATACACCAATCACCGTGAGGACGCCCTTCTTCCTCACGCTCATTACAGGTCCCGGAAATGTGATGAGATTCAATGCAGGCGACTATAACAACGTGATCCGATCAATGTACAATTCGTTGGTTCGAACGGATTGATCGCGATTTTCGATGAAATGTGCCTGGCCGTTTCTCCGATGCCGAAGTGCGGAATTTCATTTGGAGATCCAGGCTCGGAAGCGCTGCCTAAGATGCTGCGCAAGGCTCTCCGCTGCGGGCGATAGGGATCCCTTCTTTGGAGCAGCTCGATCTGCCGGCTAAAAGACTTGCTGCTGAGTCCTCATTCGAGTGCCCACTCTGCCCTTTCCCTCAGGTCGTGCAATGGGATGGCCGCAATGATCCAGCCAAAGCCTCAAGCTTCCGCTGCATGGAAGAGCCTATCCGGTGACACAAATGGGAGCCTTCCGAAAAGCAGCGAGTCGGTATGCAACGCTCAAAATCATCGGGAGCGAGCGAGGCAAGCCAACTGTGTAACTACCGAGGTCGTGGGAACGTCATTCGGATTTTCGACATATAGAGAAAAGCGTTTTACTATTGACGCGCTCAACAATTGAACGATGCGTGGTGCTCAAACCGGTTTCGGAGGGTGGGTTCATAGCAGGATGAAAACTTCATTTTGGTGTTTCCTGTTATTTTTGCTGGCGGCTGCGGCGGCTGTTGCGTCGAACTCGACGCTGCCGGACGGAACCGAGTTTCCGTCTTGGGAGAAGGCGCTCCATTTCTCCAAGACCTATTACGTGGATGGGCAAGCGAAGAACGCCGATGACAAAGGTCCGGGCAGCAGGGAGCGTCCGTTCCGCACGATCAACGCTGCAGCCCAGGTGCTGCAGCCGGGCGAACGGGTTGTCATTGCCGAGGGCGTCTATCGTGAGTGCATCCGCCCGGCACGCGGCGGAACCGGCCCCGATGCCATGATCAGCTACGAAGCTGCGCCTAGCGCGAAGGTGGTAGTGAAAGGCGCTGCAGTCGTGAAGGACTGGAAGCCCAGTGAGGGCTGGAATTTCGGGATTGACCCAGAGACGCACCATCTTGTTAAGGCATGGGAGTTGCGCCTGGATCCGGCGATGTTCCCGAACGGCTACAACCCCTTCGAAGTGGACAACGTGCTCGGCAATCACATGTGGCTCAGATATGCGCAGGACAATATGTCGACCTACTTCCGGCGGCGCGGGCTGGTATTTGTGGACGGCAAGCCGCTAGAGCCGGTGGAGACTTCTGCGGAGATGGCCGGGCCATCGCCGCGGTCGATGAATTACTTCACCGAGGTGCACTGGAAGCCGCTGTTCAAGGAGTTCGCGCCGGAGACCGGCAAAGTGTGGATCGAAACCAACGGCATGACCCTGCACATTCGTCTGGCCAATGACGATGATCCCGCCAGGCACGTTATCGAAATCACCACCCAGGAACAGATTTTTTCTCCGGCAGAACGCTACCAGTCGTATGTCCGTGTGAAGGGCATCACCTTCCAGTATGCGGGCAACGGTTTTCCGGTGCCGCAGCGCGGCATGGTCTCGACCAACCGTGGCAATCACTTCATTTTTGAAGACAACACCTTTGAATGGGCGAACAGCGTTGGTCTCGACATTGGTAACGAGGACTGGGGCGCGTCCCGTCCGCCGCAGCCGGTGGGCTTCGATGTAATTCGCGGGAATACGTTCCGCTACTGCGGCATCGAGGGGCTGGGTGGAACAGGCGGTCCGCAATCGACGCTGGTCGAAAAGAATCTCTTCGAATGGATCGGGTGGCAGGACGCCGCCATGATGTCGGAGTCGGCCGGAACCAAGATGCATGTCACCCGGAATCTTCTGTTCCGGAATAACGTGGTCCGGCATATCCGGCATGCGAACGGTATCTGGCTGGATATCGGCAATGCCAACGATCGCCTTACGGGCAACGTATTCGCCGACATTCCCGGCGATGTGAATCCTCATGCCATTCACATTGAAGGCAGCAACGTGTTGAACGAGATCGACAACAATATTTTCGATCACCTCACCGGCGGCATTCTCATTCGCGATACGAACAACGTGATCATCGCCTACAACCTGTTTCTCGATTGCGCCGAGGTGTGCGTCGATACAGTCTCCGGCATCAATGGGCCCAGGCCAATTGGCGGTCATACCAACGACGTACACAATCTGATGGTGCACGACAACGTGTTCTTCAAGATGGGACGCTCGGCCATTGAATTCACCAACACGCGCAACGAGGCCGATGGCAACATCTATCCGGCGTCGGCTTCGCCGTTCGGGAGCGCTCCCTATCTGCGCGTAAAGTTTCCCGAGCCGCAGGAATGGCACAATCTGGAATCGTGGCGCGAAGAACATGGATGGGACATGAACGGAGCTCTGGCGACAATCACGGCGGTGATGGACCCAGACAAACTGGAACTGACCCTTTCGATGGAGGGTGATGTGAAACGCGCCCCTGTCTACAAGGGAATCGGCACGGACTTCTTTGGGCGTCCGGTTACCGGGGACAGAATGCCGGGACCGTTCGCGGATCTTGGCAGGGAGCCCGCAACGCGCAGGATCGACCCCAGGTGAATCGTGAAGGCGGAGCGCGGCCCGAGTTCTATCAACCACCACTTTGAGCAAGAAGGTTCCTTAGGATGCGTTCAGACAATTGCTTTTGTTCATCGCGCTACTGTGTGCATTCGGCTTTGCATGGGCTCACGGTTGGAGTACTCATGAGCACGCTGTACAAGCTCCGCACACTCGCTCTTGGCGTTGTCGTGGCCCTTTCCTTGACGGTGGGTTGCAACGCAGAAAATCCGATCATACAAACCAACTTCACCGCGGACCCGGCCCCGCTGGTATACAACGGGACGGTCTATCTCTACACCAGCCACGATGAAGACGACGCGACCGGATTCAAAATGCTCAACTGGAAGCTTTACACATCCACCGACATGGTGAACTGGACGGATCATGGAACCGTCGCGTCGCTGGCGATTTTCCCTTGGGCGATTCAGAGCAACGACGCATGGGCGCCACAAGCTATCGAGCGAAACGGCAAGTTCTACCTCTATGTTCCGATCAGTATGCCGGGGTGGCCCAAGAACGTGATCGCCGTCGCGGTGGCCGACAGTCCGTTTGGCCCGTTCAAGGATGTGCTCGGGCATCCGTTGATCGACAAAGCCGTCGAGAACATCGACCCCACGGTTTTCATCGACGACGACGGCCAGGCATACCTTTACTGGGGCAACCCGAATTTGTGGTATGTGAAACTGAACCAGGACATGGTTTCGCATTCCGACGACATCGTAAAAGTAGACTCGAAGGCCGAGAACTATCAGGAAGGTCCGTGGTTCTACAAACGCAATGGCAAGTATTACGTGGCTTATGCATCTCACTGCTGCCCTGAGGGCATTGGATACGCCATGAGCAACAGCCCGACCGGTCCCTGGCAATACAAGGGCATGATTATGGAGCCCGACGGCAGATCCTCGGGAAACCACCCGGGAATCATCGACTACAAAGGAAGTTCCTACGTCTTCGGCTTCAATTACACCCTGAACTTCGCGCTGACGAATGTTCATCGCGAACGGCGTTCTATCACGCTGGCAAAGTTTTCCTACAATCCCGACGGTACAATCTCAACGCTTCCGTGGTGGAGCAAAGAAGGTGTTCCTCAGGTCGACACTCTGAATCCGTTTGTTCGGGTCGAGGCGGAAACAATGGCGTGGGAATCCGGACCGACCACAGGCGTCTGGACAACCGGTGTGAGAACAGCACAGGATGACAAAATTGGCGTGTACGTAACCTGCATCAAAAGCGGGGATTTCATCAAGGTACGCGGCGTCGATTTCGGCAACAATCAGGCCTCGAGCTTCACTGCAAGCGTTGCAAGCGGCTCCCATGGAGGGTCGATCGAAATGCACCTGGACAACGTCGACGGGCCGGAGATCGGCTCATTGCCGGTTTCATCCACGGGGGGATGGCACAAATGGCAGGCGAAGACGACGACCGTCTCCGGTGCTAACGGTAAACGTGACCTCTATTTCGTGTTCAGAGGCGAGGCGACGGGTCAGCTATTCAACTTCGATTACTGGAAATTCAACAAGAAAGGTGCCAAGAAGCCGAAATCCTGAAAAACAGCAGGCGAGAAGGACAGAAGTGGAGTGTCTCGCAGACGGGCCGGTGGCTGGTGCCCGCAAAGAGAGCGGCATCCAATTCAGCACATGAGCCGACCGAATGCAGGGCCAGTTAAGTTCGCTTGAGGCAAGGTGCGACAATCCTTGCGCGCGCATTCTCGGCTTTAGTTTGCATCGCGGGTGCTTTCATCGCTAGCTTGAAACGAAGAGAAAGGTTAGAGATGGGATCGCAGATCTGTCGCCGTTTCGAAAGGAAATTGCCTGCCTTAAGGTTGGGTCAGATGCTCTTAGGGGCGGTGTCGCTGGCAGCAGTGGCGATGGCCCAGCGTGGTCCGCTGGTTTTGGAGCGCGAAGGTCGGGTGATTTCATTTGAGCCCTATGCCCCGAACATACTGCGGGTGACGATGAGCACCGATAAGGCCGCGGCCACAGGCGCTCCCGGGTACGGGTTCGTGGCCAAGCCTTCGGCCGAGGGATGGACGCACGAGCGCGACGCGGAAGGCGACGACGTATTCCGATCGGGTCGCCTGGTGGTGCGCGTGGCGCCGGGGAACCTTCCGAAGGAGAAACTGGCGCAGCCGATGCCGCTCGATCCGTTGAATCTTCAGCTGCGAGATCCTTACTTCGGGGGCGGGGGCGGGCATGGTCCGCATAATGATGCTCTGCTGGTGACCACGCGCGACGGCAAGACGCTGCTGCACATGCGCACCTGGGCGATGATGCCGGAGAGCCCCGAGGTGGCGGCGGCTGACGCGGGGGCGAAGGGCTACCGGGTTATGGCCGCCTTCGATTCGCCGGCAGGCGAACACTACTACGGGCTGGGGCAGCAGCAGAAAGGCTGGATGGACCTGCGGGATCACCAGATTCCCTGCTGGCATGACTATGGCGCACTTGGTGGCGAGGACGTGTGTGTGCCGTTTATGGTGTCGAGCCGCGGCTATGGACTGGTCTGGGATAACCCCTCCAGGACAACGATCGACCTGGGGTTCGATGGGCGCAATATGTGGTCATCCGAGATAGGAAACCGCGTTTCGTATTTCGTAATCGCCGGAGCGACCAGCGACGAAGTTTACGAGGGCTACCGCTTGCTCACCGGCGTGACGCACATGCTGCCGAAGGCAGTTTATGGATTCATCCAGAGCAAGGCAATCTATCCGACCCAGGATCAGATTCTCGATGTGGCCAGGGAATATCGAAAAAGGAAACTGCCGCTCGACGCGATCGTGGTCGACTTCCTCAATATGACCAGGCAAGGCGAGCTGGACCTGGACCCGAAGCGGTGGCCTGATCCGGCGGCGATGAATCACGACTTGCATGCGATGGGTGTATCCACGCTCTTGAGTGTCTGGCCGCACTTTGCAGCCGGGACGCAGTTCTACGACATGCTGCTCGGCAAAGGCTGGTTGATCCTCGACCACAACGGCGCACCGGATTCGGGTGGCTACAAAAAGAACATCGGACCGAATATCGACACCACCAACACGGAGGCCGCACAGTGGTTCTGGGAGAAGATACGCGACCGCTACGTAAAGCCCTATGGTTTCGATTACATCTGGCTGGACGAAACCGAACCGGACGTGGATCCCGCGAACGATGTGTTCTCGATCGGTTCCGGAACGCGCTTCTACAATGTGTATCCACTTCCTCACACCGCCGCGGTGTATGACGGCTTTCGGCGCGACTTTGGAGACAGCCGGCGGGTGATGATCCTGGCCCGGGCCGCGTATCTGGGGGCGCAGCGCAACGGCACAGTCTTCTGGTCGAGCGATATTGTTTCGACCTGGGATATGCTCAAGCGCTCGATCCCGGCCGGGCTGAACTTTACGGCTACCGGGCTGCCCTACTGGGACACGGACATCGCAGGGTTCTTCTCGCCAGCGGTTTCGGCGGACTACCACGCCGAACACAAGCCCCTCATAGACGGGTCAGATGTGCGCGGCACGATTGGGAACTATGAGGATTACCCCGAGTTGTTTGTCCGGTGGTTCGAATGGGGCGCCTTTCAACCGGTGATGCGCACGCACGGCGAGAGAAATCACAACGAAGTATGGTCATACGGCAGGCAGGCTGAACCCATTCTCGCGAATTATCTGAAGCTGCGCTACCAGCTTCTGCCGTACACGTACTCGGTTGCCTATCGCAGCTACCAGACAGGCGCGCCGTATATGCGAGCGTTGTTCATGGATTTCCCCGCGGATGCGAAGGCCGCCGATATCCCCGATGAGTATATGTACGGTCCGGCATTCCTGGTGGCTCCGGTGAGCGAGCAGGGCGCGACATCGCGGACGGTGTATTTGCCCGCAGGCTGTGACTGGTACAACTACTGGACCAACCAGCGACTGCACGGCGGACAGACCATTGAGGCGGATGCGCCCATCGATACGCTGCCGCTGTTTGTAAGGGCGGGAAGCATTGTGCCGCTTGGATCCGAGATCGAGAGCACAACGCAGCCGCAGACCATCGCAACCGTACGTGTGTATCCGGGAGCGGACGGCAGCTTTACCCTGTTTCAAGATGACGGGACAACCTACGGATATGAGAAGGGCGGCGGCTTGGCCACGAAGCTGACATGGGATGATAAAGCCCAACGGCTGAATCAAGAGGGAGCCCCGGCGTGGCGTGGGCCGGACGCGTCTGTGGTGACGGTGATAAGCAAATAGGTGAAAGCAGCGCTGATTTACGCTGTTCTCCGTCACTCCGGTGCTGGTATTTCGCATCCGTTCAACGGAGCAAGACTTGAAGAGTGGCAACTGACCCAAAGACGAGTAGCACCCGAGGTCGTCAGACGAACTGCCAGTGAATCGCCCATTGGAGGGATCATTAATCATGAACCGTAGATCATTCCTGTCAGGTGGCGCATCAGCCTTCACATGGGCTGCAGCTGCCAGGCTCGGATACTCGCAGATCTTTCGCGGGCCCGTCTCCGAGGGGCCGTTTCAGCCAGACTGGGAATCGCTCAAGTCCTACCAGTGTCCGGATTGGTATCGCGACGCAAAACTCGGAATATGGGCGCACTGGAGTCCGCAATGCGTGCCAGAGCAGGGCGACTGGTATGCAAGGAATATGTACATTCAGGGAACAGGCCAGTATGAGTCTCATGTCAAGACCTATGGACATCCATCGCAGTTCGGATATAAGGATATCTGCCACTTATGGAAGGCCGAAAGATGGGATCCGGAGGCTCTTATCAAGCTCTATAAGAGCGCGGGCGCTCAGTATTTTGTCGCCCTCGCCACCCATCACGATAATTTCGATTGCTGGAACTCGAAGCATCAGCCATGGAACTGCGTCAAGATAGGCCCAAAGCGTGACATTGTGGGGACATGGGCCAAGGTGGCGCGTTCCCACGGGCTGCGATTTGGCGTCAGCTATCACGGGACTCCGGGCCGCGTGTGGGACGAATTTCTGCCGGTGCGCTACAAGAGCGACACCACCGGACCGCTTGCGGGAGTTCCTTACGATGGTGTGCAAACCATCGCCGATGGCAAGGGGAAATGGTGGGAAGGCATGGACCCTCAGATGCTCAACGGTAAACCACACCTGAAGAACACGCCCTGCCCGGAGTTCACCAAGGAGTTCCTGCTGCGTGTGCAGGATGTGATCGACAGCTATGACCCCGATCTGCTGTATTTTGACGATAACGCACAGTTTGACTATGACGCCGGCGGACCCGGAGCCCTGGATCTAGGTGTCTGGCTCGGAATACCGGACTTGGCACCCCAGATCATGGCGTATTACTACAACAAGAATTTGAGGAGGCACGGAGGCCGTCTGGAAGCCGTGTTGAATCTGAAGACTGTTCCCGAGCCTGTGTGGGGCACGCTCACCCGCGACTTTGAAGCGGCGCTGGAAGACAAGCTGCAAAAGGATCCCTGGCAAACGGACGCGTGCATTGGGTCTTGGCACTATAGCCGCCCCCTCTTCGAGACGCACAGATACCAGAAAGCCTCCACGATCATTCCCATGTTCGTCGACATCGTGAGCAAGAATGGAAACCTTCTGCTTAACATTCCGCTGCCCGGTCACGGCGAACCGGACAGCGACGAGATGGCATTTCTGAGCGAACTCGTCGATTGGCAACAGATCAATTCCGAAGCCATCATGGGCTCGCGCCCCTGGAAGGTCTGTGGAGAAGGTCCTTCGATCCATGCGCCCAAAATCGAGTCCTATCAGTTGAATCGCCTAAAGTTCGACCACTCGGATATTCGATTTACCACAAAGGGTGACACCCTCTTTGCGATCGCCCTGGGCTGGCCACCTGACGGAAGGTTTTTGATCGCTTCACTCGCCGACGGCTCGACGAATTACCCTAGCCAGATCGGAAAGGTAGAACTGCTAGGATCGAGATCCAATTTAAAGTGGACGAGGGAAACACAGGGCCTCGAGATCCGAGCCCCCGACACTCCCCCTTGCAAGTACGCGTATGCGTTCCGGATTCTTCCGGCCTGAAACGACCCGAAACCATGCCAGGCGGCGGCGCCTGTCTCAGCGGTATGCGACCTGCGAAGGTTGGGGAGCCGGCTTGAGACAGCGTACGCCGCCCCTTTACGGTCCCGCTGGTTGGCGAACCCGGCGGCCCGCACCCCAACCCGCTAACAAGTGGGATGGTGTGCGATCGGCAGATGAATTCGCACAGCCGTGCATGCAGACGTGCAGTCGATTCCCGGAATCACGATTAGCGAGAACTGACTGGATCTTAATGTGTAGACGCCTGCCTGCGAGGATGTAGTCGGCCCCTTTGGAGACGATCTTGCCGGCGATGCTCTTCTGACAGCCCATCGCGTCGATCGTGACCACCGTTCCGCTCAACGTCAGAGCGTCGAGCAGCGTGGAAGACAACACGCTTACGGTACGCATACAGTGTCGCCCGGAATGTGACCGCCTATGACGGCTCGACTTTCAGCGTAGATATCACAGCCAAGGGGCTCTTTATCGCTAATTCGCCCGTTCAATACGGCTTGTACAAAAGTAATCCACGTGGACGAGAAACCGGCTACCCAGAGAAGTGACTTCAGAAGCTGAGCACGCGTTGGACCATGTGGACGAGCAGGCGACGACACAGTCCCGATAGGGACCTAACGTTTTCCAGGACTGAATTTGGATGAATACGAGAGATTGGACTGCAGGAGCTGCAAAACTAATTAAGATTGGCTGATCAACGAGACGCAGATCGCTGTCAGAAGGTGGCGCAGGCTCGTTCCACTGAGTAGTTGCCTTAACGAAATGTATGGGAGCCCACGTGCGACGCTATTGCACCTCTATCGCGGAGACAATCGCGTCTCCTTTGGTCGGTTTGAATTCAAGAATCACCATGCCATCCCTGGCATTCACTTCGAAACGCTGTTGATACTCGGTCAGAGCACCTCCCGCGGCGGCTGCCACATCGAGATTGGCTACAATCTTCTGCCCGTTTGCGAAAACATCGAAAATGCGGTCGCCGGGATGTAGAGACGGCTCAACAAACGTGAGGACTACGCTATGCGGACCCTCAGCGACGGGAACACGATAGGTGAAAGAACCGGCACGGTAAGTGGCCGCGACCTCTGGACTGCTGGTCCTGGCAATTGATGGCGGAGACGGAGCTCTGCCCCTAGTTACCGGACCGGTGATAACCTGCGCCGCTCCGCCCTCGAAGAACGTATCCGATCCAAAGCGTTTGTCCGGGCTTGCGCCAGCAACCAGCGCGCCGCAATCGATGGATGTATTCTTCGCGGCGGCGTCGGAAAGATGCCACTGAACTTTATCCTCTACATCTCCCTTGGGGAAGGAGCCAGTTGCAATGATGTTGTCGGCGCCGGGGCTGAGGACGGTGCCATTCCAGACACAGATGCGATCCGGGCAAGCGGCAAGCACTCCAATGAGCTTTCCATTTACCTTGAGTGACGTCTTCGGCGCGTTGCTGTACACCCGCACATCTGCTATCCGGTAGGCTCGCTCGGTATAAAGGCTGGAGTTGATGTGGACCGTTGGCGTCGCCGTCCAGTTGGCTTTGTAAAAGAAGTACGGGTCCTTGCGATACTTATGGTCAAAGGTCACGATGCCCTTGGTATTGATGTCCTGGGCATTGCCCTCGCTGCGCGTCATGCTTCCGAAGTCGAAGGAATTCCAGATAAACGCACCCCACAGATACGGCTTGCTGCGCATGGTGGACCAGTTCTGTTCGTGAATGTAGGACTCGTATTCTTCCGCCTGGGGCCGGTTGCGCGACTCGGGGCCACCGAGTGCATTGTCAGAGTGCAGCGAGACAGCGCCTCCGGCACCGTACTCCGTTACCGCCATGGGCTGTGCCGGCCGAGTGTGGTGCAGGTCGTCAAGATGAGGTCCTAAGTCGGACGGCTTGTCGTAGTACCAGCCGAAGTAGCGGTTCGCACCGGAGAGGTCGGTGACCGAGGCTGTGATCGGCACCACGGTATCGGGTGCGTAGCGTATTCCCTCACAGCAAGTCGCCAGTGTTGTGGGCCTGCCTGGGTCCAACTCGTGCGCGAGCTGATTCAACTCTTTTAGTAAGGGCATGGGATCAGGAACGGCCCCGGTTTTGTTCCCCACAAAGGCCGGTATGCTGTTTCCAAAATCGATCTCATTGCCGATGGACCAGGTGATGACCGAGGGGTGATTGAAGTCCTGCGCGATGAGTTCGCGCAGTTGTTGCCGGGCGTTCTCACGAAGCGCTTCCGTCGGTTGCAAGCTCTCGCCCAACGTCCACTGGCTTACCAGGGGTATCTCGTCCCAGAGCACAAGTCCGTCGCGGTCCGCGAGGTCGTGAATCGGCTGGCCGTGCTGGTAGTGGGTGAGGCGTATGCCGGTCACCCCCATCTCACGCATCATCGCCTCGTCCGCAGCAACGTCCTCCGGTTCCGACGCCCAACCCATACCTTCACGATCCTGGTGATAGCCGACGCCGTGTACGGCCACGTGTTTTCCGTTGAGGAACAGTCCATTCTCCGGATCGAACCGAACCAGACGAATGCCAAAGGGAAGAGAGACACGATCCACCAGTTGGGAGGACTTGTTTGAGAGTTCCACCACCAGGCGGTAAAGATAAGGATCCTCCACCCCTTGCCAGAGATGCGGATGGGGCACAGCCACGTTCGCAGTGCTCTCTACCACGCTTGCTGGTCCCACGGCGACGGACTGCTCTTGTTGTGCCGCGACCTTTCCCTGCGCGTCAATGAGCAGGGTTCTGAGCATAACGGCGCCACTTTGCTCACTGTCGTTGAGCACCCGTGCGCGCACCTGCACCTTGGCCCCGCCGGACGCCACTGACGTCGTCTTCGCATAGACTCCGGAGGAGCCATAGTCCATCAAATCAAGGTGCATCTTCCTGGTGAAGACGAGGCTTACCGGACGATACAAACCGCCGTACACAAAGAAGTCTCCCGTAAGCGGCAACACGTCGGCAGTCGAGCTTCCCAGCGCGGGTTTCGAGTTGTCCACCTTCACGGTAAGCGAGTTCTCCTGGCCTGGCTTGAGTGCCGCAGTGCTGTTTAGGCGAAAACGCGAGAAGCCTCCCCGGTGTGTGCCAAGCATGGTTCCGTTCAACCATACGGTTGCGATGCGGCTTGCTGCGTCAAATTGCAGAAAGCTTTCCATACCAGCCACGTTCGCTGGAGGTGTGAAGACGAGCTTGTACCAGCCAACGCCCTGTGTGGTTAACACGTTCTGCGCGGTGTTGATGTGCGACGCGGGTGCGTCCTTGTAGTAGCCCACCCGGTTCCAGGTGTGTGGCACGCTGACGGTTGTCCATGTCGAATCCGGTTCTGCCTGGAGCTCTGTCGCAGATTCTGGACCCAGTTTGAAGCGCCATCCATCGCGGAGTGACATCTCGACGCGAAGGTCTCCAGCCGTGGAACGGTGGGTTCCGCTCGGCAGTGACTTCTGCGCCTGAATCTCCACGGTGAGCGGCAAGAGGCAGAGCATAAGCAAACAATGAGTGCAATGCAAATGTAAGCTCCTGCAAGCACCATGTGCTCGCGTGGTTGAAAAGTGAGCGCAATTATAGACATCACATAAACCGCTGTCACCAGGGCCGAGTAGAAGCGGCATTGAGCCGGCCACCGATACTCTAGCGCGTTCGGTGGGGGACGCTCGAAATCCCCAGAATTTGTGGCCTTTGAGCCGGGCGGCACTTTGCTTTATGGTTAGCAGTGCCTTCGGTCAGACAATTCGGATATCGTTTGCGGGTGCCCTCGTATTGCAGGTCTGCCACTGGCTCGAATTCCCGGGAGGCTCCGGATGATCGGAAACGCAGGTTTTGGCGTACGCGCTTTGCATGTCGCGGCGGCATTCGCGGGTTGCGCATTCATTGCAAGTGCTGGGGCGGTAGAAGCGCCGCGCGCAGCAAAGGGCAACGGCGGTGTGCACGCGCAGTTGCAGGATGCGGGGGGCAAGAGCATTGCCCACGCAGAGGCTAAGCGCGGTAAGTCAGATTCCGTTGTTTTGACCGTTGAGAGGGCGTACCAGCCTGGAGACCGGATTGTTTTCGGTGGCGTGCCCTGGATGGCCGTGCGCGTGGATAATACGATCCCGGAATGCTTTGTCTTTGCGCCACGCGCTGCGTCTGAGGACGTTTTCTACGAGATCCCCTGGGGCCGCGAGGAGAAGGAAACGGGAAGCGCGTATGACCCTGAGAGCTTCGCCGGCAACTCGCATCGCATCATGCTGCGTGCGCTGAGCAAGCGGGAGATCTCGGGCTATCGCAACCTTGCGCTCAATCCATGCGACGTGATGCGAAAAGACGACGCCTCGGTCCAGTTCTACCCTCACGCCAGTTCCAACAGCGTTTCGCGAAGCCTGTTCGACTTTGAAGCGCGCAACGCCATCGACGGCCGCAGCCTGAATGGGCATCATGGCGTTTGGCCTTACCAGTCTTGGGGTCCGCAATTGCGCACAGACATCTGGTGGAAGCTGGATTTTGGCAGGCCTGTGCGCGTAAACAAGGTTCGGCTGATGGTACGCGCGGATTTCCCGCACGATAGTTATTGGAAGAACGCCGACCTGGAGTTCTCCGACGGAAGCCACGTTCCGCTGAACATTAGTTCTTCGCCCGAGTTCCAGGAGTTCTCATTCCCCCCTCGGCGTGTGGAGTGGATGCGGATCGCGAACGTGGTTCCAGCTGACCCAGCCAAGTGGTGCAGCTTAATGGAAGTAGAGGCCTGGGGCAAAGAGGCGCAATGAGTTTCTTACCCTGGGACCTCCGCAAATACATCGGCGGATTTGATTCTCGAACGGAAGGATGCAGATGAGCCGGATTCTGGTTACAGGCGCGACAGGCAAGGTGGGCAGCAATTTCGTTCGCCGGATTCTGAACGAGCCGGCTCACGAGGGCACAATCATTCGCGCGCTGTGTCACAATCGGCAGTTCGAGCCGCAGGCGCGCGTCGAGGTCGTGACCGGAAGCATCAGCGAACGAGCCGTGGTGCGCCAGGCAATGCAGGGCGTCACGCATGTCGTCCACTGTGCTACCTGCAAGGAAACAGAAGACCTTGTGATGGACGTGACGGTGAAGGGGCTCTTCTGGCTGCTGGAAGAGTGCCGCAGCAGCAGCACGTTTCGGCAGTTCATTCTGATTGGCGGCGATGCCGCGCTCGGACACTTCTTCTATTCACATCCGGTGCCTGTTACGGAGCAGCAGAAGCACAGTGCGTATCCCGGCTGCTACGCGCTCTCAAAGGTGCTGGAAGAGGCGATGCTGGAGCAGTATTACATGCAGTACAACCTGAACGGCTGTTGCGTCAGGGCTCCATGGATCATGGAAAAGGATGACTTCAAATACTCGCTCAGCTTTGGCGAGGATGTATTTGGTGGCCCACGCTGGCGAGACTTGGTTGGGCCGGAAGCCGCCGATACGTACCAGCGAAGTCAGACGATCCCGGTGATGCTTGATCCTGACGGCGTGCCGGTGAAGCGCAACTTCGTGCACGTGACGGACCTTGTAGAAGCCATAATGATGGCGCTCGATCATCCGAAGGCGCGGCAGCAGACCTTCAACATCTGCATGGATGAGCCGGTGGACTATCGCGAGATGGCAAACTATCTGAACGCGACGCGCGGGATGCCGAGCGTCGATGTGAAGACGCCGTATCGATCCACTTGGCTGGACAATACCAAGGTCAAGTTTCTGCTGGGCTGGAGACCCCGCGTGGACTTGCCTCTCCTGATCGAAGAGGCATGGACGTTCCAGCGGGCTGAAACTGACCCGCGTAGGGTGTGGTATTTGGGCTAGATAAGGTAGCAGCAGGCAAGGGGAACGACGTGCACCGCCGTTAATCGAATGCTCACCTCGAAGTCGCAATGATAGCTTAAACGACTTTGTCATCACAGAAACGCTGTGGTGACTTTGTGGGTAGACATGGTTAAAAACTGCGGGCAATTGTGGTTAGATTCTGCTATCCGCCTCCCGCCCGCAATCAGCATAAGACATTTAAAAGAGCAATATAGAGCAACTCTGAGTAAAGCTGAATCGGGCGAACGTCTAGCGGGAGTTTACTGCGAGGCCTAAAGCTATTCTTCCGCTAGTCGGCATAACTTTTGTGCCTAAAGCACTT
>CZKL01000252.1_pt1 | contig 21152 bp, 17 predicted proteins | sample 1122441 | NCBI WGS metagenome assembly CZKL01 (sample SAMEA3539301, study PRJEB10725) | soil metagenome | biome: tundra; feature: field; material: soil | place: USA | collected 2010-05 | depth 0.15 m
CAAGTGCTTTAGGCACAAAAGTTATGCCGACTAGCGGAAGAATAGCTTTAGGCCTCGCAGTAAACTCCCGCTAGTTCGCTCGAATCCACCCGAGCCCACTGGCTTTACGCGCACTGAAAGGAAAATATGCTGTGCATTCCCCTATTACCTAAGCTGGCCAGGGCCACTATTCTGATGGCATTCACAATCCTCTCAATTGCTCCTCGCAGCTTTGCACAATCGCCGTCGGTTCCGCAGAGTACTCCCGCTACTTCCGACTCAGACTCGACAGCTAGCACAGATAATACGAACAGCGCACTGCTCAAGGAACTCGACGCCATGAAGCACCGCATCGAAGAGCTCGAAGCCCAACTGAGAACGCGGGCCGCGGCGACATCGACACCTGACCAGATAAACTCGCCTAACCCTGCGCCCAACAAAGCGATGGCATCACCCACCACGACCGCCGTCTCGCCCGCAGCTTCCGCGGCCACTCCGCCCACCACAGCCCACTCCACCACTCCAGCTTCGCCGCCACCAGCAGATACTCCGACAGCGAAAGCGGCGCCTTATGCTTTTGCTGACTTCACGTGGCTCAATGGAAATCCTCGCACCGAGAAGCCTGCATTTGATTCCGATTTCTTCACGCCTGAAATACGCGCAGACGTCGACTACACTTATGACTTTCGCCATCCGCAAGACGACACCATCGGTGGATCGAGCGAAATTTTCCGGGCCAATGAAGTCCAATTGACGCAGCTAGGCGTTGGCGGCGACTTTCACTATGACAACGTTCGCGCCCGTGGCATGACCCAGTTCGGCATGTACTCGACCACCACTCCTCGCAATGATGCTAGCTATTCTCGTGGCAACTGGGACCTGTCCAACGCCTACCGCTACGTGTCAGAAGCTTATGGCGGCTATCACTGGAATGCCCTGCATGGAGTTAATGTTGATGCCGGCATCTTCATGTCGTATGTAGGCCTTTTCAGTTACTACAATTTCGACAATTGGGCCTATCAGCCTTCGTATGTTTCTTCGAATACCCCTTGGTTCTTTACCGGCGTGCGCACGCAGATCTTTCTGTCTGACAAGTTGAAGATCGAGCCTTGGTTTGTGAATGGATGGCAATCGTACGGGCGCTTCAATAACAGGCCAGGCATTGGTGGACAAATTTTGTGGCGGCCGAATGGCAAGCTCTCTATTCTCGGCAATCAATATGCTCTTGGTGAAGATGCATTGGGCAATCCAAGCCGAGTTCGCTATCACACTGACGACAGCATCCAGTACAAGTACTTTGACAAGCCCGGACCAGGGGCGGATAAGGTGCCTTCTCCTTCACGGCCGATGCTGGTTGCGAACATGGCGGCGGAGTGAGTTGTGCAGGTGACTCAGCCAAGGGTCCCAAGCAAAGCTTTCTTGGCTACATGATCTACAACCGTCTCTGGTTCGATCGCGATTTGTTTGGACTCACGCTCGGTGGCGGTGCAATCAACAATCCCGGTCGCTACCTGGTGTTGCTCCCGCCCATCAACGGGGCGACCGCCACATCGGGCACGCCTTACTTCACTGAGAATCCCGGCGACAAGTTCAAGGCTTGGGACGCGTCAACAACCGTCGACTATATGCCGAGCCAATACATCACTTGGCGGCTCGAATACAATCACCGCGCCGCGGATGTCCCCTACTTCTCCGGCCCAGGTGGGATCACCCCGCCAGGAGGAAACTCTGGCGCACCGGGTTCACTGGTCCCTGGATGGGCTCCCGATCTGCGCAGGACCGAAAACCGTGTAACAGGTGCGATACTCGTCAAGTTCTGATCAAAGCGTCGGCGCAGGAATTGGAAAAGCACCGGTGCGAGATTCATTCCCGTCCACGAAAGCAAATCGCGGCAACGCATCTGCATGCGCTGCCGCGATTCCTCGCTTTGGCAATTCTGAGCTACAGTCCGTGATCGGACTCAACGTCACGGCTGAACAGAATCAAGCTATACCACTGGGTAGAAGCTCAAAATCCATCCCTGCAGAATGCCGGGGAAACAACCCAACAACACCACCGCTGCCGCGATCCCTACCAATACAAGAATCGTTACCGGACGCACTCGGATCGGCGTCGCATCCACTGCGGGCAGGACGTAGGCTCGCTTGAGTACCTGCAGATAGTAGTAGAGCGATACTGCGCTCATCGCCACTGCCAGCGCGACTAATGCAAATGGAACAGGTCCAGCAGCAGCGCTCAGGACCGCCGCAAACAAATTGAATTTAGCCCAGAAACCTACCAACGGCGGTATGCCTGCGAGCGACAGGAATAAGATCAACAGCACCCCCGCAAGCACGGGGTTGCGCTTGCGAAGTCCCAGGAACGCGTCCATCCGATCGCTTCCCGTGGCGCGCTCGACCACGCCAACCACCCCGAAAGCGCCGACTGTAGTAAGTCCGTAGGTCAAGATGTAGTACAACACCGCATTTGCCGTTAGCAGCGGCGAGCCCTGACTATTCATGAAGAAGTCAAATGGATTTCCCTTGCCAGGATAAACCGGGTGTGCTGCGAGACCGAGCACGATATATCCCGCATGCGCGATCGCCGAATAGGCCAAAAGCCGTCTGACACTTACTTGAGCAAGCGCAGCGAGATTGCCCACAATGATCGACGCCGCTGCGACCACGAGCAGGATCGTGGTCAGTTGCGGCCAGGTTCGATAAACCTGTTGCAGATATTCAATGCTGGTGCTGCGGCTTTCCACGCTTGCAGGAGTCAGCCAATTCAGGCTGAATGTAATCAGCAGGGCGAAGCTGGCTACCTTCGACACCGACGCGATGAAAGCTGCTGCAGGCGCGGGTGCACCCTCATATGTGTCCGGAGCCCACAAATGGAACGGCACTGCGGCCACCTTGAATCCCAGCCCGGCGACCACAAGAATCCACGCGAGGTAGAACAGCGGGCTTGGGCCGGTTGCAGCGATAGCAGTCTGAATTTCAACCAGATTTGTGCTGCCGCTCAACCCGTAGAAGTAACTGAAGCCGAACAACAGAAATGCCGCTGACATTCCGCCAAACAGGTAGTACTTCAATGCGGCTTCAGCACTTTTTGCTGAACTCTTAGCAAAGGCTGTCAGAATGTAGAGCCCCAGGCTCAGCAGTTCCAGTCCAACAAAAATCACCAGCAGATCGCGGGCGATCGATATCAGCAATCCACCTGTTGCGGCCATCAACACTACGGCGACATACTCGCCAACGTGCCGAGTAAAGATGGAATCCATCAGCAGCAGGAGAGTCAGACCTGTCAGGATGAGAATCCCTAACTGCGCGGCCTCGGCGGTCCCATAAGTCACCAAGAGCCATTGCTTGCTGTCGCCATACTGCAGACCGAGAGTTGGGAATAAGATGAGCGATCCAAACGAAGCGGCGCAACCAAGAACACCTAAGGAAGCAGCCACCGTGGCGCGCACCCGTAGTGCAGCTTTGCGCAAAAACCCCAGGTCAACTACCAGCACCAGGAGCGCCGCAACTTCAAGCGCGGTCTCCGGCAAGGTCACGCGGAAGAGATCTGCGTAGTTCACTGTCCCCCTCCCGCAAGCAACGTTTTCACAGCCGGCTCAATCGTATCGAGCAGAATCTTCGGATAAAGTCCGACCACAAGACTGGCTATCGTCAACAAACTGAAACCCGCAACTTCCGGCCATGTAATGGCCGCGAGTTCATGGCCGTGTTCGTGGAGGTGCGGGCTAGCCGGCGCGTCACTGAAAAACGCTCGCTGCAACACTCGCCAGGTGTAGCCTACGCCCACTACGATGCCCACGCCGGCGGCCGCAGTCCACAACGGGTTGGCTGTCCACGATCCAACCAGCACTTGCAACTCCGCCACGAATCCCGAGAAGCCTGGCAATCCCATCGACGCCATTCCAGCAATCACAAATCCCCACGCAGCAAACGGTAAGCGCTTCGATAGATGCATGGTCTCAAGCTCCGCAAGTTGCCGTGTGTGCGTGCGCTCGTAAACGATGCGGCCCACAATTGCGAAGAGCAATCCCGCCAGGACTCCGTGCGAAAACATCTGCAGCACGGCACCCGTCACGCCGATTTGATTAAGCGTCATCAGGCCGAGCAGCACAAAGCCCATATGACTAACGCTTGAATAGCCAATGACGAATTTGAAGTCTGTCTGCACGAGAGCGACGAGCGCGCCGTACACGATTCCGATGACGGCCAACACCGCAAACACATCGCGCCACGAGCCTATTCCGACAAACGAGAAACCCCACGGGTCCATGCCGAGCGGAAACAGCGCCATCGCCACGCGCAAGCAGCCGTACGCGCCCAATTTCATGACAACGCCGGCGAGCAGCATCGACGCAGCAGTCGGCGCTGCCACATGGCCCGTCGGTGCCCAGGTGTGAAACGGCCACATACCCGCCAGGATCCCAAAACCTACAAACACTAGCGGAAATGCCCACATCTGAAAACTTACCGGTAGTCCGGCGTGAGCCAACGCATCGAGCGTGGTCGAATGACTACCCGACGTCGCATAAGCGGCCAGCAGCCCGATCAAGACCATCGCTGACCCTGCGAATGAATAAAGCGCCAACTTCATGGCTGCGTATTCGCGACGTGTCGATCCCCAGATGGCGATCAGGAAGTACTTGGGGACGATCGCAATTTCATAGAACACCAAGAGCAAAAACAAATCGAAACTGAGAAACACTCCATAAACGCCGCCGATCAGGGCGAGAAAGAATGCGAAGAACTCGTTGGTGCGGCTTTCGATGTTCCAACTGAATAGCACGCCCGCAACCGCCGCCAATCCCGTGAGCAACACCAGCACGCGGCTGATGCCATCGGCAGCCAACAGATAATGAATGCCCATCGATGGAACCCATGTCGCATCGACGATCGTTACGCGTCCTTGTCCCGCGCCTGCGGCAAATCCGGCAGCGGCGATCACCAGCCCCAGGATCGCAACTGCAAGCGCCAGCCAACGCGCTAATCCTGCCCGGCCCTTGGGCAATAGCGCCTCGGCCAACGCGCCGGCAAACGAGAGATAGATAGTCCACGCGAGCATGTACAGCAGTTCTCCGGTTACTCTTACTCGAAACCCATTTCGTTGAGCCGCTTTCAATCAGAAAAAGCCGGCTTGCAATCATCCAGCAACAACAGACTCGCTGGAGTGTTGCTCCTAAAATCTCCAATGCGCCAACAGATTCACGACTGTTGGGTTGACGCTGTCGACAATCAGTTGCGGTACCAGGCCTATCAACAGCATCAGGCCAATCACGGGCGCCAATGCAAGTCGCTCCCCTGCATGCAAATCAGGAAAGCTCGCCCAACGCTCTGGCACGGGTCCGGTAAATACTTTTTGGATAACGCTCAGGATGACCGCTGCAGTGACCAGCAGGCCAAGTACCGACACCGTGGCCGCCACCCAGGCTAGGGGAAACACGCCGCGGAAAATCAGGAACTCGCCCACGAATCCATTCAGCCCAGGCAGTCCTAACGAAGAAAACAAAGCGAATCCCATCAGTCCCGCAAAGATCGGTGCCGGCTTGCGCAGTCCGCCGAAATCGTCAAGCCCACGCGCTCCGCTCGACCGTTCCTGCAAAAGAGCCACGAACCAGAACAACGCCGCGGCTGTAATGCCGTGGTTAAACATTTGCAGAATCACGCCATTCAACGCAGCCGCCTGGCTGGCCTCAACGGCCGCGCCGGTGGCGGGAATCGCCAAGGCGAAGATGCCCAATTGGCAATAACCTAGATGATTGACTGAGGAATATGCGAAGACTCGTTTCAGATCCTTTTGCGCCGCGGCCGCCCAAGCACCCATCACGACAGTAGCAACGGCCAGCACCAGCAGCGGTGTGCGGATTTGAGCGATCTGATGCCCGAACAGCGGCAAAGCGATGCGCAACAATCCGTACACGCCCATCTTCGACATGGTGCCCGTCAGCAGCATGGTCACAGGCGATGGAGCTTCACTGTAAGCTGCCGGCAGCCAAGTATGAAACGGCATCAACGGCACCTTCACTGCGAATCCTGCTAACACGCCTATAGCCAGCCACATCATCACCGGCCCCAGATGAGCCGTCACCATTTGCTCCAACTCGCCTGTGTAGGCGAGCAACGTCAAGTGGCCAAAGTCCATACTGCCTGTGGCCAGAAACAGAGCCAGGAATGCCAGCAGCAATCCCACTGATCCAGCCATCGTGTACACGAAAAACTGTGTTGCCGCCGGCCCGCGTCTAGCTCCTCCCCAGAGTTTGATCAGGAAGAAAGCGGGGATCAGGCTCAGTTCCCAGAACAAGAACCAATGAAAGAAGTTCAGTGCCGTGAATGTTCCAAAGAGCCCTGCTTCGAGGAGCAGCACCAGCGCGAAGTAAAGCCCCGGTTGCCGATGGACGCGATGGGCCGCGTCAATCGACATCATCGTCACGATAGCCGAAAGCACCAGCATCAGCGCGCCTAGTCCATCCACACCCAAGTGATACTCGATGCCCAGCGATGGAGCCCACATGGCCCGCTCCGCCATGCCCATGCTGCCATCGGCGGGAATGCGCGTCCACACCACAAGCGCGAGCACAAGGGCGACCAGCGCGGTAATCATGGCCACGCCGCGTGCATGTCTTCCTGACAAAAGAACAAAGACCGCGCCTGCGACAGGCACAAGGGTGAGCAGCGTCAATATAGGAAATCCGTTCATCCTCGGCTGCTCCAAATCAAAATCGCTGCCAGCACGACGACAGCCAGCGCCAGAAGGCGCAGATAGGTTTGAACACGTCCCGACTGTGTGCGCGACAGCAACCCACCGCCCGTGGCTAATTCTTCACAGCCTTTGTCGAATGTGCCGTCAACCCAATACATGTCGAGGAAACGATTGAAGCGCGCCAAACTGCGGAAGGATAACGTCACGACCGCAACAGCACCGCCCCACACTCGGCGATCAAGCCAGTCTGCAACCTTTGCCCACCACCAATAAAAGGCAATCACCGTCATCCCGTACAACTCGTCAAAATAAAGCCGATCACGCAGCGCAACCCAGGCCCATGGTGCGGCCTTTTCGAGTGCATCGGGCTCAGTAGCTGAGGGCGACTTCGATCCGTAAAGCGCCCAACCTAGGGCCAGACCCAGAAGCACTACTATGCTCGAGCTCACCATCAGCAGGCCCAGACCCGGCTCTCCAAATCCCGCCCACTCGAACGGCGCCGCGTGCCCATCGAGAAACGCACGGAACCAAGGCCATGCCGGCGTGCCGATGAACCCGAGCACGATCGCGAAGAACGCCAGAATCGCCAGCGGCATCGTCATCACCGAAGGGCTCTCGTGCGGATGTCCATGGCCGCGCCATGTGCCGAAGAAGACGTAGCTCATCTGCCGCGTCATGTAGAAAGCAGTCAGAAGCGCGCCAAACACCAGCATGTAGAAAGGCGTCTTGGCCACCGTCCAATGCTGCGCGGCCTCCAGAATTCCGTCTTTGCTCCAGAACCCCGAGAACACCAGTGGAAACCCGCTGAGCGCCAACATGCCGACCGTGTACGTGAGGAAGGTCAGCGGCATATCGGCCTTGAGGCCGCCCATGCGCCGGATGTCCTGCTCTTCATGACAACCGTGAATCACCGATCCTGCGCCCATAAACAGAAGTGCCTTGAAGAAGGCGTGTGTGATGAGGTGGAACATGCCGACCGCGACGCCGCCCATGCCAAGCCCAGCCATCATGTAGCCCAACTGCGACACGGTCGAATAAGCGAGGATGCGCTTAATATCGTTTTGGGCTACGGCAATCAGCGCGGCAAAAACAGCCGTCGATGCGCCTACCCAGGTGACGACTGTCAGCGCCGCCGTTGTGCCGCCCGTCAACGCCCCCGCCTGCATCAGCGGATAGACGCGGGCTATCAAATAGACGCCTGCAGCCACCATCGTCGCCGCATGAATTAATGCGGATACTGGCGTAGGACCTTCCATCGCGTCGGGGAGCCAGACATGGAGAGGCAACTGGCCGCTCTTGCCCGCCGCACCCGCAAAGATCAGCAGACCAATAGCACCCGCCGCCGTCAATCCCAGCGCCGCCGGAGACGCGAGCAGTCCACCCAATGCAAGCGGCTCCATCGAGCCCGCGCCATGGTTGTAGAAGAGCAACGTTCCCGTCTGCGCAAACAGCCAGACAATTCCCAGCAGGAAGAAGATATCCCCAACGCGCGTCGTGAGGAATGCCTTCTTTGCCGCGGCTGCAGCCGAGGGCTTTTGGTACCAGAACCCGATCAGCAAATAGGAGGTGAGACCCACTAGTTCCCAGCACATGAACAGCAACAGCACGCTATTCGCGATCACCACACCTAACATCGCTCCGGCGAAGAGCGACAGGAAACAAAAGAAGCGGGTGAAGTTTTCATCGTGCGCCATGTAGCCGGTGGAGTAGATGAAAATCAGCAGGCCGACAAACGTCACCATCAGCATCATCACGGCCGAAAGTGGGTCGAGCACCCAACCCAGGTCCACATTCGCTGAGCCGACCTGGATCCACGTGAAATTGACGGTCTCGCGGACTGCTTCGCCGTGCGCCCATCCTGAAACTGTATGGCCGAATGCAATGAGTGCGAGCAACAGCGAGAAGCCAAGCGAGCCGATCGCCAGGCTGGAAGCAGCCTTGCGTCTAGGCTGTTTCAACAGCGCGATCACGCCTGCCGCGATCATTGGCGCAGCGGGAATCAACCACAAAACCCTGGTAATCGCAGATGCGGTCAGCTGCGGAGCGAAACCAATTCCTTCTTGCATCACTGGTTCACCCCTTCATCCTGTTCATCTCGTCGATGTCCGTCGTACGCGCATGCCGGTAGATCGAAATCACCAGGCCCAATCCGACCGCTGCTTCGGCTGCCGCCACCGCGATTGAAAACACCGCGAACATCATCCCCGTCAGCATTTCGGGGTGCGGCGAGTAGCGCCAGAAGGCAATCAAATTCAGGTTGGCCGCGTTCAACATCAATTCGATACCAATGAGCACCAGGATGGCATTGCGCCGCGTCAATGCTCCGGCCAGACCAATCGCAAACACCAACGCAGCAACCAATAGATATCCCGCGAGCGGCGTCACTTGATATCCCCCTTTTCATGCATGGCCACGATCACCGCCCCAACCAGCGCTGCCGTCAAAAGCAGTGCCACAATTTCCAGGGGCAACACGTAGCGCCCCATCAGCGCATCCCCAATTTGTCGCACTGTCACTACGGGCGCCGCAATCTCATGAGGCAGCAAGTGCACAGACTGAACCACCGCCCAACCGATCACCGCGAATACCGCTGCCGCAATGGCAAGCCCAGCCAGCCACGTGCGGCTGAACACTCCGTCCTTCGGCGTCTCTGACCCGCGCGTCAGCAGAATCGCAAACACCACCAGAATCGCGACCGCGCCGATGTAGACCAGGATCTGTGCGAATCCAGCGAACTGCGCGTCCAGATTCAGAAACAATAGCGCCAAACCCGCGAAGGCCACAGTTAGCGCCAGCGCGCAGTGCACCGTGTTCTTCAACAGCACGGCTGCCAGTCCGCCCAATACCGTCAATGCTGCCAGGATGTAAAACACCGCACTCATCGGCGCGCTACCCCTTCCGTCCGGCTCAGGAGAGTCCTACTCCGCATAGCGGTAACTCCTCGGACCAAAGTGCTCACTGCGCATCTCGATGCGTCCCATCACTACGTAAGCCCCAGCCATGAGCCCTGAACATATTACCCAGCGCAACCATCCCTCGCCGATGAACCGCCACAAAGCCACATCTACAAGGTTCAACAGCGTCATCGGGAGCACAAACTTCCAGGCAAAGTTCATCAACTGGTCCTGGCGGAGTCTGGGTACCGTTCCACGCACCCAGATCAGCACCACGATCGAAAGCATCACCTTGGAAAAGAACCAGATCCACGAGGGCACAAATCCCAGGATCGACAGAGGTGCTGACCACCCGCCTAGAAACAGGGCGGTCCCTAAGCCAGAGATTGAAAACATTCCCAGATACTCGCCCAGGAAGAAGAGCGCAAATTTGAATCCTGAGTATTCGGTGAAGTAACCCGCAACCAGTTCAGATTCGCCTTCAGGTAAATCGAACGGCGACCGGTTCGTCTCTGCCGTTGCCGCAATCGCGAACATGACAAAACCGGCGAATCCCCACGGAGTGAAGATGTACCAATGCGGGAAACCCCACGTGTATTGGTTCTGCGCTTCGACGATCTTTACCAGTGAGAGCGATCCGGTAATCATCACCACTGCGACGCTCGACATCAGTAGCGGTATTTCGTAGCTGATCATTTGCGCGACGGCCCGCATCGCACCAAGCAGCGAGTACTTATTGCGGCTGGACCAGCCAGCCATAAACACCGAAAGTTCCGTCGAAGCACCGATAGCAAAGAAGAACAGCAGGCTGGCGTCCATATCCACCAGCACCATGTTGCGGCCCATGGGCAAAACCGCAAAGCCCAGGAACACCGCTACAACCAGAACCAGCGGAGCCAGAAAGTGGACCGTTGCATCCGCACTCAGCGGGACAATGTCTTCCTTGGTCAGCGACTTGATGCCGTCGGCAATCGGCTGAAAAATTCCGAAAGGGCCCACACGATTGGGTCCCAAGCGATTTTGAATGCGGCCCAACCCCTTGCGCTCCAGCACCGTCGTCAAAGCAAAGAGTGCTGGAAACGTGCCTATAATCGCAACCACGCTCAATACAACGCCGGCAAAGGGCTGCAAACCCGCAGGCAAGAAACTCACCAACCAATGCTTGAGGATTACGAAAATCTGGTCGAGCGTCGCGGCCATTGCCTAGTCTCCCTGGCCCGCGGGTTTTGTCGCGGGAGCGACTGGCTTGGGAGCCACGGGCGCAGTCGAAGCCGCCGCCGCTGCTTTCGCAGCTGCGGCTTGCGCGGCTGCCTTCGTCTTGGCGTCCGCCTTGGCCTTCTCTTCGGCTAGGCGCGCATCCACTTCGGCTGCTTCAGTGGGATGAATCTGATGGTAGTACTCGTTTGATTTTGCCAGTTCCTTGCGATCGTAGAGCAGCCCGCCAAAGCGATCGTCGGTGCTCAGCTCAAACTGGTTGTCCATCTTGATCGCTTCAAAGGGGCACACTTCGACGCAAATCTGGCAGCTCATGCAAACTGAAATATCGATGTCAAACTTGGCCGGATAAATCTGCGGCTTTCCAAACGCGTCGGGCTTCTTGTCCTTGCTCTTCTCGATGTAAATACACTTAGGCGGGCATTCCTTTTCGCAAATCTGGCACGCTACGCAGCGCAGACCCTTTTCCCAGTCCGTCCCGTCGTAAACAAGGAAGGGGAATACCCGGGCCGCTTCTGCCGGAGCAATTCGCTCTTCCGGATACTCGACGGTCGTCAGCCGTTCTTTAGAGACGAAGCTTCCAACAGCGTTCCGCGCCGTTTCTGCCAGTCCCTTCAGTATTCCCTCACCCAGCAATTTTGTCCTCCGGACAGTGTTCAGTGATCAGTAGTCAAATGAAACTTTTCAAGCTCTCGCCGACATGATCTGCATGTTAACAGCCACTGATCACCGATATCTGATCACTGACAGCTATCGATCGACTTCTCCCAGCACAATATCTACACTGCCAAAAACCAACACTACGTCCGCCACATTGCTGCCCAGGCACATATCCTCAAGTACGGTCAGGTTGATTAGGCTGGGCGGCCTGACCCGATAGCGGTAGGGATTTGTTCCACCGTCGCTGATCAGGTAAAAGCCCAGTTCACCCTTCGGAGCTTCAATTCGTCCATACGCCTCGCCAGGCTTTGGTCTGAATCCTCGGATCTTCGCCTTTGGATCCATCACGGGACCACCGGGAATTTCCTTGAGCGCCTGTTCCAGGATCTTGATGGATTCGCGGATCTCCAGAACGCGCACCATGTAACGGTCAAAGATGTCTCCGTGATCACCAAGCGGCACGCGAAACTTGAAGCGATCATAAATGCCGTAGTGGTCTACCTTGCGGATGTCGTAGTTGACACCCGATGCTCTCAACATCGGTCCCGTTATACCTGCGTTCACAGCCAGGTCCGGCCGTAGAATCCCTATGCCCTGGCAGCGCGCCATCAGGATTTCATTGCTGCTTAGCAGCTGCTCAAATTCGTCCACAAACCCCGGCAGCCCCGCAACTACCTTCCGTGTCGCTTCAAGCCAAGCCGGCGATACATCCACACGGCATCCGCCAAAACGCATGTAGTTGCACATCATGCGCGAGCCTGTCAGCCCTTCGAACAGATCGAGAATCTTCTCGCGTTCCTTGAAGGCATACATCAGCGGCGTGCCGCTGGCACCCATCTCCTGGATCAGGAATCCAATAGCCGACGCGTGATTCTGGATCCGCGTCAGCTCTGCGAGAATTACGCGGATATATTCTGCTCGTTCCGGAACTGCCTGCCCTACCAGTTTCTCCACAGCCAGGGCGTAGGCCCAGTTATTTGAAAGCGAGCAGAAGTAGTCCAGCCGGTCGGTATACGGCATCATGGCCAGGTAGCTGGCTTTCTCCGCAATCTGCTCGTGATTTCGGTGCAGATAGCCGAATACGGGTTTCAGCCGGATCACCCGCTCCCCATCCAGCGCCACGTCCATGCGAAACACGCCATGAGTCGAAGGATGGTGCGGGCCCATCGCCACTTCCAGCAACTCCGCATCTCCCTCGGGAGTGATAACCGGCGGGCGATTCCAACCCTCAAGCTTGATTTGCGGATCGATACCGGTTTCAACAAAATTGTTCATTGCGAGGCGCCCGTGCCTTCCTGGACCGGTCGTGCAGACCCATGCTGCGCAATCTGGTGCGCCTTGGCCCGCGCCAGCACTTCGTCATGCGCTGTTGGTTCGTATTCGAAGTCGTCCGGTTCCACGTAATCGCGCCTCATCGGGTGATCCTTAAAGCCATCCCACATCAACAGACGCCTCAAGTCCGGATGTCCAGTGAACACAATTCCATATAGGTCGAAAACTTCCCGCTCTTGAAACTCAGCCGATCTCCAAACCGGCGTGAACGAAGGCAGTTCCACCTGATCGGTTCGATTGACGGTGCGCATTTTAACGACCACCGGACCGTGCTTTTTGGCCATTGAGAAGAAGTGGTAGACAGCCTCGAGGTGGCCCGGCACCACATGCTTGCGGGTTTCCTCAATGACTTCATCGACAAGTTGTTCGACACCGTCCACAGGTTTTGAAACCTGACGCGTCACTTTAACTTTTTCCACTATCTCTTTGTCCAAATAGTCGACACCGGTGACGTTAGACAAGAAATCTAGCGCTAATTCCGCGTCATCTCGCAAAAACGTCGCGACCTCCGTCGCGTATCTGGGGTTCAGCAATAAAGAATGCTGGGCGCTCGGGCTGGGATTGGTCACCACCTGCACACTTGCACCCGGCACCGCAGCCTCGATCGCCGCCTTAATCTCTTCGACCGTCTTCAAACTCGATCCCTCAATCCGTCAGTACCTGCTGCCCACTGCCAAACGCTCACTGTGCATGGAATTATCGAATCACCACCGGCACGGTCCACACCCCAGGATTCGACGGCGGCTCAAGGTCATGTTCGCCGGGCTCGGGCACAGGAAACTCACCCTGCGCTTCCGCGTCCAGGTGACGCGGTCTACCCCCTCCAGTCAAATGCTGCCCATCGATCTTCTTCTGAAGCGTCATGAACGCCTGTAGGAGAGCCTCCGGCCGGGGAGGGCACCCCGGAATATGCACATCTACCGGAATATAGCGGTCAATCCCCTTCAAAACGTTGTAGCCCTGCTTGAACGGTCCACCAGAAATCGCGCAGGCGCCCATGGCAATGACATACTTGGGCTCGGCCATCTGGTTGTAAAGGCGGACTACCTGCGGAGCCATTTTCTTGGTAACCGTGCCTGAAATGATCATCAGATCAGCTTGCCTAGGGGAAGGCCTGAACACTTCCGCCCCAAACCGCGCCAGATCGTACCGGGCCATCGTTGTGGCGATCATCTCGATCGCGCAGCAAGCCAGACCAAACTGCATGGGCCACACCGAGCTACGGCGTCCCCAGTTATAGAGTTCCTCAATGGTCGTAACGAAGACGCCCTGCTTGCCCAGTTCGATCTTCAATCCTTCTTCAACCGCCATCCGACTCCTTTGGCTCCTAGCCCCCAGCCGTAGCCGGTTCTCGATGACCGAGCGATCTCGGCCTCAAGGACGACTCCTAATCCGTTGCGGCGTCGCGCATCAAATCCGGACCTCGAAACCAAGGTCCAGAAGCGGCACTACTTCACGCCCAAGTCAGCACACCCTTCGCCCAAGCCCAGGCCAGTCCCTCCACCACCAGCAGCACGAACACCAACATCGAAACGCACGCCCCCACTCCGAGCCCGGTGAATGCCACCGCAAACGGCAACAAAAACACCGCCTCCACGTCAAAGATTAGAAAGATGATGGCGTAAAGGTAATAGGCAGAACGGAATTGCATCCAAGCGTCGCCCTTCGATTCCAGTCCGCATTCGTAAATGGCGTTCTTGATAGCGTTCGGTTTGGCCGGGGAGAATACCCGTCCCCACAATTGGGCTAGCCCCAGCGGAGCAAGGCCAAAACCGAGCGCCGCAACGAACAGAACTGCCAGAGAAAAATAAGGGCTTGAGGCCATCTGCGAAAAAGAGATCCTTCTCTCTCAACGTACCAGTTTCGGCCCCGTTTTGGCTAAGCGGATGTGAGCTGACGCACGACAACTGGGGCGGATTTTCGCCCACTCATCCCACCCTGTGAACCGCTCGCTGTATGGGACAGCCCTTAGTCTTTACCAAACTCCTGTTTCGGCAGTTGCCCTATCCATCTTTCGATGGAAGACAGTCTCAGCCCCATTCCTGCTACCTTTCTTGTGATCCAGGTCTACGCCTGCGCGTGCAGTTGCTGGAGATTGCGCTCTTCCCGGGAGATCACTTAACGATGTTTAAGAACGCGACGCGCGGATGGCTATTGACCATAGTTTTAGTGCTCTTGTCTCTGGGGGTCACCTGGGGCGTTCGCGCCGCAACTGATCCGGCTTCTCCGGCCTCCTCCCCTGCGACCGCTACCGCATCAGCAGCGACCAGCGATACCGCAAACGCGGGGGCAGCCTATACCGCCGCCATCAAGGTGACCGGCCCCACTACGCCATTCCACGATTCAGTGGCTAACCGGTACAACTACGCCTTCGGTAAGGAATCGCCCTTCCTACCCTCGAATGCCACTACGGCAAACGGTCAATTCGTAAGCCCCAAATCCTTTTACACGGCCCAGTACTGCGGACATTGCCACCAGGAGGCTTATCACCAATGGCGCCAGTCAGTGCACTCCAATAGCTTCCGTGCTCCGTGGTATTTGAAAAACGTCAACATGCTCATCGACGAGAAGGGCGTGCAGTATTCCCGGCACTGTGAGGGGTGCCACAATCCGGTCGCCCTGCTGTCTGGTGACCTTTCCCAGGGCATGCCGAAGAAGCGCCCCTTTGAGGATGAGGGCATCACCTGCTCGACCTGCCACTCCATCCAATCGACTGACGCTACAGGCACCGGCAGTTATGTCATGGGTACACCCGCCGTCCTGGTCGATGAGGCCGGTGCACCGATCACCCGACCAGTGAGCGACTCCGAACTCCTGGCGCATCTCGATCGCCATTCCAAGGCTGTGATGCGGCCCCTCTACCAGACTGCCGAGTTCTGTGCAGCCTGCCACAAGGCCGCCATCCCGGCATCGCTGGATAACTACAAATGGCTTCGCGCCATCGGCCTTTATGACGAGTGGCAGGCTGCCAGTTTCACCAAGCAGTCACCACTTCCCTTTTATCGCAAAGATGTGGCCTTTACCTGCCAGTCTTGCCACATGATGCGCGAACCATTGCCGGCCAATTCATTGGACCCAGGCGCCAAGGACGGCAAACTCGTCTCCCACCGCTGGCTCGGTGGAAACACCCTGATGCCCCAGTACTACAAGTTCGACGAGCAGGCAGAAAAGTTGGCCGCCTTCCTCAAAAACGGAGCGCAAGGCACAGGAGTCTTTAACGTCGACATCTTCGCCCTCGAAAAGGAAAGCGCCGCCGCCACAGCCAGTGATCAAGTTCTAGTGGCCCCGCTCGGCCTCACACGGTTTGCCATAGCTGCAGGCGAGACCCTGGTGGCCGACGTGGTCATCCAGAACAAAGGCATTGCCCACTCCCACGTTCCTGAACAGCGCGACTTCTATGAGTCATGGGTCAACTTCACGGTCAAGGACGCTTCGGGGAAGACGATTAGCGAAAGCGGCTTCCTTGAGCCATCCGGCGACCTCGATCCTTCGGCGCACTCCTTTACTAACCGACTTGTCAACGACAAGGGTGAGTTGAACGACCTCCATCAGATCTGGCACAACCGCGTCTTGGCTTACAACAACACGATCCAGTCGGGCCGCTCGCAACTGGTACGCTACCGCTTCCGGCTACCCAAAGACATCACCGGTCAGTTCACCATCACTGCAACGGTGAAGTATCGCCGCTTCAACCAGCATTTCATCGACTACGCCATGGCGCAAAAGCATTACCCGCAGCCGATCATCGACATGGCTTCTGAGACTCGCACAGTCACCGTCGGCGACAATGCCCCTGTGCCACCGGAGCCTAGCGAGAACAAGGAATGGATGCGCTGGAACAATTACGGCATTGCCCTGCTTGACGCGCAGCAGTATCAGGCTTCCGTCCACGCCTTCGAGCGCGTCGCGGCGCTTCGGCCTGATTATGCGGATGCCTACACGAACATGGGACTAGTCGAAATCGCGTGGGAGCGCTATGACGATGCGAAGCCGAACCTGGCCAAGGCGCTCACGCTGCTGCCAGGCGACCCGCGTGCTCTCTACTATCGGGCCCTCGTGGAGCGTAACGCTGGAGAGGTCAAGGAAGCGATCGCCGACTTTCAGGCGGTTCTCGCGAAGTACCCTCGCGCCAAAGACGCTCTTCGCGAACTCGGATTCAGCTACTACCAGCAGCACGATTACGCGCAAGCTCGCGACACGTACGAGAAACTGCAAGTCGTCGACCCCGACGATCTGGCCGCACATTATCAGTTGGCCATTCTCTCCCGCCGTTTGGGCCAAAAGGAGAAAGCTGCCATAGAATCGGCCAAGTTTGCTGACCAAAAGGATGATCCAACTGCCAGCACCTACGCCCTCGAATTCCTAGGCAAGCACCCTGAAGTAGCCTCTGAGAGCGTGGTGTGGCATACCCATGACCTTACTGGCGACCCCATCAAGCGTCCCAGCAAAATTCAATACACCTATATCCCTGGAGCGGGCCGCTGATCGCTAGCGTCTGGCCCGCAGACCATGAGCGGCCTGCCCTGTAATTCGGCGCTGTAAGAACCCAACTCTAAGCACTCATCCTGGCCGGTACAACGATTCAGTGCCCGGTATGGGCGACGGACATCTGCCTGACCGCACAATCCCGTACTTTACATCCAGGAACTCCTGCAATTTGTCCGGAAGCATGGCGGCTAGTTCCTGCCATGTCAGGACCTTCAACCGCACTCGCATCTTCGCGCTCTTCACGGCGGCCATCACTTCAAACCAGGCCTCGCGCAGGTCCGGCCGCCGCTCATCGTGCAACACGCAGAAGCTGCTTCCCGCCGCATACGCCGCCAGCACGTTGCGAATTAGCTGGTAGCTTTCATAACGGGTTTCTGTTTGCGCTGTTTCGAGTGCTCGGGCGACAATCCCTGCCTGGTGCTCTATCGCTAAAGCATTCACATCCGCCTGTGGCAAGCCGGCCGTATCCTCCCACTCCTGCGTGAATTCTTCACTGAACTCGGTCGCGTCTTTCTTTCGCGTGGTCACGATCTTCACGCGGGGTAGGAGTTCTCGTTCGAACACCTGATCAAAGTCTCGATACCTCTCCACCAGCGAAGCCTTCTGCATTTGAAAATCAGATTCCGTCAGCTTCGCTTCCACCAGAAGTCCACCCCATTGCATGTCCACTTCTGTCCTATCCAGTAGACCGTTAGCGAGCGGCACCCTTGCCTTCCAACCGAAAACCGGAGCCTCGTCCGCATCCACTCCCAAAGCTCGTCGCACTGCAGCGGACGCCACAACGCCCGAAGTGCAAAACACATTCATCAGCAAAGCATCCGAACTCATACTTGAATCAAGCTCCCGCCATTTTCTTATGGGCTCAGTTGGTAACTTGGGAATCGACCTGCCCTGCGCATGGATCTTGTTAAACCGCTTTCTCCATTCTGCCCGCTCAAATATTGCTTGGTATGCCTCATCCAAAAAATTCCCGTGCCTCTCGGCCGCAGTTGAAGTTGCGTCATCATGATCGCCTTGATCAGGGACCGTCTCAGGTGCATACACAATCACTGGATCCCCACCGTAAGTTTCGACGTGCGAGCGTCCCCGTGCGTACTGGCGGTTGCGCAGCGTAAGTTCTCGCCGCAACAAGGCCGTGTATAGCCCTGATTTCAATCTCATCGTCGCCAACCTATGTCGAGGTCTAATTTCATTCGCAGTCACCTTTGAGGTCCGGAATCGCTGTTTTTCTCACCGCGGACATCGCTCTTTGTAACCTGACAGCAATCAATCCCTAATTCGGCTGTCACAAGTAGTTGCTAACTTTTCACACAGTGCAGCACAACCCGATGTCATGTTGGACATCTGCGGCGTGCAGTTTTCTTTCTTATTCCTTTCTGGAGGCCCATCTTGGCACACTTTATCGCGAGTCTCTTCGCGAGCTGCGCGAAACGTTTGTCTCAATTTGCTTTGTTCGTTCTCTTTCTCCTACCTGCCCTCGCATCCCTTGCTCAAGACCATTCATCAAAATTGACTGGAACCATTTCTGATGCTCAAGGCAAAGGCGTCATTGCTGCAACCGTAACAATTACGAACGCTTCGACCGGCGCTGCCAAAACTGCTCGTACGGATGCCAACGGCAGTTATGCGGTGGAAGGTTTAGCTGCCGGCATTTACAAGATTGAAGCGACTGCGCCTGGCTTCTCGAGCGCTTCAAAAAGCGGTGTTTCTGTCGCGGCAGGCGAAACTCAGCAAGTCGCCCTATCCCTCGGCATCAGTTCTGTGATGCAACAGATCGAGGTAAACGCCGGCGTGGATTCTATCGCAGCAGAGGCCGCCCCCAGCGGCGGCTTTCTCGAAGAGCGCTCCGCACAGTCATTGATCTCCAACACTTACATCCGCAACTTCACCGCACCTACAGCCGACTTCGGCGAGATTGTTCAGATCGTTCCCGGGGCTTTCACGCTCAACGGGAATGGACCCGGACTCGGTCAGAGCAAGACTTATTTTCGCGGCTTTCCTGATGGCGATTACGACATCGATTTTGATGGCATTCCGTTCTACGACACCAATACCCCTACACACCACTCGTGGGCCTTCTTTCCCTCGGAGTGGACCGGAGGTGTCGACTTCGATCGCAGCCCCGGTTCCGCTTCGACCATTGGGCCCACTCCCTTCGGCGGTTCCATCCATTTGCTTTCTATGCCGCTCAGCAATGAACTCGATCTACGGGGCACTGCCTCCTACGCTACCTGGAACACAAAGCTCTATGACGGCGCGTTCAACTCTGGCAACTTCGGAATCTTCGGCGGCCCTGCCAGATCGAATCTCTACGTCGACGTTCACCGCATGACCTCGGATGGGTATCAGACATTCAACTATCAGATGCGCAACGCCGGTTCGCTCCTGTATCAGTACACGTTTTCGCCCAGGACAGTGTTGACGGGTTTTAGCGGCGTCCTCCGCGTCAACGCCAATACGCCGAACTTTAACTCCACACGCTGCCAGGCTTTGGGAGCCGGCACATGGGGTTGCACAGGCGCGAACTCGGCATTTGTCGGCCAGGGTATCAAGTTCTTCATGACCAACAATGCTGACCCCGTAAACTGGCTCGACTATCAGTACAACAGCTATCAGGTTCCCACCGACTTTGAATATGTTGGACTCAAAACAGAATTTGGCCGCGGCTGGTACATGGAAGTCAAGCCTTACACCTATAACTATGACAATGGAGAACTCTATTCAAACTCCACCCCCATCACCGATGCAGCAACTGTGAACGGATCGAACACTTATAACGGCGTGACCATCGCACCTTGCGACCTAGCAGTATCAAAAACCTCTAAAGCAAACGGAGCCGTCACTACCGCCCTGCCGTGCGGCGTCGACAAGTACAACAGCTATCGTAAGTACGGTGAAACCGCTACCATCACGCAAACATCGCAACTCGGTGTTGTGCGCGCGGGAATGTGGTATGAGTGGGCAAGGACGAATCGCCATCAGTATCCGAGCGATCCAACCAATCACTGGGCAGACCAGTCACTGCCGAATTTCAACGAACAGTTTTGGACGAACTCCTACCAGCCCTTTGCCGAATTCGAATTCCACACTACCCCGCGACTGAACATCACTGCCGGCACGAAATATGCTGCGTACACCATCGATCTCACTCAGCACGCCGACGATGGCAAAACCGTAGGTAGCTTATGCCCGCTCGGCGCCACCACGAATTGCCCGTCTGCGGTTTATAACCACGGCAGCTACTCCGCATGGCTCCCGTCGCTTGATTTCAATTACCGCATTCAGCCGCAATGGGCGATCTACGCTCAGGCCGCGACTGGCAGCATCGTGCCGCCCAGCAGCGTCTACGACTACTACCAGACCCCGACCAAGGCGGTGCCGAACCCGCAGCTGACGACCAAACCCAAACAGCAGCGCTCAACTACTTATCAAATTGGCACCGTGTTCAAGGCAAAGCGAGTGACCCTCGACGCGGATGCATACCACATCCGCTTCCAAAACAGTTACTCCTCCGTCCTCGATACCACACCGACCGACCCTGACTATGGAGATGCGGTCTACTTCCTTCAGCCCAGCTCCGTGACGGAGGGTCTGGAATTCGAGGGTAACTTCATGGTTGCACCTGGCTTGTCGCTTTACCTGAACGGTACTGCCGACAACGCGTTCTACTCAGGCAAGCTGAACGCCAACACTGGGGCAACTGCATTAACCGCCCCTTACCTGGTCCGTGCTCCAGGCGGCTCGTGGGTAGCACAGACCCCATCAGATACTGAACTCCAAGGTATTACCTATCAAAGCAAGGGATTCGATGTAGGCTTAGAGCTGGTTCCGCAAATTCAGACAGGGGGTTAAGTGGAGGCTCTGTTCGCCCGCAGCCTAAAATGGCTGGGA
>CZKL01000014.1_pt1 | contig 21145 bp, 15 predicted proteins | sample 1122441 | NCBI WGS metagenome assembly CZKL01 (sample SAMEA3539301, study PRJEB10725) | soil metagenome | biome: tundra; feature: field; material: soil | place: USA | collected 2010-05 | depth 0.15 m
ACAGTTGTATTTCACTCAATTCCTGGAAAACGGACGAAGGCCCGGGCCTAAAGGCCACGTAAATTCGCCATCTTCGATTTACAACTGAAGTACTAGGGCTTCGCAAATAGGGCATCGACGTTGCAGAGCCTCTACTTTAACGGGTAGAGCTTGATGTTGCGGAAGTAGACCTCGGCGCCTTCAGACTGGAAGAGGATCTTGCCGCTTGACGGGAAGGCGTCGGTTCCCTCGTTGGCCAGCTTACCGTTAACGTATTGCCACACGTGGCCATGGCGGTTGACGAGTTCAACGACATTCCATTGGCCATAAGGCTTTTCGACTTCATTGATCGAGTCGCGAAATCCCACAATGTTCTTCCAGGGTCCCTTGTCGAAGCGATCGATTTTGAGCGCCTTGCCGTCGGGTCCGGTGACGCGCTCTCCGGGCTTGCCATCCTTGCCGACGCCGGTGAGTGCCGCGCCGTCGGTCATCCAAAAATCACCCGTGCAGCCTTCGTTGATCTGAAACTCAACGGAGCGCGGCCACACCTTGTTCGACCCCTGGATGTTGTAAAGGATGCCGCTATCGCGCGCTTGCCCGAGACGCGGAGCGAAGGTTCCCTCACCCCATTTGAATTCAGCGCGAAGGTAGTAGTCCTTGTAGTCCTGTTTGGTGATGAAATAACCCATCTCGGTGCCCGAGACGTGAACCGTGTCCTTCTCGATCGAAAAGACATGATTTGGATCGGAGTTGAGACCGGAGCTGGGCAGGAAGGTATCGAACTGGTCTAAATTCTTGCCGTCGAAGAGGACGATCGCCCGACCGTGACTAGGAATTCCCTTGGCTTGCGCGTGAAGGAGGTAAGACCACGGCAGCAGGGCAAGAAATAAAGCAATTGTTTTGTTTGAGTTAAAGTTAACTCGCATCGGACTAAATCCTCTGGCGTCATTCTCATTCGTCAGGGCGACGTTGAGCAAGGGCCTAATCTGTTTGTGAGTCGGATGGAGATCTGAAAAATCGTCAGGGAAAGACCGGACCGTCAGTCGTTCGTGTTCGCGCGAAACGGCTGAGAATCTGTCAACTCAGTGAACGTCGTGGTGCCTTTAAATGACTGGCGGTCGACAACGATTAAGGAATGCGGCCCGGTCTGGTGAAGGCTGCGGCGATCTCAAAAAAACACATGAGCGCGGGCGGAAGGACTACCGAAGCTCCGAGTTATGGCAAAACTTAGCGATCAAATGCGCCCCTGATGAAACATGAACTTACTTGCGGACTTTCCTCCCGGTTTTCTGGTTTGCTTCAAGACGCAGTTTCCATGCAGCGCGCAGTGCACCGAGGAGAAGGTCTTCGTTGGCTGCTTCAAGGCGCACGTGAGTGGCGCCATTGCGTCCCCAACCTCCCGCCACAGGGATGAAGACCTCAGGCTGCTCAGCCACAAAGGCTGCCTGCTGCTCAGGGTTCAGCATCAGGTTGCCGTAGCCTTTGGATTCGGCAGCGAGAGTGGCAAAGATGCGGCCGCCGACGCGGAAGTCAGGTGCGCCCATGTGTGCGCTCTCTTCGGTGCCTTGAAGGCTCAAGGCAATGCGGCGAAAATCAGATGCATTCATTGAGTCCCTCCTTGTAGCGGGCTCAGCGCCCCAGCGTGAACTTGGGATTCGGGCCTTCCCACCCTTTCGCCAGAACAAAGGTGGAAGGACGGAGCACGGAGCTGATACAGATTCAAAAGCGATCGTAAGCCTACCTGGCAGAGATGAGTTCGTCTTCGAATTCTTCGTTGAGCCATTTGCTGAAGGCGGCGAACTCCTCATCGCGCCCGAGAAAGTCGCGAACCATTTCGCGTCCAGGCTTGGAACCGCCTTGCTCCAGGACCTTGGTGCGATAGCGGCTGCCCGCGTCTGAACCAAGCAGATCCTCGGGATCAAACTGGGCGAAGAAGTCCAGAGCAATCACCTTGTCGAACGCGTAGGTGTAGTAGTTCGACGAGTACCCGGTAAGGTGGCCGAAGCTGGCATACATGCGGTTGCCTTCGAGCCACGTCCACGGCTGCAGGCTTGTGTAAAGCCGCTTGGTGGTGCGGTCGAGGTCGATGCTCTCGGGGTCTTGATCGTGCAGGTCGAGCGACAGCGTGGTGTAGTACAGCTGCGCGCGCATGCCATCCGCGCGTCCGAATGCGCTCGCGCGTTTCAGGTTCTGGATGAGCTCGATAGGTAAGACAGCCCCAGTCTCATAGTGTTTTGCGAAGGACTGAAGCAGTTTCTCATCGCGGAAAAACTCCTCAAGCATCTGCGACGGCACCTCGACGAAGTCGCCTTCGGTAGCGAAGCCGGAAAGACCGGCCCACTCTGTGTGGCCGCCGAGAATAGCGTGCATCAGGTGGCCGAATTCGTGAAAGAACGTGACAACATCGTTGTATTGCATCAAGCCCGGATCATCGGGATCGCCGCCAGGGAAATTGCAGATCAGTGCGGTTTCGGGCAAGTAACGGCCGCGCACACCGGTGACGACCGGCGCAGCAGAGAACCACTTGTCCTTACCTTCGCGGGGATGCATGTCGAGATAAAAACGCCCCACCAGTTTGCCGCTCTCAAACACTTCGAAGACCGAAACAGCGTTATCCCATGCGGGTGCGGTGGAAGGACGAAACTCCACCTTGAAGAGACGGGCAGCGGTGTCGAGAATGCCGGCCTCCACCTTCGCGTAGGGGAAGTAGGGGCGCACCAATTGCGAATCGAAATCAAAAGCCGAGCGGCGGAACTGTTCATACCAGTAGCCGCGGCTGGTGATGTCGATGGACTTGATGTCGGGATTCCTCTTGCGTGCGAATTCTAGAATTAGTTCATGCTCGCGACGAGCTCCTTCGCGGCTCGCCTCATCCAGCTTGGCCAGGAATGTACGCGCGTTGGCAGCCGAGCCCATCATCTGGTCGGCAGTCGCGAGATCGGCCCAACTGCGGAAGCCGAGCACCGTCGCGATCTCCTGCCGCGTGGCGAGAAGGTCGAGAAGAATCTGCTTGTTGGTCGGATAGGCGCGCGTGTTGTAGGCCAGGAACATGCGTTCGCGCAGTGCAGCGCTAGACGCGAAGGTCATGATCGGCTGCATATCGGGCTGGTCGGTGGAGATGGTGATCTGGCCTGCCGCAGCGGGCTGATGACGGCCGAGATAGTCGGGCGGCAAGCCCTCGAGTTCAGCCTGGGTGGCAACGATGGTCTTGGCGCCTTCTTGAATGTTACGGCTGAATTCCAATGAAAGTCGCGTGGCTTTTTCGTGAAGAGACTGGAGGTGGGCGCGGGTGGCGTCGTCCTTGTCGACGCCGGCGAGACGATAACTCAGCAGGGTGCGTTCAACATAGTGTTTCGTCGCAGGGCTGCAGCCATCAATACGCATGGCGACGAGAGCGTCGTAGACTCCTCGATTCAGGCTAAGGGCTGATCCAGCCATGGAAACGCGCTGCGCCGCCAGTTGAGCCTCGTCGCGAACGGCTTTATCGGCGGCCACGGAGTTGAGCACACCCGCTTGCGCGGCGGCCAGGCTGAGTTGTTCGACAGCCGCGTCGTAGAGGCGCAGGGTGTTTTCAGGGGTGCGCGGTACATCGATGGCCAGCAGCGCAGCCAAAGCTTCCTCATGGGCGGCGAGGCGGGCGCTGACCCAGGCGGAAAGGGCCTCGGCAGAATGAGCTCCGCCGGCCTCCCAGGCATGAAGTTCTTCACAGACCGAAACGGCGGCGATGGGATCAACGGGCATAGCGCGGATTTTCCTCCAAGCTTCTAGGGTGCCACAGCCGACCCCGGTCGCGCCTGCTGGGGAAAACTGCATCGAAGTTGGATGGGATGCAGCCGGGAACCATCGCGGCTGGACGCGCGTACCGGTTGGGAGACCGGTACACTCCTGCGCAGGAGAACGGGATGGAAGCGTTCGGGCAAAACCTGAAGTATGCCTTCAGGCAATTGGGCCGCAATCCGGGCTTCACCGCAACCATGATCGTCACGCTGGGGCTGTCGATTGGCACCAACACTGCGATCTTTTCTGTCGTCAACGCGTTGATGCTTAAGAGCCTGCCCTATTCACATCCTGAACGCATGGGGACGATCTATGCGCGGGTGGTGGGAGCGCAGAGTTCGGACCAACGCAACGAATTGGATGGAGAGAAATGGGAGTTGCTGCGGGATAACGTGCCGTCGCTGATTTCAGGGGTTTCGAGTGACAGTGCTTCAGGGGCCAACCTGCAAGCGGGGCAGCGCGTGCAATATGTGCATGCTGGGCGCATTTCGGCGCATTACTTCGACGTCTTGGCTTTGCATCCCGCGCTCGGACGAGGTTTCACCGAGGAAGAGGATCGTCCGCACGGGCCGGCTGCTACAGTTCTGAATTACGACCTATGGCGCACCACATTTGGCGGGGATCGCAGCCTGGTGGGACAGACCATCAAGTTGAAGGGGCAGCTACATACGGTGGTTGGTGTGCTGCCCGAGGGCGCCACTACGCCTCTGAATGCGGATCTGTACACGGCTTTACAGCCAAGCCGCGAGGGTGAGGGCGGTGGAAGCAACTTTGAGGTAATCACGCGCCTGCGCGATGGAGCGACCTGGCAGCAGGCGGATGCTGAACTCAACCGTGCATGGGCCGCGCGGACGGCGCGATTCATTCAGCAAAATTCTGGCTCACGCGTGGTCTATTATTCTGTCCCGCTCCAGACAGGACAAACCGCAGAGCTTCGGCCCAAGGCCATGACGTTGATGCTCGCGGCGGGATTTATCCTGCTGATCGCTGCCGGCAATCTGGCCGGATTGACGCTGGTGCGGGTTCTTCGGCGGACCCCGGAGATGGCCACACGACTGGCGTTGGGCGCGTCACGGTGGCAAATCCAGAAGCAACTCTGGGTGGAGAACCTGGTCCTGGCGGCTCTGGGCGGCGCGGTCGGCGTGGGGGTTGGGTATCTGGCTTTGCATGGCCTGCTGTCGCTGTTGCCCGAGGGCTATCTACCGGTTGCGGGAGTGCGTCTGGACGGGCGAGTACTGGCCTTCACCATGGGGATTTCGTTGGTGACCAGCGTGCTGTTTGGCATGCTGCCGGCGCTGGCGACACGCAGGGTGGATTTGCGATCCTCGATGGCCACGCGGAGCGGGGCGGGCAGTGACCGGCTGCGCTTGCGGCAAACGTTGATTGCAGGTGAGGTCGCGCTGACGGTCGTGCTGCTCGCGAGCGCTGGATTGCTGATTCGTACGCTTGTTCATCTTCAAACCTTGCCGGCGGGATTTAATCCTGCAGGCGTGATGACGGCCAAGGCATCGCTTGATGACGCGCGTTACAAGGATCCGGCAGCCTTTCGTCGGTTGCTGGACGGCAGCATCACGGCCATGAAGCGCATTCCCGGAGTTGAAAATGCTGCGGTGGGCCTGACCTTGCCCTATGAGCCCGCGCTGAATGAGCCGATGACTCTGCATGGCGGCCAGGAAGAAGGGCAGGAAGTGGAGACGGACCTGCTCTACGTAACGCCGGGCTACTTTGAAACTTTGCAGATGCCGTTGCTGGCGGGGCGTCGATTTACGCCCGGTGATGGCCCGAATACTCAGCCGGTAGCGATCGTCAACCGTACGTTTGCGCAAAAGTTTTTCCATGGAACCAATCCAATCGGACGCGCGCTCAGCGAAGGCATGGTGATTGTGGGCGTGGTAGCCGATACGCAACTGGCATCAAACTTGAACCCCACTGCGCCCTTGCAAAGCGAAGAGACCGTATACGTCCCAGCTGCGCAGATGAATGCGCATTCGCTGGATATTGTGCACACATGGTTTCAACCAAGTTGGATCGTGCGTACGGCTGGGCCCGTGGATGGATTGACCGAGCAGATGCAGCGCGGCCTAGCGAGTGCCGAACCAGGATTGCCGTTTTCAGGCTTCTACAGCATGAACGACGTGATGGCGAAGACGCTCTCGACGCAGAGGATAGAAGTGGCTCTGCTGGGAGCGATGGCGGGACTGGCGCTGTTGTTGAGCGCAGTCGGCATCTTTGCTCTGGTTGCGAACATGGTGGCGCAGCGAACCCGGGAGATCGGTATCCGCATCGCGCTCGGTTCAACAGTGCAGCAAGCCATGATGCATGTGGGCGGATCCGGTGTGCGGGCTTCGTCGCTTGGCCTGCTTGCAGGATTGGTACTTTGCTCAGTGGCATTGAGGGCGATGCGCAGCGTGCTCTACGGGGTGGGTGTTTATGACGCGACTACGCTGGGCGTTGTGGTGCTGACACTGGCGGCGATCACGCTGTTGGCCACAGTGATTCCCACGCTCAAGATCACGCGTATTGACCCGGCAACGACACTTCGGGATGAATAGAGGCGCGACCGTCTCCCTTGCATCCGCCACCTAAGCCTTCTAAGATGCGGCAGTTGACTCTATGCCGCAAACTTCTCACATTGCGCACAAAGCCGCTCGACGCGGCGTCCATCTACACCTGGGAAAAGTGTGCGTGGCCATCCAGGCTGGCTCGCCCGCGGAGATGATGAATCGCGCTGCTAAGGCGCTGAAGGATTCGAATTTTCTTGAGTTTCGACTTGACTCTCTACCCAAGCCTGCTGCTGCGCTGCCGTTGCTGAAAGAGTTTTTATCGCAACATCCCTCGGTGGCGGCGATCGCCACATGCAGGCGCAAGGCGTTCGGCGGTCAATTCACTGGCTCTCTCACTGCCGAACTTCATGCGCTGTTGAATGCCGCGCAAGCCGGATGCACAATCGTCGATCTTGAAGTCGAGTCGGCGGAAGAAGCCAGGCCCGCTCAGTTCGAAAAGTTTCGCGAACAGTTGAAGGCAGCCGGCACGTCGCTCTTGGTAAGCTTTCATGATTTTTCGCTGACGCGGGGACTGGAGCAGGCGGCGGACCGGATCGCGGCGTTTGAACCGGACTTCATGAAAGTGGTTTCTACCGCGCAGACGTTGACCGATAATCTCGCCGTGTTGCGCGTGATTGAAGATCGAGCCCGCTCTACGCAGGTAGTTGGAATCGCGATGGGTGAAGAGGGCCTGGTGAGCCGGGTACTTGGCCCGAGAGCCGGAGCGGCCTTTACATTTGCTTCTCTGGATGATGGAGAGGAAACGGCCCCGGGGCAAGTGACAGCGCAAACCCTGCGGGATCTGTATCACCTTCAAAAACTGGACCAGGAGACGCGGATCTTTGGCGTGGCAGGAAATCCGATCTCTCACTCGCTATCGCCGCTGATGCAAAACGCGGCGTTTCGCCACGAGCAAGTGAATGCTGTTCTCCTGCCGCTGAAGGTGCGCACGCTGAGCGACCTGCTGGCCTTGGTGCTGCAGTTGCCGATGAGCGGCGTGGCCGTGACCATGCCGTTGAAGCAGGAGGTTATGCCGCACCTGGCGCAGATGGATCCACTGACCGAACGCATCGGTGCTTGCAACACGCTGCGCATCGGTGTAGACGGCAAGATTTACGGATACAACACGGACGTCGCCGGCGTGGTGCGGCCGCTGGAGAAACGGATCAAGCTGAAGGACGCGCGGATCGCGGTCCTGGGCGCGGGCGGCGCGGCGCGTGCCGCAGTGTTTGGACTTGTAGATCAGGGCGCTGAGGTCTTCGTCGTCAATCGCACCCACGAGCATGCGGTTGCTTTGGCTAAGGCGGCCAAGGCCAAGGCGCTCAAGCATGAGCAATATGCCAGGCAGCAATTCGATGCGCTGATCAATTCAACTCCGTGTGGAATGGTGGGGTCGAAGCAGGCTCTGCCCATTGGCGAAGACGAACTCAATGCCGGCTTGGTGTTCGATATGGTTTACAACCCGCTCGAAACGCCGTTGCTGAAGTTGGCGCAGGCTAAAGGGATTCCCGTGATCGGCGGACTCGAAATGTTTGTGCAGCAGGGCGCACGGCAGTTCGAGATTTGGACCGGGAAGACTGCGCCGCAAGCGGAGATGCAGCGGGTTGTCGAAGGCGCGCTGCGAAGGCGAAGCTAAAATTGCTTTGCAGTCTCCCTCATCTCAACAACGAGTGTTGAGACCCGTCTTCTTTGCCGCGCAGATCCGGCGAAACTATTTTCGGTGTTTCTTTCCGGAACGGGCCTCGGCAGCTTTGGCTTTTTCTCCAGCCGATCGAGTGGACGGGATGGGGGCAAGGTCGGGGCCGATGCGCTTCACCGTGGTATCAATCATCTCGTAATTTATTGTGCGTGGAGCGACTGGGTGTGAAACCCCGGTCTGCGCGTCAACACTGACGTTGTCGCTGCTCGCAACCTGGAAGCTGAACCCCGGAACACTGCCGTTGGCTACCGGCACAGGGGCAACCGTGACGGGCAGATAACCCTGGATGGGATGAAGACGGAAGGCCGTCTCGTAGCGATGGCGCTTGACACTCCAGGTAAATACGCGGACCTGGTCGAAGTCGTACGGCATGCCAGCCTTGGGCGGCGAAAGAACCGTAACGTACTCCGGCACTTCATGGTTGGGAGCGCTGGATTCGGGATCAGTAATCTTGGCCAGCAGGTACGCACCTACCATGCGCTGGCCTTCGGAATATTGCGCAATGTCGTCGGGGACGTCAACATCGATGCGGCCCGCCAGCAACCAACCGACTTGGCCTTGCGGATCGCGAATCAGCCACCAATCTTCCATGACCGGAGGAGGAACGTCGATCGATTTGGGAAGTGGGACCGGTACCGCTTTGGCCGCCGGTTGAGGCGCGGAAGTCTTTTCTTTGGCCGGTGTCACCGGGGCGCCTGGCTTCGGCGGCGGTTTGGGCATGGTGTGCCGAAGTGGGGCGCCTGATGAAGCCTTCGGTACCGAGGCCCGCGCGATCAGCTGCAGTTTGGTGTTGGCGGGCAGCAGCAGGAAACGCTCCGTGTCGCGGCCGGGCGCAAGATGCAGATAGACATCGTCGCGCAAGACCGCGGTAGCTATCACCGGATCCTGCTTGTGCTGCGTGCCGAGTTGGATGAAGGCGTTGTAGAGATCGGAATCGATGACCGCATGCTCTTCGATCCAGCCAACCTCATTTTTCTGTGTTTTGACTTTGAGAAAGCGGCGACCATGCTCGAGCACCTCGAGAGGTTGGCCATTCGTGACTTCCCCGACACGGTTCGACACGGCGGCCACGCGATCATGCAGGTACATCTGCCGCGCGGAAACATACACGGTTTCGTGGTGCTCGGGGTGAAAGCGATTGCACCCACACAGGAAGGTGAATACAAGCGGGAGAAACAAGGCAGGAAGGGCTTGGCGCAGAAATCCGTCGTGCCTCGTGCTTTTCACGTTCATTGGAACTTGTCGCTCCCTGGCGGTTGCATCGACTCGAGCGTATCGGCTTCGAGATGCACCATCCCTGGTATTGCAACTGAGCGACTCGAGGGAGAGACAGGAGGCATTTGAGAGCGCAGGCACAGCCATGAGCGATCCTCTTGAGGATACCACCCGGCTAGTGCGGCGACTGATGTCTAGTTAGGGTCGCGGAGCGGAAGTAACCTGCATCGGCTTTGCTGCTGAGGGTTTTGCAGTGCGCGAACCCGCTGCATGGGCGCGACGCGCGGGAGCAGCCGTCGGCGAGGCATCAGGACGGGCAATCGTCTCAACTTCGGCAGGCTGCTGCACAGGGTGCTTCAAGACCGGTCCGTTGATCGTTTCAGGGGTGCGCATGGCGCCGCCGGTTGCAAATCCATTCCCTATTCCGACGCGTGCCGGCATCACGATGACCCGAGCAGTTGGAGCAGGCTGAACGCGTGAATACACTCTCCATCCTCCACCGACGACCACCATTACGATGGCTGCGGCCGCGGCACCGCGGGCGAAGGTGCAGTGCATCCACGACATGGAAGAACCCGCGTAAGACGGCCGGAAGGCGAGGGGCCACGGCACAATGCGCGCAGTGTGCGATTCGGTTAAGGATACGGCATGAAGACCAGACTGCACGCGCTCGACGAGACCGTCCGGAGCAGGCAGGGTGGCGATCAAGCGCAGGGTAACTTCGGCGGGGCTGGAGACAGATCCAGCTTCCGCGCTGGGATCGAATGGATAAGGACCACTATGTTGAGAAGAGTTCATCGCAAATTCCTTGGGTGCTGGAGGAGGTCTGCCATCAGGTTGCGCGCCCGGAAGAGCCGCGAGCGGACGCTCGATTCGGTAATGCTGAGGACGGCGGCAATCTCGACGCTGGAGAGTTCCTCAAAGGCAGAAAGCATCAGCACCTCGCGCTCTTTAGCGGGGAGTTGATCGACGCAAGCGAGCACATGGGCATGATGCTGGGCGGCCGCGGCGCGGGATTCTGCACTGAGACCGCTGGCGGGAAGGACTCGCGCCAGTTCAGCAACATCATCGGTCTCGGGCCGGGTTTTGGCGCGGCGTTTGCGGTCGAGAACGATGTTCCAAACGATGCGGATGAGCCATACGCGGTGATCCCGAACTTCTTCGAGGGTGTCGCGGTGGCGCAGGACACGGAGAAACGCTTCCTGAACCGCGTCCTCAGCGTCGGCGGCGTTGTGCAGAACGGAAAAAGCTACCCGGTAAAGGGTGCTGGCGTACTGCTCGACGAGGGCCGCAAGCGCTTCTTCTTTCGCGTGCTGGCGGGTTTCGTCGTGCACGGCGCTCGGATTGCTCTCCATCCAGGCTGGATATAGGGTCAAGCTGGTACTCATACGTGCACCAGACGCAGACCAAAGGAAAAGTGCTCACGCAGCCATCGATTCACGGCATTCTAAGCCGTCTTTCGGCTGGTCGCAGGCGTGAGACGGCTGAAACTACTGCTTTCCAGCCAGTTTTTGGGAAGCGATCGAGCCAGCCATTCCATCTTTATCGGAATCCTTGACCTTGGCCCAGAGTGCGCGCGCCTGATCCTGCTTGCCAGAGGCGGTATAGATGTCCGCCAGGGCAAGTTGAGCGACGCCAGAAGAAACAGTGACGGAAGGTTTGGCAGCCAGCGCGTTATAGAGGTCAATGGCTTGAGCGTCGCGTCCCGTCTGGTGATAGACGCCCGCCAGAGCTAGCTTGGCGAGGTTGGCGACGTTACGATCCCACGCGTCAGCAGCGGACTTGAGTTCGGTCTCGGCTGAGGCGGTCTGACCCAGTTCCTGGTCAGTGACCCCGACAAAATAGTGGGCCTTGGCGCCTTCGGGCATCATGCCATACTGCTGGGCAACCGCGACAAATTGCTGGTTGGCGGCTTTGGAACGCTCAGCGGCAGTTGCATATACGCCCTTTTCGGCGGGTGCGCCGGGAACGGCCAGAGGAGAAGAGTAGGTATCCATGGCCGCACCAAGCGCGGCTTCAGCGGCGGCGGAGCGCATGCTCCAGAAAACTACGACGCCGATGCCCAACACGAGGACGATCGCGACGACGATAACCCAGCGGAGAACGCCGGAGCGGTGCCCGCTGACCCAGCTAACGCTGCTTGCGGTGGCCGTTGCGAATTTGTCCTTCTTGAGGGCGTGACGGGTTTGAGTATCCACGGGGTTTTGTTTGTCCTTCTCGATTGACTTGCAGGCGGGTCCAAACCGGTAGAGGCACTGCGACTGCAACCCTACTAGTCTAACAGCGCGCCGAGAACAGAGTCTACCGAGAGGATGCCGGCAGCCCTACCGCGGGCCTGGTAATCCAGGTGAGCGCAATGCGCGAATCCGCTCGATAGCGGACAGAACGGCGGGACGCGCCTTGACAGCCTCCATTCCCTGCATCATCAACTCTTCGACCAAATCGATCACGGGAATTTGACGGGCCTCGGCGGCCAGCCGGACTTCTTCGGGCACTTGAACGGTAATCTGCATTGTTTGCCACGCTCCTTGAGGGTTCATCGGCAGGTTGCCGGGAAGAAGCATGTGCAAAACTGCCCCCATCGATCGACGACTCAAGCTCCATCCGGGAGGGCCATTCAAATAAGTCGTGCTTGCCGCTGAAAATTGCGTTCCGGAGTCGCCATGCTTGCGGCAGGAAGGCAGGACCGGTAGGCTAAGGGCATGTATGAAGATTTTCACGTAGCCGACCGCTGGAGCGGTGAAGATCTACACTGCCGCTGGAAGGGCACGATGGTGGCTATCGCCACGCGCCACGCCGATGCGGTGGACGTCCGCTTTGACGTCAACCACCGGCCCATGTGGATCGCCCTGCCCTGCACCGCCTGGGTAGAACAGAAGAAGCGCTCGGGCAAGGTGATCACCGATCAGCTGGCCGCCCAAATTGCTGGACGCTATCTGAAGCGACTCGTGGAAGAAGGCTACGATACCCAGCGCGAGGTCTATACCATGACCGTGGCCGAGGTACTTGAGCATCTGGACGTCGTGGTCGAAGAAGCCAGGGCCCAAGGCCAGATGCCACTGCTGCCCGTCGGCATCTAGCCTTAGCCGCATAGGTATTACTGCGCAGCAGCGACTTTCTTCACTTGGCCGTGTCAAAGTTATCAATCTGTCGCGCTTCCCGCCTGGCGTGCGATTGAGAATCTAAAACGCGCCACTATCTCTCAGTCCACGCAAGAAGAACACTTCGCCATGCACAAGACAGCTTATGTTCCGGTATTTTTGATTTGCGTCATTTTGACAGCGGTTTGCGCGGCTGTTGCGCAGACTGCGTCGAAAACCCAAGACGCTCCGCTGCCAAATCCGCGTGAACTGATGCAGCGGGCCCTCGCAAATGAGAAGAAGCTTGCGGACGAGCAGGAGCGCTACGAGTGCCGGGTCACTGATGAAGCGATTCAGACAGACAACAAGGGGAACACCAAAAAGGTTGAGACTGAGGTCAAGGACCAGTTCTACGTGAACGGCATCGCCATCGAGCGAACGCTGTCAAAGAACGGTAAAGACTTGTCTCCAGATCAAACCCGTAAGGAAGATCAGAGGGTGATGAAGGAGACGGTTAAATATAGCGACCAGGCCAATGCCAAGAAAGAATCGGACAAACAAAACCAGCAGGTTGAAGACATGATGACCGCCATGATGTTGACCAACGGGCATCGCGAACGAATTAACGGCCGCAGCATACTTAATTACAACGTCGTACCGAACCCGCATTTTCAGACGAAGAATATGAACCAGCGCTTCGCCCAGGTGATGCAGGGGACGATGTCAGTGGACGAAGAAAGTGGCGAGCTCATCGATATGAATATCAAGTCCGTCCAGGATTTGAAAATTGCCGGCGGCGTACTGGCCAATCTCCACAAAGGCTTTTGGATTCATGTGCACGATCAGCCGCAGCCCGACGGGGTCTGGCTAACAGACTTGACTGAAGGATCGGGCGACGCGCGGGCTGCGCTGTTCTTTCACCCTTATTTTCGCTTCAAAGAGACCATCGGCAATTGTCACCTTTATACGGCCACCGCCAACCAGTCGCCTGAAGTGAGGCAAGTGAAGTAGCACGTGCTTGCCCTGAGCGAAACCCCTATGGCTCCAGTCCTACTCGTGCCTTAACGCTACCATCGGTTCGACCGCCGCGGCGCGACGAGCAGGAATCCAGCTTGCAGCTAACGCAACAGCCAGCAAGATCGCAACTCCGACAATCAATGTGGGCGGATCGTAGGGCTGAATGCCATAGAGCATGGATTTCACCATGCGCGTGAGCATCAGTGCAGCGGCTACACCGACGACAGTTCCGCTCAGCGACAGCCAGGCGCTCTCGCGCAATATCAGCGTTCGGAGTTGAGCGGGCCGCGCGCCCAGCGCCAAGCGTATCCCGATTTCGTTGGTGCGCTGCGACACCGAATACGCCATGATGCCGTAGATGCCCACACAAGCCAGTGTGAGAGCCAGCACTCCGAAACCTGCTGTGAGCGCCGCGAATGCACGTTCCACTTGCATCGACGCGTTCATCTGCTCTCGTTGCGTGCGGACGTCGATCACTGGAAGGTCCGGATCAACGGATCGCACGATTCGCCGCAACTCCGGCGTCAATACCGCCGCGTCGGTTTGGGTTCTCACCTGGTAGACCATGCCGCTAATATCCGGCTGCTGCAGATAAGGCAGGAAGAACTGCGGCGGAGGGTCTTCACGCAGGTTCATGTAACGCGTGTCGGCACAGATGCCGACAATCTCAATCCAACCACTCTTTTCATCTCGATCGGCTCTGAACCTCTTGCCGATGGGATTGACGTTAGGAAACCTTTTGCGCGCGAGACTGCGGTTGATGATCGCTACTTTTTGCGAGCTCGATGTATCCTGCGTTCCGAAACTTCGCCCCGCTACGATGGGGATGCTCATAGTTTGAAAGAAGCCATTGCTAACGATGTTGATATCTTCTGCTTCCGCATCATCTCTGTTCTTGTAGTCCTCAAAAGACTCACCTTCAGGCAGAAAATCGGAGTTATTCATGTTATCGGCAATGTAGGGCGAGACCGCGGTCGCGATGCTCTCAACACCCGGCAATCCGGCGATCTTCTGTTGCAGCTGTGCGTGCAAGCGAATGTCTTTGCCCGCCGGATAGCGCGACGAGGGAGGCTGAATTTCAAACAGCAGCAAATGGTTCGCGTTGAATCCAACATCGACGGCGTTCAATGCGATAAGCGTTCGTGCGAACAGCCCCGCTCCAACGACGAGCAACGTCGATAACGCAATTTGAAAAGCGACGATCGACTTGCCTCCCAACCCTCTGCGACGCCGTGTGGCACTTTTCGCTGTCTCCTTGAGTGTGCTGCCAACCTCCGCGCGGGCGGCCAGGAGTGCGGGCGCCAGCCCAAATAATATTCCCGTCATCAACGTGACCGCAGCAGTAAATCCAAACACGCCCCAGTCGAACGAGGCATTGATATCGTTCGGTTCCCATGAAGGGGTGAGCAAGCCAGGAATCGCATTGCGGGTCAGGAACCCAAGGACCAGACCGCCCAAGCCACCCAAGGCAGCCAGCAACAAACTTTCAGTCAGCAATTGCCGAAGGATGCGGGAGCGCGCCGCGCCCATGGCCATACGAACACTCATCTCTCGTTGCCTCTGCGTGCCTCTCGCCAGAAGCAGATTTGCGATGTTTGCGCATGCGAGCAGGACCACGAAGCCGGTAAGCGCTAACAACACATACATCGGTTTTTGGAACATGCGGTCCGCCCAATGCAAGCCGCGGCTACCATCGGCGAGCACAAGCCGGGGCACGGTATCTCCCGGCCTCACCATCATGGTCTCGCGTATGGCCGACTGCAGTTGCACATCGAGCGCTGCCTGGGCAACCGCATCTTTGACACCAGCGCGAGTTCGCGCCATGACATTCACCCACCAGAAATCCGGATTGCTTAACGCTGATGCAGTCTTGCCCTTCGGATCAAGCACGGGCTGCATGCTGAGCGGCACAAATATATCGGGCGACTGGAGCACATTTTTTGCGCCCGTAAATCCACGCGGATTGACTCCGACAATGGTCACCAGGCTTTGGTTCAACGTAATGGTCTGACCTAGGACTGAAGGAGAGCGCCCATAGTCCAATTGCCAGACCGCATCGCTGATGATTGCTACGCTTCCGGAACGAGGTACGCCGTCGTCCGCCGTCTGAATCTCGCGGCCCAATTGGGGATGGACGCCAAGTGCCGTATAGAAATTGCCCGACACCATTGCCACTGTTACGCGTTGCGCATTTCCGCCTAATGTCGCATTCATGCTGTCTTCTTTGAATGCAAACAGGGTGCCTAACGATTGATTGTGATCGCGGAGTTGCAGATACGCGGGATAGGAAAAGACCGAACTTGTGGTGCCCGCGTGAGGCATCGAATCGAAGTCGCCCCACATATTGTGCACAACTTCTTTGCCGTCACCGTTCCAACGCAGGAGGCGCAACTGCTCGGGATGGGACACCGGCAAGCGGTCAAAGAGCAGCCGTTTGCCGACCGCAAAAATCGTCGTATTCGCGCCGATGGCCAGCGCAAGAGATGCCGCGGCAATGAAAGTAAAACTTGGACTTTTACGTAACATGCGCATGCCATAACGCAAGTCGGCGCGTAACTCGTCCCATCCGCGCAGCCCGAGCGAGGCGCGCATTTCTTCTTTGTGAACGAGCGCCGGTCCCAGCGCAATGCGAGCGCGACGAGCTGCCTCATGCGGCGAGTGCCCTGCACGAATCAAGTCGGCAGTCAGGTTGTCGAGGTGGCCAGCAAGTTCGATCTCCATTTCGTTTTCCAAGCGTTCACGTTGAAGCAGCGCGTGCATCCAAGAGCGCGGCGAAGTCAACATACGGGCAACGAGCTGGCGCAGACTCATGAATGTCTCCGTGCAATCTTTCGAAGCTTCTATTCGTGACGCAGAGCCTGCATAGGCTGCACGCCCGCAGCACGCCGAGCAGGAATCCAACTGGCGGCCAGCGCAATCGTGAGCAACAACAAGATGCCTGTGGAGAGAGTCACCGGGTCGTAGGGCTGAATACCGTACAGCATCGACTTGACCGCATGCGTAAGCAGCAACGCAGCCAACGCTCCAGTCGCGATGCCGATCAGTGCCATGCTCGTGCTCTCGCGCAAAATCATGCTGCGCAACTGACCAGGCCGCGCGCCTAGCGCCAAACGAATGCCGATCTCATTGGTGCGCTGCGACACGGAGTAAGCCATGATGCCGTAAATGCCAATTGACGCCAGGGCCAGGGCGAGAAGTCCAAATCCGGAAGTCAACGTGACGAAGATCCGCTCTTGCTGTAGGTCAGCCTCGATTTGCTGTTCCTGCGTTCGCACATTCACGAGGGGTAAGTCGGGGTCGACTTTCTGCACCACCTGCCGCAATGCAGGCAAGAGCGTTTCCGGTTTCATCCGTGTGCGAATTTCATAGGTCATGCCGCCCACTTCATCCTGTTGCGCATAGGGTAGAAAGAATTGCGGCGGTGGGTCCTGACGAAGATTCGTGTACCGGGTATCGCCACAGACTCCAACAATCAGAATGGAATCATCCGTGAAGACACCACCGTGGCCATCGGAGTCGTGCCCGTTAAGTGAGAACCTCTTGCCGATGGGATTCTGATTCGGGAACCGCGTCCGCGCGAGGGTTCGGTTGATGATCGCGACCTTGGCCGAATTTGCGGTGTCCTGCGGCCCAAACGCGCGGCCGGCCTCGATGGGAATGCTCAACGTTTCAAAGAACTTTGGACCGACCGCATTGAAGTCTTCTTCCTGATGTTTCTGCGCATCGTATTTTTCGCCCAGAGGATAAAATCCCATCGATGATTCGTCGTCAGACACGTAAGCTTCCATCGCAGGCGTAACCGATTCCACTCCCGGTACGGTCGCGAAGGCCTGCTCCAGACGCTGGTGCAGCCTTACGTCTTTGCCCGTTGAATAACGACTTTGTGGCGGATTGATCTCGGCGAGCAGCAAATGATCGGTGCGGAATCCGACATCCACGGCGTTCAATCCCGCCAGGGTTCGCAAGAACAAGCCAGCCCCAATCACCAGCAGCGTTGACAGGGCAATTTGGAAGCCCACCAGCGCCTTGCCGCCTAGACCCTTGCGCCGCCGCGTGGTGGTCTGCGCCGTGTCTTTGAGGCCGTGAGTGACTTCGGAGCGCGCAGCCGCCAAGGCCGGCGCCATACCGAATAAGAGACCTGTCAGGAGCGTGACTGCCGCTGTAAATCCAAATACCTTCCAATCAAAATGAACTTGAAATTCAGAGCGCTCCCAGGCATTCTCTGTCAACTTGGGGATTGCGGTGCGACCCACATAACCGATCAGCAGACCACCCGCGCCACCTAACACCGCGAGAACTAGGCTCTCTACCAGCATTTGTCGCAATACTCTGAGGCGACCCGCGCCCAGCGCAAGGCGCACACTCATCTCGCGTTGCCGCATCGCTCCCCGCGCCAGCATGAGGTTGGCGATGTTCGCGCACGCTAAAAGAAGAACAAATCCAACCAGAGTCAACAGGACGGCCATCGGTTTGGCAAATGTTCTCTGCTGCGTAAACAGACCGCGGCTGCCATCGTGCAGTTCAAGATGCGGCAGATCATCGTTGGGCCTGAGCGGCATCGTTCCGCGCACGATTCCATTTAATCGTTCGCTCAACTCAGCTTGCGCGGTCGCGCTGCTGACGTCGGCCCGTTCGCGGCCCATCACGTTGACCCACCAATAATTCGGATTCGAAAGTGCGTCAGGATATGTAGGACCGCCGCTGATCGTCGTAGACTCGCGATGCGCCATCGGGTACACCAGAGGCTGCATGGCAAGCGGGATAAAAATATCAGGCGAATGCTGCACATTTTTGGCGCCGGTAAACCCTTTGGGATTTATTCCAACAATGGTGAGCGGGATATCGTTGACTTTGATTACTTCACCCAGCACAGCCTTGGAACGTTCAAACTCCCGCTCCCACAGTCCGTCGCTAATGAGGGCAACCGAGCCCTGACCTGTCGCGGTATCGTCGCCAAGCTGAATGGGTCGCCCCAATTGTGGCTGCACGCCGAGTTCACCGTAATAGTTTCCCGACACCATTTCGGTTTGAACTCTCTGGGCCTCTCCACGAATAGTCGCGTTCATTCCCGTGACCTTGAACGCGAACATACCCTCAAGTGACCTGTTTTGCGCGCGTAGTTGCTGATAAGCGGGATAAGAAAATGAAGTACTCGTGAAGCGGCCCTCAGGCAGTGGATCTTCATCACCCCAAATATGGTGTACCGCCCTATGCTGTTGTGAGCTGGTCCACGCGAGCAGCCGTAAGTCGGCAGCGTGCGATACCGCTAGCCGCTCATAAAGCACCTGTTTTGCCACGGAGAAGATAGCTGTATTGGCGCCGATAGCCAGCGCCAGCGAGGTAGCGGCGATGGCCGTAAATGCCGGACTTTTACGCAGCATCCGAGCGCCGTAGCGCACATCAGCTCCCAACTCATCCCACCAGCGCAAACCGACTGCGGCGCGCATCTGGTCTTTGAGGGCAACAGAAGATCCGATGAGGATGCCGGCTCGACGAGCGGCCTCTGACTGCGAGAAACCCGATCGCACCAAATCCGCACGGAGATTTTCGAAGTGGCTGTTGAGCTCCGCTTCCATGTCAGCTTCGAGAAGATTGCGCCGAGTAATCGCCGAGAGCCAAGACCTGAGCTCCGCGACCTTGCGCAGAAAATACGCATGCGGACGGTTCATGCTTCCTCCGGCGTCGCGCTGAGGATATTGCCGATGATGCCGGTCATGCGGTTCCACTTCTCGGTCTCTTCCCCGAGCCGCTCACGCCCCGCTGCGGTGAGGCGGTAATATTTGGCGCGGCGGTGATTTTCGCTTGCGCCCCATTCGCTGGTAATTGCCCCCTGATGCTCGAGCCGATAGAGAGCCGGGTAGAGTGATCCCTGCTGAATGATCAGCTCTTCGCCTGAAATCTGCTGAATGCGCAGCAGCACACCATAACCGTGAAGCGGGCCGAGGGAGACGGCCTTGAGGATCATAAGGTCCAGCGTTCCTTGAATTAGGTCGGCCTGGTCTTGCTTGGAGTTGGTCATTCGTCTCTCCTTGACGCTCTAGGAAAGAAGGATAGTCCAGCTTTCCTAGACGGTCAAGGAGAGGAATGCCGTTCAGGCGAGCAAAGATTCGGAATTTGCGGCGCGGTGGGTTGTTCAAAACTCGGGCAAAAAAGAATTTCCGACACTATCACTCCGGCGTATAGTCATCTGCACTGCGGCCAACTTCCTCGATCCCGCCGCGAAAACCGCCTTCCCTCTGCTGTGCGGTTCTTCGTCCGGCATCCATCGGCAGACACCATCCTCACCCCCAAAGGAGTCTCCAATGTCTGAGTCCAAAAGAATTCCCCTTGCTGGCACCGAACACATGGCGCCACCGGGCGCGCGTGCGATCGGCCCAACCGATCCTCATCAACTCATCGAAGTTTCAGTGATTCTCAAACATCGCCAAGCCATGCCGGCCCAGAGCGGCGATCACAAGTATCTAAGTCATGATGAGTTTGCGAACACGTACGGCGCTGATCCTGCAGCAGTCGACAAGATTCGCCAATTTGCTCGCGAGAATAATTTGCAGATGCTGGAACGCGGCGATGAAGTGCTGCGCCGCACCGTCACACTGGCGGGCACGGCGGCCGCAATGGAAAAAGCATTCTCAGTCGAACTCACCGAGTTCGACCACGAAAACGGAAGCTACCGCGGCCACACTGGTCCCCTGCAGATGCCGGAGGAGTATGCTTCCATCGTTTCCGGCGTGTTTGGTCTCGACAATCGCGCTGTTGCCAAGCCCCACTTTCGTTTCCGCAGCACGACCGGCGGAGCCTTCGGCACCCGCGCCTCCAGCACCTCTTTCTCGCCGGTCGAAATAGCCAAGCTTTATAACTTTCCAACAGGTGCAACCGGTGCAGGGCAGACCATTGCCATCCTAGAACTGGGCGGGGGCTACCGTCCCGTCGACATCACTCACTATTTCCAATCTCTCGGGATGCAGGCGCCTGCCGTAAAAACGGTTTCGGTGGATCATGCCACGAACCGGCCGACCACACCCCAGAGTGCCGATGGAGAAGTGATGCTGGATATCGAAGTGGCCGGAGCTGTCGCGCCGGGGGCTTCTATCGCCGTCTATTTTGCTCCTAACACGTCGCGCGGTTTTCAGGATGCTTTGAGTACGGCCGTCCACGACCAGCTGAATAAGCCTTCGGTGATTTCGATCAGCTGGGGCGGCGCAGAGAACACGTGGTCCGCCCAATTGATGACGAACTTCGACGAGGTGGCGCAGGAAGCAGGCGTCCTGGGGATCACCGTGACCGTTGCTTCGGGCGACAGCGGTTCGAGCGACGGCGTAAGCGACGGTAAAAACCATGTAGACTTCCCTGCTTCGTCTCCTCACGTGCTGGCCTGCGGCGGGACTAGCCTGTTAGCGGCCAACGAAACTATCAAGAGCGAAACGGTGTGGAATGACGGAGCCAATGGCGGGGCATCAGGCGGTGGATTCAGCACGGTGTTTCCGCTGCCCACCTGGCAGATGGCTGAGGCTTCGGGCACCGGACGCGGAGTACCGGACGTAGCAGGAGATGCCGATCCGAACACGGGTTATAACATCCTGATCGACGGACAACAGGAGGTTATCGGAGGTACCAGTGCCGTGGCACCGCTCTGGGCAGGCCTGGTCGTGCTGCTGAATGAGAAACTCAACCGGCGAATGGGGTTCATCAATCAGTCCCTCTACTCCATGGGAAAATCGGGCGCATTCCACGACATCACTTCAGGCAATAACGGAGCCTTCAAAGCCGCGGTTGGTTGGGATCCAACCACGGGATTGGGAACTCCAAATGGCACCCTGTTGCAGCAGGCACTTGGG
>CZKL01000048.1_pt1 | contig 20852 bp, 17 predicted proteins | sample 1122441 | NCBI WGS metagenome assembly CZKL01 (sample SAMEA3539301, study PRJEB10725) | soil metagenome | biome: tundra; feature: field; material: soil | place: USA | collected 2010-05 | depth 0.15 m
ACAGCCCTGGCGCAAACGGCAAGACCGTGCTTCGCGGTGGATTCGGCGTCTATTACGACAGCAACATCTGGAACAACATTCTGTTTGATCGCGAGAACCGCCTGCAAAAGGGTCTCTTCAATCAGTACACCTTGATCCACTGCACCACCTCACCTTCCCTTGCCTTCCCAGGCGGAACAGTCGTCAACTCCGTCGACGGTGTGCCCTTAACCTCGGTCTGCTCCGAACCACTCTCCCAGTCAGCTCCCTACGTTGTTGACCTGCAGAAGCAATATCAGGCCGCCGTAGCCGCCGCAGGTCCCTCGGCCAACCCTGCGTTCGTAGGCGAAACCCTCAGCATCCCGAGCTCTTTCTATGCGCCTAACTACGTGTCTCCCTACTCGTTGCAATTTAACGGCGGCATACAGCGTGAGCTTAGAACCGGCACGGTGCTCTCGGTGGACTATGTGCACAGTGCCACCTTGAAGATTCAGCAAACCATCGACGTCAACCATGTCGGCGCGGCTCGCTACTTGAACACGACTGCCGCCCAGAACGCAATCGCAGCCACATTGGCAGGTTGTGGAGTCGCTTCGATCCAGGATGCCATTGCGGCCTGCCCTGGCTTGGAAACGCAATCGGACGGCACCGTTCTAGGCGCAACGATCGACGATTTCATGTCAAACGGCCTGGATTCCGGCAACAACTTTTTGTCCGGCAATTCCGCTCTCTACGGCGGTGGCACAACCGCCACAGGAGCTGCTTTCGGCGGCGCGAACCCCAACCTTGGTGTGGGTCTCTTCAACTTTCCGAGCGGCCGTGCAGGTTATGACGCCTTGCAGGTCAACCTTCGCCAGCAGAGCAATCACCCATTGCCCGGAATTGCGCACTCGAACTTCGAAGCGTCCTACGCGCTGTCGCGGATCACAACCACATCGAGAGGCGGATCGAACGCATTCTTCACCAACTCTCCATGGGATTACGACGACGCGACGCGATGCATGGGTCCCGCCAACCTGGATACGCTACACTCGCTCTCCTTCGGTGGAGCATTCCAAATCCAGCATGGGCCGGAAATTGGCTTAATCGCCCACTTCCGTTCGTCCAATCCTTCTGATCTGACACTCGATAATACTTTCGAAAACAACATTTTCCAGACGGATGTCGACGGTGACGGACAGACCGGCGATCTGCTTCCCGGTACCAACCCCGGCAGCTATGAGCGCACTATCAAGCCGGGCGATCTGAAGAAGGCAATCACTAACTACAACGCGGCGTACGCAGGTCAGCTGACGCCCGCTGGTCAGGCCCTGGTCAGCTCGGGTCTCTTCACCTCTCAGCAGTTGACGCAACTCAATGCTGTGCAACAGCCGATCTACAACAATTCGACGCACATCTTTGCCAATCCCGCATACCAGTCGCTCGACGCGAGCTTCTCTTATCCCATCAAGTTGAAGTTCATTTCTGAAACTGCGAACCTGCAGCCGAAGATCGCCATCTATAACGTTGCGAACTACGCCAACTGGACCGGAGCTACTGGAACACTCATCAACACCACCAATGCTGGAACCGATGGCAGCGGAGCGTTGAGTTATGTGAACGGTACCAATGGTTTCGACCTGAAGAGCCAGAACCGCGTACAGCGCGGAACGGGAACCTTCGACCAAGGCGGACCTCGTTCGATGGAATTCCAAATGTGGTTCAACTTCTAACGTTCGTCACAACCGAGTAAGACAAAGGGCGCCCGTCAATCGAGGGCGCCCTTCTCATTTGGCTCGAATATCGAATTTTGCGCTGCGGTACGAGGGTCTGAGATTTGCTAGTGCCCTTACGGTTCTCTGGCGCCTCAGCCTTTAGCAGCCGGCTTCTTCTTCGCAGCCTTCTTTGCCGGCGCTTTCTTGGCGACCCCAGTCTTAGTCGCAGCCTTCTTCGTTGCCTTCTTTGGTTTCGCCTCAGCCTTGGTTGCGGGCAAACGCGTCGATGCAGCTCCTGCCTCGTCCTTCTCCGCTGCGTGACGGCGCGCAGAACGCGTCTTCTCGGCCAGAGCTGCTTTCAATTCCGCGTCGAATTCAGCGGGAGTCAATGGCCTCGCCGATTTGCGCAGCCGCTCGATGTCGTAGAACGCGCGACGCTCCGCCAGAAACACGTGGGCCACGAAGTCTACGTAATCCAGCAGGATCCACTCCCCCTGGCGCCGACCCTCCACCGAGTTCGCATACACGCCAAAATCGCGCTTGAGCCGAAACTCGATTTCATCGGCAATGGCGATAGCCTGCCGGTCATTGGTGGCGGAAGTTACCAGAAAGAAATCGGAAAGTCCCGCATCGATAGGATCTAACTCCAGAATGCGAGTGTCTTCGCCTTTCTTGTCTTCGCAGGCGGCAGCGGCGGCCTGAACAAGAATGCGGGTTTGCTGCAGGGTTTCAGTTGTTGGCATGCGGTGCGTTTCATTCTCCGTGCTCCATCGTAGACGGTTCTAACAGCCACCGGCAACCTATGCGCTATTGATAGAGGTTACGAGCGCGAATGTAGTCTGCTACCGCCGCAGGAAGCACGTCCAAAGCGGAGGCCCCGGCAGTTGAACGCACCTGCTGCCGAATCGCGGACGCACTGATCTCCACCTGCAATCCCGGCAAAAGGTAGAAAGGCGTCGTCTCCTGCGCCCTATTGCGCAAGCGGTATGAACGTATCTCGCGTTCCGGATCGGCCTCTCTATCCTTCCCAAAAGTGTCCTCAGCACGCTCCTCCTCGACCGTCAGGCCTTCTGGCAGCGCGGCCGTGAGGTCATCCAGGCGCTGTCCGGGTCGTGAAGCCACGATCAGCGGCGCCACAAAGGGAATTTCCGCTCCACTGCGCCAATGACGCAGACCCAAGAAGGAATCCGCACCCAAAAGGCAAAACAGCGTGCTCTCTTCCGGCATTCCATTGCGCAGTTTCCGCAGGGTCTCCAGAGTGTAGTTCGGCATGCCAGCCGCCTGTGGCGCATCCGCCAGGGAGATTTCGAATCTCGGCTCGCCTGCAATTGCCAGCTCCGTCATCGCCACGCGGTCATCGAAAGCTGCCGTCGAACCGTTCGGCTTCAGTGGTTGCGCGCCCACGGGGGCGAACAATACCCTGTCCAGCCGCAGCGCGTCGCGAGCTGCCCTTGCAACTGCCAAATGGCCAAGGTGAGGCGGATCAAAGCTCCCTCCAAAGAAACCCACGCGCCTGCCTGTGCTCAAACCCTCGCCCATCCGCTTATCGTATCGTGCGCAAGCTTGGGTCGAATGGGATTGCCCTGCATCAGACTGATAGCGATGCGCGATCCCGAATCGGCTTTTGCGCGTTAAACTTAAGACAGACAATGTTCAGAAAAGCGTACGCGCGATGGATGTACAGGTGGGAAACGCGCCTCACTACTCGAGATGAAAATCGGATCGTGCGCCCGCTCGAATGGGGCTTCGACTGGATCGAGCCCTTTCTCAGGGAACATGGTTTCAGCGCTGCCATTCCCCATCCCGACGTCGTTCGGGATCCAGTTGCAGCAGAAGCCGCGATGACCCGCATCAACGAGCTCCTCATCCGCAACAGCAGCACCTTTTTTGGCTACCAGCGGCCTACCGATTTCCGCATCGAAGAGCGCTACCCGCAGTTGTTCCCTACCAACGTGCGCCCGGAAACCCTTGCTCAGGATGCGGCCTTGCGGCAGCGTGCTGAAGATGGGCGCGTGCCTCGCGCGCAATTCCTGCGCTTCACATCGCCCGAACGCACGGCTTATCCTGAAAACGATCTCGTCAACGCGCGCTGGTTTCCAGCGCCTCCACACAAAGATCCCGCGCGCCCCAAGCAGGCCATCATCGTCCTACCGCAGTGGAACGCCGATGCTTTCAGCCACAATGCCTTGTGCACTGCATTCAATCGCATGGGCATCTCCGCGCTGCGGCTGTCAAAGCCGTATCACGACATTCGTCGTCCCACGGAACTTGAGCGTTCCGACTATGCCGTCAGCTCCAACATTGGTCGCACCCTTTCGGCCTGCCGCCAGGCGGTGGTCGATATTCGCTGCTGCATCGACTGGCTCGAAGAGCAGGGCTATGAACACTTCGGCGTGCTGGGAACCAGTCTCGGCTCCTGCTACGCGTTCCTTGCGAGCGCCCATGATCCACGTATCCGCGTTAATGCCTTCAACCATGCATCCACGTCTTTTGGAGACGTTGTGTGGGCCGGTCAAAGCACGCGTCACATTCGGCAAGCGTTGCAAGAGCCCAACCTCACGCAGGAACGGATACGCGCACTTTGGGCAGCTGCCAGTCCATGCAACTACTACGCCCAGTTCTCCAGCGCTGAAGCCGGCGGACCCAGCAAGAAAGTTCTCGTAGTCTATGCCGACTACGACCTCACCTTTCCTCGCGAGTACTCGGTGCAGGTTATCGAGGCGTTTCGTCGCCACGGCGTCAACTTTGAACCGCGCGTCTTGCCCTGCGGCCACTACACCACCGGCGAAACGCCCTACAAGTTCATCGACGGCTGGTATATGGGCTCGTTTGTTTACCGCGCCTTCAAAGCGCTGCGGCGGGAAAAGACAGAGGGAATATCGGCAACCGTCGTAGCATCTCGTGCTTCTAAAGAAGAATTGATCATCCGGTAGATCATTTCCGACGCAAGTGCCACACCACCACGCGAGCGAATGAATGATCAGTTCACTGCATTCAGATTCAGGTGCAGCAGCTTGACTGGATCAAGGTAAGCGTTCTGCCAGCGCACAGCCCAATGCAGATGGGGTCCCGTCACGCGACCCGTCGCTCCGCTCAAACCGAGGCGATCGCCAGCCTTCACGCGCTGGCCCTCATGCACATCGATGCGGCTGAAGTGCATCGACAGCGTGAACAGCCCAAGCCCATGGTCGATGATGACGCAGTTGCCTTCGAAATAAAGCGGCCGCGCCAGGACCACAATTCCACTATTGCTGGCGCGGACAGGTGTACCCGCTGCAGCGCGAAAGTCCGCACCCTTGTGAATGCTTGCCAGCTTCCCGTTGAACATGCGCCGGGTGCCAAAGCTGTCCGTTGCCTGCGCCGGGACGGGGGCGTGAAAGGTGCCACGCCACAGCGGCTCATGCGCCGTGGATGCAAACGCTTTGGCCTTGAGCTGGCTCTCCGCGTCAATCTCCTTGAGCGCTGCAGGATCGGGCTCCACAAACTTCGGCGCCACGCTTAGCGATCCAGTGCGATAGTGCGCCGGATGAATCTCGATCGTCCGACTTATCTCCTGCGCGGTACCGCGGTTGTTCACTGCAATCTTCAGTGTGGACGGCCCCGTCTGCGATTCAACGTCGATGCCGGCCAAAGCAAACCAGGCGCGCCCGCTGTCTCCGCGAAAGAACTCAAGTTTATGTCCTTGCCAGTCACCGTCGACCGCGTCCGCGTCTTGAGCCAGCACGCGAATCAGCTCAGGCGATCCTGCTTCCACCAGCGCTGGTGTGAGTGTGACGGCTGGCGATTGTGCTCGCGCCACGCCCACAGAAAATCCCAAAAGGAGAAAGCCGGCGACAACAAGGGGAAGACGGAGATTTGCGATATGCATCGTGCTTAGAATAGCGCGAGCAACACGGATGCCTTCACTCGGCCCTCAACGCCGCCCATCGGCTCGATCCGCGACACAGCTACAACAAAACAGATCGTGAAGTCCAGTCGATCGACCGGCATTGAGCGAGACGCAGAACGCTAATAGGACTTGGTCCAGATACCAACCAGCTCGGCGCTTTGTAACCTTTGGGTTCGGCGGGCGATCTCATAGATGTATGGCTTCCCTACTTCGATTGCGCCTGCGCTTTTGCAGGCGGGCATTTCCGATTGCCTTCAGCGCATCACTCATTGCGCTCGCGATCTCGGCGCAATCCGCTTCCTCGGCTCATGGCCTGCCGGTTCTAGTAGAGTTGTTCACGTCCGAAGGCTGTTCGAGCTGTCCTCCCGCCGACGCTCTACTGGCGCGGCTTGACTCCACGCAATTCGTTCAAGGTGCTCAGGCGATTGTGCTCAGTGAACACGTCACCTATTGGGATCATTTAGGCTGGCGCGATCCCTACTCTCTGGAAGCGATGACGCAGCGCCAGGAGCATTACGTTCGAGCTTTTGGTGAGAGCACCGCCTACACCCCGGAGATCGTCGTCGACGGCGCGGTAGGATTCGTGGGCAGCGACGCATCTTCTCTCAAGCGCGCCATCGCGAACGCTATTCATACGGCCAAGTCAGAGCTTTTCATTGAGCAGGCTCAGTGGGTCGGGAATAAAGTCCAATTCATAGTGCGGTCTGCGGCCGCGCCCGGCGAGCACTTGACGGCTTTTCTGGCTGAAGACTCCGTCGAATCGCCTGTGAATCGCGGAGAAAATGCGGGCCATATTTTGCGCCACGTCGCCGTGGTGCGCGCTCTTCAGCAAATCAACGGTAACTTCCTCGACGACAGACCGGTTGAAATCGCCGTTCCCCATGGATTGGCTACCGGCAAAAAGGCTACTCTCCACCTGGTCGTGATCCGGGCTGACTCGAATTCGGGACGCGTCAGCGGTGTGGCTCAACTGAAACTCAATGCGCCTGGTTCTGGCGCGGAATCCGCAGCCGCTCTTCCAGCGCCGCATTAAGAGTCGATGGCTAGTTCACCGTATCCGGGCGTGGATGCGCCGCCTTCCACGCTGCCACCCGCTCCTGTACGGCGGCGAGTTCGTCCGCAGTGATCCGTGTGCCGACATTCTGCCGATTGGCAGCATAGCGCGCCTGGTTCGGGCCTTTGACGGCAGCCGCAAGGTCAAGCCAATAGTAGGCTTCCACATCATTTCGCGGGACACCTTGTCCCAGGGTGTAGAGCATCGCCAGCGTTCCTTGCGCGGCTGCATCGCCCTGGTCGGCTGCTTTGCGATACCAGGCTGCCGCCTGCGCCATGTCGCGGGTTAAGCCGCGGCCATCGCGATAACCGTCAGCCAAATGGATCTCGCCAGGCACGTTCCCTGCCTCCGCGGCTTTGCGATACCATTCGGCGGCTAGCTTGTAATTCTGGACGACTCCTTCGCCTGCCGCATACTTATCGCCCAGAGCCACCTGCGCCTCTGTATCGCCGCCATTCGCTTTTGCAAGCAGGGCCGGGTCTACGCCAGCTGTCTGAGCGCATGCCGCGCCCAGCGTTAGAGTCAGCAAAACAATCAGAGAAACCGGTTTCCGTTGCAAAATCATTCTTACCTCGACGGATGGTTGAAACCTATCAGCTTGTTCTAAGTGTCGCTCGAAGTTGGAGTTCGACGCAGCGAACTCGAAACTTGGGGGTCACACTCTCCGCAATCCACCTGCGATGGCGCTAGAATTCTTGCATGAATGATCGCATGTCCCTACCCCTCGCCCAGGCCGACCCTGAAGTGGCCGCAGCCCTCGACCACGAAACTCTCCGCCAGCACGAGGGCTTGGAGATGATCGCCAGCGAAAACTTTGTTTCCGAAGCGGTCCTCGAGGCGGCCGGTTCGATCTTCACCAACAAATATGCCGAGGGATACCCAGGACGCCGCTATTACGGCGGCTGCGAATACACCGATGTGGTCGAAAATCTGGCTCGCGACAGGGCTAAGCAGATCTTCGGGGCTGAACATGCCAACGTGCAGCCCCACTCCGGCTCCCAGGCCAATGCAGCGGCCTATATGGCCGTTCTGCAGGCCGGGGACACGATCCTTGGCCTTGACTTGGCGCACGGCGGCCACTTGACCCACGGCCACAAACTCAGTTTCAGCGGCAAGCTGTATCGGCCCACGTTCTACGCGGTCCGCCGTGACACTGAGCTCATTGATTACGACGAACTCGAGGCGATTGCAGAGCGCGAACGGCCCAAGGCCATCATTGGGGGCGGCAGCGCTTATCCCCGTCTCTGGGACTTTGCACGTATGCGCCAGATCGCTGACAAGGTCGGAGCGGTTTACATCTTCGACATGGCGCACATAGCGGGCCTGGTTGCAGGCGATGCACATCCTTCGCCCGTGCCCCACGCGCACATCACGACCACCACTACGCACAAGACGTTGCGCGGGCCTCGCTCAGGCCTCATCTTGTGCGGCAAGGATCTCGCTGCAGCCGTCGACAAGGCAGTATTCCCCGGCCAGCAAGGTGGACCGCTGGTGCACATCGTGGCTGCCAAGGCGGTCGCGTTCGGTGAAGCGCTTCGTCCCGAATTTTGCACCTATGCCGCGCAGATCGTAGCCAATGCCAAGGTACTTGCCTCAAGCTTGCAGGCAGCAGGCTTCCGTATTGTTTCCGGCGGCACAGACAATCACCTTCTCCTGGTCGATGTCTTTGAAAAAGGAATTCTCGGTTCAGAGGCCGAGCTGGCGCTGGGCAAAGCAGGCATCACGGTCAACAAGAACGCCATCCCCTACGACACTAATCCGCCGCTCAAGCCTTCCGGCATCCGCATTGGAACGCCGGCACTCACAACGCGCGGAATGAAAGAAGCCGAGATGCGCCAGATCGCTATCTGGATCACCAAAGCATTGGAACAACGCAGTGACGACTCGGCACTCGAACGCATTCGTGGCGAAGTAGCGGAACTTGCAAATACTTTCCCACTCTATGCATGGCGTCGCGCAGCCGCCGTGGTGGCCGCGTAAGTCCAATTATCGATCTATCTGAGGTACTTATCCGTCGAGTTAGACGGATTGATCGTTTTCATCTCAACGCAACTTGCATGTGTTTACCGGGTTGTATGTGACGTGTAGGGTATGATCTCCCGTTAGAGAGTAGCGGAAGCAATTATGCCGCAGCTACCAAGGGATCAGGAGGAAAGCGATGAAATCCGTTCAGCTTGCATTGGCAGCTCTACTTGTTGTTGCTGTGCCGGCATTTGCGCAGCATCCGGGAGGTCATCCCGGCGGGGGAGGACATCCTCAGGCACCAGCCCACGGTCCAGCAGAGTTCCATGGCACACCGCGCGCACCCGAGCAGAACCATAACTTCAGCGATAAGCCGGGTCACCCCAATGCGCCCCACGTCGACAACGGCAGAACGTGGGTCGGACATGACACTGGCCGCGATGATGCGCACTATCATCTCGACCAACCCTGGGCGCATGGCCACTTCACAGGCGGTATCGGCCGCGGTCATGTGTGGCGCCTGGGTGGAGGCGGCTCATCGCGATTCTGGTTCAATGGTTTCTACTTTGGCGTGGCGCCGTATGACGTGGCTTACTGCGACGGCTGGCTATGGGATTCCGATAACATCATCCTCTATGACGATCCCGATCATCCGGGATGGTACCTCGCCTATAACGAGCGCCTCGGCACCTACGTTCACGTGCAATACTTCGGAGCGTAAGTCGACGACTTTCTCTCTCACTAAGCAAAAAAGGGGAATAGGCTAACCAGCCCGTTCCCCTTTTTCTGTGTAGAGAAACTTCACCCGGTGAGCTGACGATATACAGTCTGGCAGTCGGAACGATAAGATTCTCAGTCCGCACAAAATCGCGCATCTTTGGAGCAGTATCAATACCGTTGAGGCGCGCCTAAAGCGATCGCTGGACTGAATGAGGATCTGAAATGAAGCGCCTGACTGCTCACCTGTCTGCACAAATCACCACAATTGTTTTGTTAGCCACAGGGGTTGCTGCTCCGCCAATTGCGATAGCCGCGCCATCTCCCGCAGCTCCGATCGTGATAACGAGCGCAGACCGCCGTCCGGCTCTGTCGTTTGATGGCGAATGGAGCACGATCGTGGATCCCTTCTTCTCAGGGCTTTTCAGCTTTCATCATCAGGAGAAGACCAATGGATGGTTTCTCAATCAGAAAGCTAAACCTGGCGATCCCTTTCCAACCGAATATGACTTCAGTAAGGCTCCTAAGTTAAAAGTCCCAGGTGACTGGAATACGCAGCGCGAATCCCTCTTCTTTTATGAAGGTCCAATCTGGTATGAACATGACTTTGCTTATCAACCCAAGGAACACACACGCAGCTTTCTACATGTAGGCGCGGCTAACTATCATTCCTGGTTCTGGGTCAATGGACAGAAAGTCTGTGAACACGAGGGCGGCTATACCTCGTTTAACTGTGATGTTACTTCGGCTCTTCACGCGGGGAATAACTTTGTCGTCGCGGCCGTCGATAACACCCGCCACGAAGACAACGTGCCTACCTTGGAGACTGATTGGTGGAATTATGGAGGGCTAACTCGTCCCGTCTCACTTATCGAGGTTCCGGAGTCGTTCATCGATCAGTATGATCTGCATCTGAGCCGTAGTGAGAGCTCGACGATCGAAGGCTGGGTACACGTGTTCGGTGGCAGGCCGCAAGCCACGGTGAAAGTGGAAATTCCCGAACTACACGCAAATACTACGGCGACAGTGGACGATGGTGGACGTGCATCCGTCCATTTCAGTGTGCAAAATCTTGAGCGCTGGTCTCCCGACGCGCCAAAGCTCTACAAGGTGAAACTCGAAACTGGCCAGGACTCGATCGAAGACGACATCGGCTTCCGCACCATTGAAACGCGAGGCAGTGAAATATTGCTCAATGGCAAACCAATTTTTCTGCGCGGTGTCTCGGTTCACGCTGAAGCACCTTATCGAACCGGCCGAGCTTGGACCGACAAGGATGCTGAAACGCTGTTGGGCTGGGCCAAAGAACTAGGTTGCAATTATGTGCGTCTCGCTCACTATCCGCATGCTGAAAGCATGCTGCGCGCCGCAGATCGCATGGGCGTTCTGGTTTGGTCGGAGAATCCCGTCTACTGGGCACTTGAATTCGACAATCCAAAGGTGCTCGCCAAAGCTGAACAGCAATTGGATGAGGAAATCGGCACATCCCGCAATCATGCCGCAATTATCCTGTGGTCGATGGCCAATGAAACACCGAATACGGAGGCGCGTACGCAGTTCATTGAGACGCTCGCCACTCGCGCCAGGTCACTCGATGCAACTCGCCTCATAACTGCCGCGTTGCTCGTAAGAGCAGAAGGTCACACCAAGATAATCGACGACCCTCTCGGTAAAGCTCTCGATGTTATCGGTTTCAATGAATACATTGGATGGTATGAAGGACATCCTGAAACTGCGGACATCACTGACTGGCGCATCGATTATCAGAAGCCATTGATCGTCAGTGAGTTTGGTGGGGGAGCGAAGGCTGGCTTGCACGGCAACGAAAATGAGCGATGGACAGAGGAGTATGAAGCCAACATCTATAAGCATCAACTTCCCATGCTCAACAAGATCCCTCAGCTAAGAGGAATGAGTCCCTGGGTCTTGATGGATTTTCGTTCTCCCAATCGGCCTCTTGCTGGAATTCAAGATGAATTCAATCGCAAGGGACTTATCTCTGAGACGGGTCAAAAGAAACTCGCGTTCTACGTTCTACAAAAAGCGTACAAGGAAGCAACCATTGGCAAGGCTGATTGATAGCTAATGACTCGCGTACTGATTGCAGTAATGCAATCGAACTGACGCAGCCTTTAGCAAGATGCGCCCTAGTGAGTTATGCTGAAGCCTATGGCGATTGACTCCATCCTCTCCCAAATCGACTCGGAGATCGCGCGGCTTAAGCAGGTTCGCTCTCTGCTGGCCGGCTCCGGCATTTCAACTTCAAGCGTCATCGAGCGTAAAACCAAGAAGTCACCTGCGAAGGCGGCGAAGAAGTCTCGCATACTAAGTCCCGAAGCACGCAAGCGCATCGCTGACGCACAGCGCAAACGCTGGGCTGCTCAAAAATCAAAAAGTAAAAAAGAATTGTAGAGACTTAGACCTCCCAGTCTGCACACAACTGACAGTAGCCAACAACACATGTGCTGCATGTGGAGTTGCAACGGCGATCAAATTCGCCGATGGCTCCGCACGCCACTCAGCGAGCTACATTGCCACCGCGCTTGAATGCGTGTCAGCCCACGTGTGTTCAGGAAAGCTACCAAGTTTCGACGGCCAGAATATTCGGCGGCCCGGGGTGCCCGCCGATCACCTGTGTCTCTATTACGGCTTCCATATTCTTTTGCTCCCAGTCTTTGGGTGCTTTGGCCAGCAGCGAATCAAGATAAAGGGGGTTATAGAGGATCTCACCGGCTGCCTCTGTGCCTTCTTCAGAGATACCCGCGGCGATAATTACCGGTTGGCCGGTAGTGCGGTCGTGTATGCGGGCAACGATCGCATAGTCCTTCGATAGCTTCTGGTAGGGCAGATCCCAAGCAGTGGCCCACGTTGTTTCCGTCTTGCTCTTGCGATCGACCAGAAGTGCGACACCGTCCTTCGACTCAAAGCCGAAGCGTAGATTCTGGGTCACGCGCAAGGTCCAGATATTGTCGAACGCTCCCACTAGCACAAAGGGTCCTTCTCGCAATTGCGCAAAGCTGGCCTCGGAAGCGGGGACTACGCGAAACTCCTTGTGCCGCGAAGCGAGGGCAGCAACCGTGCGTGTCAAGGTAATTACGTCAGCCAGTGCCAGGTGCCCTGAATAGTGAAGGCGGAAATACAGCGGCTCCGGCGTCGAATTACTCACCGGTGTGTCAAAGGAGTTGATGGAGCCTGCATCGAGGTTCTTCGCCGGCTCGCCCAGGCAAAAGGTGGTGGGATTATTGCTCGAGGTGACTGGTTCCCAGAAGCGGTCAATGTTGGACGGCGGTGGTGGAGGCGGGTGGTACCTCAGTCCCGCATAGAGGCCGGCGGCAGCTGCCGCGATCAACATGACCCCCACCGCGGCCCCAATCAGCCAACGCATCTGCCACAACCGGGACGGTGTTTCGGGAACGCGAGGAGCTTCCGGGACATCTTCCACTTCAATACGCGGCGCCACCGGAATATCGGGTTCAACCGGCCGCTCGGGGGCATGAAACAGCGGCACATACGATCCCGTCGGCAACTCCACCACCAGTTCTCCCCGATGGGACGAGTCGTAGTAGTACTGGGTCAGCCGCTTGCGGACCTCTCCTGCGGTGATACGCACCACCGGATCGGAATTGGCATCGTACGTCGGCGAACGGCCAAACACCTCAACGCCAATGCTGCGTTCCTTAAGCTCCGCTGCATTGCCTAGCAGCGTCTGCTCCACTGTATAGGCCAGCAACGCCGGGTACCGTTTGCTATTGGCAAAAAGGGGGTGAGCCAGCAGTCGCTCTAATTGCTCGCGGACCTTTGGTGCCTCAATCACGAAATTCGGTTCCACGTTGTCCGGCGTGGATTTCGAAGCTACCGGCATTTGTGGCTCCTCTGGCCGGCGTGAACCGTTAGCCATTTGGCGTCAGGGCGCCTCGTGAACCCGTATGACCGCCCCAAAAGTTTTTCTGGCTTGGAGACTCGAGAAAGGTTCATGCGACTGGGTTCACGTTGAGATCAGCTTATGCCCTGTCGGAGGACTAAGCCAGCCTGTCTGCGCTGCACTGCGTATCATACGTGGGCGTAAATTACTTGTCCATCCTGAACTAAATTGCTGCAATCGAAGGAGTTTCCTGGTGATCGGTCTTCGTTGTACCCGATGGAACCTATTGCCGTCCGGGCAGAGGAAATATATTCGTTGTCGGTCCAGAAGATGAGCCGAAGACCTGACGTTGTGGGCGCTCAACCGCTCCCGAGTCATGGCTCCAAGCCACCTTCTTGTGATTGCGGCTCCTCGCCCCTCCGGTTTGCCAGACCTGAATTTCATTCAGGCAGGACTCTCCGGGGGGCGTTTTTTTGCCTGGGCGTTTCGAAAGGACCCTGTCACAGCTCTTAGTTGGAACGCAGAGCGACTAGTGGACTGATGCGCGACGCTCGGCGCGCCGGCAGGTAGCCCGAGACCACCGCAACCAGTGCCAGCGTCACCGCCATGCCACCATAGGTCAGCAGATCCCAGGGCGTTGTTCCGAATAGCAATGAAGCAATCAGGCGAGCCACCGCGACTGATACCGATGTGCCCAGCACGATCCCGATTAAAGCCAGCCTCAGGGTTCCAGCCAACACCTGCCGCTGCACCAGTCCCATGCTGGCCCCCAGCGCCATCCGAATCCCGATCTCCTGGGTCTGGCGGGTTACGGTGTAGGAAACCACGCCGTAGATTCCGATAGCAGCCAGCAGTACCCCCAGTCCGGCAAACGAGAGCACCAGCAGCATGAAGAATCTTCGCGGCGAAGTGGCATGGCTGACCAAGGCTTGTATTGGCCGGAACTCCGTGGCAGTCTGTTTAGGATTCAGGGACCGAAGTGCGCCCATCACTCCGCTGGCCAGGGTTGCCGGAGGCAGCGTGGTCCGCACCACAAGTTCAGCCCCATTCGGGCCTGCCTGTGTCATCGGGTAATAAATTTGCCAGCCCGAAGCGCCTTCCACGCTTTCCTCGTGCACATTGCCCACCACGCCTACAACGCGCAGGTGCTGCTGTCCGTTGATCAGGGTCTTGCCTACCGGATTCTGATTCGGCCAGAAGAAGTCCGCCATGGCTTCATTGATAAACACGACATTCTCGCTCTTCGGGCCGTCGTCCCAAGTAATGTCTCGCCCTCGCAGCCGCGTACCCATCGCTCGCATGTACCCCGGCGAAATTACGTAGACCAGCGGACCCGCCAGACCTTTAAATTCTTCACGAGTTCTGCCTTCGGGATAGGGCAATCCCCATTCGCGATTCTGGCCCAGAGGAAGGTAGTCCACCATGCCCGCAGCTTCGACTCCCGGGATTGCTTTCACCCGTTCAAGAATCTGCTGAAGGATGACGCCACGCTTTCGCGTGCCCAAAGACCCATCCGGATCGGGTCCCGGTACTCGGTCGTCATAGTCCACCTTGACCGCGGCTGCCCGCTCTGCCTGGAAGCCCAGATCCACGCTCAGTACCTTCAGGAAGCTACGCAGCAACAGGCCCCCTCCGACCAGCAAAATGCAAGCCAGTGCAACCTCCGTCACCACCAGCACGGAGCGAGTACGCTCGTGCTTGCGGCCCTGTCCCGAGCCCGCTCCGGAATCCTTCAGCGACTCCTGCAGGTTGCCGCCGGAGATCTTCAGTCCGGGGAGAAGACCGAAGATCACTGCTGCGGACCCCGCTATCAGAACCGTCCATCCCAGGGCCGCTCCGTCGATTTGCCAGGTGCTCAACAAGGGCAGAGCGATCGCGCCCTGATGAGCCAGCCATACCACGATGACCATTGCCAGAGCCAACCCCAGGACCGCCCCGGCGCCGGAGAGAATCAGACTCTCTGTGAGTAGCTGGCGCACGATGCGTCCCCGGCCCGCTCCGAGGGCGCTGCGCATGGCAAATTCCTTGGTGCGCGATGCCGCCCGGGCCAGCATCAGGTTCGACAGGTTAACGCACGCAATCAGCAGGATCGCTCCCACCGCGCACCACAAGACCACCAGCGACCGGCGCAATTTGCCGCCAACATAATCCTTCAGCGGCACCGGCACCACAGCGTCCTTGTAATCGCCGCACGTATTTGGGCGTTTCAAATTCCAGCACATAATCTGTGAGGCTGCCTTCGCGTCGCCCTGCGCCTGACCCAGCGAAACGCCGGGCTTCAGCCGTCCGATCATGGTGATGATGTTTCCCCAGTCGCGTGGAGGCCCATACAGGTCGAGTGGTGTGATCGCGTCAAACTTGGTACCCGGCGAAAACACTGCGCCGAAGTCGAAGCTCTTGGGGAGGACGCCAACCACGGTCGTCTGCTTGCCGTTCATGTCGAATGCCTTGCCCACGATCGCGGGATCGGCCCCGAATTGCCTTCTCCACCATGAGTCGCTGAGCAGCACCACCGGAGGAGCCCCATCGCGCGCGTCGTCGGGCGTGAACGTGCGTCCGAGGGCCGCGTGTACCCCCCAGCACCTGGAAGAAATTCGCAATCACATCCACGCTGGTTGCCGGAATCGGCGGTCCGCCCAGGCTGAGGCTTAGGTTGTCAGTCCCTGAGAACGCAAAATAGCCGGTCACATCCTGAAACGAGCGTGTGTGAGAACGGAACTGATCGTAAGCATCGGTCGAATACGTTGCGCAAGATAGTCCGCATTTCGTGGGGGGCGGAGCGATCCAGACCAATTCCTCGGCCTTCTGGAATGGCAGCGGCCGCAGCAGCAATGTGTTCACTACGCTGAAGACCGCGATGTTCGCGCCGATGCCCAAAGCCAGAATCAGAACAGCAACCACGGTAAAACCAGGGTCGCGTCCCAGTGTACGCAACGTGTAGCGGATGTCCTGCAACAGTATGTCGAGTTTCATAAGCCTCCGCGCCTCCCGATGTTGCTCTTTTGAGAGTTCCATGTTGCCCATGTAGATCAGCGCCAGCCTGCGAGCTTCTTCGGGCGGCAATCCATGCTCGATGTTGTCCTCGATCGCCATCTCGAGATGTGCGGCAAGTTCGGCTTCGAGTTCCGCATCGTAGTCTGGTTTGTGGAAGAAGGCGGCCACGCGGCGTCGCAGCCGCCTCAGCCGGCTCATGCCTTCTCCGCGTCGGCCGCCTCACCCAGGGCGAGCACCCGATCCATTACGCCTGTTAGCCGCTGCCAGTCGCGTGCGTCCGCGGCGAGTTGACGGCGTCCGGCGGCATTGATCTCGTAAAACTTGGCCTTGCGGTTGTTGCCCGAGACGCCCCAGCTGGAATCGATCCAGCCGCGTTGCTCTAGGCGTACGAGCGAGGCATAAATCGTGCCCTGGTTCAGCAACACCTCGTTACCGCTCACCTGCTCAATGCGGCGCGCGATACCGTAACCGTGCTGCGGTCCCATGGCGGCCAGGGTTTGCAGGACCATCAGGTCGAGGGTTCCCTGCAAAAGATCGAGTTTGGAAGGCTGCATTTAGCTCCTGTGGCGATACCACATAGAGCATGCCACAGGGTCATGTGGTATCGCCACAGGAAAACGAAGTCGACTGAAGATCGTAAGCTGGCAGACTAAGTCTCGGAATTTCGCCGAACGACTCTTCAGTTTTTGGAGTCGTGCCGGCGACCCGCGTCCAGTTCCTCGCTGAGCCGCTCGAGAAACGGATGCTGGCTTTTCAAGATGCGCTCGCGGGCTTCGCCAATCGTGAACCAGCCTCCGCGATCGATCTCGGGGATTTCCGTTTGCCGGCCAGAATGCGGTGGCCACTCAACCTGGCAAGTATTGCTCATCAGCTTCTCTGGGTCGCAGTCTCCCTCGGCCGCAAAGGCGGTCACAATCTTTCCGCCCGCCTGCTTTATTTCGCCAAGCGCTCTATAACTCTCAGGAGCAGCGAAGCCGGTTTCTTCCTCAAACTCGCGCCGTGCTGCATCCAGAGGATTTTCATCCGGGGAGTATTCTCCTTTGGGAATTGTCCACGCCCCTAGATCTTTTTTCACCCAGAAGGGACCTCCCGGATGCGCCAGAAATACTTCCAGCGTCGAGACTCGGTGTCGATACATCAAAATACCTGCGCTGCGCTTAGGCACGTCCGGTCGGTTCCTCCGCTTTCACCGCTACTGCGGTTCAACCTCTGTTTTACCGCGAAACCACGGTGATCGTTTCTTTTTGTCAACGACCATCCTTCGCAAACGGGCCGAGGGCAGTGAATGTGAGAACGGCTCTGAGGTACAGTGATGAAACGCGGGAGCGCGGCCTCCCTTTTGGACCATGCTTCTGCGAAAGGGGCAATTCATGCTTGTTTTGACGTTCGTTGCGGGCATCGTCTGTGTATTCGGCGTGCTGCTCGACGCCTTCGAGACCATTATCCTGCCCCGCCGCGCGATCGGAAGATTTCGTCTAACGCGCCTGTTCTACGTCACCACCTGGAGGCCGTGGGCATTTCTCTGCCGGCGCATTGCCGACCTGCGCAAACGAGAGTCCGCCTACAGTTACTATGGACCGCTCTCGCTGATCTTCCTCCTCGTCCTCTGGGCGGCGGGAATGGTCGTCGGTTTCGCGCTGATCTTTTATTCCCTCGGCAGCTCCTTCAATGACACTCAACAGAAAGCTGATATCCGATCTGACCTCTACGTCAGCGGAACAACCATCTTCACGCTCGGCCTGGGTGATGTGACGCCGCGCAATCCCGCTTCGCGCGCCCTGATCATTCTTGAAGGAGGCACAGGTCTAGGCTTTCTCGCTGTGGTCATGGGCTATTTCCCTGTGCTCTATTCCGCCTTCTCGCGCCGCGAAGTGAGCATCTCGCTGTTGGACGCGCGTGCTGGTTCTCCACCCACAGCGGCTGAATTGATGAAGAGGCATTCTTACCAAGGCGCAGAGTCAGTGCTCTCGCTGCTCCTGGTCGAATGGGAACGCTGGTCGGCCGAGCTGCTTGAAAGCCACATCTCCTATCCGCTTCTTTGCTATTTCCGCTCCCAACACACCAATCAGAGTTGGATCAGCGCGCTGACCGCAATCCTCGATACATCGGCACTGCTGATCGCCGGGGTGCAGGGCCATGAAGCGCGGCAGGCGCAATTGACCTTTGCGATGGCTCGCCACGCTCTTGTCGACTTGTCGCAGATATTTTCTGTTCCGCCGGTCAGCGATGCACCCGATCGACTACCTCCAGAGCGTTATGAAGAGCTTTACAAGCTTCTCTGCCAAAGCGGTGTCAGCGTGTGCCGCGATGGCCGCTCCATGGAACGTCTCCGCGAGATGCGCGGCTTATATGAGGGCTATGCTCAAGGGCTCAGCGACTATCTCCAGATGCGCTTGCCGCCATGGATTGCGTCGGAGCCGCACAAAGATAATTGGCAAGTTGTCTCCAAAGTACGCGCGCGCACTGAAGCCGCCAATCAACCAGCTGGAAAGGAAATCTCTTCCGCAGCCTCGCTGCTGGCGGAAGAGCACCATGACTTTTAAGTGTCCATTCCACGCACGTGGCCTTGCTTACTACCTCTGCACGCTGGTAAAAAATTAGGGACAGGCTACGGCCCCTAGACTTCACCCAGCTTCAACATCATCGTGATAGCCGTACAGCGAAGCCCGATTTTCGTGGATATGAGCCGGGCAGCGTAGAGTCGGAGAATACTGGTGCGCCACGTCCGCACTTCATCTGGATTTGCTACACAAATCCTTAGGGTTTTGAAAGGCTGTCTCGAATGGCTCCTTCCCTTATGCCACATGCCGTCTGCTGGAGACAAGATCCGACTCTCATCTGGACCATGGTGGTTACTAATGCTATTACCTTTCTTAGTTACTTCAGCATTTGTATAACTCTGTTCTACCTGTCCAGGAAGACACGCCATGCTATGGCGCGCGATTGGGTATTTTTCCTGGTGGGATTTGCGCTCTTCATCGTTGCTTGCGGAACCACTCATTTCATGCAAGTGGTCACCACATGGTGGCCCCTCTTCTGGCTCGATGCATGGACCAACATCCTCACCGCCGTCCTGTCGGGTTATGTCGCCATACAGTTCATCCGCAGGGCGCCTGAACTCGGCTTCGGCATCAGCGACTATGCCAATCGCCTTTCGAACACGCAGAACGAAAAGGCTCAGGTCGAAGAAAACCTTCTTGCCGCCCGCAAACTTGAAGAGTGGAATCGCATGTCAGCCGTTGTCACGCATGAGATCAACAATCCTCTTGCAGCCATTCAAAACCTGATGTTCTTGATACAGATTTCCTCAGGCACTCCGCCGGAAGTTGCGACCATGGCGCAGCAAGCAGCGGATGAAGTACATCGCATTGAGACCCTGACTCGTTCAACGCTTGGATTCTTTCGGCAGCGCCCCGAGCCCGAACGAGTCGACCTGCGCGTATCAGCAGACGCGGTGCGCATGCTGCTCGAACCGATGCTTCGTCAAACCGGGATCGAAGTCGACATTCAGAGCACTGGCGATTGCACGGTGACCGCCTTCTCCGTAGAAACGCGCCAGGTGCTTCTCAATCTCGTGCGCAATGCGTGCGAAGCCAATCCGCGCAAAGGCGCGCACGTGACCATCGCGATCGATGGCCAGCAGCAGGCCGTGGTCATTATGATTGCCGACCAGGGTCCTGGAATCGATCCTGCGGTGCGTTCCAATCTCTACAAGTTTGGTGTGAGCACAAAGGGGGATCGTGGCAACGGCATGGGCCTCTGGCTGGTAAAACAACTCATCGACCGCCATGGTGGAACCATCGATTACGAATCGAAGCCGGGAGAAGGAACGCGCTTTACAGTTCACTGGCCGCGCGAATTTATGGTGCAAGTGCCTCCGGGATCCCCGGGACCGTCTTCTCGTAATTAGAGAATTCTTGCGCTGCCTTTGCTTAGTTCATTCGTCCCTGAATTTAAGTCAGTGCGCGATCCAGGTGGACGTAGCCGCCATCCACAATCAGGTGCTGCCCCGTCGTGTGTCCAGACTGCGTCGGTGAAAGCAGGAAGACGGTGGCCGCTGCTATTTCTGACGCCAGCGTCATCCGGCGGCCTAGCGGAATCTTGTCGGTAATTTGTTTGAGCCGTACTTCAGGATCGCCTAACGTATCAAGCCAACGCCGATACAACGGCGTCATCACTTCAGCGGGAAGCACCGCATTAACGCGAATTCCATAAGGCAACAACTCCGCTGCCCACTCGCGCGTCAAGGCTAGTTGCGCGCCTTTGCTGGCAGCATAGCCGGATGTTCCGCCCTGTCCGGTGAGCGCCACTTTGGAGCTGATATTCACGATCGATCCTTGTGTGCGCTTCAGTGCCGGCAGCGCATAGTGTGCCAGCGCATAATAGTGCACCAGGTTTTTCCCCAGGCTTTCGAGAAACTTCTCCACACTGCCTGATTCGAGACCCACGCCGTCATTCACGCCGGCATTATTCACAAGACCATCAATCGCACCATAGCGGGATTCGATTTCGGCAATCGCTGCCTGGCAACGCGTCGTGTCTTCGAGATGCGCTTCAACCAGTTCGCAACGCGCACTCACAGACCTCATTTCTGCCATGAATTCCTGCACATTCTGCGATGGCCTGCCCAACACGACTACCTGCGCATCCTCGGCCAGGCAGGCACGTGTAATGCCCGCGCCGATGCCGGCGCCCCCCCCC
>CZKL01000442.1_pt1 | contig 20310 bp, 15 predicted proteins | sample 1122441 | NCBI WGS metagenome assembly CZKL01 (sample SAMEA3539301, study PRJEB10725) | soil metagenome | biome: tundra; feature: field; material: soil | place: USA | collected 2010-05 | depth 0.15 m
CTTGGCCGGAGCTGCAGACGAGGAGCCGGCTTGACCGGTGCCTGGCGCAGTGGAGCGGGGTTTGGCGGGCACCGCCTCGCCGGTGGCCGTTGCGGCCGGTTCGGCGCCTGTCACTGTGCCATCAGGGCCTGCGCCTGGAGTAAAACGGTCAGGGTGCAAAGGTAATGGCGGATGCGAAACCGGATTCGGATTGGAGGAGTCATGGAGCGGTTGCTGGTCCGCCGGCAGGTTCGGATCGATGAGCCCGGGCAGACGCTCCGCCATGATCTCGGCAGCCTTCTTCTTTTCTGCGGCATCGGCGGCTTCAGCGCCTTTGAGGGTTTCGCTGGTCTGAATGTCCTTCTGCTGCTGCGGCGAAAAACGCGGGTCGGTCTTGGTGATGACCAGTACTTCATCGAGACGATCGATGTGCGCCGCCGGTTTAATGATGATGTCGATGAAGGCGTCGCGTTCAGGATCTCGAACCACTTGTTCAACCGTGCCTACAGGCAGACCGCGGGGAAAAATCTGGTCACCGCCAGCCGTGAGCACTTTCTCTCCAGGTTGAATTCTCTGATCGGCGAGGATCCCGACGACCTGCGGCTGTCCTTCGGCGTTACCGCGCAAAATGCCGCGAATGCGGTTGTTTTCCAGAATGACGCCGGCGCCGCTGGACTGGTCGTTGATCGCCAGTACCTGTGCGGAATGCGGATAGACTTCGCGAATCTTGCCGACGATGCCATCAGCGGTGATCACCGCCATCTCCACGCCGATGCCCTCGTCTTTTCCCTTGTCGAGATAGAAAACCCGCGACTGGTCAGAGCCGCTGGCTCCGATGACCTGGGCAGCGACGGTGGAGTAAATGTACTTCTGCTGGAAATTCAGCATGGCCTGGAGACGCTGACCCTGGCGCGCGTCTTCAAGCAGTGCAGCCTGCTCCAACCGGAGGCGGTCGATGGTCTGTTGCAGTTCCTTGTTCTGGCGACGAACATCGCGCAAATCAAAGTAGTTTTGCCACACGCTCACAGCGCCGGTCTTGCTGCCTTGAACGGCTCGCTCGGGCGGGGAAACAATGGAGTTGGCCCACAATCGCAACAGGCGAACCCCCGAGCCGTCGCCGGTGTCCAAACCAAAACGTCCGGAGTCGGACCGGCGCACCTGCGTGGCCAGTCCAACGATCTGCGCCACAAGCAGCACCAGCAGCACCAGAATATTTCGGTAGCGGACGAAGAACGATTCCATAAAAGCCAGAGGTTAGTGTTCAGTGGTCAGTATTCGGAGCCGACGGTGTGACTTTGGGCTAATCCTGCACAGGCCAGAAAGTTTGTATTTCGGCCAAGCATCTCAGACAGCTCCATCGTCTCTCTGATCACTGACCACTGATCACTGATCAATGTCCACTAGCGTCTAGTCGATCTTGATCTTACGTAGCAGCCGGAAGTCGGAAAGCATCTTCCCCGTGCCCAGCACGACCGACGCCAGAGGATCGTCGGCCACCGAGACCGGCAAGCCGGTTTCTTCACGGATGCGCTTGTCGAGATTCTTTATGAGCGCGCCTCCACCCGTAAGAACGATGCCGCGGTCACTGATATCCGCGGACAACTCAGGCGGGGTGCGTTCCAGGGCGACGCGAATGGCGTTCATGATGACGGCGATGCACTCGCCCAGGGCCTCGCGAATCTCACTGTCGTCGATGGTAATGGTCTTGGGAACACCCTCGATCAGGTTACGACCCTTGATCTCAATACTGATAGGACGGTCGAGCGGGAAGGCCGAACCGATCGCCATCTTGATATGCTCGGCGGTGCGCTCACCAATAAGCAAGTTGTACTTGCGCTTGAGGTAATTGGTGATGGCCTCGTCCATCTGGTTGCCGGCCATGCGCACGGAGCGCGAATAAACGATGCCGGAAAGCGAGATGACAGCGATGTCGGTGGTGCCGCCGCCAATATCGACCACCATGTTGCCCGAAGGCTCAGTAATGGGCAGGCCTGCACCGATGGCGGCGACCATGGCTTGCTCAACCAGGTACACTTCGCTGGCCTTGGCGCGATACGCCGAGTCTTCGACGGCGCGCTTTTCAACCTGCGTGATCTCAGACGGAACGCCAATCACAATGCGGGGGTGCACCAGCATCTTGCGGTTGTGAGCCTTCTGGATGAAGTAGTTCAACATCTTCTCAGTCACTTTGAAGTCGGCGATGACGCCATCCTTCATCGGCTTGATGGCCACGATATTGCCGGGCGTGCGGCCCAACATTTCTTTGGCTTCTTTGCCCACGGCTTCCACTTCGCCGGTGTTCTTGTTGATAGCAACGATGGAGGGTTCGTTAACGACAATGCCTTTGCCGGCTGCGTAAACCAGCGTATTGGCCGTGCCGAGATCAATGGCTAGGTCGCTTGAGAACATACTGAAGAGCGACCGAAGGCCGTGCGTGCGCGTGGAGCGCGATGGATAGCCATTCAGTGACATGGGGGGCTTGCTTCTACCTCAAAATAGTATTGTACGTCCAGCGAGAGGAGGCCGTCCGGGAACACCTGCGCCAAGGGCGAAAGGTGTGCCAGTGCGGTAAACTCTTATATTTGCCGTACCGCTAGCATAACCCTGACGGCGACTTTGTGGGGAACTTTCCACGTTACCGTAGTGCGGTTTGATCAAATTGAACCCGCCGCGTCACAAATCCCATTTTGAAATGCTCTTTCGAGGTCTCCATGGCACACCCTACTTATTCAAATCTAATCGGCGGAGAATGGCTGCCGCCCAAAAGCGGTAAATCCTTTCTCAACCTGAATCCTGCAGACCACTCCGATGTGGTGGGAGAATTTCCCGCTTCAGGAGCCGACGATGTCGCCCTGGCGGTAGCCGCGGCGAAGAAAGCTTTTGCGACGTGGAGGCTGGTTCCAGCGCCCAAGCGGGCGGAGATTCTATATAAAACCGGCCAACTGTTGCAGGAGCGCAAGGAGCAGTACGCCCGTGCCATGACACGTGAAATGGGTAAGGTCCTGGCTGAGACGCGCGGAGATGTGCAGGAAGCCATCGACGAAGCTTTCTACGTTGCGGGAGAAGGGCGGCGTTTGTTTGGTCAGACTACGCCGTCGGAGCTGCAGAACAAGTTCGCCATGAGCGTACGGATGCCGGTCGGCGTGGTGGGCATGATTACCCCCTGGAACTTCCCCATGGCCATTCCGAGCTGGAAGCTGTTTCCGGCATTGGTCTCCGGCAACACCTGCGTGATCAAGCCGGCGGAAGATACGCCCCTCTCGACCTACAACCTGGTCCAGGCGCTGATGGATGCGGGGCTTCCGCCGGGAGTGGTAAACATCGTGGCCGGCTTCGGTCCGGATGCGGGCGCACCCCTGGTCGAGCACAAAGATGTGCGTGCCATCAGCTTCACCGGCTCGAGCGAGATTGGTTCGATCGTGGCGCAACGCGCGGCGGCCAACTTCAAGCCCGTGTCGCTGGAGATGGGCGGTAAGAATGCCCAGATCGTGCTGGACGACGCCAACCTTGAACTCGCGTTGGATGGGGCGTTATGGGGAGCCTTTGGGACGACCGGTCAACGCTGCACCGCGACCAGCCGCATTCTAGTGCAGAAGGGCATTGCCGCTGAGTTTTCGGCGAAGTTAGTCGAGCGCGTGAAGAGACTGCGCGTGGGCAGCGGCCTTGAGGACGCGACCGAGGTCGGCCCGCAGGTGAATGATCAGCAGATTGAGACCTCCACGAAGTACGTCGAGATCGCTAAGTCTGAAGGCGCAAAATTACTGGCAGGGGGCGAGAGGCTGACGGACGGCGCGTATGGAACGGGAACTTTCTTTGCGCCGACGGTGTTTGGCGGAGTGAAGCCGGAAATGCGCATTGCGCGCGAAGAGGTCTTCGGACCGGTGGTCAGCCTGATCGAGTTCGATAGCTTCGAAGAAGCAATTGAAATTGCCAACTCCATCGAGTACGGGCTTTCGACGGCGCTCTATACCAGGGATGTAAACAAGGCGTTCACGGCGATACGCGATCTTGAGGCCGGCATCACTTATATCAATGCACCCACGATTGGTGCCGAAGTGCATTTGCCGTTTGGCGGCGTGAAGCAAACCGGCAACGGACACCGCGAGGGTTCTCAAGCCATCGACTTCTATACAACTTGGAAGGCCGTGTATGTCGATTACTCCGATAAGTTGCAAAGGGCGCAGATCGACAATGCGGAATAAAATGTAGCAGGTTTGCTGTGACATACTTTCGAAGTAAGTAGCGGCAATCGAAATCGTTGGAGTTGGAACGAACACAAAGGAGTTACGCAGCGATGAGTTATGTGCCAGATGCAAAGCGTTACGACGGGGCCCAGTTCAGGCGATGCGGTAAGTCGGGCCTGGTGTTGCCGCCGGTATCGCTCGGACTGTGGCAAAACTTTGGTGGCGCCGATGTCTTCGAAACCGGACGTGCCACGGTACGGCGAGCCTTTGATCGCGGCGTGACGCATTTCGATCTGGCGAACAACTATGGTCCCCCTTACGGGTCGGCTGAAGAAAATGTTGGCGCGATCCTTCGCAAGGATTTTCAGGGTTTGCGCAATGAACTCGTGATCTCGACCAAGGCGGGCTGGGACATGTGGCCCGGTCCCTATGGCATTGGAGCTTCGCGCAAGTATCTCCTGGCTTCGCTGGATGACAGCCTGCAGCGCATGGGACTTGATTATGTCGACATCTTCTATGCACATCGTCCTTGGGACAATGCTCCGCTGGAGGAAACGATGGGTGCGCTGGTAACTGCTGTGCACCAGGGCAAGGCGTTGTATGTGGGTATTTCTTCGTATAGCCCGGAGCGCACTCGACAGGCCGCGGAGATTCTTAAGTCCATGGGAGTTCCGCTGCTGATTCATCAGCCGTCCTATTCCATGTTGAATCGCTGGGTCGAGAAGGGCCTGCTCGCAACGTTGGAAGAACTGGGAGTCGGATGCATCGCGTTTTCTCCGCTGGCACAGGGACTGCTCACAAATAAGTATCTGAAGGGCGTGCCCGAGAATTCGCGCGCGACTGCGGAAAACTCTTCGATGCTCAAGCAGTTTTTGAGCGAGGACAATATCACTCGGGTACGGGCTCTCAATGAGATTGCCAGTCAGCGCGGGCAGACTCTCGCACAGATGGCGATTGCGTGGGTGCTGCGTGACAAGCGTGTTACCTCTGCGCTGATTGGCGCGCGCAACGTGGAGCAGTTGGATAACTCGCTCGATGCTCTGAAGAAGCTTGACTTCACGGATGCGGAACTGAAGGAGATCGAAAGCCATGCACAAGATGCAGGCATTGATCTTTGGAAGGATGCGCGGGAGACAATGGCGTAAGTTTGGCGCGAAGATGGATCGGATCTGGCGAACGGCTATTGACCGTTTGTGTCTAACTTAAGACCACGTCGCGAGTGCACGTTGAACGAAAGTGCCAAAAATGAGTGTGGCCGAGGCGATCACCCCGGCCGCTTCTGTTTGCATCAATCAGCCGATGGGTCATCGTCGTCCGGGGCGGCCTTCGGTGTCGTCGCTGTTTTGACAGCGGCGTCGGGCTTGGCCGCACCAGCCGGAACTGGCTCCGTTGGCAGGGGCGGATGCTCGAACTCGTATAACTCGTTGAACAAATACTTGTAAGTCGCGTGAGACTGTCCGCGGAATTGCGGCTTGAATCCATACATGACGATGTGGCCGTGACCGTATGCGAGTTCGACTGCCGCGGCTTTGCCTTCGATCGCTTCAGGATGCAGGAGGAGCCCGCTTTCGAGGGGGTCGGTCTGTTTTGGATAGCGCGCCAGTACCGCGCCATGAAAGCCCGGGAGTGTCTGGAAAGCTGGTCCTCCTTGAAACATGACGACCGGCGCATCAGACAGTCCATAGTTCACGGGTAACTCGGGGTGTTCCGTGTCAACGCGCAGCAGCGCGCCGGAGCAGAAGAACTTATCACTCTTCGCGCTTTGAATCACATTTTGCACCGGCAGGGACATGAGGGGGATGATGCTGCTTGCCGTCTTGTTCAACGCAATCAGAGTTCCGCCATCGCGGGTAAACTCGCGCAAATTATTGAGGCCGTCCTGGCCGATGCCGCCGGCATATTGACCGGGAACGACGCCCACCTGGAAGCCATCCATCAACTGGCGCGCAGAAAGATCGGGAAGCACGATGACATCGTAGCGGCTGCGCAAGTTGGCGGCGCGGACGTCGGCGTTATACAGGCTCTTGGGCGCGAAGCCGTAGTTCTCAAGAATCCAGCGCTTCCAACCCTCGTCAATCGACGGCGCCCACGGGCGATACAGACCTATGCGCGCTTTTTTGAGAGGCAGGGTGTGCGCGGGCGCCGAGATCGCAACGGCCGGGGCTGCATATTTCTTCGAGAGGTCTGCGACCGATGTGCGACTCAGTCCCCCAATTAGAAACGCGCCCGTCTCCATTCCTTGTTCGGTCTTCACAGGGTCTTGCGCGAGTGATACTGTCCCGCCCGCTTCAAGCGCGGCGTTGACGAATTGAAATGAAGCATTGACCTTGTGACTGATTGCAAAGACCGTTCCTGTTCCATCGATGGTAGCTTCCGGTAACTGCACCGAATCGATCTTAGTCAGTAATGCGCGCTGATCTTGCTCAAGAGGATCGGTCACAGCATCAACGTTGACTCCCATCTGGAGCGACAAGGTCCAACCGGTCACGTCATAGGGTAAGTCGATAGCTTTCGAGGTCCCATTTTCAAGCGCGTCGGGATAGCGCTGGCGTTCGAATAACTCCTTGGCCAAGGCGGAGAAGGGTTGATCCATGGGAATCACCCATGAACCAGCGGGGTAGGTAACTCCGTTGGCATGGAAGTCATTTTTCGTGGCATACACGTCGAGACCGTTGTCGATCATCTTCTGCGCCAGCAGACCGGCTTCGGGCGTGTCGGTTTGTCTATCGCTGATGACATAGGCGAATGGCGGTTCTTTGCGGAAGTGCTGAATGTTGTCGCGCGCGGCCTGATAGCGGTTGTAGAGCAGCGTTTCGCGGTTCTTAGCGGCTAGATCGAGTACAGACATCGAACCGCCCACCATGTAGTCGACGGCATCTTTCAGCCGCCACCATCCGCCTTCCCACGGCGTGGTGTACATGGTTAGTGCGCGCAAGTCCTGATAATTCTTCGGGAACTCGTCGACGGTATAGAAGTGTGGAGTGGCATATCCATACAGCGCGGTTTCGGTGAAGAACGATATTTCATTGCGGAAGACGTGCGCCCAGTCAGTGAAGCCGGCATACCAGTTATCGAAGCGTGACTCAGAGATGGAGCCTGGCATGTTATGTGCGTTAAGATAGGCCGCCATGTTAGTGCCTACCACATTGAGCCAGCTACGGACATAAGGGCTGATGTTACTCGAGATAGGATCGGAAAAGGGCGGAATCCAGATGCGCGCGGGAAACGGAGCGGTCTGATGCTGACAATAGAAGATCACGGGGCTGTAGTCGAGTTGCGCTTTGACGACTACCTGTTCTTCTTTCATGTTGAGCATGAAGCCGTCGCGATTGTTATCGTGGCCCACATACTCCTGGTAAAGCATGGGCAGGGGACTTACTTCATATTTAGTACCCAGGTTCTGGCGGTACCAGTGGACCACCATGTCCTGACCATCGGGGTTGAGCGTTGGCCACAGCACAAGGATGACCTGGTCAAGAATGGCGTCGATCTGAGGATCGTTCTTGGCGGCGAGCAGCTTATAGGCGAGAACCATCGTGTGCTGCGGACCGGCAACTTCAGAGGCGTGTAAGCCGCCGTCAATATGGACAATCACCTTGGAACTACGAGCCAGTTCTCTGGCCGAATCGTCATTCAGATCCGAAGCTTTGGCAAGGCGGCCTGCGATCTTCTTCTGTTCATCGAGCTGAGCAAGATTCTGCGGAGAAGAAATAACCGCGATTTCAATGTCCTGGCCGCGCGTGGTCTTGCCCACGGTGAACATCTTGATGCGGTCGGATGCAGCGGCGAGGGCATGAAAGTATCGGACAGTGTCGCTGTAATCGGCGAGGTAGAAATCATCTCCAGGATTGTGGCCGAGCACGGAAATCGGGGTGGGCACCTCCGCAAACGCGAGCGAGGTCGCAACCGCAAGTACACATGTGGCAATACACGAGAGATGAAACCGCAGGCTCAGCTTGGATGAGAGCATCAATTCTCCTTGGGTCGGCACAGCAGAAAGAGCGATCGTAATGGGAACGCGGTCCTGCGAGTTACAGGACCCTTATGTCGCAATATCAAAACCAGGAAGACGACTTCCCCAACCTAAAGTGTGGAAAATCCGGCTTTGTACTTGGCGCAAACTGTCTTGCGTGATTCCAAGGTTAACGCACGGGATTGGGAGCGCCTAGTTCAATCTGCGAGCGCGCGAACGGTCATTGTTTCACACCCTCTAAAACATCGCGAAGCGCGAAACTGGTCTCGAGACGCGTAACGCCGTGCAGGCGCGAAAGCTCGTTCTGATGGAGTCGCCCATAGTCGTCAATGTCGGCGACCCGCGCTATCAGCATGTAGTCATACTGCCCAGCCATCAAGTGGCAACTCACGATGCCGCGCGTGCGGCGGACGGCGTGTTCAAAGGCGCTGAGGACGGATGCGGATTGCCGTTCCAGGGTGACTCGGACGAAGACGGTCATCTGCTTGCCAAGAAGGCGATCGTCGATGAGGGTGCGATAGCCGCGAATGGCTCCCATGGCCTCAAGCGCCTGGATACGGCGCGAGGCGGCGGAGGCAGATAGGCCAACTTCTTCTCCAACCTCATAATTGGTAGCGCGGCGATTTCGTTCGAGGTAGCTCAAAATCGAAGAATCCAGTTCGTCCAACGATGATTGTGCCGCGCCTGAGGGTGATCGAGCGGTCGAATCTTGCGTTTTTGGCTTGCTTTGCTCACGTTTTGTTCTCATAGGATTGGTTTATCACGAACTTTGCACACATCGGAAGATGCGGGTGAATTAGGATTCTTGCCAGTTGCAAGCCGAACTCGAAGGTGCACCGGATCGCAGCCCTTCCTGAAACATGTCCGGCGCTTCGATGTGCAGCCATGCAATTCTTTCCCCGGCGGCATCCAACTCACGACAGGAGCAATAGCGATGATCATTGGCGTTCCCAAAGAGATTAAGGATCACGAGGCGCGGGTAGGAGTCACTCCAGCGGCTGTTAAGGCGCTGACTGAGGCCGGTCACACGGTGCTGGTGGAAACACAAGCCGGGTCGCAGTCAGGCTTTGTCGATGCCGAGTACCAGGATGCTGGCGCGGAGATGGTGGGCGATGCTGGCAATGTCTGGGGCAAGGCGGACATGGTGGTCAAGGTCAAGGAACCGATTGAGAAGGAGTATGTCTATTTTCGGGAGGGGCTGGTGCTGTTTACATACCTGCACTTGGCTCCGCTGCCGGATTTGACCGACAAACTGTTGCAGTCGAAGGTGATTGGTATTGCCTACGAGACGGTCCGGGATCGCCAGAACACACTGCCGCTGCTGACGCCAATGAGCGAAGTGGCGGGCAGGATGAGCGTGCAGGTGGGAGCGACTTACTTGGAGAAGGAACGTGGCGGTCGCGGCATCCTGCTAGGCGGCGTACCCGGGGTGCCTCCAGCACATGTAACCATCATCGGCGGCGGGGTCGTGGGCACGAATGCAGCCAAGGTTGCCTTGGGATTTGGAGCTAAAGTCACCTTGGTCGACCTGAATTTGAACCGGCTGCGCGAGATCGATGATATCTTCGGCGGCCGAGTTTACACACTGGCTTCGAACAGCTACAACGTTGCGCACGCCACGCGCGAGGCTGACCTCGTAATCGGCGGCGTACTGATTCCGGGTGCAACGGCTCCCAAGATTGTGAAGCGCGGCATGGTTTCGCAGATGAAGAAGGGCGCTGTAATCGTGGATGTGGCCATCGATCAGGGTGGTTGTGTGGAGACGGCTCGGCCCACGTCGCATTCCGATCCTAGCTACGTTGTGGATGGCGTAGTTCACTACTGCGTGACCAATATGCCCGGTGCGGTGCCGCATACGTCGACGCTGGCGCTGACCAACGCAACGTTTCCTTACCTCATGCGGTTGGCGAATCTTGGCGCACGCGAAGCGTTGAAGCAGGACGCCGGACTCGCCGAGGGACTCAACACCTGGATCGGTACATTGACCCATCGTGGAGTCGCCGAGAGCCAGCAGCGGTCATGGACGGCGCCGGCCGATGTTCTCGCGTAGATCCAAAGATCAAGCAGCCTGGCTGGTTATGGGGTGTGGGCGCCAGTTGACAGTTCAGGCTGCGGAATGTCGTCGGACGATAACCGACTTGCACGGGCCGATCAGATTTAGCTTTGGTCTTCACTGGAAGAGTTCTTAACGCTCTCCTGATACTTCGCGGACGTTATCGTTCTGAGTAACGAGTATCTGGGTTATTCTCCCAGCACATAAATCGAGCCGGACCCTTCCCGTCAGAGCCCACGCCATGGGGCTTGGCGAAATCGAATCCTCCTCACACGATTAAACCGGGCTCAAGAGCGGGATTCTAAACCAGACTGAAAGATCTTGATTTAGCCTACCAACCTCAGCCCCGGCTAAAGACTTGCCCGCCGGGGCGTTTAGGTCTCGCAATTCTCGACGTGCCATTGTCACTCGGGTTTGTGCGGTGTCGGTCGTTGCGCTGGATGCCTACTTTCAAGTTGCTCTTGCTGCTGACTGTGACGTTGTTCTAACTGCTGGGTCTGTTGCTGATGACGTTGCTCGATCTGTTGCTGCTTCTGTTGATCCGCATTGTGCTTCATAACCTTTTGGTCTTCCTTTTCCTGCTGCTGCTGTAGTTTCTGGTGCTCCTTGTTTTGCTGGTCAGCGAGCTTTTGTTGTTGTTTCTGATACTGGAGGTCGGCTCTCGGGTCTCCCGAACTTGGAGCGGTTTGAATTTGGTGCGGCTGCAAGTCGCGCGCATGGGTGAGACCGCCATTAGCGACGTTTGGCGTATTGCGTCCGGCTGTTCCCTGGGCTCCCTCCGTGGTCGCACCAGACCGGCTGGGTGCCGGATGATACGGGGCCCCTTCCGATTTGGCCATCACAACGCCCCTTCCACTGAATTCGCCGGGGCGGCTGGTGGCAGCTATCGGCGGTTTGCCGTGATTGGCTTCAGCCCGCATCTGCGGATTAGAGTGCGCAGCCTGCAGATGTCGGGTCTGCTGTTCCAACGGCGGGATATGGCGCTGCTGCTCGACGGCCTGCTCGCGCTGCGTGGGTCGCACGGTTAGGCCACCCTCTCCGCCGTTATAGCTCACCCGATTCACGGTTGTGTTGTTAATGACCGTGGTGTTGTACACGTTATGGACGGTCGTCACGTCAAGGTTGACTACGGCACGGTTGTAAGAAAAGCGGCCACCGTCCCATCGGCCGCCTTGAAATCCCTCCCCAAAGTAGCCGAACCCGTAATTGATGCCACCATAGAAGCCCACGTCCGTAGCCCAGTATCCTTCGTGAAAAAGAAAGCCTCCGCCCTCCCACGCCCACCAGCCCGGCGTCCAAAGATAGCCGGGCTCGGGTGCTTCCACCCATGTCCCGGGAACCCAATAATAGCCATCGTCCGGATCGTAAGCCCAATAACCTGGAACCCACAGATATCCGTCGTCGGGACAAACCGGCTGGTCATAAACCGGCAGAGCGGGCGGTCCGAAAGAGACTGTCACGGAAAGTTGAGCGGAGACTGGTTCTACGAACGCAAACGCAATCAGCGCAAGAAACATGGTGCGGAGGGTGAGTTTCATGAAGGTCGTACCTCTTACTGAGATAGAAACAAGCCGAAGGAAATTGGAAGAAGGCGGGTCGAAGTGGGAGAGGAATGGCCCTGATCGCGCACCCTTTACTTGGATGGAAAGCACGAGGGCAGGGTTGTCGCCGCTGGGAGATCACTCTCCCCGAATCAGCTAAGATGCCACAGCGCGTTGAGGGCCTAATATTGCAATTTCGGTCGTGTTACGGTTCGTACGGCAACCACGGATGGAGCCACCTGCGTCGTTAATCGTGCGGTGTCGACCTTTGCGCACCAGAAGACCTTCTGCCGATCTAGACAGCTGTGTCGGCCATGTCCTTTTATCGCAAACTTAGTCGAGTGCTTTATGAAAGCGCAGAATCGCGGTGGTGAGCAAACCAACTCCGAGTCCGGCCATAGCCATCATCTGCGGCCAGAGGACATACATACCAGCGCCCTTCAGATAGGTGCCGCGCAGCACGATCAGAAAATAGCGCAGCGGCACCAGGTAAGTCAGGTATTGCATCCATTGCGGCATCGTGCCGATGGGAAAACCGAATCCTGAAAAGGCGATTGCAGGCATGATGAAAAAGAAGGCGGTGACCATGGCCTGCTGTTGCGTGGAGGAGATGGTGGAGATAAGCAGGCCTACGCCGAGCATGGAGATGATGAAGAGAATGGCCCCCGTGAACAGGACCGAAAAGTGGCCGCGGAACGGGACTTGAAACCAGAGCGTGCCGACGACGGCGATCAGCAAGACATCGAAAAGGCCTATGAGAAAGAAAGGGAGGGTTTTGCCGAGAATGAATTCGGCCGGGCGGATAGGAGTGACCATGATCTGTTCGAGCGTGCCGATCTCGCGCTCGCGCACCACGGCGAATGCAGTGAGCGTAACAACGAGCACCAGGGTGAGGCTGCCGATCACTCCCGGGACAAAGAACCATCGGCTTTTGAGTCCTGGGTTATACCAGGGACGCGCCTGAAGCTGGACTGAGGGGATGGCCTCGACCAGTTGAGGCGCGATGCGGCTGATGCTGTCCTGCTGATAGGTCCGCGCATAGCCAAGCGCAATTTGCGAGATGTACCCGGAGGCGATGAGGGCGGTGTTGGAGTTAGTGGAATCCACGATCACTTGTAGGGGCGCGGTCTGGCCACTGCGCAACCTGCGCGCGAATCCGGCATCGATTTCCAGGCCAACTGTGGCTTTGCCCTGATCAATAAGATCACCGAGTTGGTGGGAGTCAGTGAGCTGACGCTGCACGTCGAAATAGGGGCTGGAAGAAAAAAGCGAAAGCAGGTCGCGGCTCTCCTGGCTGTGATCCAGGTCCAGTACAACGGTGGGGACTCTGCGGATCTCGTAGGTGGCCGCGTAGCCAAAGATCAGCATTTGAATGATGGGCGGACCAATGAGTATGAAGCGCGTCCGCTTGTCGCGGAAGACCTGGATGAACTCCTTGATCAACATCTGCTTCAAACGGCCGAACATGAGTTCTCCTTAAGTCAGCTTCTTGTGGAATGCGCGGGTGGCAAGCAGGGCTAGTACAAAAGTGAACACGGCTAGCGGGATCAGATCCGCGGAGAGCATCGCAGTGGGGGTGCCCTTGAGGAATATCTTCTTCAGCACCGAGACGTAATATCGGGCAGGAAGGATGCGCGTTATCCACTGGAGTGCAACCGGCATCTGTTCGATGGAAAACAGAAAACCGGACAGCAAGAATGCTGGAAGAAACGTAATCAGGAGGGCGATCTGGCTCGCGGCGAATTGATTCTTAGCCAGGACCGAGATGAAGAAACCGAGTGATAACACCACGATGAGAAACATGGCTGAACTGATGAGCAGGGTGATGAACGAACCACGAAACGGCACGTGGAACCAGTAGATCGCGATGACAGCGCAGACAACCACGTCAAACATGCCGAGGATAAAATACGGCGCGAGTTTGCCTAGCATGATTTCCATGGCGCTGACGGGAGTTGAAATCAACTGCTCCATTGTCCCTCGCTCCCACTCGCGCGCAATGGTCAGCGAGGTGAGGAACGCGCCGATGACGGACATGACGAGAGCGAGCACGCCGGGAATGATGAAGGCGCTGCTTTCGAGGTTTTCGTTGTACCAGGTGCGGGTTTCAACGCCGATGGGAGCGGGCTGAATCTGTTGACCACGGCGAGTGAGCCATCGGGATTGAACTTCAGCTGAATAGCCTTGGACGACAGCTTGCGTATAGCCGATGAGCACAGCGGCGGTGTTGTCGTCGGTGGCGTCAACGAGTGCCTGCACCTCAACCGACCCACCTTCAGTGAGACGCTGGGAGAAATTCCAGGGAATGACAATCGCCATCTTGGCGGAGCCGTCATCAAGCGAGCGTGTGATGGACGGATAGTCGTTGACTGCACAAACGATGTGGAAGTATCGGCTTGCTTGGAAATGTTTGACAAGGTCCTGGCTTTGCTGGCTCCCATCGCGGTCAAGCACGTAAACGGGGAGCCCCTTAAGATCTAGATTGACGCCATAGCCAAATAACAGCATCAAAGTCACAGGCATGAGGACTACGATGGCGAGACTGCGCGAGTCGCGAAGAATCTGGATGATCTCCTTCTTGGCGACGGCCAGCAAGCGATTAAGATTCATTGTCTCGCCTCCCCGCGGATCCACGCACGGTAGTGACAGAGACGAAAACGTCTTCTAATGTTGGCCGAATCTTTTCGATGCCGTTGACTGTAATGCCGTGTTGGTCGAGGAATGACTGGATTTGCGGAATGGCTGCAGTGGCATCGAGGACGACGAGATGCAGCGCATTGCCAAAGACTGCGGCGTCGATGACGCCAGGGGCTGACTGTAAGGCTTCAACAGCGGGGCCCAGAGGCTCACATGCGATCAGAAGCAGTTCCCCTTTCATTGAATTGCGCTTGAGTTCAGAAGGAGTTCCGAGAGCTACCATCTTGCCGCGAAAGATCAGAGCGAGCCGGTTGCAGTATTCGGCCTCTTCCATGTAGTGCGTTGTCACGAAGACAGTAACGCCATCCTCCGCCATATGGTGAATGAGGTCCCAGAACTGGCGGCGCGAAATCGGATCGACACCCGACGTGGGCTCGTCGAGGAACAAGATGGGCGGTTTGTGGAGCACAGCGCAACCTAGCGCCAGGCGCTGCTTCCAGCCCCCCGGCAGTGTGCCGGTTATAAGATTTTCCTGGCCATTAAGGTTGGCCATCTCGAGCGCCCAATCAATGCGCTGCTTGAGCACGTTTGAAGAGACGCTGTAGAGGCCAGCAAAGAGGCGCAGGTTTTCAATGACCTTGAGATCATTGTAGAGAGAGAACTTTTGCGACATGTAGCCGATGTTCTGGCGGACCGATTCAGGTTGGCGGCCGACATCGAAGCCTGCTACTGAGGCGTGGCCTGAAGTGGGTTTCAACAGACCGCACAACATGCGAATAGTTGTGGATTTGCCAGCTCCATTGGGTCCGAGAAATCCGAAAACTTCGCCTTTCGGTATGTTGAGGTTCAGTTGATCGACGGCGACAAAGCTGCCGAAACGCTTCGTCAGGTTCTCCACCACGACTGAGTAGGTTTGTTCAGGCATGGGTTGAGCCTCCGCTGCTTACGGCGTCGACAAAGAGGTCCTCGATCGAAGGTTCGACCTGTTGAATCGCGTCAAACGGCACATTTGCAAGCGTTAGGATCGCTTTTAATTCGGGAATACGGCGATGGGCGTCATCGACCACAACATGCAGGCCGTCGCCAGTTAGCACGAGGCTTGAGATTCCCTGGGCGTGTTCGAGCTGAGTGCGCAGGCTGCGCGGCTGAGGCCCTGAGACTGATAGAACGCCTTTGGTCATGCGGGCCTTGAGGTTAGCCGGGGTATCGCAAAACAAGAGCTTGCCCTGATGCAGGAGGGCGACGCGATGACAGCGCTCCGCTTCATCGAGATAGGCCGTGGACGTCAGGATCGCTACACCGTCCGCGATCAGCTCGTAGAGGATTCGCCAGAAGTCGCGGCGTGAAACGGGGTCGACTCCGGTGGTTGGTTCGTCGAGAAGAATGACTTCGGGGCGGTGAATTAGAGCACAGACGAGGCCGAGCTTTTGCTTCATTCCGCCGGAGAGTTTTCCGGCCATTCGCGCGTGAAACTCAGACATTCCGGCGGCTTTGAGCAGTTGCTCGGAACGCTGCTGTCGTTCAGCGTGCTTGACTCCGAAAAGGTCGGCATAGAAACGGATGTTTTCATCTACGGTGAGGTCTTCGTACAGGCCGAATCGCTGCGGCATGTAACTGAGAGCGCGTTTGGCGCCTTCTGGATCGTGAACAACGTCGCAGCCGGCAACAGTGACGTGGCCCGAGTCAGGCGGCATAATTCCGGCAAGCATGCGCAGTGTGGTTGTTTTGCCCGCGCCGTCAGGACCGACAAGGCCGAAAATCTCTCCGGCACAGACATCGAAACTGAGCGAGTCGACTGCGCGCACACCGGGGAAAGTCTTGGTGAGTCGATCGACTACGATTGCGGCCTGGGGCCCGACGTTCATTTCTTCACAGGCTGCGGCGAAGATGAATGCGCGTCCGGCTCCACGGTCTCCAGCGTGATGTGCGCATCGGCAGGCATGCCCGGCTTGAGCTCGTGATTGGGGTTGTCGATGTCAATTTTGATGCGATAGACCAGCGTGACGCGCTCCTCATACGTCTGCACACTTTTGGGCGTGAACTCGGCGTCGGAGGCGATGAAGGAGATTCGCCCGTGATACTGCTTGCCGGGATAGGTGTCGGTGGTGATGGCCGCGTCCTGACCCCAGTGAATGCGGCCCAGGTCGGTCTCGGAAATGTAGGCGCGAAGCCAGATGTGATCGAGGTCGGCGATGGTCACCACGGGAGTTCCGGGAGCGACGACCTCGCCAAGTTCAGCCTGGCGTACGGTGATCACACCGGTCGAAGGCGAGCGCAGAACGGAGTAAGCGAGATTGACGCGCGAGAGACCGAGGCTCCCGCCAGCTTCTTTGAGGTTGGCTTGCGCAATTGCTATTTCTTCCTTGCGGTTGCCTTCGAGGGCCTCGTTGTAGCGTTGCTGCGCGGCTTTGAAGGTTGCATCGGCGCGCTTAAGCGCAGTGGCGGCCAAATCGCGATCCTGGGCAGATACCTCGTCCTTCGCGAAGAGTTTTTGCAGGCGATCGTTGTCGAGCTGCTTTTCGTCTAGATCCGCCTGGGCGTCGATCATTGACTGCTGAGTGGCCTTTAACTCTTGCTGGCGGGTTCCGGCGAGGGTTAGAGCGAGGCTGGACTCGCGGACGCGCACAGTGTCTTCATCGATGCGGACTTTTTGTTTCAAGTCGGCGTCTTCAAGGCGCGCCAGCAGGGAACCTTGTTCAATCTGCTGACCCTCTTCGACGGGAAGTTCAATGATGCGACCCTCGACCTTGAAGCCCACCAGGCTCTCGTGTGCTTCGACGTTGCCGGAGAGCGTGAGCTGGTTGACGGGCTCCGGCTTTTTGACAAAACGTGGATAGAAGTAGACGCCGGCGGCGATGGCGGCGGAGAGCAGGATCAGAATCGGTATGGCTCGTTTCATGGCATCGGCCTCGTGTGCGGGAATCGGAGTCAAGCAGCGCAGGCATCAGCAACTTATGAATTCCCGATGTACAGCAAAATGTTCTTCTCTGTATCGCCCTGGGCGCGGGCCAGGGCAAACTTTGCATCGACATGGCTGGAAACGGCGAGGATGTAATTGTCTTCGGCGCGTGCAAGTTCATCCTGTGCTGTGACCACCTCGACATTGTTTGCGGCGCCGGTTTGGAAGCGGTCCTGTGCGAGTTCGAGCTCGCGGTGGGCAAGGTTCTGTCCTACTGCGGCGACAGCGACTTGCTTGCTGGCGCAGTCCAGATTCAAGAGCGCCTCTCGAATGTCTTCATCGATGCCGCGGACGAGATCGGCGATCTGGTCGTCAATGCGCTTCAGGCGACTGGCAAGCTCCGCAGCTTCGCCTTCGCGGTCGCGATCGAAGACGATGAAATCGAGCTGGCCCTGAATGAGGCCCGTCGCCTGCACGCTGCCGATGCTGCGGCCGATGCCGCCGAAGTTTCCATTGACGCTGAGTTTGGGGTAGAAGCGAGCGCGGTTGGCGCGCTGCTGCTCCAGCAGAGCCCGCCGTTGTGCGCCGAGCGACAGGTAGTCGGCGCGTTCGGTGAGCGCAGCGGGCACTAGTGCGGCGGATTCTGCCGCGCTCACAGGGCGATAAACGAGCGGCTCGGCGAGCTCCAGCGGCATGCCGGGATCGAGGCCCAAATTGCGCGCGAGAGCCAGCAGTGATTGCTTGAATTGATTCTGGGCGACGAGCAGCGCTTGCTGATCGTTGGCGAGCTGGACTTGGGCGCGCAACACGTCTACCCCGGTTGCGGTGCCTGCGTCGTGCTTGTCTTTGGCCAGCTTCAAGAGTGTGGTGGAGTCGGTGACGCGCGAAAGAGCGACAGTGACTCGAGCGTCAGCAGACTGGGCATTGAGATAGAGCTCGGCAATCACGCGCACGATCAGATCCCGGGCGTCCTGTAGGTCCAGTTTGCCGGCATCGACGGTGAGCTCGCTGGCCTTTAGGGTTCGTCGGCTCTCGAGATCGAAGACGTTTTGTTGCGCGTAGACGCGGAAGTCGTAGTTGGAGAATGGACCGACAACACTCGGGATGGGAACGCCCGGCAGCGAGAGTCCGAAGGCGCGCAGGTCGCGGTTCTGGGCATTGGCATAGCTCTGCACATTAACGTGTGGGAGCAGTGCGGCCGAATCCCTACGGGTGCGTGTACCCTCAGCCTCTTCAACGCGCGTAGTGCCCACCAGTACGGTAAGGTTGGCCCGAAGCGCCTTCTGAATTGCGTCCTGGAGCGTGAGGCGCGCGGGCGGCTGCTGAGCGGACGCCGGGAGAATCAACGCCGCGCCCAGCATTGCTACAGATAAGAAGGAAACAACGAAATTGCGAAAACGGATTCTCATGGCTTCTGCTTTTCGCCGGAGAGAGCGACGCCTCTCCAGAAATGTTGAAAACTATCTTCGATCCATGTGTCGAGCGGGGGATTCTCATGCAGGGACCAGAAGAGGACGGTTCCCATGAATGCCTGGAGCACCTGGATGGCCACCTTTTCCTTCTTCAGGCGGGGATCGATCTCGCCGCGCTTCTGGCCTGCGGCCACGATGCCGGCGATGATTCTGCGTCCCTCTTTCATGTTGCGTTCAATCAACCCGCGTACGGCCTCGCTGGCCAGAAAACAGGAGATCAGGGCGCGGGCCAGATCGGGACTGTGGCCCGGTTCCTCGGCGGCGCGATGGAATAGATGGTGGAACGTCGCTTGAATCGTCTGTTGCCCCTCTTCAGCCAGAGCCGCGGCTTCGCGCACCTTCCCAAGTTGGATTTCCGCCATCACACCCAGGACGTGTTCCTTGCTCTGGAAGTAGTTGAAGAATGTCCCCTTGCCCACGTCCGCTGCCTCGGTGATGTCTTCTACCGTGACGTTAGGAAAGCCGCGCTCGGCAAACAGCTGGAGGGCGCAACGAAAGAGGCGCAAGCGTGTCTCTGCAGCCCGGCGCTGACGGCGATCCATGTTGGCGAGGTGGGGAAGGCTTTCGGGGAGGTGTGGCGCGAGGGTGGTTCGGATTTTCTGACTGCGGATCATAAATGACCAACAGTCATATTCGATTCTTAATGCCGCGTTTTGTCAACTCCGCGTAACAAAGGCGGTAGTTTCATTACGGCCGGGACGCTTCAATCACCGTTTGCCGCCGAATGCGAGGGTTGGAAAAGATGTCGTTCTCATCAGTGCTGCTGCTGGAGAATTCCGAAACCACCGCACCCTCAGGTCCCGCTTGGAACCAATGCAGGGTGTCGGGAAGAATGGTGAACTGGTCTCCTGGCCGAAGCACGATTTCGTGGAAGACAGTGTAATAGTCTTCTGCCGCATGTGGGACTCTGGCGCGAATATGAGGCGCTGGCTCGCCTTCCACATAGAGCCACACCTCGCCGCGACGGCAGCGAAAAGTTTCCTGCTTCCCAAGGTGCTCGCCGACCTGCGGATGCCGATGCTCCGGGCAGGTCTGTCCGGGAAAAATCACCAGTTCCTTCGCGCAGTAGCGATCGTTATTGATGTAGGTGACTAGTGCCAGGCCTTCGCTGGCCAGACGATTCAATCCGAAATCGGCCACTTCGATACGAGCGGCTTCGTCATCGGTCAGTTTGATTCCGGCGGCATCAAGTAAATCGCGTGCTCGTCCCTGAGCTACCTGAAATTCCTTGGCGTCCATACCTGTCTCCACGCGCGCCCCGGAGCCGCACCACGCTCGGGACCCGAGATCTTTTACGTGGTAATCGTAGAACAAAGAGCGCGAGGGCAGCGAGACACCTCGAACAAGTTTCTAGGTTTTCGATGGTAGACTGCTAATCGGCGGTTGAACAGGCCCATGTTGCTTCGAGTCGAGTTGGTTCGGGAGGACCGGCTCTCTCGACGTTACGACCGGGCCCGCCTCGATGCGGATGCCATTAAAACAGTTGGCGCTTTTGGGTACTAAGGGTCCGCGCATGAATAACCGGCACACACGCGGAGTTATTGGGGCAAGAGAGAGTAATTCCAATCGCCA
>CZKL01000282.1_pt1 | contig 20283 bp, 10 predicted proteins | sample 1122441 | NCBI WGS metagenome assembly CZKL01 (sample SAMEA3539301, study PRJEB10725) | soil metagenome | biome: tundra; feature: field; material: soil | place: USA | collected 2010-05 | depth 0.15 m
TCGAAATACCTGAACAATCTGATCGAACAGGATCACCGCGGTATCAAATCCCGGACCGGACCGATGCTCGGCGTCAGAGACTTTGATTGCGCAGCAACCACCATCGCTGGAATCGAACTGCTCCGCCGTATTCGCAAAGGACAATTCGCCCTGGGGCGTTTCCGTCCCAAGAACCAAATTGCCCCTGCAATCTGGAGAAAGCGGTACTCGCCGCATAGTCTTTACTCCTCCTCTGACCTTGCTGACACCCTCGCACATTTTTGCACCAGAACCGCATTTCGGACGTATGGGAGGATCTTCAATCTTCCGGAAAGACACGGTATATGAAAGCATCCAAATCCATCGTCAGTTCTCTCTGTCCATCGATTCCCCGATTATGTCTGCCAATCGCGATTTTGTTAGGAGTATTCATCGCAAACGGTCACGCGGCTGAAATAGCCGTTTCCCATTTGCGCTGCGAAGACCTCCTCGACCCCGTAGGAATCGATGTGGCCATACCGCGATTAAGTTGGATTCTCGAATCGGGCCGCTCCAATGAGAGGCAAACGGCATATGAGGTCGTCGTCGATGGCCAGTGGGACTCTGGCCGTGTTGCGTCCGATCAGTCGATCAATGTTGAATATGGCGGCAAGGAGTTGGCCCCTGCTACCCGCTACATCTGGAAGGTTCGAGTCTGGGATGCTGAGGGCAATCCTTCGGACTGGAGCAAACCCGCGACCTTCAGTACCGTCTTGAAAGCGTGGTCCGCGAAGTGGATCGGTCGCGACGAATCTGAAAATACCATTGGATTGGAGGGGACGCAATGGATATGGTTTCCCGGCGGTAATCCCGCGGTGAGCGCTCCGGCTGGCGCCCGCTCCTTCCGGCGGACTGTTGCTTTGTCTTCCCAACCGGCCAAAGCTACCTGTGTAATTGCCGCGGCCGAGGCCTTCACGCTCTCTATCAACGGCGAAAGAGTGGGGCAGGGCGATAGCTTCAAAAAGCCGGTCACGCTGGATGTTACTGGCCTGCTGCGCGCCGGCGACAATGCAGTTGAGATCGAAGGCGTCCACGTTGGCGCCACTCCAGCGGGATTGATCGCAAAACTGCATGTCGACTATGCGAAGGGAGGAGTGCTGGAAGTGGTCACAGACGAGCAATGGCAGGTCAGCACCGACCATAAGTCCTGGACCGCGGCGAAACCACTGGGCCCCTTGGGCATGGCACCATGGGGAACGATCCTGGACGCGCGGCGGTTGCCCGCCCGCTATCTGCGCCGGGAGTTTTCGGTCATCAGGAAAATCAAGCGAGCCACGGCTTATGTCTGCGGGCTCGGCTTCTTCGATCTCTACCTGAACGGAGCCAAGGTTTCGCAGGATATGATGGACCCCGCGCTGTCGGATTATGCCAGAGCCGCGTATGTCGTGGCATTTGACGTAACGGATCAGCTGCACACCGGCACCAACGCGCTTGGCGTGATCCTGGGCAACGGGCGCTTTTATGCCCCGAGGCTGGAGACACCTGCGCACACGGCCAACTTCGGGTATCCCAAGCTGCTTATGCAGCTGGAGATGGAGTATGAGGACGGGACCAGGACCAGTTTGATCAGCGATGAAGCCTGGCGGTTGACGACTCAAGGCCCGATCCGGGCCAACAATGAGTACGATGGCGAAGAGTACGACGCACGGCTGGAAATGCCGGGCTGGGATCGCGCCGGATTCGACGATGCCGAGTGGGAGCAGGCGCACATTGTGGCAGCTCCGGGCAGTGAACTCAAGGCACAGATGATTGAACCAATGCGGATAACGCAGGTTGTCCATCCGGTGGGAATCACCAATCCGTTGCCGGGAACCTACATCGTCGACATGGGGCAAAACTTCTACGGGACGGTCCGTCTGAAGGCAACGGGACCGCGTGGAGCCGAGGTGCGGATGACCAGCGCCTATAGCTTGAATCCTGACGGCACGCTCAAGGTCGTAGATAACCGGTCGGCGCGCTCCACCGACGTGTATACGTTCAAGGGCCAGGGCACGGAGATGTGGAATGCCCAGTTCAAAGGGCAGGGATTCAGGCGTGTGCAGGTTACCGGTTTTCCGGGCACGCCTACCGTGGATAACTTCGAGGGCCTGGTTATTCATACAGCGGCGGAACCTGTGGGCGAGTTCCAAAGCTCGAGCGACTTGATAAACAGGCTTCATCGATCGCTGTGGTGGGGAATGCGGATGTTTCTGCGCTCCGCGCCTCTCGACCCGGATCGCGATGAGCGGCAGCCGTGGATGGGCGACCCTGCCAAAGATGCAGAGAGCGAAGCCTTCAATTACAACGTCAAGCCCTTCTACGCAAAATGGATGGATGACGTGGAGAGATCGCAAAGGGCTGATGGCTCGGTGCCGGATGTCTCCATGTACTGGACGTGGGGCGGCGGTGTTGAGTGGCCAAGCGTATTCACAATTATTCCGGATTGGCTCATCGACTTCTACAACGATCACCGCGTGGCAGAAGCGCACTACAACGCCATGAAGACCTGGGTCCTGGCAATGCGGAGGCATGAACTTCCGGACGGCACCTTGAAGGCCACAAGCTATGGAGATTGGTGCGATAGCTACACCATGGACGGCAAGGCTCCCGATACGGGTGGGACGCCCCGTGAGTTAGTGTCTTCTGCTTACCAGTACCATAACTACCGGATCATGGAACGGCTGGCTAAATCAATGGGTCACGCCGAGGATGAGCACGCTTTCCATGACCTTGCAGAGAAGCTGAAAACGGCGTTCAACCATAAATTCCTCGACGAACAGACCCATACGTACCAGGGAGAGACGCAAACCGGTTACGTACTGGCGCTGGCGTTCGGTCTGGCGCCTCAGGTGCAGCGTGACGCTATTATCGCCAATCTCATCGACGACATCATGGAGAAACATAACGGCCATTTGTCAGTTGGCTTGATCGGCATGCAATGGCTAATGCAGACGCTAAGCGATATCGGACGACCCGATGTTGCTTGGACCATTGCCACACAGACCACCCGCCCAAGCTGGGGATACATGCTATCCAAGGGTGCGACCACCATCTGGGAACGATGGGACTTCGACACACGTGACCCAGGCATGAACAGTGAGGCGCTGCTAATTCAAGCCGGCAATCTGGATGCATGGTTCTATCAAACACTTGCCGGTATCCGGCCCGCTGCACCGGGCTTCAAAGAAATCCTGATTCAACCAACTGTGGTCGGTGACCTGACCTCGGTGAAGGCTTATTTCGATTCGCCTTACGGACGGATCGTCAGCGATTGGAAGATCGAAGGCGACCGATTCACCATGAATGTAACCATTCCAGCCAACACTACGGCAACCATCGTGGAACCCGGAAAAAACGGGACGAAGCATGAGGTGGGCTCGGGGCACTACCAGTTCTCTTTGCTGGGGCAGAATTGGAAATGAGCTAGGAGTCTGTCGGGGATAGCGATTTGGCTCGCAGGTTTTGACATTGCCGACAATTGGGGGGCATGAGTCAGCAATCTATGGGCAATCCACCTTGATCAGACTTTAATGGGATTTCGGGTCATACCCGGCTCACAAAATCCATACTCAGATCGTTGACTGGACTGCCCGGCAATTTGTACCAAGATGAGCGCAGTTCCCTCTCCATCTGCGTGGTGGCATGCGCCTCTTCACATAGCCGCTAAGACTTTCGTCCGAAAGGCCTTTGGATTGCTCCATTCTTCTACCTCTCGTGAATCCGCCGGAATCAGGCGCAGGCTGCTCTTCCGCACGAGCCATTCGCTATGGCGGACAATCGCAAAGATTGCGAGGCTGCATACCGCCTCGGAGATAATACTGTTACGGAAAAATGGGAGCGCGGCCAAGTAGCAGGAACCAAGACCACCCCAAGTTTTCGGGTACATTCCCCATTCAGCCCACACGGTAAAGTTGCTCACCGCAAAAAACGATACCGATGCCAGCAGCGAAGATCCAAGCACACGCCCAGTCGAAATCGAGTTGCCAAGCATCGCTGCACCGAGAAACATCACACCCAGGTACCAAATCCAGGTAACGGCGTGGCCAGCAGTGAGCGAGTAGCCGTATTGGTGCACGGTAAGAACAATGTCTACGCTCACGAGAGCAGACAGCGGCCAGACAAACTCCCTCAATGGACGCGCTGCTGCGAAAAAGAGCAGGCATGAGAAGACAGGTATCAGGTTATACGGGCGGATAGATCCCAGGCGAAGCACCACCGCCCCACAAATAAGTATGTACGGAAGGACCGGCAGATGCTTGCCTCCAAAACGCTTCATCGTGAACCACGTTTCATCTTTGTAAGCCACTTTCCTTTGATCTCCTCTCCAACTCGAAATGCGGCCATTAAAGGCGAGAGCTGTTTCCGAGGTCTGCCCAGTAGCACCACTGTGAACCGCCAACGCCATTCCGCATAGAAAACTGCTTCATTGGTCAGTTGCTTTTCTGAACGGTCTCAATCATGGCAAGAATGTTCTTCAGCGGTGTGCCGGCTTGCACGTTGTGACACGAGCAGCATATGAAGCCTTCCTTGCCAGCGCCTAATGTATTCAGACAACGCTGAGTCTCAATGCGAACGTCTTCCACTGTGCCCCGCGGCAAGGCGAACTGGTTATCCACGCCGCCGTGAAAGATGACGCGATGACCAAACTCATTCTTGAGCTCTTCCAAATCCATTCCCGGGCAAATATGCTGAATCGGATTGAGCACGTCGACGCCACAGTCGAGGATCGGTCCAATGAGTGGGCGTGCCGCGCCATCCGTATGATAGAAGACCTTAAGGCCATGGGCGTGGATCAACTCGCACCAGCGCTTCAATCGCGGCTCCAAGTAGCGCTTCCATAAAGCGGGTGCCATCAAGAGCGACGTTTGTCCGGCAATATCATCGCTGATGAAGACCAGGTCGAGCGACTTGCCAGCGCGGGCGAAGAAGCGGCGCATCATTTCCGTCTGGATTGATTCCACGCGGTCGAGGATCGCATCCACCAATTCTGGATCCTCAACCAGATCCATCATCGATTGCTCCATCCCGCGTAACTGGCAGTAGATTTCAAAAAACGAGACCCATGGTCCGATGACGGCAAATTCCTTCGCCGCATCCTGCGCCTTCTCCACCGCGCCGTCATAATCGAAGCGGTCCACGTCGGGCCATCCAGGATAGTCGTCCAGCGACTCCGGTGTGTCGTAGCCTTCCAGCGGAGCGGAGCCCGCCTCGGCGTAACGGGCAGCACCGGCCTGAACGTCCTTAAGCGGCACGCCCCACATCGTCTGGCTGCCACTCTCTTCGGCACCGGCGCCGGATTGAGCTCCCATACGCTCCCCGCCGGCGTCAAGGTAATCCATGAACACCCAGACAATCTTGTCCAGGCCGAGAGCGCGATACACTGCTGAATCGTCCGTCACGCCGCAATGCTGCCGCAGAACCGCGCCGATTTCAGGGGTGTGCCAGAGATCTACCGGCAGACGATCTACCGGTTGGCGGTTCAGGATTGCCAAAATACGCTCTCGCGGGGTCATGCCTTCAGCCTTTCAATTCGTATTCTTCTGGTAAAAAGCGCGATCGGTCGGCCAACGCAAGCTGATGGCCGATGAACTCCGATTCAGATTCGGGCAATTCATCCAGCGAGTCTTGCATAATGTCGAACCACGCCACTTCGTTGGGCTCGATGCGCAGTTTCCCATTGTCATGTGCACTACGCAACGATTCTATCGCTTTGTGCGCTACAGCCACGCCAGCATGATAATGCGAGTTGCTGTCCACGATAACGCGAGCCAGTGCCAAGGAGGATTCGGGCGAGAGAATGAACGCCTGGGGATCGAGCGCCACGTCGGACTCCACCATCCAGCGCTGCAGCTGCTGTGCGGATTCCTTGCCATGGCTGCTGGCCGTGTTCATCAGGCGGCAGTCGTAAACAAGCTGTTCCATATAGCAAGTGGGCGCCATGCCACCCAGAAGCTTGATGTTCTGCACCGACTCGTTGGACCAGGTATCACAACACGCAGCGGCGAGATTACCCATCGGGCTCAAATGGGCGCACGCCGACGTCTTGCCTTCCATCGCCATTGGATAGCCGGTGATGGCCTTGAGAATTGGATTCTCATAGCCGCAGTCCTTGCCCGGCCCGACCGCGCCGCACTCATAGGCCACCAGGGATCGCACTGCCGTAACCGCTCTTACAACCGCCGCGAAAACGCGAGGGATCATTTTCTGCTCCGCCAGAACCATGGCGGTGTTTCCAAAGCCGCAGGCTGTGTCGCCCGCGCATTTCACGCCATGCCGGCCGGCGATTTCCTGGAGTTTCGTCCATAAAAAACGCATATCGCGCTCGCCCAGAATGCAGAGCGAAAACAAGCTGGCAGCCAAGTCCCCGTTGACCAGAGCCTCGTCGTGCAATTCCTTTCCGCCCACCGATTCAATGCTTAGCAATTCCGCACCCGCAGCCGCCGAGCCTTCGAATAATTCCAACATCGCGTCCCAGTACCGCCCACTGCGCATCAGTGGGGGCCGGTTGAACTCGCGGTTGTCGTTGGGCGTCATGCGCAGCACGCTCTTCAAACCGCTACGGTTCGCCTCCTGCTGCATGCCTTCAAGCAGAACGTTGGCGATTTCCAAACCCCAGGCCGGATGTTCAGTCATTGGCGGCAGCGTTTCGAATTCGATAACAACACCGGGCGCGTGCAGCTCCGCGGCACGCCGCAGAGAACCTTCGATGATCTGTTCGTAGTTCCGCCGCACTTCAGGCATCGTGCTCGCGTCGATCTTCATTGAGGGCAGTGTGAAATTTAGTTCCGGATAGACAGTACCGCCGCCAATAATCATCCCGCTGCGCGTGGTCAAGGGCTTAGGAGAGCGGCCGAAGAGGAGTTCACTGGGATCCTCAATTGCGAGAGTCTTGTAAAACATGAATGCTTACCTTTCGAAACGGGTTCAGGCGGTTTCTTGCAGCAACTCGATCACTGTGTCGACTGCAGCGCCGGCATCCGGCGAGTAACCGTCGGCGCCGATCTCACGCGCGAACTCGCGCGTGATCGGGGCTCCTCCGACCACAATCTTGACAGCCAAACCCTCATCCCGAATCGCCTTCACCGTGTCGCGCATGGCAGGCATCGTGGTTGTGAGAAGCGCCGACAAGCCCACCAGTTGGGGCTTGTACTGCTTGACCGACTCGACGAATGTTGCCGCTGGCACGTTCACACCAAGATCGATCACCTCGATATTGGCGCCTTTCCACATCATCGCCACAAGGTTCTTGCCGATGTCGTGCAGGTCGCCCTCCACGGTGCCGATAATCGCAGTGTGTTCCGGCTTGACGCCGGCCGCCACCAGCGATGGCTCAAGAATTTTCAGCGCTTCCTTCATCGCCCTTGCGGCAATCAGCATCTCAGGTACGAAAATTTCGTTCTGCTTGAAGCGGTCGCCCACGATCATCATTCCGGGAACCAGGCGGTTCTCCAAAATCCAACCCGCGCTTTCGCCGGCGTCAAGACAGGTCTGTACGAGGTTGGGAACGTCCTTGCGGCGTCCGTCAATAATGGCTTGCGTAAGTGGGTGTTGATCTTTCATCGTGGCATTCATCCTATCAAATACATTGTTCTGAATCCTGCGATCTGGAACGATTCTTTGAAGTTTTTGGTGTTTCAACCATCGATCTCATGACCAGGAGAACAGCGGTGGGCTGCAATTCGTGGATTTGCGCCAATCGCATTCCTCTAGCTCAATATCGGGAATGTGGTTGAGTTGGCTTGCTTGAGGCTTGACTGAATCGCGAAACTGCCGTGGTGTCATGCCCTTCACGTCTTGAAAGACATGCGTGAGGTAACTCTGGTCGCAGAAACCGCATGCATCCGCAATCTCGGCTATAGATCGTTCTGTTGTAAGCAACATGTCGCTGGCATGGTCAACGCGGTATTGCCGAAGCAATTCGGTAAAGGTCCGGCCCGTACGCTCCTTGAGCATTTGTGAGAAACGGCCCGCTGAAATCCCTACATGCCTGGCTGTCTCGTCGCGCGAGATGTCTTTGTGCAAGTTGAGCCGCATGAAATCCAGCGCTTTGACGATGAGCAGCGGAGGATTGAATTTCTGGCGCCGCTCCATGATTGAGATCACGTGTTCCAGGGTGTTGCGCAACCACGCGGCCTGCGCTCCGTCGTCGTCGATTTCCGCCAGATCGGTTAGCGTGCGAAAGTTCATGCCGAGCACGTCGGATTGCCGTGCGCCCGCCTGGACCGCGGCGCGAGAGATCATCACCACCAACTCCAGCAACAGGCCTTTCAGCAGATCGTTCCGTTCTTCTCCGGCACTGTAGATGTGGACCAGCACGTGGTTGATAAGGCGCCGCGCCTCACCCCGATCACCGTGCATGATGGCCGCGAGCAGCATCGGTTCCTGGAGCATGTAGAACTCATGAATGCGGTCATAGGGTTCATGCTCGGGCAGCGGACTGGAGGGAAAATCATTCATGGCAGCATCAAATGTTCGATATAGCAGTCTTCGAAGCCTTCCGATAAGTTGAGTTCAACAACCTTTACTTGCGCCCGCAAACTCTCCATTTCATCGAGCATGGTACGATCCACCAGAGCCAAAAACGCCCCTGCCAGTGCTGTATTCCCGACCACGCGCACCTGCTCCTCGCGAATACCTGGCAACATTCCGATGGCGATGGCATTCCCTACGTTCAGATGCATCCCGAATCCACCTGCCAGATATACGCACCCAAGATCGGCGCCGCAGACACCTGCCGTTTCCAATAAAATCTCAATTCCAGCTCCAACTGCTGCTTTGGCCTGCAGTAAGTGCGCTACGTCGACTTCACTGACTTGCAAGGCACCCGCGCCGTTTCTTTCTGCCAAGCGCAGCGCCATTTCACCGTTCTCGTCGGACCGGTTTTGGGCCGGCACCATCTCCCAGCACGTTCGGTCAAATCTCCCCGCCGCACCGAGTAAACCGCAACCTCGCGCTGTGGCGAGAAAATCCACGTACGCTGACCCGCACAATCCACTCGCCTGCCATAGCGGCACATTAGCGATGGTTCCAGAATCGAGTCTGAATGGATTGAGCGCCAAGTGGAGGTTACTGACCGCCCCTTCGCAGGCCCTTCTGCCACAGCTAAGCCCAGAGCCTTCAAACGCCGGCCCCGCGGCAGTGGCGCACGCAGTCAACTTGCCGCCACTTTGCAGAACGATCTCGCCGTTTGTGCCGAAATCCACCAGCAGGCTAGGCTTGGAATCGTAGATCATGCCGGTGGATAGAATTCCGGCTGCGATGTCTGAGCCGATATAGGCAGCAATACCGGGCAACAATTGGAGCGGCAGTTCCGGCGAGAGGCCGTCGGCTAACAACATCAGGTCCCGCGCAACAACTCGTTTGCCCTTGATAAACCGCGGGATGAAGGGCGCGACGCCTAACGACGTTGGATCCTCGCCAATCAAAATATGCAGCATGGTAGTATTGCCGGCAATCACGCAGCCAGCAAGGCGTTCCAAGGGCCTTCCCGCCAATTCACATGCATGGATCAGCAATGGTCGAATCGTTTCAGTTACGATTGCATTTTGCATTGCTGCGAGTTCTTTCGGATTGCGCGCCGCTGCGATTCGAGTAATGACGTTATCTCCGAATCGGATTTGCTCGTTGAATCCGCTAGTCCGTGATAGGACCTCGCCGGTAACCAAATCCACGAGCAGAACAACCACTGTCGTGGTGCCCACATCAATTGCAAAACCCATGTTCCGTCCGTTCGGTTCCGGTTCGAACAGCGGTTGGTGTGCGTAAGGGATGGCGATCTCGAATGTCTGGCCAACTTGCGGTCGATGCTCAATGTGAGAACGTCCAGGAATATAAATCGAGGCCTGCCCTGAGAGCCGCGCACGACAGGCTTGAACACGCGCCGGGGCGATCACGGCAAGGCCATCAAACATCAGTGTGCCTTCGCGCAGTTCCACTTCGCAACCCCGGCAAAGACCTCGCTGCCCACAACGGGTATTCAAGGGAAGTCCGTAGGCTGCGAGCACATCGGCCAATGACCGGTCATCGAGGGAAATGGGAATCTTGCGGTGCTCGCCGGACTCCAGTTCAATTGCGACTTGACTCAAGTTTTCGGAGGCTCTGTATACAGATTCCGAACGCATGATGGATTCATCCGCTGCGTGCACTAGTTTCGCTCCCGGTTCGAAAATCTGGAAGCGGTCGGCATCCCAGTTGCACCACAGCAAGTCTCTGAGCAGTGCCGGATCGCCACGCAGATGCTCAAACCGCCACCCCAGCCAGTCCGCGCATTTTCTGGCGTAAGCCGCCTCCGTTTCCCGGTCTTCCGTTCCCAGATCAACATACGTGGCAGTATCGTGCATCGCCCATTGTTCATGGGTTGATTCAAGGAGGAATTCGACATCGTCGGGATCGAATCTGGCTGTGAGATCGGCGCGCAGCGCTTCAAGTGCTTCCGGCCCGGGAACGCGGCGCTCTCGATTCCAGCCTGGAGTGTAGTAGAAACAGGTGGCGCAGCGGCGTTGATGTTCTGCATATGCTTCCTTGCTGCCCATGAAAACGGTGATGCAGTCGTGAGCGCGCGGAATCACTATTCTGTGCCGCAAGGAAATCAGCCCCACCGTACCGAGTCCGCAGAGGCCATAGCACAGGACAACCGCTTCGATATCGGTTCGCCCGTCCAACTCGTCCAAGCTTGCCTGCAACGTGGAACGGAGTCGATCCGGTTGGTCGTGTAAACCCATCTCGAAGAACCGCACTTGCGCGATGTGTTTCGCGTCGGCAGCGTGCAGCGCTATCTCGCGCTCGAAAACGGAGCATGCGAGAACTGCGATCTTCGGCAGGTTGAACGTATGTTCATTCGTTGGCAAAATCGTCTCCATGATAGAACAACGTCACACCGAGCCAAATCGACGAATTGTCGTGCCTTTCAATGAATTTCATCTTGGATCAGTTTTGAATCGAAGCAAACAGCGTGACGTAACATGGAATGTCTTGGAGCGATTTGCCATCGTAGAAAATCAGAATCTGGGCTATTGATGTACAGCACATAGCTATCCTCTCAAGCGGAGTCGCTATAAACGCAGCCTCCAGTACAGAGCTCAAATCCTTCCCTGCAGCGCACTTCGGTGGAGAAGGCATCTGTCGCCACGCCCGTATGATCTTTTCCCCAGACCAGAATAGCCAACAACTTCATCACTCTCCACTCTTAAGATCCAAACACGTTGGCTCCCCACGCCAACGTCCGATACACCGAACAAGCCCTAAAACCGAGGACACCTGCTCGGGGTAGTTCAGCGTTCAAGAAGTAGTTGCCCTCGTCAACCTCACTTCTCCTGTGCCAGGTGGCCTTTGGGTTCAACCTGCTCCGGATGCAGCGTCAGTACCTGATCGATATAAGGAATCAGTTGTACTGGCCCTTCCATTCCGTCAATCTCAATCGCCGGCAATATGCGATGCCAGGTCCCTACAGCGCGCTGATTTGATTCGGTGTTTGTGACCAGTATCTTGATTTCGTTTTCGCCCGGCTTGAGCAGCTTTGAAATATCAAGCTGATACGGACTCCACACCAGTGCGCCGGCAGGCTGGCCATTTACAAATACATCCGCGACTGAACTCACGCGACCGAGGTCGAGCATGACTCGCTTGCTGCGGTAGTTCTCCGGCAGGCTGACCGTCTTGGTATAGATTGCTGTTCCAGAGAAATTCACAAGCCCGGTTTGTGTCCATGGTTTGAGCGAGAAGGGCATGTTGCCAGTCACGAACTGAACCGGTGAGACCAGCCGATCGTCCTTCTTTGCGATGACGACCAGAGTGTTCTTCTCCCCATGAAGGTTTCCTTGGATATTGATCGGGGTGTCGCCTTCGGGGTGTAATTCCCGCCCATTAAGTAACATGCGATATCTGTCGTGGAAGACCGGCGGCACAACGGCCACGCATCCCGGCGGCACTTCGATCCGATAGAAGCGCATCTGATTGCTCGCGGCGTCCGATTCACGCTTGTCATTCGGCGAAGTGCTGGCAACTACCTGAGAAAGAGTAGTTCGCTTGTCATCGGCGACGCGGAAGGAAAATCCATAAAAGCCGCTGGCCGTGCCTCTGCTTTTTCCAACCTTCACCAGAACTTCATTCCAGCCTTTCTGAAGATCCACGGGTACACGGTCGGCCCAGTTGTCGTTGATTTCGTACCAGAACGGAGTCCGTAATTGCGCGAACACCTGCTTGTGGTTCAGCCAGATCCCGGCCCAGTTGTCGGCAGCGACAATGAACTGTGCATGTTGATCGGTGGGCGAGTAGAGGTAGGTGTGGGCATAACTCACAACCCAGCTCTTCGAATCCGTCAACAGCGCTTGATTGAAGTTCACGATATAACCGTTGTCCGAGGAACTGCCGCCCTTGGTCTTCGTCCACTCTATGGGCGAGTCGCGATCCAGATATGGTTCGTTCCCGTCGTAATCTTCCCAACTCACCTGCGCGTCGAGTCCGTCGTATTTCTTTTGAAGATCGAACTCCTGTTCCGGCCGATAAACCTTTGCAAAACCATCGTTGTCTGTATTCGGAAACGGACCGACAATTTGCCACTGCCTAACCGTATTCTGTGTCTCGTTCAGCCATGACTCTGGCCAGTCTTTGTCGTCGAAGCTTGAGTCTTCCCAGCCCTGCCTGCGGCCTGCCGCCTCTAAGGCATCACTTACCTTGGCATAGGGAACAGACACGCTATCAGGCTTCGGTCGAAACTGCCACTCGCCACTCAAAGTGAGAGGCTGTGCGCCGCCGCTCGATGTTGCCCCCTTATAGACCTGGGAGCCATTGCGAAGCTCAACATAGGTTTCGGACGCACTCGCCGGTCCTGACACATGGACATCAATCGTCGTTCCGTGGCGAAAGACTCCGTCCAGCTTCTCTGCATTGGTCGCTTCCAGAGCCGCGTCTTGTGGAGCCCCTGTCAGTGGATGGAACACCACGTAGAACGCATCCCAAGGATCGAGATTGAGACGTACCTCCGTACCGGAAGGGCCATTCACGTAGAAGAGAGGCTCTTGCGCTCCGGTAAGTGCATTCCACTTCACCGGAATTCCCTTTGCGGCAAAGTGAATTTCGTTCGTCCTCTTCCGATCTGAGTCGTTGGCAACCCAATAATAGTCGGCCTGCAACTTGCGGCGATGTTCGAACAAAAGGTATTGCGCTGGACCAGACACGACTTCCATGTCCTTGGGCACGTGCGCATCGAGAGTGGCGATCAAGGCATCTACAGAGTCGTCAATATAGAAGGCGCCACCAGCTTGCGCTTCAGTCTTTTCTACGGAGGTCTGCGCGCCTGCTACACCGGAACCAAAGATTGACGCGATGCCAGCCTTAATCACGGAATCGTTATCGCCGGTTTCTGGCGATGCAGTAGGCAGCAGGCGTATGCCGACAATAATGCCGCCAGCCTGGTGGAACTCCTGCAGCTTCTTCAGTGTGGTTCGGCTGAGGGTGGTGATGGGAGGAAGAATGATTGCGCGGAATCGCTGCGGGCCTAAAACCAACTCGTTGCCGTCAACGCGCGCGCTTTCAAGATAGTGATCGTCGGCGATGTTGTAGTCCCAGTCGTGATTCGATAGTTCCAGAATGATCCGCGCGTAATAGTCGTTGATCAGACCGGTCTGGTTCTTCCAGGAAGTGGGATCGCCGATCTTCTGGTAATCGGCCTCTCCGGAGAACAGCGGGCGACTGTCTGCCCAGACGGTAGTGATCGGATAATAGAGCAATACATTCGTAACATGCTGGCTGTCCGCATTCATGTAACTGATGCGTCGCGTGTAATCGGCGTAGGTGTGAAAGTAAGGCCAGTAAGGCTGGTGAAGCCAGTCAGGCGGATAATTGGCCCTGCTGGGATCATAGTTAAAGGCGTGAGGGATAAATAGGTTCACGCCTGAGGCGCCGATGCCGTTTGTTCCCTTGCGAATTCCTTCCAGGTCGAGATAAGAGTCAGTGCCCTGAACCCCTTGGTTTTCGCAGGCAAAGCGTCGGCCTTCAAAGTCCGCAACCGATTGTGCGACCTTGAAGTTTAAGGGCTGGCGGCCCCAGTCGAGGAGAGAGTCGACTCCAACAGGATTGAGCCCTCGTTCTACAGTGAAGAGGTTGCCTTCAAGCTCGGCGGCCCTTTGCAGACTTTCTTCCCAAGCATGACCGGTGCGACCAATGCCCAGGCTTTGTGCCGACTTGGTGATGCCGTCCCAGAAAGACTTGCCATAAAGGTCGGTCACCGTTGACAGATAGTCGGTACGGACCTTGGTCGTCAGATCGCCGCCGTCGTATATCAGCAGCGGTAGCATCTTGCGGAGATCGTATCCTGCGCGCCCCTGAAATGCGGCAAACAGTCGCGGCGTCCAGGCGATGCGATAACCGTAGTCTCCTTCATGATCGGAAAAGGAGTAGTGGATCGTATTTCCAAAGTAGGAAGCAAAACGACGGTGATACTCCCCGTACACGAGGTTGAAGAACAGATTCGTGGCTTCGGGATTCATGAGGTCAACGAACCCGCCGTCTAAACCCATCGCGGGTTTTAGACTAAACTGCACGATGACCCATTGGCCTTCCGGAGGGGACCACTTGATATGTCCTTCGTTTCCGTTTGGCGCAAGCAAAGTCAGGCTAGCAGCGTCGATTTGCTCTTTCCCAAGCCAGCGCGCCGCGACGACCGCCTGCGAATCCACACTGAGAGGCACATCGACGACCTGCGGCCCATCGACGATCTTCGCCTCATAGAACAGTGTCTTCATGCGAAGATCGGGGCGCTTTGCCAACACCTCGCTCTGATGATTGCCAGCCATCCACACGTTTCGCGCTTCACCGCTTGGCCAGTCATATTCGTCAACAAAATTGAACTCGAAGCCCGATTTCTTCGACTGCTCAAGGCCAGCGCCGATTGCCTTGAACCATTTATCGGAAAGATATGGAGTTTGCAGGCCGTCGCGCCCATGAAGAAAAGCACCGTATACGTGCTGTTCGACCATGTCCCGAATCTCTTGATGAATGGCCGGGCCCTCCATCTTGCCGTTCCAAAACCAGAATGGCATGGGAGAGAAATCGCGAGGAGGATCGAGGAAACCCTGATAAAGTGGGTCCGTTTTGGCAACTGTATTTTGCCCGGAAGAGTTGACACATGACACTGCAAGGAGGGTAAACAGGGCAAATAGGATCGAAGACCGTTTCATCTGAGGCCTCATGAAAGGTTGGACTGCAGTGAGCTATTGGTCGCTTTCTTGGACTTCTACTGCCCCTACCGAGACTTATTCATTCAGACAAGAACGGTAATTATGACAAATCTGTCCAAAATCTGTGCCGCCCAAACGCTTCGCAATACAGGTCGATTGATGAATTGAAGACTACGTCAGCCAGCGCGCATTCTTTGGTTGCTGAACGAGTGTGCAGGACCCGTAGGTCCTGCACATCGCCAAGCAAAACATTCACGCGGTTTAGAAGAAGAGCTTCCCCGCGAATTCCATGATCCTAGGATCGCCGGCACTGGTAATGTGACCGTAAGTGCCGCTGCCTAGCCCTGTATCTACGTTGTTGAAGTTGGGATGGTTTAGCACGTTGAACGCCTCAGCCCGGATCTGGAAATTGAGACGATCGTAAATCGGAAAAGACTTATAGACCGAAACGTTCGCAGATGTATAACCTGGTCCACGAATGGTTCCATTACTCGCATTTCCGTAGAAGCCGTAACCCGGAGCCGCGAAGGCAGCAGTGTTGAACCACTCTGCTTTGGTACCCACTTTACTGATTTTTGCCACCTGATTTGGGCGACCAGTCAAGCCATTGTCGGCAGTCGACATGCCCGGACTTAAGGCAAACCCGCTCTGGTGCAGGACCAGCCCTTGGAAACTCCAGTGCCCTAAAGCGGCCTCTAGAGCTTTGCCACTGTGGCTGAAGAACGGAATCGCGTACACCCACGTTCCACTGATGTCATTCTTGAAGTCATAGGAAGGCGGGCCGTACTCCGCGCGCCAATTGCGTGGATTTTGTGGTCCCGAACCTTGAGAAGTGGTATTACCAGAACCGTGTGCACCTACAGTGGCCAGAGCCTTTCCAAGTGTGTAAGCTACGCTGAATTGCGAAGCACCGAGGTTATACCGACCCGACGCCTCGAACGCATTGTAGTTGCCGGTACCCTCGGAATACTCGTAGTCGATTCCAGCGTATCCCTGGTAGGGACGCGTGAACTGGCGTGAGGAAGCTCCGGTATTGATGCAGGGATCATAGTCATAGGCGGCTGATGGCGACTGAGTAGCCGCTAGACAGGTCGTGCCCCCCACGCTTGGAGCAGTTACGGCCGTGGGCCAATTGATATCGTTGCCACCGCCCACTCCGCTTACCATGTGACGCGTCTGGCTTCCAACATAAGCCAGGTCCGCAACCAAATTGCTCTTGAATTGATGCTCCACTGTCAAGCTGTAGGACTGGACCTGAGCAGGCTTGAAACTCGTTGGGTTGTCATTCAGGCCTTGGGGACTGGGCGCTACAGCCGACCCGCCCGCGGTTCCATTGTCGAGCAGACTGTTGGTGATATTTGCCGAATTGTTATACGGTGGGTTTTGTCCAAAGGCATAGTAGATTTGCGCAACCGGAATTCTCGAAAAGCCTATTCCGTATCCACCGCGTACAGAGGTGGTCCCATGTCCGCTCAGATCGTAGGCAAAGCCGACGCGGGGGCCGAAGTTTGTTTTAACCGGGATAAAGAAACCGGAAGGAACCCCATTTTGCCCCGCGAAAACGAGGCCGTTGAGTATATTTGCAGGGACTCCGCCGGCTGTCAAGGGTTGATTCAATGCGTTGACTGTAAATTGTCCGGCAATATTCACAGCGGGAGCCTGCGATGCATTGTAATTTGCTGGATTGAAATTGCTGACCTGATCTCCACTGGCGGAGTCACTGGAGAAATATACGTAGCGCAAACCAAGGTTAAGGGTCAAACGAGGATTGACCTTCCAGTCATCCTGGAAATAGGCCTCGCCTTGCCGATAGTGAAAGGCCCCTTCTCTTTCCGTAGCGTCCTGCTCGTAGCTGGAATCCAGTCCCAGCATAAGATCCGCCGCCGAATCTCCGGTGTGCGTACCGTTGAAGCCAAAGGTGCCTTGCGGGATTGTGAACACAGTCTGCCGCTTGATCCCAAACATATACAGCGCACCGGCTTGCAGAACATGTCTGCCTTTTACCCAGCTCACGTCGTCCGTGATTGAACCCTCGCCATCCGAAGCTGAAATCGGTTGAGAATTGACGCCCAGTCCAGAATACCCTTGGCCCATGTTGATGTTCGGAATCCGGTCAAAGGTAGGCGCATTGGGGAATGCCTGAACGATCGACAGTCCGTTTGGCATCTTGCCATTACCCGTTGTAAGAAGGATATGTGGCCGGTCATCCGCTTCCGCCACGGCTGCAATATTCAGCAGGTTGGGCGTAATCTGCGACTGAACACGGAGGACGCCGTTGAAGCCCGTCGTATAGTAGGCATCCTTGATTGTGTTGTAGGGCGTACCGCTCCACGCATTATCGGGAAAATCGTTAAGGGTCGGTTCATACATGACCCGCCCGGTCAATTGGTTGTTCTGATTGATCTGCTGATCTACGCGGAACTGATAATCAAGTTGAGTGTTTTTCCCCGGAGTCTGGTTAATGTAATTGTTGAAGCCATTCTTAACGTTATTCGGCAGTGGAACATAGGCATTCAGCAATGCGACTGCAATCGGATCCAGACACGCTGGGTTGATGGTCGTTGAGTTCGTAAGGCAGCCGGTCTTTCCTTCTGAAGCCAGGAGTGCCTGGCTGTGTGCATCCAAAGTCAGGCCGCCTGCCGGCAGAGTCGGACTGGCGCTGAAATCGCCACCGCGCTGCGCTTGCGTAAGCACCGCGCCGTTGATAACGGATGAGACAATTTGGTCTTGCCATTGGTTGGATGCGAAAAAGAACGTCTTTCTGTTGCGATTCGTATTGTAGAGTTTGGGAATGATAACTGGGCCACCCAGGGTATATCCATAGATGTTCTGATGGAGTGCCGGGGCGCTGGTTGAGAAGTAGTTGTAGGCGTCGAAGTCATTATTGCGCACGAAGTCCCATGCGCTTCCATGGAACGTCTCCCCGCCACCCTTGGTCGAGACGACGATCTGCCCGGAACCGGCAAATCCATATTTCGCGCTATAACTGTCTTTCTGCACCGAGAATTCGGAGATCCCATCAGGAATCGGCGTAATGTCGATGCCGGCCATGCTGCCGGAGTTCATGTTGTAGATACCATCAATGGTGTAGGTGCTGTATTCGACAGAGTTACCGTTAACGATCAGAGAGGTACCACCCTCAAGGCCGCCGCCGCCCAGGCCATCAGCGCCGTGTACATCGGACACTCCAGGAATCGCGAGCGCCAGGGTTGCAAAGTTTCGCCCATTCAACATCAGGTTTTCGATTTGCGAACCGGTGACGGTGCCGGCGCTTTCCGAGCTTTCCGTGTTCACCTCCAGCGCATCCGCCTCAACGGTCACCTGCGCCGTCGCACTGCCAACTTGCAGCACTACGTTGCTTGCGCGCCGCTGACCGGGATCAAGTTGTATCCCGCTCGTGATGCTTTCCTTGAAGCCGGCTTTTGCGACGTCGACCGTATATAGACCGTTTGCGAGTCCCTCGATCGAATAAAAGCCGCTGCTATCGGTCGTCTTCACATTAGGGACCGCAGTGCTCTGGTTGGTAATGGTCACCTTAGCGTCCGCTACAACAGCACCGGTTGAGTCGGTGACTGTGCCGGAGATGGCGCCTGAGCTTGCCTGCCCGTGCAGGAATGGACCTGCGGCGAACAGCAAACTGAGGATAGCTGCAATTTGCAGAATTCTCTGTGGAAATAGCTTATTCACCTGTCTTGCCTCCGAATTGGATTTCATCCGCGGCAGTTTCGCGTACTGCCTCAAATCACACACGAGGACTAGTCAGGCGAGAGTTACTTGACAAGAAGGAAAATAGCCGTTTTTCTGAATTGCGCAAATCGCAATCAATGCTACACTCTATTTTGTTTGCGACCGGGTCAGAAGACACGGGACGCCTATTGAGCGGATTGGGTTCTCATATGACCACTGAGAAGCGAGACAACTCGCGATACAAATTAGAAACAGTCGCGCGTGCCTGCACGATCCTGCGTCAATTCGCAGATTCTCAACAATCGTTGAGCCTCGGTGAGGTAGTGGAACGGACTGGATTGGAGCGCACGATAGCATTTCGAATCCTGAAGACTTTGGAGCAGGAAGGCCTGCTACGCCGTCCTGAAGGGCGTCGATATTTTTCCAACGTGAACATATTGACACAGAAGCGATTCCGAATTGGTTATGCGTCTGAGAACAGCGACTCATTTTCTCAGGCGGTAACGCAGGGAATTCGCTTGGCGGCTAGCCACCATCACATCGAACTAATTGAGGTAGAGAACCTGTACAGCGCTAAGGCAGCATTGCGCAATGCGCAAAAACTAGTAGAGCGGAAAGTAGACCTTGCGATCGAATTTCAGGTATACGAACGCATCGGTTCCCAGCTGTCGGCATTATATGAACAGGCATCCATACCCGTAATTGCCATTGAGATTCCCCAGCCCGGCGCTATCTTTTTTGGGATAGACAACCATCGCGTTGGTCAACTGGCCGGCAAGGCACTGGTAAAGGCAGCCCAAGAACATTGGCACGGAGAGATTGATGAGTTGTTGCTGCTCGATCTTGAAATTGCAGGATCGCTTCCGCACCTTCGTGTTTCTGGCGCAGAAGCCAGTGTTCGCAAATCATTGCCTGGAAGCTATCAGATCCTCCATCTGGATTCGCGTGGCGAAATGGAACGCTCTTTTGAACTGGTGCGCCACCATATGCAGTTCTCCCCAAAACGCAAGACTCTGATTTGCGGCGTCAACGATCCCGCGGTTTTGGGCGCTCTCCGTGCCTTCTCCGAAGTTGGTCGAAGCAGTTTCTGCCTCGCCTTAGGGGTAGGCGCCTTTCCGGAGGCACGGCGTGAATTGCGCTCTCCGCAAACAAGGTTGATTGGTTCTATTGCTACATTTCCTGAACGATACGGAGACAATCTCATTCAGCTCGCACTCGAAATCCTCCACCACAAACAGGTTCCACCCGCTGTTTACGCACCTATCCAACTGATCACCCCACAAAACATAGACAAGTTCTACCCGAGTACCTTGTTCGCCGACGCGGATAAGGTACTGTCGCGTTAGCGGCCCCCAGGATACGTTTGTCGGTCAGGATTTGGGCCTCAATCTCACTAGTACTACAGTTGTAACTAAGTGGCAGG
>CZKL01000029.1_pt1 | contig 19609 bp, 14 predicted proteins | sample 1122441 | NCBI WGS metagenome assembly CZKL01 (sample SAMEA3539301, study PRJEB10725) | soil metagenome | biome: tundra; feature: field; material: soil | place: USA | collected 2010-05 | depth 0.15 m
AACAGAGACTTCAGTCGTTTGCCGCAAATCCGGTCGGATGTTTCCCACAGTACAATCAACGCTTCCTTCACTGCTTCCAGGTAGGTGCGGTGCCCAACCTGTCGCCCATGATGGGTCCGCTCCTCCGTGGTCAACAACCGGGCTGCGTGCTTGCGGTGATAATTTGTCAACTTAACGAACTCATCCAGAATCAACTTTTTTCCGTTGCGATCCGCCGCTTGATAGCGTTGGCTGATTGCAGCCGTCAGATCTCGACGCGTAGTCAGCTTGATCTGTCTCCTCATTTTCGCTCCTCCGAGGTACCTTCACCTTGGGTAGCATTTTCAATGAGGCAACGACCCCCGCTCGGTAACAAAAATGGCGAGTCAATGCGGTCGAACTTTATGATTGTCGCCCGTCAGAGGTTTATCGCGCAGAATTCAATCAGTGGCACGCAGCCATCTCAAAGGCGGTACCCGGCGCCAACTTTGCGGCCCCCGACACCGCGGTGAATGTCGAATGGGTCGAGCGCATGGCAAAAGACGCTCGGGGCGATGTGCAACTGCTGACTACGCATTATTACTACACGAGCCAGAATCACGGGAAGGCTGATGATCTCCTGCGAACCGACCGACGGCTCATGAATATCCTGGTTCGTCTGCGGAGTGCTTCCACAGGTAGCCATATTCCGTGGCGCATGTGTGAAACTAACTCCTTCTCGGGTGGAGGACTGCGGGGCGTCAGTGATTGCTTCCTCGGCGCCCTATGGACACTGGATTACATGCTGCTTCTCGCGGCGTATGAATGCAGCGGTGTGAACATCGAGACTGGAGTAAACCAGTTAGGGTTCATTAGCCCTTATTCTCCTATCCAGGACGACGGCAACGCGCACAACCGCGCGGGCGTCCCTTACTACGGGATGCTTGCCTTCGCCGAAGCTCGCCGCGGATGCGATGAAATTGTCGTTGTCCAAGTCCCCGCGTCGGCGAACAATTTGACTGCCTATGCGCTCGGCAATGCAGGAAAGATCTCATCCGTGGTCCTGATCAATCGCGGGGAAAGCGACCTGCGAGTTTCCCTTACGCAACTTGGATTTCACGGGCATCTGCATGGGCTACGATTGATGGCTCCTTCCGTGTCTAGCAAGACGGATGTGACGCTGGGGGGCGCCACCGTCGACGAGAACGGAATCTGGAGAGCGAAGCATGTCGAGCGGATTCAATCTTCCGACCTGTTCGTTCCCAAAATGAGCGCGGTCGTGGCTCGTAGCTAAGCTTTGCGATGGTAGAGTTGTGCATGTCAATTCTCGGGAACAGCTCATAAGGTACATCGTAGATGATGCACCAAATCGATCATCGGTTTGTTAAGGCAGAGCCCGGTAGGCACGTGAAAGTTGAATTCGCCGAAGCGCATCGCCGTCGATGTGTGCTCAGAGTTTCAGTGAATCTAGACGATCTGGTCGCAGTGCGTTTCCAACGATACTCGAAAAGAATGCCGGTCACAGATGCGAGCACGGCAGCCCCGTAGAACGTCCACTTGCAACTCGTGAACGCTGAACTCCCTCGTGCGAGTGAGGAAAGTCGTTCAGGATAAGCAAGCAGCAAGATCGTTGCGGCAATGTTTTCAGCATAGTCAAAGCCGGCTGCCGCGACAGCTAGCCACTTGAATATGCGAAGAGGTGTTCCGCGAATTGCCAGCCAAAGCGTCCTTCCGAATAACGCCGGCAGGATCAGGTCGGACGTCCAATAAAAATGCAGATACACTTTACGCCCGATCGGACCGAGAACGTCGAAGAGGCGATACAGTTCGTGGTCTGAATAAGAAAAACGCATATCCAAGAGAGGCAAACCTCTGCTGAGTTTCAAAACCTGTGCTGCGCTTCCAGGAAAATCAATAACATTCACGATGATCATTGCCGCGAGCGAGAGCGCCACCATCCATAGAAGTCCAGCGCTAGAGCCCGGGCGAGATGGCTTCTTGTGAGGCTGTGCTGTGTGCTGATAGCCGAGTTGGTCGAGGGTGGGCGGCAGACCTTCGCGATACGTCTCATAGTTAAATTCAAATCCTGTTTCGCTCAACGTGTCAGCCGCCGCGATAACATCTCTGGTCATGTGTTCGCAGAGGACGGTACCACTGATCAGGCGCGCCAGCCATAATGGCGCCACTGCTGGTAAAGGCACATTCATGATGGCTGCAGCATGACCAAAAAACTGTTTCAGGGTCGCAGCACCCCGATCGACGACTACAATTGAGCGCCCCGACAGACACGATGGTGGAAGGCCGGCTAGATGCACCAATGCCCGAGCAGCGTCTTCAACATGCACTAGAGGTATGTGATTGTTGCCCGCTCCAGGTATACGAAACTTCCCGGCTGCCATTCTAGGGAATACGCTACCTGCAAATGCCTTCCCCGGCCCGTACACCGTGGCCAGATAAATAAACGCACAGCCGATTCCGTGTTTTTCAAGCAATCTGCGCACGGGAATACCGATGCGTGAGAAGCCTCGTAATTCGGCCCGCAGATCGGAGGATTCGCTGATTTGAGCACTAGAATCGGTGGCCAGATCATCGAGGCCGCTGACCGAAAACAGCAGCGGACGTGATCGCAGAGGGATAGAATCCAAAGCCTCAAGCAGCCCCGCCGTGAGGGCGAGACGTTCAGCTGCGATTCGATTGACCTGGGCTAATCCAATGCGCTCCGGAAACTTTGGCTGAACCAGGTCGATCAAAACGTCGGCATCAGTTACATACCGAATCCATTCAGCCGGTCGACTCGCGTCTCCCTTGATGATGCAAACCCCTTGTTCGGCAAGTTCGCCGGCACTTTTCGGGTCGCGAGCGATAGCCAGAACGCGCCATCCCTGACGGATGGCCAACTGCGCGGTCTGCCTTCCAATAAATCCAGTCGCACCCAGAATGAATAGCGTCTTCAATTCTGTTCGTCTCACGTCAGTCCTTTTCATTTCAGACAGTCGTGCCTTGCATCACCGTCTTGTGATCCTAAGCAGCATAGTTGCGATTTCTTCTGCATACTTACTGGCCGGCTTTTTGAAGTCTCCGAAATAGAACAAACGAGCAAACTGCGCGAGCGTACCGATAATCACCGTCCCCATGAGGTCGCGATCGGCATCTATGTTGACCACTCCCTCCTGTACGCCGTCCAGCAATATTCCTCGTATGAGACCCACGATGGAGTGCGCGCGGGTCGTTCGTGAAGCATGCGGCCACAAGTCACGTAAATGTTCCTGCACAAACAACACCGCACTCGCATCGTTTTCGAGCTGGTCAAGGAAGGCCGTCACCACCCCACGCAGGCGGTTATCAAAGTCCATCCTGGCAGGAGCATGTGCCAGAAGTCTCTCGTACAGATCCATGTAACAGTGTTCGAACAGGAACAGAGCCAACGCATCTTTGCTGGCAAAGAACTTGAAAAGTGCCGGGTTTGTATAGCCAGCTGTTTTGGCAACATCACGGACGGTCACCGCATGAACGCCCCTTTCAGCGAACAAACGCAATGCGGCCTGAATAAGCTTTTGCTTCGACGGAGGATCATCGGGACTGATATATGACGAGTTCTCTCGAGGCCGCTTTATCACGGTGGACATGGTGAGCACCTGCTAACCATAAAGTTAGCAAACGCTCACCTGGCCGTCAAGATTCGATCCTCTCGTCGAGATAGCGGGCGTCGATTTTACAGTTTTTATGAACGTAAAGGGTTGCAGTCTGCTGAAGCCAAATGAGCAGCTTGGATGTTCGACTTTGCTCGAATCTGCCGATTATGGTCAAATCTTTGCTCGGAACGATAATTTTCACTTGACATATATGCGCGAATTCAGAGATATTCATCCGGCATTCGAAATGCTTGTGCGAGATACTGGCTGCGGGCAGATCGGCCACTACCTTGCAAAATAGCTAGCGCTTACGCGGCCGGCTAACCGGTCCAAAGTGAAGATGTGAATTTCGGAGGGTAGGCCAGTGGTAAATCGATTACGCAGAATGATTCCAATCTATTTGAGTATCGCAGGTATGTTCCTGCCTCTGCTGACAGCGAGCGCGCAAGTGACAACCGCGGACATCGTGGGAACCGTGACCGACCCGAGCGGAGCAGCCGTAGTGAACGGGACTGCGACCGCAACCGACGTCGGAACGGGTGTGACGCAAAAGGTTACCCTCAGCAGCACAGGGTCTTTCGAGTTCACGCTCCTGCAGGTAGGCGTTTACAAAGTCAATGTTCAGGCGACCGGATTCAAAGGCTATGCTACGCAAGTGACGCTTGCCGCCGGCGATCGCGCCCGCGTTAACGCGACGCTTTCGATGGGACAGGCAGCTGAGACCATCACTGTGGAATCCACCACGCCTGCCCTGCAAACCGATGACTCGAGCATTGGAACGCTGATCACCAGCGAGGCAACACAAGACCTTCCGCTGAACGGACGAAACGTGACCAACCTGATCACGCTTGCCGCTGGTGTCACGGGCGGCCTTAGCAATGCAATGAACAGCGGCACGCGACCGGACGATCGGCGCCAGAGTTCAAGCTTCGCCGCCAACGGACAGAGCGACGAAATCAACAACAACATGATCGATGGCATGGACAACAACGAACGCTTCATCGGCAGCGTCGGGGTGCGTCCGTCGATTGATGCTATTGAAGAAGTCAAAGTCCTCACCAATCTCTACACAGCGGAAATATCACGCACGGGCGGAGGCGTTGTCGACCTGATCACCAAGTCGGGAACGAACCAGTTTCACGGTACTTTGTACGAATTTCTACGTAATGATAAGTTCGATGCTCGCGACTACTTCGCTACTGCGGGACCCAAGCCGGAACTTCGCCAGAACCAGTTCGGCGGCAGCGTTGGTGGACCCATTCGCAGAGACAAAATGTTCTTCTTTTTCGATTATGAAAACTTCCGCGTCGTAAAGGGAGTGACCAGCACTTCGACCGTGCCGACGGCGTACGAAGAGGCGAACCCGGGAGACTTTTCTGATCTTGGCGTAGGTTGTGTGAACATGACCGCGATTCCCGGTTGGAAACCCGATCCTGTGGGCCTGAACTACTTCAAGCTCTATCCGGCAGGAAGTTCGGCAGGCATCAAGGGCGACTGCTCTGCTCCTTCCGGCAACTACACGTTCACATCGGGGCAGACAAATTTTACCTCGACCTATGATGCCAAGGTCGATTATCGCTTGTCTGAAAAGGACTCGATGTTTGCTCGCTACACGTTCAATAACGTGAACGTCGTCATCCCTGGTCCGCTGCCGATCGTCACAGTGGCTGGAATCGCGGTAAATCCCGGCGCCGGTCCTTACGGAGCTAACTTTGCCGGTCCTGCAGCCGACCAGGAACACAGCGCAGCATTGGGCTATACCCATCTCCTGACCTCGCACCTGATTCTGGACCTTAAGGCCCAGTATATGCGGCTCAATAACCAATCGAGCCCGGTCAACGTGGGCAAGGATGTGGCCACGGCATTCGGTTTCCCCAGCACCGGAAATTATGCAGTCAACCTGGCGTCGGATGTTGTGAGTTCAGGTTTGCCAAATATCTCTTCGAACATTCAAGGCTATGCACCTTTGGGAGATGCGGACTACGTACCGTTGCTCGACCAGAACAATACCTTCCAATACCTCGGCGCGCTGTCATGGCTCAAGGGCACGCACAGCTTCAAAATGGGTGCCGGAGTTATTCGCCGCCAGGTCTCGGAGGGTCAGAGTTCCCACCCGCGCGGCAACGCTTACATCAGCGGTAACGATCCGGCGCTTCCGGGAGCGGGCAACGATCTGGCCGTGCTCTTGAATGGCCTGACAACCCAGGTCACCCGTGGCTATACAGTCGATTCGCCCGAGTTCCGCTCATGGGAACCTTCGTTTTATGTTCAGGACGACTGGCGCGTCAAGCCCAACCTCACTCTCAACCTGGGAGTCCGTTACGACGTCTACACGCCATTTACGGCAGTCAACAACGCTTTCACAAACTTCAACTTCAATACCAATCTCCTGTACGGGCCAGGATTACCTGGGAGCCAGAAATCCAATGCAACGGGCGGCATCAATACTGACTACGGCGATGTGGCTCCCCGGCTTGGATTTGATTACACAGTGTCCAGAGGCCTCGTGATCCGTGGCGGATATGGCATTACGTTCTTCCCCGGAAACGCTACCTCCGGTTCATTCATGAAGAATGCGCCGTACAGCTTTAACTTCAGTTGCGGAGATACAGCTGCTCCCGTAAATCAGCCGACGGCCTGCACCGCCCCATTGGGGGGCACCGACGGAGCTTGGTATCTCGATGGCGGGTTACCTGCGCCTTCGACTAACCTCACCCTGGCCACTGATCCGTCAACGTACGCATCGCAGGGCTCGTTCAACGTCACCGATTTCAACTTCAAGAGCTCCTATCTCCATCAATTCAGCCTGAACATCGAAAAAGACTTCAGCGGCAACGTCGCTACCCTGGCCTATGTAGGCAACCGTGGCGAACGGCTAGTCCTTAATGGAGTGAACGTCAACCAGCAGCCGTACGCGGGAGCTGCCTATCCCATCGCTGCTCTTCCCGGAGTTACACTTGATGACCGCAAGAGCGTACTCAGTTCCAACTACAACGCTCTGCAGGGATCTCTGCAGCGCCGTCTCAAAAATGGGCTCGCACTCAATGTGAACTACACCTGGTCCCACAACCTTACCAACGCGCAAGTCCTCGACGAAGGTCAGGCCGTGGGCAGTTGCGTCGGTCCGTGTCATGTGGATGATGGCACAGGAAAAGCTGTCACCTACAACAGCTACTTCCAATATGACTACGGCAATGCTGATCTCGATACGCGCCATCGTGTGGCTCTCACCATGACTTACGATCTTCCTTTCGGCAAGACCATGTCCGGTCCGGAGTCCTTGGTCGTGAAAGGTTGGTCGGTGAACTCGATCTACTATGCCCAGACCGGCAATCCCATCACGGTCTCTAGTTCCGTCAACACCAGCGGTCTTCCAGTCACCGAACGGCCCAATCAGTCAAAGCCTACCGCGGCCGGTTTCAAGAAGAGCATCACCGAGTGGTATGACGTTTCGCAGTTCACATTGCCCGGCGTTGACCTGCTCGGCAACGCGCATCGCAACTCCATCTTCGGACCAGGCACACAGGCACTGGGATTCTCGCTCTTCAAGACCTTCCCCATCTGGGAGAAGGCGAACCTTCAATTCCGGGCAGAATCCTTTAACCTGCTGAACACGCCGACCTTCAACCAACCCAACGGTTCGATCACTTACAACTCCAGCGGTGTGGGGACAACCGGTAACGGCTCTGCAACCATCACGAGCACTTCACCAGCCGCTTCGCCACGGCAAGTCCAGCTTGCTTTAAAGCTCATCTTCTAGGCGGAGCGGCATTCGACGGCGTGCAGCGCATAAGGAGGCCATTGCGCCTCCTTATGCATTTTCGGTTCGATCTGTGCTTGGCGTTCAAAGTGTACGCGGACTGCCGAGGGTCGGCTCGTCATGTTGCGAAAAGGGGAATTAGCATCATGCAGCTTGAGCTTATAGTTAGTCGTCCAACCAGAATCACTGCGGTACTTCTGAGCTCCGTGTGCATCTGTCTACCACTCGCGCCTTGGGTCCATGCTCAATCTGCGTCTGGTCTCCTGTCTTCACCAACACAGACAGGAAGTACAAAGCCCACGGGGCAGAGTTTTGCCGAGCGGCCGTGGATGGATAAGTCGCTTCCTTCTGAACGCCGCGCTGACCTTCTCGTTCAACAGATGACCCCCGATGAGAAGATCGCCATGATGCACGGGGTGAACGCAATGACCGGCGACCCCGTTCACGGATACGACTTTGTGCTCCCCTCCAAAGGCTATGTTGGATACGTACCGCCGATTCGACGCCTTGGCATTCCCGCATTGACCTTGGCGGACGGCCGCGCGGGCGTAGGCAATAAAGCTAAAGACGTAACGCTGCTTCCCGCGCCCATAGCGGCTGCATCCAGTTGGGATCCTTCGCTGTTGAACGAGTTTGGGCGCGTGCTCGGACAGGAGCAATGGAGCAAGGGAACCAACGTCGCCCTGGGTCCTTCAATCGATGTGGTCCGCGTGCCCGAGTGGGGACGCACCTTCGAAAGTTACGGGGAAGATCCTTACTTCAACGGCGTGATGGCGGCAGCGGAGATCAAAGGTATTCAGGGCGAAGGCCCGATCGCCGACGCTAATATGTACGTCACCATGAATCAGGAGAGCGATCGGTACCGCGCAGATTCAGTCGTGGACGAAAGAACCTTGCACGAGATCTATCTTCCACCTTTCGAGGCCGCGGTTAGGGACGGCCACGTAGGCACGTTCATGTGTGCGTATGTCAAAACCAACAGTATTTATTCCTGTGAAAACGCCAACCTGTTGCATCACTTGTTGAGGGACCAGCTGAAATTCGATGGCTGGGTCATGAGCGATTGGGGAGCCACGCACTCGACCGCTGATTCCGCAAAAAACGGGCTTGATCAACAGATGCCCGACGACACATTCTTTGGCGAGACCTTGAAGAACGCGGTCAAGGGCGGGCAGGTGAGCGAATCGATTATCGATGAGCACGTCCATAACATTCTAGTCCCGATGTTCCAGCATGGCCTGTTTGACAAGACACAAACTGGGACCTGGACCTCGAATGTGCGCAGCCCCGAGCATGACTCGTTTTCCCGGATGGTGGCCGAGCAGGGCACGATTTTGCTCAAGAACGACCAGGCGATCCTTCCTGTCTCTGACCACGCTTCCATCGCAGTGATTGGCGAGGCAGGTAGCACGAAACCGAAGATCGAGGGCGGAGGAAGTTCGGCAGTTATCGCGCCTTACGTGATCAGCCCACTGGATGGTATTCGCAAACGCGCGAGGGCGTCGCAAGTCCCATATGCGGATGGAAAAGATCTTGCCGCGGCCTCCAAGACAGCCGCGGCTGCGCAGATCGCCATCGTCTTCGTGCATACCAACGAGACCGAGGGAGAAGATCGGCCTGACCTGGAACTCCCGGAAAATCAGGATCAACTGGTCGCGGCTGTGGCTGCAGCTAATAAGCACACCATCGTTGTGCTCGATACCGGTGGTCCCGTCCTGATGCCATGGGCGACCGATGTCGCCGGCATCATCGAAGCGTGGTATCCCGGTCAGGAGGACGGTAATGCAATTGCAGCCGTCGTCTATGGCGACTTCAATCCATCGGCAAAACTGCCTTTGACATTCCCCAAGTCTGCGGCTGAAATACCAACGGCCCAGAAAGAGCAATGGCCAGGTGTTGGCGGCCGCTCCCTCTATACCGAGCGTCTGAACGTAGGCTATCGCTGGTATGATGCCACCCACACTGAACCTCTGTTTCCATTCGGCTTCGGGCTATCCTACACAACATTTCAACTCAGTCATCTTGTCGTTGAGCCGACCGAACTGAAATCAAAACCCGGCGGCGAAACTGGAAACGTTCTGATCAAACTCGATGTGACCAATACCGGCAAACGGATGGGCGGCGAGGTCGTTCAGGCTTATGTCGGACAGCCGCCATCGAATGGTGAACCGCCGCACCAGTTGCGCGCCTTCACAAAGGTCGAGCTGCATCCGGGAGAGACTAAGTCAGTCAGCCTCGTGCTGGACGAGCGTTCGTTCGCCACCTTCGATCCCGGGGCCGATCGCTGGATCTTTCCAGATGGCGAATATGAAGTATTCGTCGGCACATCTTCGCGCGACCTTCCACTGCACAGCCGCGTTGTTATTGGGCCTCCCGGCAATGCCCAATAACCGCGAGCAAACGCGAATGGATTCGGTAATACCTTTGAGGAGCGGTCTACATGAATGCACGGAAAGTAACTCCATGGCTGGCCTGCTGCATGACAGTTCTCTGCGTCAGCGGTTTGGCCATTCGGGCGGTTAGCGAACAAAGTCATCGCGTGACACTCTCGCTCGATGGTCAGTGGGACGTTGACGACAGTGTCAGTGCAGATGCGACTCCCAAGACCTACAACCATAAAGTTCCCGTACCGGGACTGGCTCACTCAGCCGTGCCGGCATTCTCAGATGTGGACCAATATCAAAGTCGCGAACTACTATCGAACCTTGTCCGCCAAGGAAGGTACTCGAAGACCGACTTTGAGAAGCTTGGTGAGGCAAGAGGCATCTCGCACCAAGAACGTAATTACTTCTGGTACAGGAGGAGATTCGACGCTCCGCCTCAGGACGCAGTAGCGATCTTGAAGGTGAATAAAGCGCAGTTTGGTACGGTGGTCTACCTCAACGGAGTGCGAGTCGGTGATCACGCTCCATGCTTTACAGCCGCTTACTTCAACATCACGCGTGCCATTCATTGGGGAGCGGCAAACGAAGTCGTGATCCGCATCGGCGCTCATCCCGGCGTCTTGCCTGACAACGTGTCAGAGGGCACCGACTTCGAAAAGAACCGCTGGACGCCAGGAATCTACGATGACGTGAATCTCATGGTCATGGACAATCCGGTGATCTCAACCGTCCAGGTTGCACCACGATTGGCTAGTTCAAGCGTTCTGGTGCAGACCGAGTTACACAATTACGCAGATCACGTCATTACCACGAAGGTTCAGCAACAGGCATTCGAGTGGACATCGCGGGCTGCAAGTTCAGCCAAGGTGGAAAGGGAAGTGGCGATATCAGCGGGTGAATCCAAGACAATCAAGCAAACTTTACCGCTTACAAATCCGCATCTTTGGACTCCCGAAGATCCATTTTTGTATAAGGTGTCCACGAGTACGTCGGGGGATTCGGTAGACACACGGTTTGGCATGCGCGAGTTCCGCTTCGATACGCCTACCCAGCGAGCGTATCTGAATGGGCACCCGTATTTCTTGCGGGGATCCAATATAACATTGCATCGTTTTTTTGAGGATCCTGACAGCGGCACGCTGCCATGGGATGAGAAATGGCTGCACCGCTTGCTAGTTGAGATTCCCAAGCAACTTCACTGGAACGCGTTCCGATTCTGCATTGGACCGGTCCCGGACCGGTGGCTTGAAATTGCGGATGAGAACGGATTGCTCATTCAGAATGAATACATGGTCTGGACCGGACATCCGGACTGGCGCGCCGAGTATCACGATCGGTACGATGCGAAGGAGATGATCACCGAGTACACGGAGTGGATGCGGGATAACTGGAATCATCCCAGCGTATCGATCTGGGATGCGACCAATGAGTCGTGGCTGCCGCAGTTTTCCAGCGCCATCATTCCTGCGGTGCGCGATCTCGACCTATCTAACCGACCGTGGGAAAACAGCTATAACACACCGGCCGGTCCCGACGATCCTGTTGAAGATCATCAATATCTGTTTTACGACCTCGCCATGAGTGCTAATCCCGGCAACGATGAAAATGGACGGGCGGCCTTCAAAGTCACCGACCTCGAAACGATGATGGGACCGGCGCCCAGCGGGTCAACCAGCAAAACCGGTCATGCCATGATCTTGAATGAATACGGGTGGCTATGGCTCAATCGCGATGGATCGCCAACTCTGTTGACACAGAAGCTTTATCCCAGGCTGCTAGGAGACCACGACACCACGGAGAATCGCTTCGCGATGCAGGCGTATTTACTGGGCGGAGAGACCGAATTTTGGCGGGCATATCGACGTTACGCAGGCGTACTACACTTTGTCTACCTCACTGCAAGCGATCCGAAAGCATTTACGTCGGACCATTTTCGAGATATAAAAACGCTTGAGTTGGAGCCACACTTTTTTAAAGCAATGGAGCAAGCTTTCAACCCTCTCGGCGTGTATCTTAATTTCTGGCATCCCACCTTGGGCACAGGCGAGATGCGCGACTTTACCATAGCCATGGTGAATGATGAGAGCCGACCGCGGTCCGGGACATTGCGGCTTTCATTCACCAATGATGATGGGAAGATAACGGCTGCGGAGGACAGGGCATTTTCTATCGCTCCACTGGGAGCCGAATCTTATTCAATCACGATCAGGGTGCCGGAGACAGCGGGGAAGTACACGCTCAGGGCAGTCGCGTCACCTGCGGATGTGAGTGACCATTCCACTGTTTCAAGTCGTGATGTTGTAGTGCAATCTTTGCCCACGCATAAGAACCAGTAGCACTTGTGACCAAAGATGACAGTAGTGAAGCGGAGTCTGGCTATCGACACAGCGCGTGGCGGCAGCTATTCTTGAACGGGACTCATGACAGAAAGTAACGACAAGCGATCGAACAGAACCGCGTTCATACTGCGCGAGCTTCGCCAGGCGGGCTCGGTTTCAGTAGAGACCTTACGCGATAAGCTGGAAGTCTCGTTGGCGACGGTTCGCCGCGACCTGCAGGAACTTGAGGATCGAGGGCAACTGCGCCGAACGCATGGCGGTGCCGTGCCGATCGAGCCGCTTTTCTACGAAGCATTTCGCGATGACCGTTCGTTTCAGGACCAGGTAGAGAGCTTTGCGGAGGAGAAGCGGCGCATCGCACAGGAAGCATCGACGCTTGTTTCGCATGGGGACACGATCGCCGTGACCGCGGGCACTACGACGACCGAAGTGGTGCGCAGCTTACAGGAGTTCACCGGTATCACGGTGATTACGAACACCGTGAATGTAGCGATGGAGCTCAGTAAGCGCAAGGGCATTGAAGTGTTCGTAACGGGCGGTCATCTGCGCGGAGACTGGTTCTCGCTGGTGGGTCCGACGGCCGTGGCAAGCATGGCGGGCGTATTCGTCGATCTGTTGTTTATTGGTGTCAACGGAATCGATGCTCAGATGGGGCTGTCATGCATCAACTCGGACGAAGTTGAGATCAATCGCAGCATGGTGCGCCAGGCAAAGCGGAAGATTGCTGTAGCCGATCACAGCAAATTAGGCGTGGTCACCAAATGGCTGATCTGCCCAACCAAAGCTATCGAAATGCTGATCACTGACAAAGGCGCAACCGAGAAGATGGTCGCTCCTTTCCTTGAAGCAGGCATCGAAGTCCGTCGGGTCTGAAGCTGAGTCAGGGAATGAACGCGGGCCAGCGATCAGCAGCTCGCTCAGGGTCGGACACGAACATCACAGAATCAGGATCATCACGGAATTGCTGATATAGGCTTTGAGAAGCATCCAGCCCCAGCTCGGGATATGCCCGTGGCCCGCGCTGCTCGAGCGTGGATTCAAGATAGTTCGAGTTGGGTTCCCAATCGATTGCGCCTGAGCTGGTTAGAATCGGGAACCACGCCAGTCCATGGTGAGCTCGCACGCCAGAGTAGTCGAATCCATACTGGCGATCGCACCAAGCCCCAAACGCCATGCGCCTAAAAGGGTCCGAATTGATCACGCAGTGCGCCCAGCCAGGCGGCATCACTACCTGATCTCCCGGCTTGGCCAGAACAGCGATGCAAAGGCCAGGATCGTTCTCGGCCCGTTGTTGTCCGTACACAATTGCCGTTCCACTCCAAATCTCAAAAATCTCCGGGGGTGACCAGCCGCTATGAGGGGCAACCGTATGAATATGGCCCTGCGAGCGGACCGGCTCGGAACCTAGTCTGCCCCCTGCGTAGACAACCGCACCAAATAGCAGCATCCGTTCCTTAAGCAGAAGGCGGTCGTCTTCGCGTCCGACATCCATCGCAATACCGTAAACAGGATCGGGCCCGCTGCATTCCGGATTGCGAAGGCTGGTGCGAATTGCGTCGAGCCGTCGCATCTCTTGCTTCGGGCCGTAGACGCCGTTTCCATATTCGAAGCTAAGCCCGGTATCTGCAAGCGAAAGGTCCAAGCCCGGCGCGAATTCAAATGGTACCGACATTATTCCCCTTCTCGCAAATAAGCTTTGATCGTTGCCAGTGGCATCTTGGTTTTTGCGGCAGGACGGATCGTATAAGCACCCACCGCAGCAGGAACGATAAAGGTCTCAGCATAATGGATGGTGAACGGCGGAAATGCGCCCGTCGGACTTTCCACAATGGCAGCATCTCCTTCAACCAGGTTGAGTACGTTCAGATTTCCCAGCGTGTGATGTGGAACGGTCCCAGTGAACCAATGGCGGCGGGTTTCAATGAACTCGAGGGAATGCAGGCCAGTTCGCTCCTCTCGCCAACCTTCTCCTGAATTGACGAGCGAGCTTTGGTTAATCAAGTTTTCGCGCACCCACTTGGTCGTCCGGTCCCACTGGATATTGCGCAGACCGTGTTCCAAATGGATCGGACGGGGTCGGCCGTCCATGCCCAGTCGACCCCAATCCCATAGCTTGAAAGTAAAGATGTAGGGCGTGGCGCTAATCTCGAGGACCATGCTATTGCGTCCTGAACAATGAATGGTGCCCGCTGGGATGAGGAAATGGTCATGCTTCTTTGCCGGCCACACATTGACATATTCTTCGGCAGGGAAGGCGGGACCGCCAGTTTGAGCGGCGCCAAGATCAGCTGCCATGGCCTGCGGGTCAATATCCTCGCGCAATCCGAGATATACGGTTGCATCTGGTGCGGCGTCGAGCAAATAGTAGCTTTCGTCCTGCGTGTAGGCGAGGCCGAACTTCTGCCCGATGTACGTTCTCAGGGGATGGACCTGCAACGATAAATTACCGCCTTCAAACGTATCGAGGAAGTCGAAGCGAATAGGGAACTCTGGGCCAAATTGGCTCAGAACGTGATGGCCCAGCAGTTGCTCCGGAAGTTCGTGAACCAACGTCAGAGCAGGCAACTCGAAAGCGCGCGTTCCAAATCGAAGCACCAAGCTGTTTTCTTCAGGCACACAGTTAAAGCACCACGCATAATTCGCTGGCCCATCGGGCAAATTGAATTTACGTCGCATCCATTGCCCGCCCCACGGCCCCGGGTCGAAGAATGGGACGACGGAAAACGGCTGCGTGGTTACAGTGGCAAGGGCGGCGCGAAACTTTGCGCCAGTTAACATCGCCGGTATTTCGGGACGATTGCCATCAATCCAGAAGTCGACAGCTTTATAGAGGGTATGTTTCTTAAGATCGGCTGCGCGCCAGTCGAGGAAGAATGCACGTTTGTAAAGCTGGGCGGGCGATGCATCGGAATTTGCAAGGCCCAGGCTGGGGGCTTCTCCGCGACGCTGGCGCTGCTGAATTTCCCAGCGCGAAACATCCACGTAAATCAGCAGATCCCACGAAGGCAATACCAGGCTAGCACCGGTTCCGATCGCTACGACGCGGCCCTGATGGTTTTCTGCGTCGCGCCGAGCACAGTAGACCTTCTCAGGATCGAAGAACTCATCGAGCACGACTGGAATCATGTGACCAAACACAGGGTCGTCGCCAAGCTGTGCCGCAAATTTTGTCTCAATCGTTGACGCGGACAGCATGGCTTCCGCGCTATCCAGCACCAGTTCCGGCTTAAGGGATGTGAGAAGTTGGCTCCGGAGCGGCTCAAGCAAAGTTCCTGGGTAGCACTCGATGACAATGCGGCGAGCGCCTGAATAAGCAGATAGACGTTCTGAGACCTCGTGCCAGCCTAGAGCACAGTCCTGATCCGTGTCGGATATTTTGACAGCGGGATATTTATCAAATGCGGATCGTTGCGTCAAAGGGCTGACTCCATAAGCGGGATAGCGCCGAAAAGCGCGGCATCGGAGCCGAGAGCAGCAGGCAGAAGAGGGACTGTGCGCCCAGATGTCCATGCAAAGCTGTTGACGTGCTCCTGGAGTCGCGGCAGTATCCGTTGCGCTCTTTTAAGGACCGAGCCTCCGAACACGACGACTTCCGGGTCGTAAGCGTGAATGAGAGCAACAGTGAGCGCTGACCAAACTTGCACACAGTGATCCAGAGATGCGATGGCTGGTTTGTCTCCGGCTTCTATAGCGTCGAAAAGTTCTGCAAATCCAAACGTCCGACTATCGCTAAGCATGCCCTGAAAGCCATTTGCCTCCTTGCGATAGATTTCAGGCAGGAAGGCTGTCGACGCTTCAGCTTCGGCGCACCCGCGGTTGCCACACGAGCAGAGCCGTCCACCAAGAACTACTGGAATGTGGCCGCCGATTGTGCCGGCCAGTCCATGCTTGCTCTGCAGCAGGTGACCGTCAATCAAAGCAGCTCCGCCGATCCCACTTCCTAACGTCACCATCACCGCATCCTGAGTACCGCGAGCTGCGCCAAAGCTGTGTTCGCCGAGTAATGCCAGTCGCGCATCATTCTCAATAAAAAATGGCAGTCTGAAAACCTGCTCGAAGAAGCCGTTCAGATCCAGGTGAGTAGCGTCATTAAACTTCTCATTGGTGGCTAGCACGCGCTTTTCATGTGCGCTCACGATGCCGCAAAAGCCGAGCACCACAGCTGAACAAGCCGCGCGATCGACTTGTGCCACCTGCAACAACTCCGACAAAGTCTGGCTAATTGCGGGCAGGAGGATAGCCAATGAAGATGTGCCGTCGGCAGGCAAATTCCGGCTGGCAAGGATCAGGCCTCCATGGACCACTGCGCAAGAAGCGTGCGAGCCGCCCAGATCGATCGCCAGAGCAGTCAAATCAGGCAAGGCACACCATCTTGCAGCACCATGCGTTTGGTAAAACCAGAAGTGCGGATGCGTGCGTAGTCGTGCCCCGCATCGCTTGGCCAGCTGGCCAAGAAAATCAGCGGCTCGCTGCCTGTATTGACAACACGGTGAGCGACGTTTCCAGGGATGTAGTGCACCGAACCAGGCGTCATGATCTGGCTGCAGGTGTTGCCTTTTTCGCTCATGAACAACATTGCGCCGGTGCCCTTCACAGTGGCATAGAACTCTGCGCGATCGCGAATGGAATGGAAATGACCATGGGTCATAAAGTACTCATTTCCCACCCGCCCTGGTTGCAGTACAGTCGAGCCCCAAAAGAGTCCGCCCGTGGTGCCGTCGGGAACGGGCTTCCAGAAGCGGACCCGGTATACCTCAGTCCCTTGATCCATGCGGGCTCGTGCCGCCTCATCATGATACAAACCCTCTAACTGGCCGAGGTTCTTCACCGCTTCTTCAACACCCTCTCCACTGATGACTCCCGTATTCCAGTCAACGTACGTCGGGTTGGGACAGAGAGAAATATCCGTTGTCATGGCACTGATTATAGCCATCTGAAATGATTCTTTTCAATAGAAAGGAGCAAAACATTGATGGATGAAGCATATATAATCGAAAAAAATGAGCGAAGCGCGCCTGTACAAACGTCGTGTAAATCATTAACAATTCGAACGCACAGCCTCAAACGACTCAGATTTCCGATTCCATTTCCGGGACAGGACGATCATGCAGCAAGGCGAAAAGACGTCTCTTTATGTTGTGTTGGTCGCGGCAAGTGCGGCAACGGCGGGGTTGCTGTTCGGCTACGACACGGCAGTGATCAACGGTGCTCTGGTATTTCTGAGAGCTGAATTTCGACTGAATTCAGTTGAGACAGAACTAGTTGCTACAGTGCTGCTGGGAGGATGTGCGGTAGGGGCTGCCTTGGCTGGCTGGGCCAGCGACTACTTCGGCAGACGCGTCGTACTCTTAAGCGCTGGCGTGTTGTTTTGCATATCGGCTTTGGGCTCGGCCTTCCCTTCGCAACTTTGGCAATTATTTGCGGCCCGCGTCCTTGGTGGTCTCGCCATCGGCTCGGCCTCGCTGATCGTTCCTCTCTACATCGCCGAGATTTCCCCTGCACATGTGAGAGGACGACTGGTCACGCTCAACCAACTCGCCATCGTCTCAGGAATACTCGTCGCATTCCTCAGCAATTATGCGTTAGCAAGGCTCTCGCACGGCAACTGGCGATGGATGTTCGGATTGGGAGCAGTCCCCGCACTTGCGCTTTGCGCCTCGTTGCCATGGATTCCGGAAAGTCCGAGGTGGCTCCTACAACGCGGCGAGCGAATACGTGCGCGCGTTACTCTGCAACAGATTTCTCCCGGAAGCAACGTGGATGGTGCTCTCGATGAGATCGCCAAATCCCTCAAAGAGGAAACGGGCACTTATCGCGAACTGCTGGCGCCTGCGCTCCGAAAACCCCTCGTACTTACCGTCATGCTGGCCATAATCCAGCAAGTGACCGGTATCAATACTGTGCTCTACTACGGCGCGATCGTCTTTGCTGAGCATACCGGCGCGAGCGCTTCCCAGGCGATCGGTATGAACGTGCTGGTGGGAGTAGTGAACCTGCTTTTTACCGTCGTAGCGCTTCTGACTATCGACAGGTTAGGGCGTAGGCCGTTACTGCTGACGGCCACAGGGGGCATGTGCTTGTGCCTGGTTGCATTCAGCGGCATGCTGTATGTCCTTCCGGGCCATTCGACGGTGCTGCTGCTGCCGCTGCTGGGATATGTGGCGTGCTTTGCCTTTGGGCTAGGCACGGGAGTTTGGGTCTGCCTGGCAGAGCTCTTTCCCAATCGTATACGCGGCCGTGCCATGTCCGTTGCGACGATGGTGCTTTGGATCTCCGTTTCGTTGGTGACCGCGACGTTTCTAAGTCTGATCCAGGTTTTCACAGCAGCCGGCGTGTTCCTGGGATACGCGTTGCTGTGCGCAGCTTCGTTTGCGTATATCTTTCTTCAACTGCCGGAAACCAAAAACCGCACTCTCGAAGACATCCAGGAAATCTGGCTGAAAAAGGATAAGTTATAAGGTCTGTTGAATCCCCCTCATTACCATGCAGTTCACCATCTTCATCGCAGACCAGTCCTAGATTAGCTACCTTCACGCTTTTCGAGGCGACATGAAGTTCCGGCTGCAGGAGTATCACTACTTATTCGTGATTTACCTTGAGGTAAATGAAGGATCGCCCACCAACCACCAAAGATATGGAAAGCTGAGCAAAGGCATTATGCGGGATTGAAATCAGATGGGTTTAATCCTAATCGCTGCCGGTATCGTAGCCATCGTCGCGGGTATTCTCGCAAGAGAGTTCACCGTCGCTGATGTGGACGCGTTGGCAGAGTTCAAGCCATCAAAGAAAAGCTCGACATGGTCTGGTCGGGCCGTTTTCATCGGGGTTGGCGCAGGGATGATCCTGATCGGCATCGGTATCATTTTTCGCTAGTTTGTTCGGGTGGCCGAAACGTGTCATCGTATTCCAGAAGCAGGCCAAACCGGGGTTACTTCCCCAATTTTCCACCAACCGGGAGCCAAGTGACGGGATGCGCGTTTGATCGGTATATTGGACGGCGAAATGTCGCGTGCCCTGGAAGTTCCCCTCGCTCACCTGCGTAAACACCCTCAGCGCCCGGAGGTCCTGAATGCTCTGGTTCTACGAATCTTTCTTTCCCGTGGTCTGGATTTTCTTTTTTCTCTACTGGCAGATCAAAGCCGCCAATACCAAATCCACCCGGCGCCTCGAGCCGGCTGCCTCGCGCATCTTGCGTGTCTTCATCTTCCTGATCGCGATCGTCCTCCTCTCGACGACTCGCATCCCGCCGCCCTTTCTTTATCTCCAGCTCTGGCCGGCTGGCCTTTTGCCCTTCTGGCTGGGAGCTGCCGTCACCATCGCCGGCCTTCTGTTCGCCGTCTGGGCGCGCGAGCACCGCCAGACGGGAGACTTCGAGTCCCAGCACGATCGCCCCGAACATAAGGCCCACCTGACGCTGCGCTGGCGAGGTGGCGAGCTCACGGAGATCAGAGTCGCTGATACGACCCCTTACACCGAAGGCTCCAACGGTTTCGTTACCTTCACCGCTGCGGGAAAATAATACCGCGGAGACGCCTC